>Ga0065707_10001335_pt1 | contig 11321 bp, 9 predicted proteins | sample SwiRhicommuniRL3_FD_59094 | JGI IMG/M metagenome (GOLD analysis project Ga0065707, IMG submission 59094) | Switchgrass rhizosphere bacterial communities from Rose Lake, Michigan, USA - RL3 v2 (version 2) | ecosystem: Host-associated > Plants > Roots > Rhizosphere > Soil | place: East Lansing, MI... | reverse complement strand
GGGTGAGCCGCACCGCAACGATGCTATGTCTGAATTTCGCCAAGACCCCATCACCGGCCGCTGGGTGATTATCGCTTCCGCGAGGGCTTCTCGCCCCTGGCATATCCGTGCTCCCGGCAATCAAACGCGCGCGGAATCCTGCCCGTTTTGCGCCGGCAACGAAGCCATGACGCCGCCGGAAGTCTGGGCGGAGCGGGATTCAAACTCGGAACGGAATTCACCGGGCTGGCACGTGCGCGTTGTCGCCAACAAATATCCGGCGCTGGAAGATGGCGGTGAGTGGAGCGGCAAAAACGACGGCCTTTACCGAGCGATGAACGGCCTCGGCGTCCACGAAGTGATCATCGAGAGCCCCGAGCACGTGGTGCAGATGAGCGCGCTCCGCAAGGAGCAATTCGAAATGATTCTCCGCGCCTATCAGGTTCGCCTGGGCGCTCTAAGAAACGACCCGCGCTGGCGCTATGCGTTCATCTACAAGAATCATGGCGAGCGCGCCGGCGCGACCTTCGAGCATATTCATTCTCAGCTGGTCGCGTTGCCATTTGTGCCGCGCGAAGCTCACGATGAAATCATCGGCGCGCGCAGGCACTTCGAAACGACACGGCGCTGCATCTATTGCGATATCATCCGGCGCGAGTGTGAATTGGGCCACCGTCTGGTCTTCGAGTCCGAGTTCTTCGTCGCCCTCTGTCCCTACGCGCCCCGCTTCGGCTATGAAACCTGGATTGTCCCCAAAAATCACGCGCCAAAATTCGAGCAAAGCGCGGAGCACGAGATCGCCGCTTTTGCGGAAACCCTGCGAGCGGTCATCGTGAAACTAAACGGCGTTACCGACAATCCGCCGTTCAACTACGTGATTCACTCCGCCTCCGCGGAAGAATCCGCCGGTGAACGCTACCACTGGCACTTGGAGATCTTGCCGCAAATGACGCGAGCGGCGGGCTTTGAATGGGGCACAGCCGTGCACATGAACTCGATTGCGCCCGAAGACGCCGCGCGACTATTGCGCGATGCGCCGGTTTGACACTTCGGCAAGCCGCGTCTCTCGCGCTTGCCTCTGCTGGTAGAGCAGCACCGTGGCGGCCACGGCACAGCCGACTCCCGAGATCGCGATCGCTGTCGGAGTGCCGACGAGATGGGCGACGCTGCCGATGAACAGCGTGCCGAAAGACCACATGCCCTTGTCCATGAAAAACAAACTCAGCATGCGGCCCAATAAATCGGGCGGCGTTTCCATTTGCACGACGGAATTGGCCACCGCGCGAAAGGCGATGTTGCTCGCGCCAACCAGCACCAAGAACAACATGGATAACGGCAATGAGCGACAGAACGAGAATAAAATAAGAAATAAGGAGAACGCATAAACGCTCATGGCGACGAAGTGCAATCGGCGTCTCAGCCGGCCCAACGAGGCGATGCCCAGGCCGGCGATCACCGCGCCGATGCCCGGCGCGGCGAGCAGCAAGCCGAAGGTCGAGGGCCCGGCGTGCAAGACATCGGTCGCGAATACAGGAAGAAAACGCGTATAGGGAGTACCGACCAGCGCGACGCTATAGGTTAGCAAAATAAGCGGGAAAAGCCGCCGCTGCCCGCGTAAAAACCGATAGCCTTCACGCACCTCCTCCCAGAAGGGCGCCTCCTCCTCACTCTTCGATTTCACCCGCGGAAACACCATGACGAGCAACGTCACAATGATCGCGAGAAAACTCACTGCGTTGACAAACAAACAACCGGCAACGCCGATGACGCTGATCAACACGCCGCCGAGGGATGGGCCGGCGATCTTGGCCAGGTTGGCCATGGAAGAGTTGAGCGCGATCGCGTTCATGAGATCGTCTCGCGGCACGAGATTGTTGATTAAGGAGTGGCGCGCGGTCTGATTGATGGTGTTCACCGTGCCGAGGAACAGCACCAAAACCATCACATGCCAGAATTGAATTCCTTCGAAGTAGACCAGCGCCCAGAAAACGAATGCCTGGAGCATGGCGAGGATTTGTGTCGAGAGCAAAAGTCGGCGGCGCTCGACGCGATCGACGACGGCGCCGCCCACCGCGCCCAGCAGCAGCCGGGGCAAGGCCTGGCAAAAACCAATGACGCCGAGCAAGAACGGCGATCCGGTCATGGTCCAGACCAGCCAGCTTTGCGCCATGGCCTGGATGAAATCGCCGACATGGGAAAGGCTGGTGCCGAAAAACAGCAGGCGAAAATCGCGGTGCCGGAGTGAGATCAGCGTTCGCGCCACATTGACCGAGCCCCGCTCGAACCACGCCATTATTCGACCGTCACACTCTTGGCGAGATTACGCGGCTGGTCAACGTCCGTGCCGCGCTGCACGGCGATATGATAGGCGAGCAGCTGTAACGGAATGGTCATCACAACGGGTGTGAGGTAGTGCGATGCTTTGGGCAGCGTCAAAAGGAGGTGCGCCGACATTTCACTGGCGGTTTTCGGATCGTCGGTCAGGACAACGACTTTCCCGCCGCGCGACTCGACCTCTTTTAAGTTGCTCACGGTTTTCTGAAAATAGCGATCGCGCGGCGCGAGCACGACCACGGGCATGGTTTCNTCGATCAGCGCGATCGGCCCGTGCTTCATTTCGCCGGCCGGATAACCNTCGGCGTGGATGTAAGAAATTTCCTTGAGTTTGAGCGCGCCTTCNAGGGCGATGGGGTAATTGATACCCCGNCCAAGATAAAGAAAATCGCTGCTGTGCATGAGTTCGCGCGCGAGCTGCTTGACCTGACCTTCGATCTCCAACGCCTTCTCGATCCAGCTCGGCAAATGCATCAGATCGCGCAGCAGTTTCTTGGCATCCGCGGAGCTGAGTTTGCCGTTGAGCCGTCCCAGCGCAACCGCGAGCAAGTAAAGCGCCGTCAATTGAGTGGTAAAGGCTTTGGTGCTCGCCACGCTGATCTCGGGCCCGGCATGGGTATAGAGCACCCCGTGCGATTTGCGCGGAATCGAGGCGTCGATGACGTTACAGATGGAGAGAATCTTGGCTTTTTTCGCCCTGGCGATCTCAGTGGCGGCTAACGTGTCCGCGGTTTCGCCGGACTGGCTGACCATCAGCAAGACCGACTTGGGATCCATCAACGGCGAGCGATAGCGAAACTCAGAACCATAATCGACTTCCGCGGGAATGCCGGCAATCTCTTCGAACATGAACTTGCCGACCAGGCAGGCGTGCCAGGCCGTGCCGCATGCGACCAGATGAAAGCGTTTGATTTGCTTCACCTCATTTGCGGTCAAATGAATGTCTTCGAGAGCGACGCGCCCGTCCTTGAGCGAGATGCGGCCGCGGAAGGTATCCGCCAGCGCGCGCGGCTGGTCGTAAATCTCCTTGAGCATGAAATGCGCGTAGCCGTCCTTGCGCGCCGCCACCGCGTCCCAGGTAATTTCCTTAACCGGCCGATTGACGACCTTGCCCTTGCCATCGAACAATCGATACGAGCCGACTGTGACTTCAGCGATCTCGCCGTCTTCGAGGAAGGTCACCTTGCGCGTATAGTCCAACAACGCCGGGATGTCGGATGCGATAAACGTCTCCCCCTCACCCCAGCCGATGACGATGGGTGTCGAATTTTTTGCAACGATCAGCCGCTTGGGATCGCGGCGATTGAGAAATAATAGAGCGTAGGAACCGTGAATTTCGCGCAGCGTGCGGCGCACCGCGTCGAGAAAGTCGACGCCCCGCGCGATCTTTTCCGCAACCAGATGAGCGACGATCTCCGAGTCGGTCTCGGAGCTGAACTCGACGCCGCGCTTGCTCAACTGCTCCTTAAGCTCAAGATAGTTCTCGATGATCCCGTTGTGCACCACGACGATGTCGCCGGCGCGATGCGGATGGGCATTGGTTTCCGAAGGCCGTCCGTGGGTCGCCCAGCGGGTGTGGCCGATGCCGACGGTTCCCGCCACGGGCTGGCGCCGGAGCAGGGTTTCGAGATTGCCCAGCTTGCCTTCGCAGCGCCGGATCGCAACCTGGCCGTTTTGCAGTACAGCGATGCCCGCGGAATCGTATCCCCGATATTCAAGTTTTCGAAGACTTTCTAAAATCAGCGGCGCGGCTTCCCGGTGGCCGATGTATCCGACGATGCCGCACATTATTTTTTGTTTCCTTTCATCTTCCGGCGCTTCTGTTCGGTCCAACCTTCGCGCACGCGCTCTTCACGCGGATTGTAGACGAGCGCGCCACCAGGAATGTCGTGGCGGACCGTGCTCGCCGTCGCGATATAGACATCGTCGCCGAGAGCAACCGGCGCCACCAGCGTGGTATCGCTGCCCACCTGCACGCGATCACCGATGGACGTTTTGTACTTGTTGAAGCCATCGTAATTGCACGTGATGGTGCCGGCGCCGATATTGGTGTCACGGCCGACGGTCACGTCGCCGAGGTAGGTAAGATGATTCGCCTTGGTGCCTTCGCCGAGCTTGGCTTCTTTGGTTTCGACGAAATTGCCGATGTGAACGTTGGCGCCGAGGTCGGTTCCCGGCCGCAGGTGCGCGAACGGGCCGATGATCGCGCCGCGCTCGACGCGGCAACCGGTCATAACGACCGAGAAGCGAAGATGCACTTCATCGCCGACGACGGCATCGGTGAGAAACGCGCTGCCGTCGATGCGGCAACGCGCGCCGATTGCGGTCTTGCCGCAGATCTGGGTATTGGGCCCGATCACGGTGTCTTTCCCGATGGTCGCGGTCTCGTCGATGTATGTCGTGTCGGGATCCTTGAGCGTCACACCGGCTTGCATCCATTTTTGGTTGATGCTCTGGCGCAAATGTTTCTCCATGGCGGCGAGCTCCTCTCGGCTGTTGATCCCCATCATCTCGCGGGGATCTTCGACCGTTACCGTTCCGATCATTTGTCCCTGCGCGAGTCCGATTGCAACGACATCGGGCAGGTAGTATTCGCCCTGCTGATTATTGTTTTCGACCCGGCTCAAGGCTGAAAAAAGAAAGGGCGCTGAAACGACGTAGATGCCGGCATTGACTTCGCGAGTCTTGCGCTGCGACGGCGTCGCGTCCTTTTCTTCGACGATGCCGGAAATGGCCCCCTCGTTGTCGCGCAGGATCCGCCCGTAGCCTTTCGGGTCGTCCAATACGGCTGTGAGCAGGGTCAACGCCGCGCGACGGCCCCGATGGTGATGGATCATCGCCCGCAAAGTCTGCTCGCGGATCAACGGCACGTCGCCGCTTAGAATCAGCACCTCTCCGGAAAAATTTGCGAAGGCTTCCTTGGCGCACAGGACCGCATGGCCGGTGCCGAGTTGGCGCTCCTGTATCGTCCAGTTGACGTCGACCGACGGGCTCGCCTGTTGAACCGCCGAGGCGCCATGTCCGATAACAATGGCAACCCTGGCCGGTTCGAGCCGGCGCGCGGTCTGTAAGGCATGGAGAAAAAGAGCCTTTCCACCGAGTGGGTGCAGCACTTTCGGCAGGTCTGATTTCATCCGGGTCCCTTGCCCGGCGGCTAGAAGGATAACACCCAGTTCGGCCATAGCTATGATCCAAGGAGCGAAAGATAAGATTATAAAGGAACTCGGGAATCAATCAATCGGTAAAATCCCGCTCACAAAAATATACTCCGCATTCACGAAAAATAACTTGTCACCACGCGCGATTTCGACTAAAAAAATGATACCGCCTCATGAGAGCGTGATCTCACGCCGGAGGATGTTTATGAACGATTCCGAACCGCCGAGCGAAATTGAACCCCAAGAAAATTGGTGGGACTACTGCCCGATTTGCAATTCGAAGCTGCACAATCAAAAGTGCAAATATGTCTGTTCCAACCCGCAATGTAATTTTTTTATGAGCTGCAGCGAATTCGATCGTTGAGTCCGGTGCGCTGGCCATCTCGCTTTGACTGCGATAGGAATTGAAGCATGTCGAAAACCGCCGGCATCGTCATCATCGGCAACGAGGTCTTGTCCGGCAAGACCCAGGATATTAACTCGCATTTTTTCTGCACCGAACTGCGCCGGCTCGGCGTCGAAGTCAAAAAAATCTCGACCATTCAGGATGAGATCGACCTTATCGGCCGGGAGGTCGGGGGCTTTTCCCAACATTATGATTATGTTTTTACTTCCGGTGGCGTCGGGCCGACCCATGACGATGTCACGATCGAAGGCATCGCCCACGGTTTCGGCTTAAAGGTCGTGCGCCATCCGGACATCGAACGGCGCATGCGCCAGCGGTTTGGCGATCAGGTCAACGAAGCGCGCCTGCGCATGGCCAACGTCCCCGACGGCGCCGTTTTGCTCGCCACCGAAGCCTTGTTTGCGCCGATCATCAATATTCACAACGTCTATATTTTTCCCGGCATCCCGTCGATTCTGCAGGAGCGCTTCCATGCGATAAAAGAAATGTTCCGCGACGCGCCCTACCATCTCAAGAACGTCTATGTCCGATACGGCGAGGGCGTGATTGCCGAGATGCTCAACAACCTGCTCGTTGAGTTTCCCCAACTGATGCTCGGCTCCTATCCGGTCCTCAATTTACCGGACTACAAAGTCAAGGTTACTCTGGAGTCAAAGGACTCAAGCTATCTGGAGCGCGCGCTGCAGGCCTTTATCGCATCTCTTCCTAACGACGCGGTTCACCGCATCGATTGAAAATAAAAGGAATGGCGGATCATTCTTTCTGGGGAGTGTTGCCGCCTTATAAAAAGGCGCCCCTGCCGCCGCTGCCGGGAATGTTGCGGGCACTCGGTCCGGGCGTCATTTTCATGGCCTTGGCCCAGGGCAGCGGCGAGCTGATCTTCTGGCCCTATACCATCGCCAAATACGGCCTGACCTTTCTGTTTCTCCTGCTGCCCGCCTGCCTGCTGCAGTTTCCGGTTATTTACGAGATCGGCCGCTACACTCTTCTAACCGGTGAGAGCATCTTTCAAGGCTTTATTCGCTTGAATCGATATTTCGCGTTCTTTCTTTGGATCCTGATGACCCTGTCGTTTCTGTGGTTCGGCGCGTTCGCCGCCGCCGGCGGCACCTCGCTTGCGGCGCTGACCGACCTGCCGGCCGGTTGGTCGCGGCCGCAACAGACGCTCTTTTGGGGCTATCTGTCCATGGCGGTTTTCCTCATCGCCATCCTGCTCAGCAAAGTGATCTACCGATTGATCGAAGTTTTCATGTGGTGCGTCGCGCTGTTCACGCTTGTCGGGCTTCTCTGGGCTTCGGCCAATGCCGAAGTGCTGAGTGCTCTGCCCGCGTTTATGCGCGGCTTGATCGTGCCTCAATGGCCTATGCCGCGCCCGTGGGACCCGGCCGATGCGACTAAACTTTTAACGGCCATCACCTTTGCCGGGCTCGGTGGCTTCTGGACGCTTTTTTACTCCTACTGGCTAAGGGACAAAGGTTCGGGGATGGCCTTTTACATGGGCAGACTGACCGGTCCCATCACGGGCAAACCAGAGTCCATGCCCGATTCAGGCGCCGTACCAGGCAGCGACGAAGGTCTCGCGCATGTGCCGGCATGGAAGCGATTCATGTTCTGGGACATCAGCATCGGCGTTGGCGGCAACATCATCACCACGCTGCTCACCTGCCTGCTCGCCTATGCGCTGCTCTATCCCAAAGGCCTGTTGCCGCAGAACTACGAGATCGCCGTCGTGCAAAGCCGCTTCTTCGAAGTCAGCTGGGGCTGGTGGGGCAGAGTTTTGTTTTTGATCGTCGCCGCGGCGTTTCTATCGGACACCTGGCTCGCCACGGTGGATGCCGTAAGTCGAATTCACACGGACTGCCTCTACGCGTTTTTTCCCAAAGCCCGCAAGTTTGCCTATCGCCAATGGTATCTTTTTTTCCTGCTGCTGCTCACGGTCGTAACATCAGTCACGATGCAACTTGACGAGCCCGGCACGCTGATTCTCGTTTCAGCGGTGATCGGCTTTATCGGCACTGTCATCTATTCGGTCGCGCTGATTTTTTTGAATTATGTTTATTTGCCCCGCCATCTACCGGCGGCGGCTCGTGCGGGACGATTGAGCTTGGCGTTGTTGATCGTTTCCTGCGCCGCTTATTTCGCGCTCGCGGCGATGTACCTGCTGACGATTCTCGGAACACTTTGAAGACCTCTGAACAACCGTTAGATTAGTCCGAGAGCCAAACTGATTTCCCAACCAAGTACGATCCCAAAAATAACGCTGGCCATTCCCGCGACCACGCGAATGGATTTATTCATCGCGGCAAATCGCTGCGCCGTAAGAACGAATGGCAAACTGATGATGCCGCTCAGCAAAAGCATCCCGCCCACGGAACCTAGTCCAAAAATAACGATGTACACCAGCGCGCCGAGGGGCGATTCGATGGTCGAAAGCACGAGCAACATGAGCGCCGCGCTGCCAGCAAGGCCGTGCACCATGCCGACGATGAAAGGCCGGCGCATGGCCTTGAACGCGTGCGTGTGCGCGTGATCCTGTTTGGGATTTTCATGAGCATGAACGTGGGTGTGAGTTTCGGGATTGTGGCTATGGGTGTGCAGGTGAACGCGCTCCGTGCCGAAGGCCTTGCGCAGTACGTTCACACCCAGAATGATCAGCATGGCCGCGACCAGCAGCTCCAAACTGCCGGCAAGGCGCGGCGGGATCGTCACGCGCAGACCGATGACCACCAAGCCGACAATGAACAACGTCGTCGTGTGGCCCAGTCCCCAGAAAACGCCGATCAACGAAGCCCATTTGAAGCTTTTATGCTCGCTCACAATGGTTGAAACTGCGATCAGGTGATCCGGATCGAGCGCATGCTGGATGCCCAACAACAAGCCAAGGCCGAAGGCCGCGAGAAGCGATGAATCCATGGACGTAATACCTACTTATACCGATGCGTTAGTCTCGTCATACCGGTCGCCGGGGCAAAGGATCGCCGCGGGCGGCGCGCAAAAACCTCAATTTGTGAGCACGGCGAATGAGAGCGTCGAGCGCAGCGAAAACAGAGAAAGCGCAATTAGCGGTCTGTCAGAGGTTGACCGGTCTGCGTGCCGATCCACACTTCCCCGCCTTCGAAAACTTCCTTCTTCCAGATCGGCACGGTTTTTTTGATCTCTTCGATGGCAAACCGGCTGGCGGCAAACGCCGCGCTCCGGTGCGCCGCTGAAACCACAATCACCACACTTGCCTCGCCGATCTGCACCGGGCCGAGCCGGTGCGTGATCGCCATCCGGCAAATGGGCCATTGCTTTCGCGCATCGTCGCCGATGCGCGCGAGTTCCTTCTCCGCCATTTCCGGGTAGGCTTCGTAATCGAGCGCGATCACTTTCCTGCCCTCGTTATTGTTGCGCGTGGTGCCGATGAAGGTGGCGATGGCACCCGCCTCGGGGTCGGTGACGTAGCGCACCAGCTCGTTCAAATCGATCGGTTGATGGGTCACACGAAACATCTCGGCTCACCCTCCGCTCACCGGCGGCACAAAAACCACTTCGTCATTGTCGTTTAGCTTGTGGTCGAGGCTGACATAGTTCTGGTTGACCGCATAGAGGAGACGAATGCCCGGCACATCGAGCTTGGGGTAGTCGCTCTGGAGCTGCCGCCAGAGGTCCGCGACCGTGCTGCCTTCGACGATTTCTTTCGACGCTTCGCTCAAGCCCGCGCGCTCGCGCAGAATCGCGAAGAATTTGATCCGCACTTTCATTGTCCCTGGAGCTGCGAGACCATGTGGCGAATTTCACGTAGAACGAGCTTTTCCATCGCCAACATCACAGCGGCCTTCGACCCTGGCAGCGAAATCAGGATTTTACCGCGAGCGCTGCCAGCGGCCGCCCTGCTCATAATCGCCGCGGAGCCGATATCGAGATAACTCAGGTAGCGAAAAATCTCGCCGAAACCGTCGAGCTTCTTTTCCAAGAGCCGGCTCACCACTTCATAGGTGCCGTCCCGCGGCGCGATGCCGGTGCCGCCGTTGACGATCACGGCATCGACGTCGTCTCTTGCGAGCACCTCCTCGAGCAGACGTTCGATCTCCGCGGGCTCGTCCTTGACGATTCGATAGCCCATGATCGGATGCTGGTCGTCGTTCAAAAAGTTCTTGATCGTTTGGCCGCTCGTATCGGTGGTTTCGTCGCGCGTATCGCTCACCGTAATGACGAAAAAACGAATATGCTCCTTGCCTCTTTCTTTGTGCTCGTGAACAGCCATCGCTTGAGTCTCCTGAAAAAATGTCACTCGAATCATAGCAACACCTGGCCATATTTCAAAGGCGGGCCAACCGGCCAGCTCCAACCACAACCTTCCCGCTTCAGGACCCGGTTGCCGCAACCCGGTAGGCCTATTATGATAAAGATGAAATGCCGTCGCCCTTCTCCCTTTATCTTCATATCCCCTACTGCATCAGTAAGTGCCCTTACTGTGATTTCAATTCTCATGTGGTCGCGGACATTCCCGAAGTGAACTATACCGACTCGCTGCTGCGGGAGTTGGAGCATTACGGCGGCTTGGACGAGTGGCGCGGGCGGACCGTGCAAAGCATCTTTTTCGGCGGCGGCACGCCATCGACTTTCAAGCCGGCAAGCATCGGCAAGCTGCTCGCCTGGGTGGCCGCAACTTTTCCAATCAACCTTGATTGCGAAATCACGTTGGAAGCCAACCCGGGAACCGTCGACAGTGAAAAGTTCTTCGGCTACCGCGATGCCGGAGTCAATCGCATCAGCGTCGGCGTGCAGTCCTTCCAGCCAAAACTGCTCAAGTTTCTCGGCCGCATTCACAGCTCGGATGAAGCGCGCCGCGCGCTTGGTGTCGTCCGCCAGGCGGGCTTTGACAATTTTAGTTTCGACTTGATTTACGCAAATCCGGGGCAGACGTTGGAGGACTTGCAAGCCGACCTCGACACCGCGCTGGAGTTCCAACCGCCGCACCTTTCGGCCTACAATCTCACCTTCGAGGAAGGCACGCCGTTTCACCACGAATATCGGGCAGGCCGAATGCAATCCCTCAGCGAGGATGACGAGATCGCCATGGCCGAGCTGATCGAACGGAAATTTGCCCAAGCGGGATTGTCGCGCTACGAAATTTCGAATTACGCGCGGCCGCGCTGGCACTCGCGCCACAACGTCAATTACTGGCGCAGCGGGGATTATTTAGGGCTCGGCGCGGGGGCGCACAGTTACCAGCAAGCAACTACCGGCGGTGCATCAGGCCGGCGCTGGAGCAACGAGAAAAACCCGGGCCGCTACATGACGCTCGCCGCCGAATCGAAACAGGCCGTGGTCGAACGAGAAGAAATCGACCCGGCGAAGGCGGCCGGGGAATTCATGTTTCTGGGCTTGAGAATGACCGAAGGAGTATCGATCCAGAAGTTCTGCGCGAGATTCGGCAGGCCGCCGGTTGATTTCTACCC
>Ga0065707_10082934_pt1 | contig 11332 bp, 10 predicted proteins | sample SwiRhicommuniRL3_FD_59094 | JGI IMG/M metagenome (GOLD analysis project Ga0065707, IMG submission 59094) | Switchgrass rhizosphere bacterial communities from Rose Lake, Michigan, USA - RL3 v2 (version 2) | ecosystem: Host-associated > Plants > Roots > Rhizosphere > Soil | place: East Lansing... | reverse complement strand
GGGTCGGCCCGCCGCCACGCACAACGGGCGGAAAGGCGGCGATGGCCGGTGCGGCAGAGGCGGGATTGGTTGCCTTGCTGTCGTTGATGTAGATCACGCCCTTCGCCTCGGCGACCCGCTCCATGCGGTGCGGCAATCCCCGGAACGTGGGCAAGCCCGCTTCCCACTGATCGCGCGAAAGACCCAGCGCTTCGACGATGGCGACAGCAACGGCGGCATTCTGGAGATTGTGCGGTCCTTGCAGCGATGGCCATCGTGACTGCATCTCGGCAAAGTCTGCCCCCTCCACAACCCGAACCGTCCCGGGATAGTGGCGCAGCCCTTCGCGGTGCGCGATACGGCTCGTCTCGATATCACCTTTGCCGAAAACAGCATGGCTGACAGGCGACTGCATCGCGAACAGCCGCGCCTTCGACGCGACGTAGCCTTCAAACCCATCGTAGCGATCGAGATGGTCCGGCGTGACATTGAGCAATGCCGCCACGTCGCAATCCAGACTGGTCGTCAGGTCGATCTGGTAGCTGGAAAGTTCCAGCACATAGACACCGCCTTCCGCCAGTGGTTGCTGCCCCAGGATCGGCAGGCCGATGTTTCCGCCCATCAGAACAGGTATCCCGGCACATTGCAGCAGGTGCGCCACAAGCGCCGTCGTGGTGGACTTGCCGTTGGTGCCGGTAATGCCGACCACCTTGTGTGCCGGCAGTGCGGCGCGGGCCTTGGCAAAAAGTTCAATGTCGCCAATGATCGGCACACCCGCCGCTGCCGCCACATCGGCAATGGGGTGCTTGTTGAGCGGAACGCCCGGCGACACCACCACGCCATCATAGCCTGACAGATCGGCGTTGACCGGGTCCACCAGTTCAACCCGGCCTTCCAGCGCAAGGCGCGGCTCTTCGCGAGCATCCCACGCCATGACATGTGCCCCGCTGGCCAGCAGCGTCTCCACCGTGGCGAGGCCCGAACGGGCAAGACCAAGGACCGCGTAACGCTTGCCGGAAAAAGCGGAGGAGGCGACGATCATCGTGGGACTACCGCAGCTTCAGCGTGGCAAGGCCGATCACCGCCAGCACGATCGAAATGATCCAGAAGCGGATCACCACAGTCGATTCAGCCCATCCCTTCTGCTCGAAGTGGTGGTGGATCGGCGCCATACGGAAGACGCGCCTGCCGGTGCGCTTGAACCAGAACACCTGAATGATCACCGAGGCTGCCTCCAGCACGAACAGCCCCCCGACGATAGCAAGCACGATCTCGTGGTGCGCGGCAACCGCGATGCAGCCCAGCGCGCCGCCGAGGGCAAGGCTTCCCGTGTCGCCCATGAACACGGCGGCGGGCGGCGCGTTGAACCACAGGAACGCAAGGCCTGCGCCCATGATCCCGGCGCAGAAAATCGCCAGCTCGCCCGCACCCGGCACATGCGGAATACCAAGGTAATCGGCAAAATCCACGCGGCCCGCCAGATAGGCGATGATCGCAAACGTGCCCGAAGCGATGATGACCGGCATGGTTGCCAGCCCGTCCAGCCCGTCGGTCAGGTTGACTGCATTGCCGGCCCCCACGATCACGAACGCCGCAAAGAGGTAGTAGAACGGACCCAGCGGGATGGAACGATCGGTCAGGAACGGCACATAGAGATTGGTCTGATCGATGATCAGCCACGCCGCGACGCCGGCAACGGCGAATTCCATGATCAGCCGGATGCGCGCGGAAACCCCCTTGTGGCTGCGCTTGGTGACCTTGTCGTAGTCATCCATGAAGCCGATGCCGCCAAAGCCGATGGTGACCAGCAGGCAGGCAGCGACATAGCGGTTGGTGAGGTCCATCCACAGCAACATCGAACCGATGAGCGCGGTCAGGATCATCAACCCGCCCATCGTGGGTGTGCCGCGCTTGGCGAGATGGGTCTTGGGACCGTCCTCGCGGATCGGCTGCCCCTTGCCTTGCCGCACCCGCAGCATCGAGATAAAGCGAGGTCCGATCAGCATTCCCAGGAACAGGGCTGTCATCAGGGCTGCGCCCGAACGGAACGACTGGTACCGGATGAGGTTGGCCAGACCCTCGTACTGGAACCATTCTGCGATGAGATTGAGCATCTTGGCGGGTGGACCCTACCCTTCCTGTTTGCTTAGCGCCGCGACCAGGGAAGCCAGACCTACTGAATTCGAGCCCTTGACGAGAATGGCATCGTCTCGTTCCAGCCCGAACGCGCGCAAGGTTTCCAGTGCATCCCGTACCGTCTCGCAATGCGCGAAGGGCAAGGCTTTGCCAAGCGCCGCGCTATCCGATTTCCCCAGCTCCTCTGCGAGCGGCGTCATCTCCGGCCCGACCAGAACGGCATAATCGGCGCGGGCTTCGCGCAAGGGCAGTGCCAGCGCCGCATGAAACTCAGGAGCGTGGCTGCCCAGTTCCTTCATGGCGCCCAGCACCGCAATGCGGCGGCGGGCCTCGGTACGGCCAAGTTGCGCCAGCGTGGCGCGCATAGAGGCCGGGTTGGCATTGTAGCTCTCGTCGATGAGCAGCGCCTTGCCGCCCTCGACGTCGATCTCCATCCGCGCGCCGCGGCCGGGCAAGCCTTCCATTTCGGCAAGCGCGATGCCTGCTGCGCCGAGATCCCCTTTGACCGCGCGGACCGCAGCCATGACGGCCAGTGAATTGATGACCCAGTGCTCACCCGGCGCAGCGACGGTATAGCAAATGCGCCGATCGCCCATGTCAGCCGTGACCAGCGAGCCGCCGCCGATGGCCGAGACCGTATCCAGCAGCCGCACATCGGCATCGGCGGACTTGCCGAACGATACAACGCTAACGCCGCAAGTCAGCGCCGCTTCGCGCAGGCGCAGGAAGTGGGGGCTGTCGGCGGGAATGATCGCGGTACCGCCCGGCTCGAGTCCCTGGAAGATTTCGGCCTTGGCGTCAGCGATGGCCTGCTCGCTACCCAGCATCTCTATGTGGGCGGGCGCAATGGTGGTGATGACGGCGACGTTGGGGCGAACCTGACGGGTCAGCGCGGCGATCTCGCCCGCGTGGTTCATGCCCATCTCGAACACGCCGAAACGCGCGCGCGACGGCATCCGCGCGAGGCTGAGCGGCACGCCGACGTGGTTGTTGTAGCTCTTCACCGACCGATGCGCTTCGCCCCGGCTCGCCCGGTCGAGCGCAGCGAAGATGGATTCCTTGACCCCGGTCTTGCCGACCGAACCCGTCACGCCGATCACCGGGCCGCGCGCGCGCAGGCGCGCTGCCGCGCCGAGACGCTCCAGCGCTTCGGTGGTGTCCTTGACCAGCACGTGCGGGCCATCGACGGGCCGATCGACCACGACCGCCGCAGCGCCCTTGGCGAAGGCCATCTCGACAAAGCGGTGACCGTCCATGGTCTCGCCCTTGAGTGCGAAGAACAGGTCGCCCGGCTGCACATCGCGGCTGTCGATCTCGACGCCGGATACGGTGAAATCGGCATTGGCGGTGCCCTTGACGGCGCGGGCGATGGCGATCGCGTCCCACAGCGCCAGCGGGCTGTCATCGCTCGCTTCGACGGGCCATTCGAGAATGCGGGCAGCAGAGGTCATGTCGTCCTGTCTCCTTGGGCACCCGACATCTCGCGGGCCACCGTCACGTCGTCGAAAGGCAGGACGCGCGTGCCCGCGCCGCTGCCGATGATCTGCCCTTGTTCATGCCCCTTGCCAGCGACGAGCACGATGTCGCCAGCCTTTGCCGCAGCAATCGCCGCGCCAATCGCTTCCCGCCGGTCGCCGATTTCGCTCGCGTCCGGGCACCCTGCCAGCACCATCGCGCGGATCGCCGCAGCATCCTCGCCGCGCGGATTGTCGTCGGCGACGATCACCATGTCCGCATCGCGTGCAGCGACCTTGCCCATCTCGGGGCGCTTGCCCTGATCGCGGTCTCCGCCTGCGCCGAACACCGTGATGAGCCTGCCGGTCACGTGCGGGCGCAGCGCCGCGATGGCGGCTTCCAGCGCGTCGGGCGTGTGCGCGTAATCGACGTAGATCGGCGCACCCCGCGCTGAAATGGCCGCACGTTCCAGCCGGCCGCGCACAGGCTGCAGGCGCTTGATCGCATCGAAGGTCGCTGCCGTATCGCCGCCCGTCGCCAGCACCAGGCCTGCCGCTACGAGCGCATTAGCAGCCTGGTAAGCCCCTATCAGCGGCAATTCCAGCTTGCGAACCACCCCCGCGTGCTCGATCTCCAGCGTCTGCCCCAGCGTGCCGGGCGTGCGTGAGACAAGCCGCAAACCATCTCCCTTCACGCCAACGGTCATCAGCTTGAGGCCGCGCGCGCGCGCATGGTCGATGGCGCGAGCGGACCATTCATCGTCCGCCCAGATCACCGCCGTGCCGCCATCGCAAACCACTTCATCGAACAGCCGCATCTTGGCTGCGAAGTAGTCTTCCATGGTGGCGTGGTAATCGAGGTGGTCGCGGCTGAGGTTGGTGAACGCTCCGGCCGCGACCAGCGGCCCCTCGTTGCGGAATTGCGAAAGGCCGTGGCTCGATGCTTCATAGGCAACGTGCGTCACGCCCTCTCGCGAGAGGCCGGATAGATTGGCGAGGAAAGTGACGACGTCGGGCGTCGTCAGCCCGGTGGAAATGCTCTCGTCGCTGGTCGTGACGCCCAGCGTGCCAATCGAGGCGGCGCGGATGCCCGCCATGCGCCAGATCTGGCGGGTCAGCTCGACCGTGGAGGTCTTGCCGTTCGTGCCGGTGACGGCAACGAGCGTTTCAGGGACCGGCGTGAAGAATTGCGCGGCCAAACGAGCGAAGGCGCGGCGAGGTTCGTCAGAGGCGAAATGGACCGCGCCTTCCACCTGCGCTGCAGCACGAGCCACGATGGCGACGGCGCCCGATTCAATGGCGGCGGCAATGAAATCCTCGCCATTGAACTTCGCGCCCTTAAACGCGCCGAACACGGTGCCGGGGGCGACCTTGCGATGATCGATGGCAAAGCCGGTGACAAGTGCATCGCCCCCCTCGTCCAGCGGCAATCCGGCAGCACGGGCGAGATCGGCGAGCTTCATTCTTCGCCTCCCTTGCCGATCAGCGGCTTGAGGTCGGTGATGTCGATGTCGCGCGTCTCGTCGGGCATGACGCCCAGCAGCGGGCCAATGCGGGGGACGACCCGGCCAACGGCAATCGCGGCATTCCATGCAGCGGTACGCTGGAACGAAGTTGCCTCGGTGCCCTGCGGTTCATCCATCATCGCCACGACAACATAGCGTGGCTTGTCCATCGGGAAGGCCGCTGCGAACGTGGTGATGAGAGCGTTCTTGCGGTAGCCACCGACGCCGGGCTTTTCGGCCGAGCCGGTCTTGCCACCGATGCGGAAACCCGGAGCCTCGGCCTTGCGGCCGGTACCATAACGAACGATCATGCGCAGAAGCTGGCGCATCCGCGCGCTGGTGTTGGCCGAGAACACGCGCTCACCTGCCGGGACTTCTGCAGCATCAAGCCGCTTCAGCGTCGTCGGGCGATAGATGCCGCCATTCACCAGTGCGGCATAAGCGCTGGCAAGGTGCAGCGGAGTGACGGCAATGCCGTGCCCGAAGGCAATGTTCATCGTGCGCAGGCGCGGCCACTCTCCGCGCGGCCAGATCGGAAAGCCGCGTGCAGGCAGCTCGACGCTCGGCCTGGCATTGAAGCCAAGCTGCTCCAGCTTCTTCTTGAGGCGGACGCCGCCCAGTTCGTCGCCAATCTCTGCCGAGACAATGTTGGACGAGTGGATCAGCGTTTCCGGCACGTTCAGCGAAGCGCCGTAATGGTGCGTGTCGTGAATGGTAAAGCCGCCAATGTGCAGCGGCGATGCCGGGAAGCGGCGGCCCAGATCGGTGATCGTGCCTGCATCCAGCGCAGCAGCGACAGTGATGGGCTTGAACGTCGAACCCAGTTCATAAACCTGATTGGTAGCACGGTTGAAGCCGTGCGGCACATCACCTGCCTTGGCCTGCGCATCCGAGATCACCATGTCGGTCGGCATGACGTGATTGGGATCGAAGGACGGCAGCGACGCCAACGCCAGCAATTCACCCGTCTCTGCATCCAGCACGATACCCGCAGCGCCCTTGGCATTGGACATTGCCATGACGCGGTTGAGTTCGTCTTCGAGCGCACCCTGCACGCGGTAGTCGATGGACAAGACCGAGGGCGTCTCGCGACCGGCCCGGGATTTCAACTCCTTGTCGAAGGCCTGCTCCATGCCGACTTGGCCGTTGCCGAAGGTATCGACATAGCCAAGGATGTGCGCCGCCATCGAACCCTGCGGGTAGAAGCGCGTCGTCTCAAGCGGGTGTTCCAGCGCCGGTTCGCCGAGGCCATTCACCTTGTTGGCGTCTTCCGGCAGGATCGAGCGCCGCAGATAGCCTGCCTTGCCCGAGGCCAGCAACCGCTCGGTCGTGGCAATGTCCATGTCGGGGAAGATGCGGTTGAGCGACTGTGCCACTTCGCGCGGGCTGCGCACGAGCGGAGGTCCGTCAGCCATCGCCTCAGGATTGAACCACAGGGAGTAGACCCCGAAATCCCGCGCCAGCGGCACGCCGTTGCGGTCAACGATCTCGCCGCGCGAAGGCATCAGGGCATCGGCGAGATCAGCCCGCGGAGCCGGTGCTCCGGAAATACCGAGGTAGGTAATACGCACCAGCGCGCAGAGCCCGACAGCCGCGAACCCGAACAGCACCCAGATCGTGCGCCACTTCGCCACCAGCAGCGAACGCTGCCGGACATTGACGAGTTTGCGCCGTCCGCTGGTGACCGTTGTCGGGATCGCGATGGAAGCCATCAGTGGCCGGCCCCGGCGTCAGCCACGCGAACGCTGGCAAGGCGCTTGCCCAGTTCGGCTGCATCCTGCGCCAATTGCTCACGCTCGGGATCACGGCCGATTTTCCCTGCCTCGGCTTTGGTCGATGAACCGGAGTCAGACTTGCCGCTGACCGGCGACACCATCGCCAGGATCGGGCTATCGCTGCCGGCACCGGTTACCGGTTCTGCACTGGCATAGCGGATGGGCTCCGGCGCGCCGGGGCCGCGCGCGGTGCCCAGCGCGGCCAGTTGGCGCTCGCCTTCGATATACTGGTCCGCCTTGGGTGCCAGATAGCCGAACTCGACCTCGTTGATCTCCTTGAGCTGCTGCTGGTTGGAGCGGGTCTGAAACTCGGTTTCGAGGAAATCGATGCTGCGCTGTACGCTGACGATCCGCCGCTCGGTGTCGTGCAGGCGGCCCTTGACGGCATTGACACGCAAGCTGAGCGCCACGGTCAGCGCAAGACACACGAGAAGAACAGTTAGCCAGCCGATCGACTGGATACGGTCACGCGTGAGGTTCATGCAGCGATCCTTCCAAGGCGGGCGGGAGCGTCCGTGCGCAGGGCACTGCGCAGGGTTGCGGAGCGCGAACGCGGGTTGCGGGCAATTTCGGCTTCGGAGGGGCGCACCGCCTTGGCGATGGCGGTAAATGTCGGCGCAGGGCCGCTCGGCCCCACGGGCAGATGGCGCGAGGTGGCAGCAGCAGCCCCGCTCGCATCGCGAAGGAAACGCTTGACGATGCGGTCTTCCAGACTGTGAAACGCGACCACGGCCAGGCGGCCACGGGGCCGGAGCAGTGTCTCTGCCCCCGCCAATCCCGCTTCCAGTTCGTCCAGTTCGCCGTTCACGTGAATCCTGATCGCCTGGAAGCTGCGCGTGGCCGGGTCCTTGGGTGCGCCGGTGCGGTAGCCGAGTGCCTTGCGGATCACTCGCGCGAGTTCGCCAGTGGTCGCCAACGGACGGGCGGCAACTATGGCGCGGGCGACGCGGCGTGACTGGCGTTCCTCTCCGTAGAGATAGAGCACGTCTGCAATGGCGCCTTCATCGGCAGTGTTGACGAAGTCCGCCGCCGAAGCACCCTCCTGCGACATGCGCATATCGAGCGGACCTTCCTGGGCGAAAGCAAAGCCGCGCTGAGCCTGATCCAGTTGCATGGATGAGACGCCGATATCCATCACCACGCCATCGACTTGCGAAATCCCCTCTTCTCCCATGGCTTCGGTCATCTCGGAGAAGCGGCGAGGGTGGAGCACAAGGCGCGGCGCGTCACCCGCGAGTTCAGGCCATATCCCCGGATTTGCGTGCGCGGCGGCAATTGCATCTGGATCGCGGTCAAACGCGTGGACGGTTGCACCGGCATCCAGCAACCGGCGGGTATAGCCGCCCGCGCCGAATGTGGCGTCGATCATGACCGATCCGGGCGCAGCCTGAAGCGCGGCTGCAACCTCTTCCAGCAAAACCGGGATGTGAGGGGCGGGAACCGCACTCATTTCTTGGCCGCCTTGGCCAGTTCCTTGGCCGCCAGGCTGCGGCACGCCGCCTGCGCAGCCTTCCAGCCATCGGTCGCGTAAAGCTGCTCGGGCGCCCAGAGCGTGAAGTAGTCGCCGTTACCCCGGAAATAGAGCTGATCGGTCACTTCGCCGATGGCCGCGAGGTCCTCCGGCAGGACGAAGCGCCCGCTGCCATCGAAGGGGACATCGTAGGAAGCGTACATGTCGGCAGCGAGCTTCTCGGCGTCGAAGTCGGCATTGCCGGTGCGCGCGGCGAATTCCTGCTTCTCGCGGATTTCCTGCTTGAATTCGAGGATGCGCGAATAACCGAAGCCGACGAGGCAGGGCCAACGATCATGCGCCGTCAGATAGACGACATCCTTGCCGCTCGAATCGCGAACGGTGGGGCGGAACACGTTGGGCAGCACGAAGCGGTTCTTGTCGCGAAGTAGCGAGAAGCCCTGCCCGTTATAGATGTACGGCTGCCCCGCCATGACGTGAAATGCGCTTCCCCCGTGGGTCCCCAGACTCCGGAAAAACGTCCTCCCCTTCCGCCCGCGCGCTCTGCGCAGCCGGTTCCGAACCCGTGAGGGGCACGGCAAGACTCAGCCATTCCGATGGACTGACGTTCTATCGCGGGATTTTCAGGGATAAAAGGGAAATTTGGGGATCAGGGGGAAATATTTGGGATTTCTCCACCGTTTAGTCGATTGCCCTACGCAGCGGCGGCCATCGCAAATCCCGACCTGCCTGCCACAATGCCCGGAAAGCAAGGATTCCCGCCTGAAATCGCGGGTCCGCAGTGCCAATGGAAGGCTGTGCCCGCAAGTCCCCATTCGGCACCGATCGAGATCGAGAACCGGGCCGAAATGCCGGTGTTGTGGTGATGGTGCATTCGACAGCACCGCTGATCCCCACCCGGCACCGTTCTGGAAGCGGACACATGCCGCCCCATCCGATCATTGCTGAGCAGGCGCCCCGACACTCGCTGCGGGGGTTGGGTCTGCCGAAGGGACCACGCCGATGTCGGCCAGAGGGTCAGTCGCCTGCTTCTTCGGGATGTTATCAGCGGCGATCACGTCGTTCACCGGTTCCTCGATATCGGCGAGGCGGGCGCGATCCATGATGATGTTGGCAAGACCGACCAGGAGCAGCATCGCGCACAGGCCGAACAACCCAACCTGCAACCGGTGCACGGCATGCGAACGCATTTCGCGCGGTGACGGCGACACAAAGTGCTGCGGTCCCTGCGTTGGATCGACCATGTGGGGCGGAGTGTTTCCTGCCATCCCCGCCCTTCTACCCTAGCTCGCCAGCCAAGGGAAGACGGGCAGTCCCTTCGATTCGAGCCAGGCGCGGTTGTAGAGCGTCGACAGATAGCGGAAGCCGGTGTCGCACAGGATTGTGACCACGCGGGAGCCAGCCCCAAGCTGCTTGCCCAGCGCTACCGCTCCCGCGACATTGATGCCGGACGACAGCCCAAGGCACAGGCCTTCCTCGGCCAGCATACGCCGTACCCATTCGAGGCCTTCCTCATCCGAAATGCGGAACTGGGTGTCGATCGGCGCGCCTTCGAGGTTGGCGGTAATCCGGCCCTGCCCGATGCCTTCGGCGACCGAGGTGCCTTCTGCCTTCAGTTCGCCATCCGCGAAGTAGCTGTAGAGCGCCGCGCCATGCGGATCGGTCAGGGCGATGGTGATGGTCTCATCAAACGCCTTCAGGCCCAAACCGGTACCCGCGATGGTGCCGCCGGTGCCCGCTGCGCAGGTGAAGCCATCGATACGGCCATCCATCTGCGCCCAGATCTCGGGTGCCGTGGATTCAATATGCGCCTTGCGGTTGGCGATATTGTCGAACTGGTTGGCCCAGACCGCGCCTTCGGTCTCCTGCGCCAGTCGCCGCGAGGTGTGGACGAAGTGGTTGGGGTCGGAAAATTTGGTGGGGGGCACCAGAACCAGCTCTGCGCCAAGCGCGCGCAGAGTGTCCATCTTCTCCTTGGACTGGTTGTCCGGCATGACGATCACCGTCTTGTAGCCAAGGGCATTGGCCACCAGCGCGATGCCGATACCGGTATTCCCGGCGGTCCCCTCGATCACCGTGCCGCCGGGCAGAAGTTCGCCGCGTGCTTCTGCATCGCGGACGATCCACAGGGCGGCGCGGTCCTTTACCGACGCACCGGGATTGGCAAATTCACACTTGCCCCAGATCTCGCAGCCCGCGGCTTCGCTCGCCCCCTTGAGCAGGACGAGCGGCGTGTTGCCGATGAGATCGAGCGTGGAGCGTTTGGGCGTCGGTGCTGTCATGCGCCGAGAGTTAGGAACTGCAGCAGTAAGGCGCAAACCATTTGCGCCTTACCCTGCCAAATTCCAGCTTGTGGCCGCGAAATCAGTCTTCCTGCGCGATGGTGACCTTGCAGCCTTCGAGCGCTGCAGACACGGGCACCTGGCAAGACAGGCGCGAATATTCGTTGCGATGGTCAGAACTGTCGAGCAGGTCGTTCTCGTCCTCGCTCATCTTCGGCAGCTTGTCCATGAAGTCAGGCTCGATGTGGACATGGCAGGTCGCGCACGAGCAGCAGCCGCCACACAGGGCCAGCAGTTCGTCGAAACCGTTGTCGCGGATGACTTCCATCAGGGTGCGGCCTTCGCTGGCCTCCACGGTCGATTCTTCACCCGACTGATTGACGACGATGATCTGCGGCATAACTCTCGAATCCCCTTTGATACACCTTGTATCACAAAATACGCGCGTGGCACGTTTGCCGCAGGCTGCTAATGGCTGCAAGTGGCTTTTGCAAGGTAGCCGAAATCATGGGTCTGAACGCCGAACAACTCAAGCAGGGACTTGATGCAATCGCCAAGGCGGAACCCGCCGTGGCGCGTGCGCTCAAGATCGCGGGCTATCCCGAGCCGCGCATCCGGCCAACCGGTTACGAAACGCTGCTGCGCACCATCGTCGGCCAGCAGGTAAGCGTGGCGGCGGCGGCTTCGGTGTGGAAACGCCTGGAGGCCTTGCTGGGCGAGGATATGCCGC
>Ga0065707_10082933_pt1 | contig 11344 bp, 9 predicted proteins | sample SwiRhicommuniRL3_FD_59094 | JGI IMG/M metagenome (GOLD analysis project Ga0065707, IMG submission 59094) | Switchgrass rhizosphere bacterial communities from Rose Lake, Michigan, USA - RL3 v2 (version 2) | ecosystem: Host-associated > Plants > Roots > Rhizosphere > Soil | place: East Lansing, MI... | reverse complement strand
GGCGATCCGATTCTGAACGTGTCGAGCCCCGACGGCTTCGACAAGCGGCTGGAGCGCGACACGCTCGACCTGGTTGGCCAGCTCAATCGCCAGCGGCTGGCCGCGATCGGCGATCCCGAAATCGCCACGCGGATCGCGTCGTACGAAATGGCGTTCAAGCTCCAGTCATCGGCCCCGGAGCTGATGGATCTGTCGCAGGAAGATCAGAAAACGCTCGACCTCTATGGCTGCAAGCCCAGTGAGCCCTCGTTTGCGCGGGCGTGCTTGCTTGCGCGGCGAATGATCGAGCGCGGCGTGCGGTTTGTGAATATCTACAACGAAGGTTGGGATGCCCACAGCGACGTTTCCGGCAACCTGAAGAACAACTGCGGCAAGACCGACCAGGCATCCGCTGCACTGGTTGCCGACCTCAAGCAGCGCGGCCTCTTGGACCAGACGCTCGTGATTTGGGGGGGCGAATTCGGCCGCACGCCGATGGTCGAAACCAACACTGCTTTGGGTCGCAGCCTGGGCCGCGACCATCATCCACAGGCCTACACCATGTGGCTGGCCGGCGGCGGCATGAAGCCGGGCATGACGTATGGCAAGACCGACGAGCTGGGCTTCAACGTTGTCGAGAATCCGGTCCACATTCACGATCTTCAGGCCACGATCCTGAATCAGCTCGGCCTGGATCACGAGCGGCTGACGTACCGCTACGCCGGCCGCGATTTCCGCCTGACCGACGTACACGGCAAGGTGGTCAGCGATTTGCTTGCCTGAAGTCTATGTCGGCACGGCAAACGTGCCGGTGATGTCCGCCCCAATCTGGATCGTCGATCCAGCGTGAATGCTGAATCCGATCGGGAACGCGATTTCGGTTTCACCTTCGTCATCGGGATCGGACGACAACTTCAGCCGCCCATGACCGCTGGCATCGACAGCGATTGAGCCGATCAAGGCGCCGTCGATCTGAACGTCGAGGGTGGTCAGAGGTGTGGCCCCTTCGATCTCGATTTCCAGCTCCAGCTCGGCCCCGTCCAAATCGTCGGCCTCGTAAGAATACTCCGCCTGGCCCGACACGCCGGTCGGACTGGAGAGAACCGCCTTTAGCTCGACATTCAGATCGACCGACGTGCCGTCGCTTTCGTAATCTCGACCTTCGTCGCCATCGAGCAGGTCGTCGCCTTCCCCGCCCGACAACCAGTCGTCGCCCCAGCCGCCGTGCAGCCTGTCGTTGCCAGAGGTGCCGTAGAGCTGGTCCTTGCCGGCGTCGCCGAAGATCTGGTCATCGTCCTCGCCGCCCGCGATGAAGTCGTTGCCGTCGCCGCCGTGGAGCAGATTAAGGCCAGGACCTCCGAAGATCTTGTCGTTCTTCGGACCACCGAAAGCCTGATCGTCGCCAGCATTGCCGTAGATGTGATCGACGCCCCACTGGCCCTTGAGAATGTCGTTTCCCTCGCCGCCAAGGAGCCAATCGTTGCCGGCGCCGCCGTCAAGTTCGTCGTTGCCTAGCCCGCCCGCCAGGCGGTCGTTGCCGTTTTCGCCAAACAGCAGATCCTCGCCGGCACCGCCGTCGATGCGGTCGTTTCCCCTGCCGCCGTGGATCGTGTCGTTCCCACCGCCGCTATGGATCCGGTCGTTGCCAGCACCGCCGTCGATCGTGGCGGGGAGCGTAATCGCGGGATCGATCGTGATGCGATCGTTCCCCTTGAGGCCGGCAATATCGATTCCGGTCAGGCCGGCCAGCGGAATTGCCAACGATTGCTTGTTGATCGTCACCTGGATGTCGCTGGCCGAAAGAACCAGGCCGATGCGATCGCTTTTATTGGTACCGGTGACGGTGAGAACCCCCTCCGGGGTGACGGCGATGGCGAGAAGTTGACGAGATTCGAGCTGCTCGAGCCCCACGCGGCGAATCAAGCGACCTTCCATTTTGTCCCAAGCTCTTATTGCGAGTAGCGGCACCTCCGTTTTTCCACGGCATCGCGCCGCGGATTCACTGGTGACAACAACGGCAGACGAGAACCTCGACGCCATGCGCGAAACCGCAAATTTCGGCTGGGACCGTGCCAGCATCTGATGTGATGGCGAATGCGTCGCGAGCGGACGACGCCACCACGCCAGCGACTACTCGAGCAACTACTCGGCCTCCGCTGGCGCAAGCTCGCTGAAGGCCAGGCGGAACGTGCGCTCGCTCTGGTCGCTGAAGAAGCGGACGACGGCGTTGCGCTTCGTCCCCTCGCCAGACAGCGCGATGATCGTGCCGGGGCCATACTCCGGATGGTCCACGACCATGCCATGCTTGAAGACGCTGGGCGAGACTCGTTGGCGTGATTGTTTCGTCAAGAGATCGGCGGCGGTGATCAGGCCCGATGTGAGGGCCGGCGATGCGCCGCGCTTGCTCTTTGAGACGCGGACGGCATCTGGATCGTCCTGCGCGAATTCTTCATCGCGATCCACGAGCTGCGAAGCGTCATCCGTCTGGGCGCGAGCCTGCGGCTCCAGTTCGCTGACCCAGTCGGGCGTCGTTTGGCGGCCCGTGAAACCCCCCAGGCAATCCATCTCATGTCGCGGCAATTCCATCAGGAAGGGGCTGGGCACGGTCGGGCAGGCCTGCCCACGGAACGCGCGATAGTCGGCGTGGCTGAGTTGTAGCTCCTCGCGGGCCCGCGTAATGCCCACGAACATGAGCCGGCGTTCTTCTTCGACTTTTTCTTCGTCGTGCATGCTCCGCTCGTGCGGCAACAGGCCGTTCTCGACCGCCACGATAAATACGCAAGGGAATTCGAGCCCCTTGGCCGCATGCAGCGTCATCAGCGTGACGCGGTCGATTTCCGACTCCCACGCGTCGGTGTCGGCGACAAGCGACGATTCTTCCAGGAATTGCTCGAGATGGCCGCCGCCCGGATTGCGAATGTCGAATTCGCGGGCCGCGGTGAGCAGTTCCTCGATGTTGGCCAGGCGTTCCTGATCCTCCTCGGACTCGCTGTTCTCCAGAACCTCACGGTAGCCGGTGTCGGTCAGGACGCGGCCTACGAGTTCCTCGACCGAGCCGTGCGCGGCTTCGCCCAACCGATCGCACAGGGCGACAAAACGGGCGATGGCGAGCGTGGCCGCCTTGCCGAGGTCTTCGATGAGCCCAGCGCGGCGGGCAGCCTCCAAGAGCGGCAGCCCCTTCATCCGGGCGTACTCGGCCAACCTGGCGACGCTGGCCTTGCCGATCTTGCGCGCCGGGACATTGATGATCCGCAAGAGCGCGACATCGCTCCGCGGGTTATTCAGCAGATGCAGATAGGCCAGAACGTCCTTGATCTCCTTCCGCTGATAGAACTCCAGGCCGTTGACGATCTGGTACGGCACGACGTGGTCGCGCAGGGCATGCTCGAGCTGCCGCGAAAGGGCGTTGGTGCGATAGAAAATCGCGAAGTCGCGCGGCCTGCGGCGGCCCGCCTGGACTTCGCCAGCAATCGTCGCGGCGATATGGTCGGCCTCGTCGCGCTGCGTGGGATAAGTGATCAGGCGGACGGGCGACCCTTCGGGGTTGTCGGTAAACAGGTCCTTCTGTTTGCGGCGAACGTTGTGGCGGATCAGTTCGTCGGCCACGCGGAGAATCGCCTTCGTCGAACGATAATTCTGCTCCAGGCGAACGACGCGGACCTGGGGAAAGTCCTTCTCAAATTCAAGGATGTTGCTGAGGTTCGCCCCTCGCCAGCCGTAGATCGATTGATCGGGATCGCCGGTCACGGCGAGATTCGGATGATCGATCGACAGTGCGCGGACAATGGCGTACTGGGCAAGATTCGTGTCCTGGTACTCATCGACGAGGATATAGCGGTAACGATCGTCGAGGCGGGCCCGCAGCTCGTCGTGCTCGCGGAGCAGCGTGGCGACGTGCAGCAAGAGGTCGTCGAAATCGACGGCGTTGGCCTGGAGCAGGCGGTTCTGATACGCCGGATAGACCTTTTCGACAATCCCGCCCAAGTAGTGGCCGCGGCGCGGCTCGTATTTTTCAGGCGTGAGCAGGTTATTTTTGGCCCAACTGATCGCATGCGCCACGCCGTCGGGAGTCGCGTGCGTAAGTTCCACGCCTTCGTCGGCAAGCGCCTCGGCGAGCATCTTCCGCGCGTCTTCGACGTCGTAGATCGAAAAGTTCTCTTCCAGGCCGACGTAGCTGGCGTACTGCCGCAAGAGCCGCGCGCAGAACCGATGGAAGGTTCCCATCCAGACCGTCGGCAGGGCGACAAGACGGGCCAGGCGGGCCTTCATCTCATCGGCGGCCTTGTTGGTGAAGGTCAGAGCGAGGATTTGCTTGCCTGGAATGTCTTGCTGCAACAGGTGCGCGATCCGGTGCGTGACGACGCGCGTCTTGCCGCTGCCGGGACCGGCCAGAATCAAGAGCGGGCCGGCGACGTGCGTCACGGCCTGCCGTTGGGCAGAGGTGAGTCCGGCGAGGATGTCGATGGGTCGGGGCGCAGAAGCGGCAGTGGTTTCCATACGCGGCGAGTGCGAACCGGCGGGCGGCGAGCGAATGTCCTGTTTCGTCATTATAAGTCCCGGCAGACTCGGGCTGGAGCCCGCTGTCATAGCATTGCTAGCAGGATCGGAAGAATTCTTCAGGAATGCTGGCGGAAAACGCTACCAATTCGTGCGCGACTTGTTATATTCTCCGCTCAAGTGATTGCAATTCTCGTTGCAAGTCGAGCAGTCACGCGCGATCGGGACGATTCCGACGCTTCGCGGAAATTCCGGGGGCCAGCGGGCCTCCGAATGATTAGGCATTGTCGCCATGTATTCCCGCACGACCCACGGAGGGAGCCAATGAGCCGCACCCGCATCCCCGTCAGCCGCTTGGAAGAGAACAGCCGATTGATGGCCGAGCGACTGGAGATGAGCACCGCGGAGATCGGACTTTCGGTCCGCACGACGAATTGCTTGGAGGAGCGCGGCATCTTCACGGTCCGCGATCTGTTGAACAGTACGCCTGAGCAACTCCTCTCGATCGCCAATTTCGGCGAGAAGACGCTGGAAGAAGTTTATAAGGCGCTCGAGAAATTCGGCTTCTACCGGGCCTCGCGGAAGCAAGCGGCAGCCGTTTAGCAATTCGCCGCCAAGCGCGCTTGTCCTGCGGCTTTGTTGTGGTGGGTCGCCGTTGTACAATAGAGTGATGGCGACCCTGACGGATTGCTTGCGCACCTTGCACCGGATTCACCGGCAGTTGGCTGATTTGCAGGATCGCCTTCAGCGTGGTCCGAAGCAGATTCGCGCCCACGAAGCCAACGTCAAGAAGTGCGAGGGGGACGTCGCCAGCGCCAAGGATGCCTATAAGCAGGCCAAAATGGCCTCCGACGAGAAGCAACTCCAGCTCAAGCAGCGGGAGGCCAAGCTCAAGGACTTTGAGGCCAAGCTGTTCGCCGCGCAGAGCAACAAGGAATACCAGTTGCTCAAGGATCAAATCGCGGCGGACAAGCAGGCCAACAGCGTGCTCGCTGACGAGATCCTCGAAGCGCTCGACAAGCTCGATGGGCTGCAACTGGCGATCAAGACGGCCGAAGGTAATCTCGTCAAGGCCAAGGACGAGAGCGGGAAGGTTCGCCAGCGCGTCCAAGACCAGCAGCAAGGATTGGAAACCGAGTTGGCCCGTATCAATGGCGAACTGCGCACGGCTGAAGGGCAGCTCGACAATGATTTGAGGCCCAACTACGAGCGCCTGGCCAAGTCGATGGGCGCCGATGCCATGGCACCGGTGGAGGGCGAGTGCTGCGGCGGCTGCTCTCAAACGCTCACCCCGCAAACGATCAACGCCCTGCGGCTCGACAAGGCGGTATTCTGCAAATCATGCGGGCGACTGCTCTATGTCCCCGAGTAGCCGGGGCTCAGTGACATAGGTTGTCACGTTGAAAATCGATTTTCCCACGATTGTTGGTGTTTCGCGTTGACCACGCTCGGAGCAGGCGGATAGATTGACTGCCTGGAAGTTGCGTCAGGCGGCAGTTGCCGAGCGAGGCAACCCGCGACACGGAGGATGCACGGATGGGTGGGGTGCTCGGCATCGTGGAGGTCCAGCCGGCGATCGAGGGGCTGTCGGACAAGTCCCCTCTGGCCGGAATGGCCCGGCGGCGGTTTGGAGGCAAGACGCTGCTCGAATGGGTCGTGCGCCGAATGTCGGACGCCGAGCGGCTGGATGGCGTCGTCGTGCTCGCTGGCGACGATTCCTTCTCGAAAAGCCTGGTTGCCCATTGCCCCACGGACGTGCGCGTGTTTCATGCCACCGAGGCCGATCCCCTGGGCCGGCTGGCAGCAGCGGTGCGGCACTTTCAATCTTCAGCGGTGCTGCGCTTGTCGGTCAGCCAGCCGTTTGTCGATCCGATTCTGATCGACCGGCTTCTCGCACTGGTGGCCTCCAACCATAGCTGCGACTACGCGAGCTTCGCGCTGGCCGACGGGCGGCCTGTGATCGAGTCGAAGCTCGGAGTCTTTGCCGAGTGGTGCCGCGGCGAGGCGGTGCTGCTGGCCAACCGACTCGCGCGACACGACCACGAGCGGGCCGATGCGACCCGCTTTCTGCATTCGCATCCTGAGATCTTCGCGATTCGTCTCTTTCCCGTGCCGGGACAACTCGATCGGGACGACGTGCGCCTCGCGATTCAGGACGAAGAGGACTGGGAGCACGTGCAGCTCATCCTCGACGCGCTGGGGCCCGAGTCACTCGACTGGCAGTACATTACGGCCCTGATCGATCGCCAGCCGACGATCCGCGAGCGAATGGCCCGCCGCAATCGGCAGCAAGCGGGGGCTTGCTAGCGGCAAGCCGCGAGTAACCCGCAAACTTTGCCTAAAGCACCCAGGCCGAACGAGCCGATTCTTACGCCCGATGCCGCGACTTTCCTGCGCGCGGCCAGTTCGCGCCAAAGGATGTGGCCATGGGATATCGGCTCAGTTGGCTGGCGGTGGTGGTGATTTCGACATGGTCGAGCGGCTGTGCGATGTGCTGCGCCCCGTACGACGACTACTATCCGGCGGTCGGCGGACGGTGGGTCCGCGACAACCCCACGTGCGGCCGCGTCGGCTCGGCATTCGAGCCCGCCGGCCACAAGGTTGATGAAATCGCGGCCAGCGCGACCGAACCAATTCCTGTCCAACCTGGCAGCCGGGCCGTGACGCCTCGCCGCGACGGGGCGTCGTACTTGCCGGCCGAGGAATAACCACCAGTTCCCGATGCTGGCAGCATCGGCCACCAGCGTCTAACATCGCGGGCTATGCCCCGCTACGTGACGCACCTCGAAGGCGCAATCGACGGCCAATCGCTCCCGGCCGACGTCCTGCAAACGCTCCATAAGGACCGCCCTATCTGGGTCCGCTACGATCTGGCCGCCGTTGCCAAATCGCTCACGAAGGACCAGCTTCGCCACCGGCAAGCAACGCTCTGGCGCTATCGCGAACTGCTCCCCTACTACGACGAGGCTGACATCGTCTCGCTTGGCGAGCGAATGAGTCCGCTTCTCGCCTGCCCGCGGCTGGCAAGCCGCTTTCAGCTTGATCGGCTCTGGATCAAGGACGAATCGCAGTTGCCGACGGGGTCGTTCAAGTCGCGCGGCATGGCCCTGGCGATCACGATGGCCAAGCGGTTTGGAGTGAAGCGCGTCGCGCTGCCCACGGCGGGCAATGCGGGTGGCGCTGCGGCTGCGTATGCCGCGCGGGCCGGCCTGGAGTGCTTCGTCTTCATGCCGGACGACACTCCCATCGTCAATCAGTACGAGTGCCAACTCGCGGGGGCCAAGACTTTCCTCGTCAATGGCCTCATCAACGACTGCGGCCGAATTGTCCGCGAGGGCAAGGAGCGGATGGGCTGGTTCGACCTTTCTACGCTCAAGGAACCCTATCGCATCGAGGGCAAAAAAACGATGGGGCTGGAGCTGGCCGAGCAGTTCGATTGGCAGCTTCCCGATGTGATTCTCTATCCCACGGGCGGCGGCACCGGCCTGATTGGCATGTGGAAAGCGTTCGCCGAGCTACAGGCGATGGGCTGGCTGGCGTCGAGCAAGCTGCCGCGGATGGTCGCCGTGCAATCGCGCGGATGTGCGCCGATTGTCCAGGCGTTCGAGGCCGGGGCGCGCTTTGCCAATCCGTTTCAGAATGCCGCGACCATCGCTAGCGGCATTCGCGTGCCGGCCGCAGTGGGCGACTTCATGATCCTCGACGCCGTCCGTCAAAGCGGAGGCACCGCGATCGCAGTAGAAGAAGAGCGTCTTGCGGAGTGGATGCGCCTGGCGGCATCGCTCGAGGGCATTCCGGTTTGTCCCGAGGCAGCCGCATGTGTGGGAGCTCTTGAAAGCCTGATTCACCAAGGCTGGATTCGATCGGACGAGCGCGTCGTGATCTTCAATACCGGCGCTGCCCAGAAATACGTCGAAGCGATCGGTTCCTCGCTCCCCCGGATCGACAGCCGGAATGCAATCGACTGGAACGCGATCCGCTGATCGAGTGATTCCGGCAAGCGGCAAATCCCAATCAAGTTACGCTCGTCGTGAGCGGCTTGGCTGCTGGCATCCGCGCCACCGGGGCCAGCGGAAGAGCGATAACAAAGGTCGTCCCATCGCCAGGCTGGCTGGTCACGGAGATCGTGCCATGGTGGGCGGCGACAACCGCCTGACAGATGCTCAACCCCAAGCCAGTGCCGCCGGGGCCTCCTTCGCGCACGCGGGCCTTGTCGGCCCGGTAGAAGCGATCGAACACCTTGGGGAGCGATTCGGGAGGGATGCCGATTCCGTTATCGGCGATGCGCAGGATCGCCAATTGCCGGTCGTCATCGCGCGTGAGCTGAACGTTGATGCGGCCGCTCCGGATCGACTCGGCTTCGGCCGAGGGCTGATCCTGGTCATACCTGGCCGCGGTGAACTTGATCGCGTTATCGAGCAGGTTGTTGAGAACTTGCCGCAAATGGTATCGATTGCCGACGATCGCGATGGGTGGAGGTCGATTGGCTGTCAGGCGGATCCCGCGGAATTCCGCGACTGCCTGAAACATGTCGATCGACCGCGCCACAAGTTCGTCGAGCGAAACCGCCTCGGCGCTGGTCATCAGGCGGTCGGCGTCGGACTCGGCCAATAGGAGCAGTTGGTTCACGAGCGATTGCAAAGCCGAACATTGCTCGATCACGTCGTCGAGCAGCTCGCGATATTCCTCCTCGCTGCGCCCGCCACTATGGGCCACTTCGACGCTGCTGCGGATGGCGGCCAGCGGCGTGCGCAGCTCGTGGGCGGCATTGGCCAGAAAGTCGTGCTTCTGTTGCAGGTAGTCGGCAATCCGGTCCAGGAGCCCGTTGATCGTGCGGGCGAGCGAATCAAGCTCGTCCCCGGTGCCGAGGATTGGCAGCCGCTCCTTGAACTCGCTGGGCCGCAGTTGATCGGTCGTGTGGATTAGATCCCCCAGGATCTTCGTCGTTCGTCCCGCGAGGAGGTACCCGCCAATCGGGGCCACGAGCACTACCACCAATCCCACGATCGCGACGAGACGGTCGATCCGGACCATATCGCGGGCGATAAACCCTTCGTTGCAGCCAACGGCAACCGCGGCGACTTCGGCGGCGCCGTCGATCCGTTCGTAGCGGAGGCGGAATTGATTGATATGAAACGTTTGCGCCGACCGCTGATCATCTGTGAGCGGGGGAAAGCCCCGCGGAGTGTTCTGACTCGACCACGTCGGGTTGCCGGCCCGGTCGAAAAACTGCACGAACCAGCCGTGGTAGTTGTGCGTTGCCGCCTTGCGATTCAACTCGTCTTGGAGAGTGCTCCAATCCTGTGCGCCTCCCGGGCGGAAGTAAGCTTTGATTTCCGTCAGATCCTCGCGCAGTGCCTGGTCAAGATCATAGACCAGGGTGTAGCGCACCCCTTCGCGCACCGCGACGAGGATGCCCAACCCCGTCAATACGCCAGCCGCGATGTTCCACAGCATCAGCCGGAAGCGGAGCGAGCGTACTGCGGCGCTAAGTCGCTCGAAGAACATACCCTCGGCCACGCACGGTTTGGATCAGCGGCTCGTCGAATCCCCGGTCGATCTTGCCGCGGAGCCGGTTGATGTGAACCTCGACCACGTTGGTGACTCCCTCCCAATCCGATTCCCAGAGATGCTCGCACAGCATCTTCCTGGTGACCACCTGGCCTGCATAGCGCATCAAGTACTCCAAAAGGCTGAACTCCGTCGGAGTCAGCGTAATCTCGCTCGCGCCGCGAGTCACGCGCCGCACCGCAAGATCGAGCGTCAGCGGCCCGGCCGAGAGCGTCGTGGAAGGCCGATCCTTGGCCCGGCGGCAGATCGCCTCCAGGCGGGCAACCAGCTCGGGAAACGCGAACGGCTTGACCAGATAATCGTCGGCGCCTGCGTTGAGTCCCAGCACGCGATCGTCCACCGAGCCCAGCGCTGTGAGCACGAGAACAGGCGTGCGTACGCCGCCAATTCGCACCTTCTGCATCAGGTCGAGCCCTGGAAGGTCGGGTAACAGCAAGTCGAGGACGATCGCGTCGAAGCGCTGCGAGCTGGCCTCTTCCAACCCTTTCTGCCCGCTCCGCACCCACAGGCAAGAGTGCCCGGCGTCGGTCAGGCCGCGCTGAATCGCCTTTCCCAGGACGTGGTCGTCCTCAATGAGCAACAATTCCATCCGCGGATGCCTCATGACCTCTGGCACATCGATTGCTCAATTGTGCGATTGAACAAGACGTTTGGCGAGTGGCCTTGGGAATTAACGGCTTCGTAATTGCATGGCAATTGTAGATGTATCTCTAAGTCATTGCCGGCACTGCCTTTGGGCGTTGCTAACGAAGTTGTAACCAGAGCGGCAATTCCGTCGTTGGATGAGGCTGTTTAGAGTTGTCGAGAACCCGATTGAACCCACCGCTGAATTGACCTGCCGGTCGTCCCACTATCCCTCCCTTGGACGACCATGCCGCCCGACTGCGCGGCGCCCCCAATCACGGACCGATTGCCGCTAGAGCTACAATGACGACCGTTCCTGCCGTGTTGGATGATGCCGAGTCCGACGTGTCTTGCGCCACTAGCGATCATGGGCGGATGGACGCGCTGCGCCACGCGATCGAGCACGCCGCGCACTATCTGCCCGCGCAAGGGCCGATCACGGTCTTCATCCACCATAACACCCTGCACGCCTTTGAGGACCACTCGTTTGATGAAGGCGTACAGCGCGGCGCCAAATTGTTTGGTTGCCAGCCCTATCTGCCTGAGAGCAAATACCGCGAGTACTTGCACAGCGGCCGGATCAAGCCGGAAGACATCGACGCTGTGCTGCTCGAAGATCTGGGCGAGTCTGCCGACATGCTGCTCGGCTTCATGGGGACACGGTTTCACTTCC
>Ga0065707_10082932_pt1 | contig 11347 bp, 7 predicted proteins | sample SwiRhicommuniRL3_FD_59094 | JGI IMG/M metagenome (GOLD analysis project Ga0065707, IMG submission 59094) | Switchgrass rhizosphere bacterial communities from Rose Lake, Michigan, USA - RL3 v2 (version 2) | ecosystem: Host-associated > Plants > Roots > Rhizosphere > Soil | place: East Lansing, MI... | reverse complement strand
GCAGGGCCGCCGCCGATTCGAACTCGCCGCTCTCGAAGGCACGGGTACTGAGACGGATATACATCGACGCCAACGCATTGGGCGCATCGGCGGTGAGGAAGGCATCGTCCGCCGGCAGTTCGCCTTTCAATCCGCTTAACAGCGCCAGCGCTTCGGGCAAGTCGTTCGCCGCCGCCAAAGCGAACAAGCGCTCTTTGCGCTGCGCCAGGCTCAATGAATTATCGGGAGCAATCGTTGCCGCCGTCGCGACCTTTGCCGCTGCGGACGAACGCGCCGCTGCTGCTATACGTTGAGCTATTTGCGATTCGAGCGACACGAGTTCCGGTACGCCGGGAACGATTCGCTGTGCTGCGTTCAGCAACTCACCCGCCAAGCTTGCGTCCCCTTTGACGTACAGCGCCCGGCGAATCTGGGCAACGAATCCAGGCCCCAGCACGGCACGGTCGGGTTGCCATTGCGGATCGATCTGTCGCACCTTCGCAATGGTACGCAGGACATTGTCGTTATTTTGCGCGTCGATCATCCATCCCTGCTTGATCTGCTGTGCAATGGCGGCAAGGTAGGCTGCGAGCGTCTGCTGCTTCTTCGTCTCGACGTCGGCGCGTAACCTGGCAACCCGCGACGAGTCGGGCAGCAGGACATCGAGCTGATCCAGGTAGTGCACTGCTGCGTCGTAGTCGACACGCTCGTGCGTCGCATCGATCGCAAACTGGATCTTGCGTTCCATGTGATCCAGCAACGCTTCTCGCGTGGTCCGGTCGCCGAATAGCGTGCGCAGCTGTGGCAACGGCAATTCGAGCAGCCGCGGCAGCAGCGCATCGATGACCTTGGCGTCGCCGCTGCGCAGTTGCGTTGTAAACCGTCCATGCTCGCGGTTGCTGAGATACTCCGGGATGAGTCGCCACGACACGATACCGATCGCGATCATCGTAGCTGCGACGGCTGCAGCAGTTGCCGCGATCCAGAAGCGACGCGGTGGAGCGATCTCCGCCAGGAATACGTCAACCGAGGGTGTTCGGTTCGCTCGCGAGAAGGCCAGGCCATGCAGCAAGGCGCGCCAGATATGTCGATCCAGTCCTGGAATCGGTGCTGGCTTCATGCCGCCACGCTCGGCCAGCAGCGAGGAGGTGAAATTGAATGGATGCCGGCTGCAGAACAGCTCGTACGAAACACACGCCAGCGCATAGACATCGTCGCGTGGATCCGGCGGATCGCCAACCAGCATTTCGGGACTGGCATAACAAGGAGTCAGCGCACCTAGCGTCGCAGGATCGAACATCGTGAGATCGACTTCCTGCGTACGACGTCCAATGGCGCGGGCAATGCCGAAGTCCAGTACCTTGATCGAGCCGTCCTCGGTGCGAAACGCGTTCGCCGGTTTGAAATCCGCGTGCACGAGTTCCTTCTGGTGCGCATGCGCAAGAGCGGCGGACAGTGCCCGGACGATTCGCAGCGCTTCATGCTGCGGCAGTGGATGCCCTACCCGGCTCTTGATGAATTGATCCAGCGACACGCCTTCGAGGAGCTCCATCACCAGGAACACCAGCGGCCCATCGCGATCGAAGTCGAACACGCTGGCGACGTTGGGATGAGCGAGCGCCTGCGCTTTGCGCGACTCGCGCTGCAGTGCTTTCAAAGCTTCCGGATGCTTGCGGAAATCTTCGTTGAGCACTTTGACTGCGACGTAGGGATGACGATCCTGCGCCTCCTGCTTACGCAGATCGCGAGCACGATAGATCGTACCCATGCCGCCGCGACCGATGACTTCCTCGAGCACGAAGCGCTCCTTCAGGATCGTGCCGGGGCCGACGGCTTTGGGCGGACCATAGGGCCACTGCGAAGGATTGGTGATCTGGCCGAAATTGGCGGAGGCACCGGCAGGCTCGCTGCGCAGATCGGTCGCTTTGGAATCGAAGGCGGTGATCTTTCCCGGCACGGACTGGTCGCTGCCGCCCCGCCGGCGTGTACTGTCTTCTTTGTTGCGGCCGCGTTCTGCTCGCACCTCAGCGCCGGGAGCGACCGGGCCAACCAGGGGCGACCATGACGGAAAGATAGCGTCGTGTTCGGTCGGCCTCGCGGATGAATGCTCACGCGGCGAAGCCAGTGCCGACGTCTTGGTCAGTACTGCATTGCGCAGGGCTTCGTAGCTTGCCCGATCGATCTTGCCGGCGCGCCAGGCGGATTCGATCGACATGGAATGCCGCAGGAAGGCGTTCCAGTCGGATGGCGGCTCACGATGGAACGCGGCCAGCGCTGCATCCAGGCTGGCGGTCCCTGCACAAAGTTGATTCAGCGTCGTGCTGAAACCGCTCATGGCTGCCCGGTTGTGAGGCAAGACAACGGATTAAGTAGAATTCATCGTGAGGCAGGACGCCCCCGGCGATTCACTACAGCCTACCGGTCAGCCGACGACTGTCAAGATGAACATAGGGTGTCCAAACGACGTATTGTTGGGGTCCCCGGCTAGATTCCTGGGTCGTTCGTAGCGGAGACATACAATGCGCACCACGTTGTTTCTCGTCGCTGGACTCCTGCTCCTCGCGGCGGCGGCGATACTCGCAGGACTGTTCTCGGAGACCTATCCAGGCGCGTCGCGTCTCGCCATCGGCATTTTCCTGGGCGCATGGTTCATTATTTGTGCGCTGAACATGTGGGCCGGCGTAACTCACGCCGGCTACTCGGTCGGCGAAGAGTTGCCTATCTTCCTGCTGCTGTTCTGCATTCCGACGGCGGTGGCGCTGCTACTCAAATGGCGCTATATCTAGATCCGAGCCAAGTTCTGCATCCGAGCGAGGCAATGTGGTCGCCAGTGGCGAATCACTCCGTAGGGCATTACTCCACCCGTCCGGGAACAACCTAACCGCACGCTGCGTTGCATCGCCCGCTCACCTCACGATTCGAATAGCAGGGGGCAGGTTTGTCTAAGTTTCTGCTCGTGGGTCCCTACGACCCGCAGTGTGGGGAATACACCTTCCTGGCACCACCGCTCGGTGTCTGGCGCTTGGCTGGCGTACTCGCTGCGGCAGGGGTCGAAGTCAAAGTCTTCGATCCGAATTGCTGCGTTGGGCCGCCGGACCGCGCACTGGAAAAAGAAATACTGCGTGAGACGTGGGACGTCATCGGCATGTCTACGACGGGCATGACGTTGCGCTTCGATCTCGAATTGGCGCATCTCGCGCGGCGCCTGGCTCCCCGGGCTTTCCTGGTCGCAGGTGGCATGGAAGCCACGTTCAAGCCGGAGCTGATGTTCGAGCTCGGCCCGTTCGATCGCATCGTTCTCGGCGAAGGCGAACATCCCTTGCTCGAGATTGCCGAGCGCTTGCGGTCCAATCCTTCCGGCGCCTTGGATGGCATCAGGGGAACTGCGGAGAAGCGCAGCGACGGCAGCGTGCTGCGTATACCGCAACCTGCGCTCAACCGTGAACAGCTGCGCCACGCTATTTTTTCTACGCCCTATGAGAGCATGCCTTACGAAGCGTATTGGGAACGCCTCGAAGCCGCGTATCGGGTAGGCGCCCTGCCAACCAAGGCAGCCCGTGAAGCTTCCCTTGCCGAGATCCGCTCGGTGCGACTGATCACGCTCAACTATTGCCCCATGGGTTGCACGTTCTGCTCCTCGACCAATTTCCTGCATGAGGCCCAGGGCGGCGTAGCCGCCATCGCACGGCTGGACGAGAACGAATGCATGGAGATGATCCACCGCATCGTCGCGGCTCATCCACGCGTGCGCACGATCATTTTTCAGGACGATATTTTCGTCTTCACCAAGGACCGGCGCATCCTGGCGCTCTGCGATGCGATCGTCGCCGCGAAACAGCAGGGCACGCTACCGCGGGATCTGCAGTTCATCTGCACCAACCGCATCGATGCAATGACGCCGGAGCGCCTCACGGCCATGCGTCGTGCCGGCTTTCGCGTGCTCGGTTTCGGGATCGAAAGTTTCTCGCCCAACGTGCTCGCCGAATTCAACAAGGGCCAGATCCATCGGCACATCGAACCGATGCTCACCGCGGCCCTGGCGTTGGGAATGACCCCGTTCCTGGATCTCATTCTGAGTTCGCCGCGCGCCTCGCTACGGGACGTCGCAGAAACCCTGCGAGAAGCGTATCGCTGGCTGCAGCGCGGCTGCGAGATAGGAATGTATCCCTATGTCATTCCATTCTCGGGAGCGGCGTTCGCAAACGACGCCACGCTGCTGCCGCATACGCAATACGCTCATCGCCAGGTTGCCGGCACCTCGATCGAATGGGATCAGCCCGCCAAGATCCTGCCGATCGATCCGTTGGTGAGCGAGGCGATCCTGCGGATCGAATGCGCTTTCGAGGCGGCGTTGGCTAAATTGCAGCAGCGTGCAACCCACCTCCCCTCACGCATACGGTCTCTCGTGTGGATTCTCGCTGCGGCGCCGATCATGGCGGAATACGGACTACCCATCGCGGAGGAACAGGAAGTGCGCACCGAACTGGAAGCGCGATTGCCGCAGTTACATAGAGCGACGGCTTCCCGAGCCGTCGTCAGCGCGTGAAGATCAAGCCTCCGTGGAGTTTGCTGGCGCCCCTCGGTGTCTGCGCACTCCTTACCGGATGGGTTGTTCTGTCCGCGGCCAATCTGCAGTCCGTCAGTTTCTCACTGCTGATCTACGGCCTCGCCAACCTGATCGTCTACACCGATGCACTCGACTTCATCCTGCGGCTGCACGTGCGTCGCCGGCACATTGCTACGGCACCGACAGAAGAGAATCGACATCTATCCATCGATCTCGCCGCTGCATTACCGGTCCGTGCGCGACAGGTCGTGCCGATCCGGCCCTACGCCATCATCGCTTCCATTTTCAATCTCGAACCGCTGCTCGATGAGTTCATGGACGCTTTTGCGCCGTATCGCGATCGCGTCTGGCTCATCAGCGACGGTTCGTCGGACAACACCGTAGTGCGGCTGCGGCAGGCGGGCTGGCGCTGTTTCGACGACGGAGTGAATCGTCGCAAGCCTGGCGCATTGCGTCGCTTGCTCGAACGCTTGCCCCGGCACATCGAAACCGTGCTGGTCGTCGATCCCGACATTCGCATTCGCGGCCGCGACGCTGGCAGCCGCATCGACTTCGACCGCTTCATCCGCGACTTCCAGCAATCGGGCGCGGCTGCCGTGTGTCCTCGCGTGATGATCGAACCGGACGGCTTCCTCGCGCGCTTCCAGGCATTCGAATATGCCCTGGCCTTCCGCATCGGACGCGAGAGCCTGGCCGATTACAGCATCACATCGGGCGTCTCCTGTTATCGCCGCGACGCCCTGGTGCGCGCGCTGGAGGAACATTCGCTGTCCGTCTATGCAGAGGATCTGGAGAACGCGCTGATCCTGCTGAGTCACGGCGAGCGCATCTACTACGATGGACGCCTCGTCGTCAGCACCGAAGGGCCCGGCACCGTCCCTCGCTGGTTCTCGCAACGTGTCGGCTGGTACTACGGACTGCTGAAGGTCTACACCGAGCGCTTCGGCAAGGTCTGGCGCATCAGCAAGCGCACGCCGTTCGCCATGTATCACTTCGTCATCTATCTCGGCGGCCTGTCGGTGATCCTGCACTTGCTGAAGATCGTCAGCGCGAGCCTGCTGGTGCTGAGCTTTCTCAGCGGCTTCGACAACCTGTTCCTGGCCAATGTGTTCCCGCGCAACGCGCTCATCAATCCGTCCTATTTCATCGCCGCCATCGGCAGCTACCTGGCGCTGGGCGTGTTCGCTCTGTTCACCGTGGTGCCCAAGGCCGAACGTGCCTACATTGCGCCGATCGTGCCGCTGTACCTGTTCTACGCGATCACCCACATCGCTCCGATGACGGTGGGCTACACCAACTGGGTGACGATGAAACTGTGGGGCCGTCGCGTGTATCGCGATCACTACGAACCGCTGCCGAGCGCCAGCACCTCGCTGCCCCTGGAAGAGAAGACCGACCTGATGCGGAGAGCTTCATGACAGTACGAGGAGTTCCTGCGCCTGCCTGTTACCTGCCGAACGATTACTGGGAGGATCGTGCCCGTCGTTTTGCCGCGGAAGGCGCCGGTCTCGCGGCCGTGTGTTCGTACGGCATGCCCGATTTCTACAATCGAATGATTCATCGCTGCCAGCGGCTCGCTCTCGATCCCTGGTTCGACATTGCGCCCGGCACGCGCGTGCTCGATGTGGGTTGTGGAGTTGGACGCTGGAGTCTATTGCTCGCCGCGCGGGGTGCAGTGGTGACCGGGATGGACCTGAGTCCCACCATGATCGCTGAGGCGAAGCGGCGGGCCGATGCAAGCGGCATGGCGACGCGCTGCCGGTTTCTCGTGCAGGACCTGGCGCACCTCGATGCAGGCGACCAGTTCGATCTCATGGTCGGCGTCACGGTGTTGCAGCACATTCTCGACCCCGCAGCGCTGCAGACGGCCGTGCAACGCATGACCGATCATCTCGCACCCGGCGGCCGCATGATATTGCTCGAAGCTGCGCCTGCGAGCATCGCGAAGCATTGCGATACGACAGTCTTTCGCGCCCGGCAACGCGATGTCTATCTCGACCTCTTTGCTCAGGCAGGACTCGAACTGCGAGCGCTGACCGGCGTCGATCCGGCCCCGTTCAAGACATGGCTGCTGCCGCACCTGCGACGGCTGCCGCGACCGCTGGCGACATCAGCGCTGGCGCTCGTGACCTTGTTGTCTATCCCGGTGGATTTCATTTTCGGACGGCGCGCCGTGAAACGATCCTGGCATGCCGTCTTCGTCTTGCAGCGTGCCGCGGGAGGCGCCCATGGCAATTAGCCGCCGCTCCGTCGTCTCGATCGGAGTGTTCGCCGTTCTCGGTATCTTCGTTGCGCTCGGCTACTGGTACGAATCGCGGCGCGTGGCTGCGGGCCGCCCGACCGACACCGCAGGAGTGAACGTCACGAACGGCGGCGACCGAGGCCCCGGTACGTTGCGTGAAGCACTGTTCATTGCAGCCGCAGCCGATGGGGAAACGACCATCTCCGTGCGGGTGCCCAAGATCACTCTTGCTACGGCGCTACCGCCGCTAGTGAACTCACGCGGCGTTCATCTCATCGCCGCCCAACCCGGCGCAGAGATCGACGCAACCGCGCTGGCCAGCGGCGCAGTTCTGGATGTTTCCGGCGCCAATACTTCGATCGAAGGACTGCACATTCGCAACTGCAAGGCCGCGGGCGTCCTGCTGCGCGCCTCGCATTTTCGACTGCAATCGACCACGATCGAAGGCTGCGACGTCGGCGTCGACGTCGCCGAGAATGCCGGCCAGGTGCTGATCGAGGGCAACCGCTTTGCGAACAACCGCGTCGGCGTACGCTTCACCGCGTCCAACCGCAACTCCGTCGTCGTCAAGAATGAGTTCAACGAACACCGCGACGCCGGTGTCTGGGCGGTACGCGGCGAGCCCGATCTGCGCGGCGACGCCATCGGCATTCGCGAGAACCATTTCAGCAAGGAACGCATCGGCATTCTCGCAGCCAACGTGTCGATCGTAGTGGAACGCAACGAGTTGCTGAATTCACGCGAAGCGGCGATGCAGCTGATGGGCACCGGTGCGGTCGTACGCGGCAATCGTGTGAGCGGCGGAGCCGCCATGGGCATCGTCGCCGAGAACTCGCGCGGAGCCGTCATCGAGAACAATGAGTTCGACGGCTTCGCTGCCTACGGCATCATGCTCAAGGGATCGGCGGACGTTCTGCTGCGAGGCAACCGCGTTCACAACAGCGGTTACGGCCTGGCCTTCGTCGTCGGCAGCAGTCCGAGCACGGCGATCGACAACACCATCATCGAACCGAAATTCAACGGCATCGACGTGATCGGCGATTCGCCGGTGCTGCGTGGCAATCACGTCGTTCGGCCGCGGGCGCTCGCGATCAAAGTCATCGACTTCGAACCCGGCAGCGGCCAGAAGGTGCATTCGCAGCCGTTCCTCGAAGGCAACAATTTCGATGCCGGCGGCAAGATCATTGCGGCCGACAACGCTGCCCCTGCGGCGAGCAAGGTGCGGCAATGATGGCATCCGACGCGACGCAGGTGCGCCCCGCTCCCGCGTGGACGGATCCGCGCGTGCATCTGCTCGACGACACGTGGCTGCTGACTATATTCGCCGTCCTGCTGGCGACCATGTTGCCGTGGCTGGTGAGTTCGTTCGAGATCAACCTGATCGCGGCCTCGCTGGGACTGCTGGCGCTCGGCGCGATCCACATTGCCTTCAGCGTGCTCGGGCGGCCGGCGCGACGAGGTGAACGTCGTGCGTTGCTGACCGCGTTGCATATCGCCGGCGTCGTCGTCGTCGGCGTCATCTGGATGCACAGCGGGGGACTGCAGAATCCCGCCTTTCTGATGGTGTTCGCCTTGCCCGTCGTCGGGGCGATCTTCCTGTCGCGTTGGCAGCCTTACCTGATGGCGCTGATCGCCGTCGCGGTCATCGGAGCCGTCGCACTCGCACAGGCGCCCGAGTTGCGCTGGTACGCACCGGGACTCAATACGGCAGGTACCTGGCTCACGGCCGCAGTCGGCCAGCAGGGCGCCGCTGCCACCAATGTGCCCTTCCCGGGCTTCACCGCACCGTCCGGCTACTTCGTGGTCCTGCTGGAGGTGTTCGCCATCGTGGTATTCGCCTGCGCCATCGCGGCCGAGTACCTCGGCACGATCATCGATCGGCTGAATACTCACATCGATGTCGCTCGCGATGAAGCCGAACGCGGCCAGGAATTCTGGACGAAGCTGATAGAGGACCTGCCACTGCCCGCGCTGCTGGTCGACATCGATACGCTGCAGATCGTCTGCGCCAGCATGCAGGCGAACGAGTTCTGCGACACCGAACCTGAGATCGGCCGCGGCCTGTTCGGAACCATCCGCTTCACCTACCCCGATGCGGTGCAGGAACTGATCGCCGAAACCGGTGGCGTGTTGCCGCTCAGCATGATCCGCGTGGGAAATCGTTTGTGCGCGACGGAGGTTCGCGTACAGCACATGGTGCAGAAGCATCGCCGCTTCGCGCTCATCGTCATCGAAGACAAGACCCAGGAGCTCACGACCAAGGTGGCGCTCGACGCCACCGGCCAGGCCGCGCTGGTCATCGATTCGAGCGGTCGTGTCGTTGCATTCAACAAACCGGCCCGTTCATTGTTTGCCGGTATCCAGAAACAGGCGGAAGTTTCCGATCTCTTCTCGCTGTTCGGAATGCCGGCGCGCTGGTGGGAACCGGGCTTGACGGGTCGCCGCAAGATGCACGTCGAGATCGCGCCGCGCATCTACGAGGTCACGAGTTCGTCGTCGCCGCTGCCGGGAGAAGAGGAGCGTCTCTATGTCATGACGTTCCTGCCCGTGTCGCGAGCCTCTGTCGGCGACCACACGGCGATCACCGCGACCTTGCGGATCCCGGACGTGTCGACCTCGACTACGACCATTTCGAGTCAGACCCTGGTAACTCCGCGATGAGACTGCCGCTCACACTGTCATGCCTCTCGCTCGCAGCGGCTCACCTCGTGGCCGTAGCTGCCAGCGCAGCCGGAGTGGATGCACGTCCTCCGGACCGGCTCACGCTGTCCGCCAACGGCTCCAGGCTCGTCGATGTAGACGACGGCGGCGGCGGCTCGCTCAACTGGCTCCACTACTTCACCCCCGATGCCGTCTTCGGCCTCGGCGCCGAACACCAGGTCATCGCGGACTCGCAGTGGAGCTTCGGCTCGATCCGTGGCTCGCTCAGCCGCGGCGACGCTGCCTCCAAATTCAGCGTGTTCGGCGAGATGCAGTATGGCGGCGGCGATGAGAACGGCCGTGACTTCGACTACTCCGTCGCGGTGCTCGGCATCAGCCAGTCCTTCACCCCGAAATTCTACGTGCAGCTCGAAGGACGCCAGATCGACATCGACACCACGCACGGCAATCTGCCGAAGCTGAGCCTGACGTATATCTGGACGCAGCGGCTCGCGACCAACATAGGGTATGCGCAGTCGGTCGGAGGCAACCTGGGCACCGACTTGACCACCGCCCGCATCGACTACTATGGACGCTACGCAACGCTGACACTCGGCGGCGCCGTCGGCGAGGCCGATCCCAGCGTGATCAACCTGCAAGGCCTGAGACTGCCTGCACGCCATCTGAAGGAGGGCTTCGTCGGGATCGGCAGAACGTTCACGCGCGGCGAGATCCAATTGCTGGGCGACTATCTGAAACTGGCCGAGAGCGAAAAAGTGACGCTCACCCTGAGCTTCACGGCCTATCTCGGTACCCGCGGCCGTGCCAAGTGAAACTGACGTTCTTCAGACGCGGCTCGACATGGCTGCCCACCGTGATGGTGCTGGCGGTGGTGCTGCTTGCCGGCGGCCGGCTCATCTCGTTGAGTGTGCAGCAGCGTGCCATGCAGATGCGCGACAAGGCGGAAACCGTCGTCGCAAGCTATGGCCGTTCGGTTCAGACGCAGTTGCAGAAGCTGGCGAATCGCACTGCCGGCGGCGGCAACCGCGTGGAACTGGATCAACTGCTGTCCAGCCTGCAGTTGAGCCGCCTGATCGATCCGGAATACGATTTCGAACTGTCCAAGATCGACGCGAAAGGCGCACGGCCGCGAGTATTCGTAAGTTCGCGCATCGATCCGCTCGATGACGCCGTAGTCAGCAGCGTTGCCACTCCTGCCGGCGTGTCGCAGGATCTGCCGAGCGGCCGCCTGCAACTCGCCATCCGTCCCAAAACGGGTTGGTACCCCGCACGCGACCTGGTCGCCGCCATCGGTCTGCTCGCATGCGTGGCATGGCTGCTGGCCTTTGCGGTCCACGACCTCGTACACCATCTACATCGTGCACGCGAAGCGCTGGCACTCTCTCGACGCAATCTGCAAACGGCCAATCGCAAGCTCGTAGCGGAGATCGACCAGCGCGAGACCCTGCAGAAGAGTTTCGAGCACTCGCGCTATCACGACGCTTTCACCGGCCTGCCGAATCGCCGGTATTTCATGGAACAGCTCGATCGCGCGCTGCGCGACGTGCGTACCCGGCGTCGTCGCCGCATCGCCGTCATGCTCGTAGACATCGACCGGTTCAAGCTCATCAACGACACGCTGGGCCACACCGCCGGCGACGAACTCGTGGTGCAGGCCGCACGTCGCTTTCAGAAGGCCACTGCGCCGCTCGAATGCGTCCTGGCTCGTTGGAGCGGCGACCAGTTCGCCGTGCTGGTGTTCGACGTCGAATCGGTCGATGCGTTGGACATCGCAACGTCGCTGCAGCGAGCCTTGCAAGATACGTTCGAACTACGCAAGCACAAGCTCACCGTCGGCGCACGTGTCGGCGTCACCTGCATCGATTCAGGCTTGCAACGCACCGAGGAAGCCTTGCGCG
>Ga0065707_10001025_pt1 | contig 11348 bp, 9 predicted proteins | sample SwiRhicommuniRL3_FD_59094 | JGI IMG/M metagenome (GOLD analysis project Ga0065707, IMG submission 59094) | Switchgrass rhizosphere bacterial communities from Rose Lake, Michigan, USA - RL3 v2 (version 2) | ecosystem: Host-associated > Plants > Roots > Rhizosphere > Soil | place: East Lansing, MI... | reverse complement strand
GCGCGATGCCGCCACCAGCCGCGCGACGGCCCGACAACGCGACCTACGAACGCGTGGCCACCTGGCTGGAGAACGAGCTGGATCGTGCCGCCGAGGCCCATGTGAATCCCGGCCGGACAGCCGAGTTCCATCGGCTCAACCGGACGGAATACGCCAACGCGGTTCGCGATCTTCTTGGCGTGGAAATCGACCCCAGAGCGATGCTGCCGCCAGACGAACAGGCGTTCGGATTCGACAACAACGCCGATGCGCTGTCGATGCAGCCGGCGCTTCTGGACCGATACCTTGCCTCGGCCGCGAAGATTGCGCGGCTCGCCGTCGGCGATCCGACCATTCCGGCGGGCTTCGAGCGATACACCGCTCTCGAAGGCAACTCGAACGAGTCCACGTGGCTTCGGCAGGACGATCGGCTCGGAGAGGAATTTCCGCTCGGCTCACGCGGCGGCGTCGTGGCGCGCCATTACTTTCCCGTCGACGGCGAGTACGTGTTCAAGATTCGGCTGGACCGGACCGACACCGGGCTCATCCGCGGCCTCTCCACGCGCAGCGACATGGAAGTTCGGATCGACGGCGCCCGGGTCGGCCAGTTGCTGACAATCGGCGGCACACCGGAGTTCACCGGCGGCGATGCCGGAGCCCCGGAACGCTACCAGGAAGCCAGAAGTCCGATGACCAACGCCGACGACCGGCTGGAAGTGCGTACGCCCGTCAAGGCCGGCATGCGGCAGGTGACCGCCACGATCGTCAAAGCCGACGACGTCGAAGTCGAGGGCCTGGCGCTGGACGCGTACCCGATATGGAGCCGCGAACACACCACGCGGCCCGACCACAACCGGCTGATGATCTCGTCGCTGCTCGTTGGCGGGCCCTACAACGGTCACGTGTCACCGGACTCGCCCGGTCGAAAGCGGCTGTTTGTCTGCGACCCGCAAACCGCGAGCGGAGCGGCCCCGGCTTCAAAAGATGCTGAGACTGCGTGCGCTACGAAAATACTGTCGACGCTGGCGCGGCGTGCCTATCGCCGGTCGCTGACCAGCGAGGACGTTGGCACGATCGTCAGCTTCTATCGCGCCAGGCGTGAGCAGCAGGATTTCGATGCCGGCATCCGCGCGGGCATCGAATTCATTCTCGTCAGCCCCGACTTCCTGTTCCGGATTTCACGCGATCCGGTGGGTGCGGCCCCCGGCACGGCGTACGCGCTGCCGGATGTCGAGCTGGCGTCGCGCCTGTCGTTTTTCCTGTGGAGCAGCATCCCTGATGACGAGCTGCTCAACCTGGCGATACGCGGAAAGCTGCGCGAGCCTGCCGTCCTCGATCGACAGGTCCGCCGCATGCTGGCCGACAGGCGTGCGCGCACGGCCCTGGTGCAGAATTTCTTCGCGAACTGGCTGCAGACGCGAAACGTCTGGCTGATCACACCGGATCTCAACCAGAAGTTTCCCTGGTTCGACGACAACCTGCGCGTCGCCTTCGTCAGGGAAATGGAGCTGTTCCTCGACGCCCAGCTGAAAGAAGACCGCAGCATCGTCGATCTGCTGACGTCGAGCCAGACGTTCCTCAATGAGCAGCTGGCGCGGCACTACGGTGTGTCCGGCGTGTATGGCAGCCATTTCCGGCCCGTCACGCTCACCGATGAGAACCGTTTCGGCCTGCTCGGCAAAGCCGCGCTTCTGTCGGTGACGTCGTATTCGACCCGGACGGCACCGACGATCCGCGGAAAGTATCTGCTCGAGAACATTCTCGCGGCGCCGCCACCGGCGCCGCCTCCCAATATCCCCGCGCTCGAGGAAACCAGCAAAGACGGCAAGCCGAGATCGGTGCGCGACATGCTCGAGGCGCACCGGAAGAATCCGGTGTGCGCCAGCTGCCACGCGCGAATGGATCCGCTGGGGTTGAGCCTGGAAAATTTCGACGCCATCGGACAATGGCGCGACACGGACGCGGGTTCGCCGGTTAACGCGTCCGGCGTGCTGCTGAACGGCACGAAAGTTGATGGACCTGCGGCGCTGCGCCATGCTCTTGTCGATCAGAAAGAGCAATTCGTCGGCGCCGTCACCGAGAAGCTGCTCACCTATGCCATCGGCCGCGGGCTGGAACACTACGACGCGCCGGCGATACGCGGCGTCGTGCGGGCGGCCGCCGCCGACGACTACCGCTGGTCGTCCACGGTTCTCGCGCTGGTGAAGAGTGCACCGTTTCGGATGAGGAGGACAGGATCATGATCGTGACCAAGAAGGCGATCTCGCGCCGGACGATTCTTCGCGGCGTGGGCGCCACCGTGGCGCTGCCGCTGCTCGACGCGATGATTCCGGCGCTCACGGCACAGGTCAAGACGCCCGCGAAGCCGATTCGGCGGCTGGGCGTTGTCTACCATCCAAACGGCGTCATCTACGACAAGTGGCTGCCGAAGGGCGAGGGCACCGATTTCGAGTTCTCGCACACGCTTGCGGGGCTGCAGCCGTTTCGAGACAAGGTGACCGTGGTGACGGGCCTCTTCATGGACCTGGCAGAGGCACTGGGAGACGGCGGCGGCGATCATTCCCGCGCGTGCGGCGGCTACCTGAGCGGCGTGCACGTCAAGAAATCCGATACGGTCGTCGAAGCCGGGATTTCGATGGATCAGATTGCGGCCAGAGCGTTCGAGCGGGAAACGCAGCTCTCCTCGCTTCAACTGCAGATGGACGACAACAGCATCGTGGGCTCGTGCGACGTCGGCTACAGCTGTGCATACAGCAGCACGATCTCGTGGCTCACGCCAACGCTGCCGCTGATGACCGAGAACAACCCGCGCGTCGTGTTCGAACGGCTGTTTGGCGCGAGCGACAGCACAGACCCGAAAGTCCGCGCATCTCGCCTGCGCCAGGACCGCAGCATCCTCGATGCGGTGACCGATCGCGTCAAGCAGCTCCAGCGCGAGCTCGGCGCCGCGGACAACCGGAAAGTGAACGATTACCTGACGTCGCTGCGCGACGTGGAGCGGCGGATCCAGCTCACCGAAGAGCAGAGCGCCAAGGAAGTACCTGACGTGGCGCGTCCCGCGGGCATTCCGGACAGCTTCGACGAACACGCCCACTTGCTCTACGACCTGCAGCTTCTGGCGTATCAGTCAGACATCACACGCGTCATCACCTTCATGTACGGCCGGGAGCAGAGCCCGCGGCCCTATCCGCAGATCGGCGTGCCCGAGCCGCATCACCCGGTGACACATCACCAGAACGATCCGGAAAAGATGGAGAAGTGCGTCAAGATTCAGCAGTATCACCTGAAGCTCTTCACCGACTATCTGGAGAAGCTGCGCAACACGCCGGACGGCGACGGAAATCTGCTCGACAACGTGATGATTCTCTACGGCGCGGCCATCAGCAACAGCGACCGCCATAGCCACGGACCGTTGCCGACGCTGCTCGTTGGCGGAGGATCGGGCACGATCAAAGGTGGCCGGCACCTCGTGTTCCCGGAACACACGCCGCTGACCAACCTGCAACTCACGATGCTGAACCACCTTGGCGTGCCGGCGGAGAAGCTGGGCGACAGCACCGGGCAGTTCCATGAGCTCTCCGGGGTGTCTGTGTAGGACCGGGCCGACCTGGCCAGGCCGCGCACCGGCCGCGGCGGCGTAGACTCGCGGCCGTTCGCGTGCGGTCGTCTCACGCGCTCTTGCGAAACCTTGTTGACACGAGGCTACCCGTCCGGTCTACCGTTTTAAACGGGTGACATGACGGACCTCGCCACAGTGCGTCGTGGGCGGAAGTCGTTCGAGCAACGGGCGTGGGCCGAATCGTATCGGCTGCTGCACGCCGCCGATTGTGACGCACCGCTCGGTGCCGAAGACCTCGAGCGACTCGCGATCGCGGCCTACTTGGTGGGCCGGGATGACGACTGCGAAGCATTCACCGCGCGGGCACATCAGACCTTCCTCGATCACAGAGACTGCGAAGGGGCCGCTCGAGCGGCGTTCTGGCTCGGGTTCGCGCTCCTGGCGCGGGGCGCCAGGGCCCCTGCATCCGGCTGGCTCGCCAGAGCCGCACGTATCCTCGACGAGGCACAGCTCGACTGCGTCGTGCGCGGATACCTGCTGATTCCCTCCGCCATTCAATGCCTCGTGCAAGGCGACGCGGCAGGAGGCCACGCGGTATTCAGCCGCGCCGCCGAAATCGCTGACCGCTTTCACGATCGTGATCTGGCATCGCTGGCGCGTCACGGACGCGGCCGCGCGCTCATTCAGCTCGGAAACATCGCGGAGGGCGTCGCGTTGCTGGATGAAGCGATGGTCGCGGTGATTGCAGGCGACGTGACGCCGCTCATCTCGGGCGACATCTACTGCAGTGTGTTGGAGGCATGCCAGGAAACGTTCGATCTGCGGCGGGCGTACGAGTGGACCATGTCTCTTGCCCAATGGTGTGTCAGTCAGCCTGACCTCGTGCGCTATCGCGGCGAGTGCCTACTCTACCGCGCGGAGGTCCTCCAACTGCGTGGCGACTGGAATGGTGCTGCCCGCGACGCGCAGGACGCGTGTGCGCTCCTGATGTCCCGGCCAGCCGTGGGTGCGGCGTTCTACCGCCTCGGCGAGATCCATCGACTTCGTGGTGAGTTCACCAAGGCCGAAGAAGCCTACACGCGCGCGCACGAGCGCGGACGAAAGCCACAGCCCGGACTGTCGCTGCTTCGTCTGGAGCAGGGACACACCGATGCCGCGGCCGCGGCTATCCGGGGCGTGCTCCTCGATACGCAGGCTCGGGCCGCTCGTGCCAGGATGCTGGCCGCAGCCGTTGAAATCCTCCTCGCCGCCGCTGATCCCGCAAGCGCACGCGAGGCGTCTGCAGAATTGTCGGAGATCGCCACCTCCTTCGGCGCGCGGCTTCTCTCGGGCACGTCCGCACACGCCACGGGCGCGGTCCACCTTGTCGACGGCGACATCGGGGCGGCTTCGACATCGCTGAGGCAGGCGTGCGAAATCTGGCGGGACCTGGAGATGCCATACGAAGAGGCGCAAACCTGTGTGCTGCTGGCGACTGTCTGTGAACGACGGGGCGACCGGGACGGCCGTCGTCTCGAGCTCGAGACCGCGCGCCGGCTGTTCAAGCAGCTCGCTGCCGAACCCTGCCTCGCGCGAATCGCCGAGCAATCGGAACGTGCCTCGCATCAGCGAATCGGCTCGCTCAGCGAACGCGAGGCGCAGGTGCTTCGGCTGCTCGCGGCCGGTAAGACGAATCGCGCCATCGCCGACGAGCTCTTCATCAGCGAAAAGACTGTCGCCCGGCATGTGAGCAACATCTTCGACAAGCTTGGCGTGTCGAGCCGTACGGGCGCGACTGCTTGGGCATTCCAGCACAACCTCATCTGAGGCGTGTACGTAGAAATACCCAATTTCAAGGCCTCCGCGATTTTGGGTATTTCGTCTGATGTAAGCGCCTCCCGCCTCCGGTAACGTCAGAGTCGAGACGGAGGCTCAGATGTACGACGCCATCATCGTCGGCGCGCGGTGTGCGGGCTCGCCGACAGCGATGCTCCTGGCACGACAGGGGTTCAAGGTGCTGCTCGTCGACAGAGCGACCTTCCCGAGCGATACGATCTCGACGCACATCCTCTGGCCCCACGGCGCCGAGATCCTGGCGCGGTGGGGTCTCCTCGGCACGCTGGCGGCGACAGGTGCACCGCCGATCTGCCGCCACATGACGTTCGATGTCGGGCCGTTCGCCCTGCGCGGCGCCATTCCCGACGCGAACGATGGCATGGGCGGGTTTTGTCCGCGTCGGACCGTGCTCGACAGCCTCCTGGCGAATGCAGCGGCCGAGGCCGGCGTCGAGGTTCGGGAGAGATTCACCGTCGACGAGTTGCTGGTGACCGACGATACCGTCATGGGCGTTCGAGGCCATGGGAAAGACGGCAGGCCAGTCGAGGAGTACGCCCGGACGGTGATCGGCGCCGATGGCGTGAACTCCTTCGTCGCACGAGAGGTGCGGGCTGAGGAGTACGACGTTCGCGCAGTGGCTGCGTGCGGCTACTACTCGTACTTCAGCGGCGTCAGACAAGACGATATCGAGCTGTACGTGCGAGACCACCACGCCTTCGGTGGCGCGCCGACCAACGATGGTCTCCATCTCGTGATGGTGAACTGGCCGGCCGGCGACTTTCCGGCCGTGCGCGCCGACATTGAAGGGCACGTCTGGCGGGCGCTCGAGTCCGCGCCCGGCTTCGCTGCTCGCGTGCGCGAGGGCTGTCGCGAGGAAAAGTGGTACGGCACGGCAGGCGTGCCCGGCTATTTCCGCAAGCCGTATGGCAAAGGATGGGCGCTCGTCGGCGACGCGAGCTACAACAGAGATCCAATTACAGCGCAGGGCATCAGCGACGCATTCATCGAGGCCGAGATGCTCGCGACGGCCCTCAGCACGGTGTGGTCGAGTGCCGGTACGCTCGAAACCCGATTGGCGGCTCACGAGGCGGCGCGCAACGAACGGGTGCGACCGATGTATGAGTTCACCGGCCAGCTGGCTGCACTCGAACCCCCTCCGCCCGAGATGCGGGCTCTCTTCGGCGCGCTGCATGGCAACCAGGACGCCACCAACGCCTTTCTGTCTGCGATCACCGGCGCCATTCCGCTGCCCGATTTCATGTCGAACGAGAATCTCGGCCGCATTATGGCTGCCGCGAAGGGTGTGGAGTTCCACAGATGAACGACGATGGGAGAGGAGTGATGTCATGTACATGATCCGAGAGATCCTCAACTGCAAACCCGGGAAGGTCCGCCANNTGGTCGAGAAGTTCCGGAGCATCTCANCGGTCTTGANAGAAATGGGGCAGGAACCGCTTCGCGTGCTCACCGATGTCACGGGCGAGCCCTACTGGACCGTCGTCTCTGAGATAAGGGTCGAGAAGATCGATGACTTCTTCGCCATGGAGCAAAAGCTCATGACCAATGAGACGCTTCGGAAGACCATGGCTGACTATCACGAGCTCGTCGACCGCGGGCGGCGGGAAATCTATCGAATCGAGAGCTGACCCTTTTCTTCGGAAGGTTCCTCAGAGCGGGCGAAAGGAGGTTCTGATGGCCANGCTGGAGTCAACGGTCACGACCGCGCGGTCGAGCACACTCGCACTCGCGGGCATCATCGGACCGATCTGGTTCACCACGTTTGTGGTCCTGCAAGGGTTGCTTCTTCCTGATTACAGCCACGTGAGACTGCCAATCAGCGCGCTGGCCGCATGGCCGACCGGCTGGATTCAGAACATCAATTTTTATGTCACGGGTGTACTCGGAATGGCGTTCGCCGTGGCCCTGCACCACGGCGTGCAACCAACCCGGCGGGGAGGAGCCGGAGTGGCGTTGTTGGTACTGGGCGGACTTGGTGTCGTGTGGGCTGGTGTCTTCCCATGGAAGATGATTGATGGCGTTCCCACCGAGCCCGCTCCTCACGTGATTGGTGCGGTCATGACGTTCGCCGCGACCGGCCTTGGCTTCATGGTCTTTTCACGACGGATGATCGCCGATCCACGGTGGCGCGATCTGGCGACCTACACCATGCTCACAGGGATCGCCGTCCTCCTCCTGTTCGTCGCTGTCGGGTTCTTTGCCATCGATGATGGTGCGCCGCTGCACGCGTGGGCCGGCCTTCTGCAACGCGTTCTCTGCACCGTGTGGTTTACGTGCTTGATTGTGCTCGCACTGCGTCTCCGTAGAGTATGAGCGACCGTCAGTTCGACCGGATCGGCGATGCCTGTCGCTTACCGTTTCTGATCCGGGATCACCTGCACGTCGTAGAGCATGTCCTCGATGCCGTCATACACGCGGGCGGTGATCTGATCACCAGGTTTGACCCTGGTGTACACGTCATCTTTGTCCGCCTTGTACATCATCTGCATGGGGGCCATCCACCCCTCGACGTTCTCGTTGCTCACAGTCAGCGTCTTGCCGGGCGGATCGACGGCGTCGACCTTGCCCTTGAACACGAACTCTTTCCTGCCCGCCGGTGTCGGCGTGGCGGTGGGGTCTGGTCTGGGCGGTGAAGGTTCCAGGGCGCACCCGGCACCGGCGGCCGCGATGAACGCCGCGAGCGTCATCCCTCTGACAGCAACGATCCACATATGTAGAGTCTAGTGTGCGGGCTTGACCGCGGCGGCTGCCGCGTCCGGTACCCGCGCGTCGTCTTCCTGCCGGCGCAGCACGGCAACCGACAGCGCGATGGCGAACACGCCGATGAGCGCCGAATACACGAAGAACAACACATAGCCGGTGCCGAGCGCCGCGGGGCTGACGCCCGAGCGCTCGAGCGCCGTCGCAAAGTTCTGGGGCGCGTGGGTGGCGATGAAATTCTTGATTCCCGTCAACATGCCTCCCGCGTCCGCCGCGCGGGCGGCGCCCTCGACGATGCGCCCTGATTGCGACGCGATCAGCCGGCCCGGAATGGCGTACAACGAAGAGAAGAGCGCGTATTGCGTGGCGGTAAAGCCCGCCGACGTAAGGCTCGACATGTACGCGATGAGGCAGGTACCCGCGAACCCGCCGGCGACGTTGTCGAGACCGAGCGCGGCAAACAAACTTATCAGGTTGTGATCCTGCAAGGCGAGCCAGATGAACAGGAGGTTGCTTATCGGGCCAGCCAATGCGCCGATAACCATCGCCCGCAGCAGCCCGTAGCGCGCGACCGCGAGCCCGCCCGCGAACACGCCGAACATGGTCATGAAGACCCCGAAGATCTTCCGGACCTCCGCGATCTCGGTCAGCGTGTAGCCGAGATCGAGGTAGAACGGGTTCATGATGTTCAGCACGAAGTCGGGAATACGGTAGAGGCAGATGAGCGCCAGGATCAGTCCGGCGGCCGTCCGATAGCGCGAGAAGAAGTCGCGCAGCGGATCGACCAGCGCCGAGGAGAGATAGACGCCGGGCCGCGTACGCGCGCCCGGCAGCGGAAGTGTGACGAGCGCAATTAGTCCGAGTCCGGCGGCCACTGCTCCGACCTGCACGAAGACCCTGGCGTCAGACGCCCACAAGGCGAGCACGGCGTCGGCTGCGCCTGCGGCGCCGATGCCCCTCAGCACGTTCGCGAAGATGCCGGCGTTCGCCGCGAGACCCGATCCCAGCACCAGCGCCGCGAAGCTGAGGATCGCAAGGCGGATGGCCCACTCGAGCGCGTCGCGCGCGGGCGCAGGTGCGATGCCGGCGGTCTCGATCGGACGGATGGTGTGTTGCTGCTCACGCGGGGCCGCCAGCACGGCCACGACGCCGACCGTCATCAGAATGGCCATCGCCGCATATGAGACGTGCCAGCTGTAGGCGTCCGCGAGCAGCAGCGGTACAGCGCCCGCGGTGATAATGCCAAGCCGGTATCCCCATTGATACGCGGCCGCCATGGCGCCCTGTTTCGCCACTTCTGCCGCCTCGATGCGCCATGCGTCGATGGCGATGTCCTGGGTGGCCGAGCCCAGGCCCACCAGGACCGCGAATGCCGCGATGCTACCGAGGCTGCGCGTCGGGTCGGACGCCGCCAGCAGCCACAGCCCGAGCATGATGACGCCCTGGCAGACGAGCATCCACGATCGACGATGTCCCACCAGGGTCGTGAGGATCGGAATCCGCCCGCGATCGACGAACGGCGCCCAGAGGAACTTGAAACTGCTGACGAGGGTGACGAGGCTGAAGAAGCCCACCACTTCGAGCGAGATCTTCGAGGCGCGCAGCCAGGCCGAGAGCGTGTCGAAGACCAGGTAGTAAGGAAGCGCCGCCGAGAATCCAAGAGCGATCATCACCAGCGCGCGCCGCTCGGTGTAGACGCGAAGCGCCGCGGTGAAGCTGCGCCGGCCGGAGGCCGGTTCAGGCTGCGTGCTCATTACTGAATCTTATCGAGACCTTCCGTCAATTCGATATACGTGCCCCACGGATCGGTGAAAAAGGCGATCGCGATGCCGAGCGCCGGCACACTGCGATAGGGCGTGGTCAGTTTGACGCCGTTCGCCTCCAGCGTTTTCGTAAACTCAGCGAGATTCTTGACCTCGAATCCGATGTGATCGACGGCCCTCCCTTGCGTACCGACCACCGGCGCCGGCGACGAGGAAAAGTTCAGCGCCACGCCGGGCAGGAGCGCCGCGGGAAATGCTCCACCCAGCCGCGACGTGGCACCAAAGGTTTTGACATACCACGCCTGCATCTCGGTGTTCGCCGGGTTGAAGAAGTGCACATGGTGAAGCGCAATCGGTATCGTTTGCGCCGGTACCTCGACGAACTCGACCTTGATGTCGTCGGGCGCCTGCACGAACGCGATTGATGAACCGCCGGGAGCGGGCGGACCTGCGATGTCGTCCTTCACCGGACGATCCGGCGTCGCTTCCGTACCCGTGATCATGGTGTACCCGCTGGCCTTCAACTTATCGACCGTCGACCGCAGGTTCGGCACCGAAAATCCGATGTGATTCACGACCGTGCCCCGCGTGCCGCCCGGTGCTGCCTGAACGGTACGGAAAAATATCAGCACGTTGGGAAACTTCACGATCTCGAGGTTGTTCGTCCCGACCTTGATCGCCACTCCCCCCAGCGTATCGACGAAAAATTTCTTCTGAGCGTCAACGTTGGTGGTGTTCAAGTGATGATGGCCATACACGACGGGGCCATCTTTGGCAGCGGTGAGCTGCGCAGAGGCGTCGGCCACCATGACCATCAAGAAGCACAGAGCGAGGCTCGGGACGATACTCATGCGCATGTCATCCTCCGTTGTTTGCGACGCCGCTGAGTTTATCCCACGTGCGTCTATCGCCGCTGCGACCAGGTCGGCCCGGTGCGATCGGGCACATCGAGCGCCGTGAAAATCCCCATCGGCTCCACCCGGTCGACCAGCGCGGCGCTCCGCTCTTCGAGAGACGCGATGGCCGCGGAGCGATAGTCGCGGTGCTGCTCGTAGACGAGCATCTCGCTCCAGTATTCGATGACGAGATACCGGGACGTACGGTTCTGATCGCGCAGAAACGAGCTGCCAAGATAGGAACGGGTGTGGCGGTTCATCGCGGTCCATTCTCCATCGACGCCGTATAACTTCTCGAATTCGGCCTCGCGTCCTTTCTTGACTTCGAATTGCCAGGTAATCGCGATCATTGAAGACGTTCCTTGGAAAGAAGTGGTTGGTGGCGCCTCTGTCAGTCGGGCACGCCGATGCTCACCGCATCCGCCAGGCGCGAGAGATACACGCTTCGCGGGATATTGACGACGCCCAGCGATGCGAGGTGATTGCTGCTCCACTGCACGTCGAACAGCGTCATCCCGCTCGCCCGCATGAGATCGACCGTGGCCATGACCGCGACCTTCGACGCATCGCGCGCGAGGTGAAACATCGACTCGCCGGCGAAGAGTCTTTCGATCCGCA
>Ga0065707_10000807_pt1 | contig 11351 bp, 6 predicted proteins | sample SwiRhicommuniRL3_FD_59094 | JGI IMG/M metagenome (GOLD analysis project Ga0065707, IMG submission 59094) | Switchgrass rhizosphere bacterial communities from Rose Lake, Michigan, USA - RL3 v2 (version 2) | ecosystem: Host-associated > Plants > Roots > Rhizosphere > Soil | place: East Lansing, MI... | reverse complement strand
CAGCCGCCAGCGACCGGCCCGGCCGAATCGCACGCAGATCACGATCACGCTGGGCACGACCATGCCGACCACAATGCGAATTCGATCGAGCTAAGTCCGCAAGCCCGCAAGAACATCGGCCTGGGCAAACCGCTGACCGTGAAGCTCGAGCCGTTCACCAAAACCATCAGCGTCCCCGGAATGATCGTCGAGCGGCCCGCGCGATCCACGGTCGAAGTCACGGCGCCGATGACCGGAGTCATCACCCGCATCTACTCGATCGAAGGCGAGGCGGTCGAGCCGGGGGCTCGGCTCTTCGGCTTGCGACTCACCCACGAAGAGCTGGTGCAATCGCAGGCGGACCTGCTCAAGACGGCCGAAGAGCTCGATGTCATCCAGCGCGAGATCAAACGGATCGAAGACTTGATCAAGGAGCAGGCTCTGCCCGGCAAGCAGCTTCTGGAGCGGCAGTATGAAAAGCAAAAGCAAGAAGCACTGATGCGGGCGCAGCGGCAGGCGCTCTTGCTGCACGGCCTCACCAACGAACAAATCGATGCCATCCTCAAGGACCGCAAGCTGCTTCAGGACTTGACGGTCGCGGTCCCTGCGACGACCGACGACGGCGGCATGTCGCCCGCCGGAACGGTCTTCCAGATTCAGAACATCAAGGCGGCCCAGGGCCAGCACCTAAATGCCGGCGATACGCTGGCGGTGCTGGCCGACCATGCACAGCTTTTTATCGAAGGCGAGGCATTCGAACGCGACATGCAAGAGCTAAGCCGGGCCGTGGAGCAAGGCTTGCCCGTCTCGGCCACGCTCGACACCGACGGCGGAAAGCCCGAGTCGATCGCTGGCCTGCGAGTGCTCTATCTGGCGGCCAAGGTCGATCCCGCCAGCCGCACGCTCCATTTCTATGTCACGCTGCCGAACCAGAAAGTTCGCGACGCCAGGCTGGCTGACGGCCATCGCTTCGTGGCCTGGCGCTATCGTCCGGGCCAGCGCGTCCAGCTCGAAATCCCGCTGGAAACGTTGCCCGACCGGATCGTCTTGCCGGCAGACGCCGTGGCGCAAGACGGCCCCGAAACTTATGTCTTCACGCCCAACGGCGACCACTTCGACCGCCGAGCCGTGCACGTCGAATATCGCGACCCGCGGTGGGTCGTGATTGCCAACGACGGCTCGCTATTCCCCGGAGACCTGGTAGCGCCCACTGGCGCTCAACAGTTGCAGCTCGCCCTGAAGAATAAGTCCGGGGGCGGCATTGACGCCCACGCCGGGCACAACCACTAGCATTCCCTATCGCGACCGCAAGCAAGGATACTGTCCATGGACCATCGAACCACGAGCCTTGGAACTGTCGTCGCCTTCGCTTTCGCGTTGCTGTTTCTGCGCCCTGCCTTCGCGGAAGATCGCCAACTCGATCCCGAGGTTGAAAAAATTCTTCGTGAACGGCTAGTCGTCTTGCAGGAAGCCGCCAAGCTGCGGCGCGAGGCTTATCGCACCGGCTCTACAAGCCTGACGAGCACTTTAACGACGGATCAAGCCGTGCTCGAAGCCGAATTGGAGTTGGCCAAGACTGCAACCGAGCGGGTGAAAGTGCGGGAAGAGATGCTGATGATCGCCGAAATGCTCGAAAAGGCTACTGAGCAGTTAGCGAATGCCTCTGAAGCTCCTCGCATGGAGCTACTCGCTGCGCGAGCCAACCGGCTGCGTGCTGCGGCCGATCTGATGCTGGAACGAAAGGCTGCCACTCGCTAGCGCGCCGTCCGCGCGGGCGGTAGAGATTCCCATGCTCAACGCGATTATCAAATTTTCGCTCCGGTATCAAGCGATCACCATCGCGCTGGCGATTGTCGCGCTCGCCTATGGCAGCTACGAACTGTATCACTTGCCGATTGACGTCTTTCCTGACCTCAACCGTCCCCGCGTCACGATCATGACCGAGGCGCCGGGGCTGGCTCCGGAAGAAGTAGAGACGCTCGTGACGTTTCCCCTCGAATCGGCCGTCAACGGTGCGACGGGCGTGCAGGCCGTCCGCAGCGCCTCGGGCGTGGGACTTTCGGTTATCAACGTGGAGTTCGCCTGGGGGACCGACATCTATGTGGACCGGCAGGTCGTCGCGGAAAAGATCGCGCTCGCTGTGGACCGGATGCCCGGCGGGGTGAAACCGCAGATGGCCCCCATTTCATCCATCATGGGGCAGGTGCTGCTGGTCGGCGTGTATAGCGAGGGCAACAAAACAGAACCGATTGAGTTACGCACGTTGTCCGACTGGGTGATTCGGCAGCGTCTGCTCACGATTCCTGGCGTGGCCCAGGTCATCACGATGGGCGGCGGTCGCAAGCAGTTTCAGGTGCTCGTGAACCCGGATGAGTTATTGAAATACGACGTGACCCTGGAGGACGTGGAGCACGCCGTCGCCAACAGCAACGCGAATGCCACGGGCGGCTACCTCAACGACGGCGGGCAGGAGATGCTTGTCCGTTCGATTGGCCGAATTGAGGCGATCGAGGATTTACAGGCCGTCGTCGTCAAGGCGGGAAGGGATCGCTCAATCACGCTCGGCCAGGTGGCCCGCGTACAAGAGGCGGCCCAAGTGAAGCGCGGCGATGCTGCGGTCAATGGCGCTCCCGCCGTGATGATCGTCATTGCCAAGCAGCCGGGCGCTGATACGCGGTTGCTCACCACGAATGTCATGGCGGCGCTCGATGAGCTCACGCCTTCTCTGCCGCCGGATGTCCGTATCAACCCCGAGATCTATCAGCAGAAGGAGTTTATCGACCGCAGCATCGAAAATGTCATTGAAGCGCTCGGCGACGGCGGCATTTTGGTCATCATCATTCTGTTCTTGTTCTTGCTGAACTTCCGCACGACGTTCATCACCCTGACCGCCATTCCCCTCTCGATCGTCGTGACCGGCCTCGTCTTCACGTGGTTCGGCATGTCGATCAATACCATGACGCTCGGTGGGCTGGCCGTGGCGATTGGAGAACTGGTGGACGACGCAATCGTCGATGTGGAGAACATCTTTCGTCGGCTACGTGAAAACAGGCATGCCGCGCATCCGAAACCTGCCTTGCGGATCGTGTACGAGGCGAGCAGCGAGGTCCGCAACTCGATCGTTTTCAGTACGATCATCGTTGTGCTCGTCTTCGTTCCGCTGTTTGCCTTGGGCGGCATGCCCGGCCGGCTTTTTGCGCCGCTTGGCGTCGCCTATATCGTCTCCATCATCGCGTCGCTCGTTGTCTCGCTTACGGTCACGCCGATCCTGTCGTATTGGCTGCTGGCCCAAAAGCGGGTCTGGCCCTTCTTGGCTCCGTTCATGGCGGCTGGAATCTCGGCGCTGGTGTTTTACTGGGTCCTGCCCCGGCTGGCGGAAGTGCTGCATGTACCTTGGCTGGCCCTCCCTGGTTATCCATTGTTTTGGACGCTTGTTGGGACTCTTCCGCTGTGGCTACTGATCATATGGTCGGAACAGTATTTGAGTGCTGACGAGCACGAAGGCGCGCTTCTCCGCTGGCTCAAGTGGATCGCAGGATTTGCTATTCGGCTGAGCGTACGGCATCCCTGGCCGATTCTCGGCACGGTTGCCACGGCAGTCCTCATTAGCTGCATCGTGGCGACGCAATTGGGGCTTGGCTTTCTCCCGCCCTTTAACGAGGGAACGGTGCAGGTCAACGTGCTGCTTCCTGCGGGGACCTCGCTCGAAACTTCGAATCAAATCGCATCGATGGTCGATGAACGGATCAGCAAGATTGAAGGCGTAGTGGCTTTTGGCCGGCGCACCGGGCGCGCCGAACTCGATGAACACGCCGAAGGGGTCAACGTCTCGGAAATCATCATCAGCTTCGATCCCCACAGCCATCGTTCGCGCGAAGAGGTGCTGGAAGAGGTCAAAGAACAAGTGGGCCAGGTTCCAGGCGTGGATCAGAACCACGCCGAAGAACAGCCGCTTCAGCACCTGATGACACACATGATTTCCGGGGTTAAGGCCCAGATCGGCGTTAAGCTCTTCGGCGACGATTTGACGGTCCTCCGCACGAAGGCAAACGAAATCCAGGCAGCAATCCGCGATGTTCCCGGGGTCACTGGCCTCATCATGGAACAGCAAGTCGAGATTCCGCAGCTTCAGGTCAAGCTTGATCGCCAAAAGCTCGCCCGGTATGGCCTGACGTCGAACTATGTAAACGAGTTCATTGAGACCGCGATGAATGGGCGGACCGTTTCCGAAGTGGTCCAAGGCGAGCGGAAGTTCGATTTGGTCGTCCGTCTAGATAATGCGTTTCGGGAGGATTTTACCCGGCTCGGCCGGCTATCGCTGAACGTGCCCTCGGGCGGACGAATCCCCCTCGAAGATGTCGCCACGATTCGGCGGGGCAGTGGCCCGAACACCATCAATCGCGAGAATGTGCGGCGACGGATTGTCGTTCAGTGCAATGTCTCTGGTCGGCCGCTTAGCAGCGTGGTCAGCGACATCAAGAAGCGCGTGGAGCCGATCCAAAAGTCGCTGCAGCAGTCGCATCCGGGTTATTACATCGAGTATGGCGGACAGTTTGAGAGTGCTCAGTCGGCGACTCGCGTCATTGCACTGCTCAGCCTGATCTCGCTAGCCGCGATGTTTTTGGCGCTCTATACGCTGTTTCGTTCTGCTAATCTGTCGCTGCAAGTTCTCTCCGCACTGCCGATGGCGGCGATTGGCGCTATTGCCGCCTTGGTCATCACCGGCCAGTCCCTAACGGTCGCCAGCATGGTCGGGTTTATCTCCCTCGCCGGCATCGCCTCGCGGAACGGAATTCTGCTCATCTCGCACTATTTACACCTGGTTAAATATGAAGGTGAACAGTTCACGCCTGAGATGATCGAAAGGGCCGGAAAGGAACGGCTGGCGCCGATGCTGATGACAGCGCTAACGGCCGGCATCGCCCTCGTGCCTTTAATTCTGGAAGCCGGCGAACCGGGCAAGGAAATCCTGTATCCGGTAGCCACAGTGATCGTGGGCGGCCTAATCAGTTGCACGCTGCTCGACTTCTTTGTGCGACCCGCGTTGTTCTGGGTCTTCGGACGCAAGCAGGCGGAGCTGCATATTCACGACAAGGAAGGTCCGGATGAGTTGGACGACGAGGGGCCGACAGCGCCAGCCGTTCAGCTCGGTTCTGAAACAGCCAACCATGCTCGCGATGCGGGCGTGCTGGAGGGCGGCCTCGTTGCCGCCAATCGTTAGTCGTTCGTATTAGGAGAACCAAAATGAAATGCCGTTTTACTGGATGTTTGCAGCCGCTGGCCTTTTGCGCCGCATTCGCTTTTGCAGGTTGTAATGCCACTTCGACATCCTCCACCAGTCCCCAAACGCACGCAGCCGACCACGATCACGGATCGGGCGACGTGCATGAGCATGCCGCCGAAGGGCCGCATCATGGCCAACTGATCGAGCTTGGCCAGGGGGAATTCCATGCCGAGCTGACGCACGACGATGCGACAAAGACCGTCACGCTCTATTTGCTCGACAAGGATGCGAAGCAGCCGGTGACGATTGCCGACCCTGAAATCACGCTGAACCTCGTTGTGGCTGGAAAGCCCACACAGGTGAAACTTGTCGCCTCGCCGCAGGAAGGGGACGCAGCGGGCCAATCGTCGCGGTTTTCGATTGCTGACCAATCCGTGATCGAGGCGCTCGACGCCCCCGGCACAACGGGCCGCCTGAACGTGACCATTAGCGGCCAGGCATACTCAGGCGCCGTGGAGCACCACGAACACGGCGCACATGAGCACTAACGGCCTGCGTGTTTCGCGAATGTGCTGTGCAAATACCCGCCGCTTGACGGCGCGAACCAATTGACGCAAACTCAGGTCGGTTAGTCAGCAGCCAGAGTGGCGGAATGGCAGACGCGCTGGATTCAAAATCCAGTGCCCGATAAGGGCGTGTGGGTTCAAGTCCCTCCTCTGGTACTTCCAAAACGACAAGGACTTGAGGCGATATGGCCAAATCAACGGCTTATCGCTGGAGTCGGCCGGTTACTGTCTGTCCAAACTGGCGCTCAACCGCCTGACGATCATTCTGGGTCAGGCGCTGAAGCCGGACGTATTGCCGTCAACTCCATGTGCCCTGGATGGGTGCGGACGGATAGGGGGGACCGCACGCAACACGTTCTGTACAGGAAGGAACGGATATGGCCGCTTGGCTTGCTGATGAGGCCTCGCACGAATTTCCAAGGAAAATTCTCCGGGACCGGCAGGAGATTCCGTAGTAGTTTTGCTCGGTGACGGGCAAGTCTCCCTGGCATCGCTCCGTTAGCGCACCTCGTCACATTCCCACGTCGGTGTGTCGAACCGAAGCGAGTTGTCGAATGTCCAAAACCACATGGTGCTGTCGTCCTAGGCGCGCAACCGTTTGGTAAATTGGAACATCACGGGCATTGGCGACGGTCTCTAGCGCAGGCAGGATTCAGTTCCTGGATGTTGGCCTGCCCTGCTCGCCGATCCTGGTAAACGATGTGGCCGGGCGATGGCCAGCATACTGTCAGAAGGTACAAACGGAGCAAAGCGAGTATGTGGCGGCAAGTTTTTCTGCGGCTGGTCAGCTGTGCCGCGTTAACGACTGCGGTGGCAGCTGGCGCCGACCTCGCCGCAGCGACTGAATTGGCCACGACATACAGGAGCGTGCTAATCGAAGGGGTGCCGCATGTGAAGCAGAAGCCCGATTTCTGTGGCGAGGCTTGCGCCGAGATGTATCTGAGGAAGCTGGGCAAGGCGATGGATCAAGACTATGTCTTCGACCAGGCCGGAGTAGATCCATTATTGGGCCGCGGCTGCTATACCCGCGAGTTAGCGACAGCTCTCCGTCGCATTGGCTTTCAAACTGGCAACGTTTGGTATGCCGTTCCGGCAAGCGATGCTCGGCAGCAGTTAGACTTGCTATTCAGAGCCTTGCACAAGGATCTGGCCGCTGGCGTGCCATCGATCATTTGCATGCACTACGACGATCATCCCAACACCACGGAGCATTTCCGGCTGATCCTAGGTTATGACGCACGGTCCGATGAAGTGATCTTCCACGAGCCGGCTGTCAACCAGGGAGCATACCGTCGGATCAAACGCGATCAGTTGCTTGCGTTATGGCCGCTCAAGTACGAGGGGCGGCAGTGGACGGTGGTCCGTTTGCGTTTGGAGCCCTTAAGGCTGGCCGATGGCCGCGCGGCCAGCACCTTGACCGACGCCGACTACGCTCAACACATTCGGCAGCTGAAACAGGAACTCCTCGAACTCCGCGACAAGCAAGTCCAGCAGAAAGCCGATCGAGATGCCCAGATCGAGGCGGAGAAAGAGAAGCAAAAGTTGATCGAAGAGGCAGGTGAAGAGTACGAGCCACGTACGCTCACGCCCCGCACGATCGCGGAGTTCCAGATCGTTCTGCAAAAGCCCTTCGTGGTGATTGGCGACGATTCGGCCAGCGCCGTTCGACGACATGCCCAAGGCACAGTCCGCTGGGCCGTTGATCGGCTCAAGCGAGACTACTTCAGTCAAGACCCGGATCACGTCATCAACATCTGGCTGTTTCAGGACAAGTCCAGTTACGAGCAGAATACGGTCGACATTTTCGGGCGGCGTCCGAATACACCATTTGGGTTCTACTCGGCGCGGGACAAAGCCTTGGTCATGAACATCGAAACCGGGGGCGGCACGCTCGTGCATGAGATCGTCCATCCGCTCGTCGCGGCCAACTTTCCCGAGTGCCCTTCGTGGTTGAATGAAGGACTTGGATCGCTGTACGAGCAATGTCAAGATCGCAATGGCCACATCCATGGCCTGACCAACTGGCGGCTGCATGGCTTGCACGAATCTCTGAAGGACGAAAAGTACAAGATGCCGACCTTCGAAGAACTACTTAGCACTTCCACGCGCGAGTTTTACGAAGAAGACCGCGGCACCAACTACGCACAGGCTCGGTATCTGCTGTACTACTTGCAGGAGGAAGGGCTGCTCGTGACGTTCTATCACGAGTTCCGCCGCTCTGCACAAGACGACCCCACCGGTTACGCGACCCTTTGCAAAGTCCTCGGCCGGAAGAAGGAAGACATGGATGCCTTTCAAAAGGAATGGACCGAATATGTGCTGGCGCTGCGATTTTGAACGTTACGGGCTTCGTAACCTCAACGCGTCGGCCCGACGCGCAACGCCATCATGTGCACTACGAGCATCACAGCGAACGCCCGGCCGCGGGGGGGACTGTCGTCCGGCGATGATGCGCCAGGGCATCGGGATTAGCGCTGGCCCCCAGCCCAAACGGCGGCGAGCCCGTGCTGGAACGCTACTACTGGGGAGGCGTCTATTCGACTAACTTCTGGGTTCTCCCAAGGCGCGATCTCGTCCTCCTCTTGATGATGCAAGTCATGCCGACCAATCAAGGTGGCCCCGATCGCGTGTTTCACCGAATCGTGAATGCCGTCGTGGAAAAGTGAAGTGGGCCCTTCAGCCACTTTGATGTCGTGATCAACACCAACCGGCTTATCGGTTAAGGATGAATGGGTAAGGTGCGGGCACGTAGCAGTATGGTCGATTACGTCTTTGGATGGCCCCTGCCGCCGTCCAGCCCAGCAGCCGAACGACCATTCCCCGAACTATTTGAGCAACGCATCTGAGTCCTTCTTTTGTCGGTCTTCTGTGTCCGACGCGAATCCGGCGGCGCATCAAGAAAGCATCAAAAATGGGCGAATGGTGCAGTTTCGCGCCCTCGACGCCCTACGCGATGTAGCCGGCCCGACCTAGGATCGAAAAGGAAGCGCTGACCAGGATTCGCTTTCAGGGCCAAGGACACGCCGCGACTGCATTGACCATGACCGGGTCTTCTGAGCGATCTGCTTTTCCGGACGTTGCTTCTTCGATGGTCAATGGCGATGAACCACAGGAGACCAGTGATCCGGAAAATGGAATCGAGATTCGTGAGGTTCTGCCGGAGCACGAATCGGCCCAGGCTGAGCCCACGGTCTCGGAAAAGGTCAAGGAATTGCTCGTCGGCAAGCCGCTCGACCTGGCCGATCACCGGATCTATCACCACGTTTCCCTCGTCGCCTTTCTGGCTTGGGTAGGATTGGGAGCGGACGGACTTTCCAGCTCGTGTTACGGCCCTTCCGAGGCGTTCTTCCACCTAAGCGGACACCATCACCTGGCGATCTTCCTCGCCCTGGCGACGATGTTCACCGTCTGCGTCATCTCCGCCTGCTACAGCCACATCATCGAGTCGTTCCCCAGCGGCGGCGGCGGCTATCTGGTGGCCAGCAAGATGCTCGGCCGACCGTTCGGCGTTGTTTCAGGCTCGGCGCTGGTCGTCGATTACATCCTCACCGTCACCGTCTCCATCGCTGCTGCCGGCGACGCGCTGATTGGCCTGGCCGGTCCAGAGTGGCAGGGTTTCAAGCTGCCGCTGGAATACGGGGCGATCATCGTGCTGATCCTCCTCAATCTCCGCGGCGTGAAGGAATCGGTGACGATTCTGATGCCGATCTTCCTCGTGTTTATCGCCACCCACGCGATCCTGATCGCGGGCGCCGTGGCCGTGCATCTTGGGGCGCTGGGCACCGTAGTTACCGACGTAGCCAATGAAGTCCGCGCCGACATCGCCAATCCGCGGATGGGCGTTTTGGGCACCATTGGCCTCTTGCTTTACGCCTATTCTCTCGGCGCCGGCACCTATACGGGTATCGAGGCGGTCTCGAACAGCATGCCCGTGATGCGCGAGCCGAAGGTCGCGACTGCCCAGCGCACGATGATCTACATGGCCGTCTCGCTGGCAATTACCGCCGGCGGCTTGATGCTGGCCTATTTGCTGCTCCAGTTGACATTGCCCGCGAACTCCGCGGTGACCATGAACCAGCTTCTTACCGAGAAGTTCGTGAGCGAGCTCGGACTGCCGTGGTGGCTGGGGAGCGCGTTCACGCTTGTCACCATGCTGTCCGAAGGGGCGCTCTTGGTCGTCGCCGCACAGGCGGGGTTTATCGACGGCCCGCGCGTGCTGGCCAACATGGCCCACGACTCGTACGTGCCGCATTGGTTCGGCAGCCTTTCCGAGCGGCTGGCGGCCCGCAACGGAATTCTGCTGATTGGCGTGGCTGCCCTCGCCGCGCTGTGGGCGACGGGAGGCAGCGTATCGACGCTCGTGGTGATGTACTCGATCAACGTGTTTCTGACGTTTTCGCTCTCGATGATCGGCATGGCGGGGCACTGGTATCAGCAGCGCGGAAAGAACGCGCTCTGGCTGCGCAGGTTTGCCCTGTTTGCAGCCGGGGCCACGCTCTGCCTGGCGATCCTGGCGGTCAACATTTACTTCAAGGTGTTTTACGACTACTTCCATCACGGCCATGGCGGCGGCTGGATGACGATCGTCGTCACGGGGGTCTTGGCGGGGACCTGCTTTCTGATTCACCGCTACTACCGGACGGTGACGGCCCGGCTCAAGACTTTGGACGAATCGCTGGGGGCGATTGAGGTCCACGACGCGCCCCATCTCGCGCCCCCCGATCCCGAAGAGCAGACCGCGATCATCCTGGTTGGCGGTTATAGCGGCCTGGGTGTCCACACGCTGCTCAATGCCGTCCGCTTCATGCCGCGATTCTTCAAGAACGTGATCTTCATTTCGGTAGGCGTCGTCGATTCGGGCAATTTCAAAGGGGTGGAAGAGCTGGGCGCCCTGAAGAAACATGTCGATTCGTCGCTNGTGAAATATGTCGATCTGGCGCGGCGGCTTGGTTTCGCATCCACCGGATACATGGCCTTCGGCACGGACGTGGTCGATGAGCTCGAGCGACTGTGCCGCGTCGTGAATCGCGACTTTCCGACGTCGGTCGTGTTTGCAGGCCAACTGGTGTTCCAGCGCGAAACGTGGTGGGGAGCGCTGTTGCACAATCAAACCGCGTACTCGCTCCAGCGGCGGCTTCAGTGGGACGGCATTCAAATGGTCATCCTGCCCACACGCGTGCGAGAGTAATGAGCTCGCGAAGTTCTTCACAGTCGCGACTGCGTCGTTTGATTCGATGAGTCCGGCATTGGCGCTCGCGGCTTCAAGCTGGACGCGCCGAGCCGAGCGGCCGCCAAGTTGACCGCGGACGCCTGGGCGTACAGACTGAAGCTCATGCCGCTGCGGATCAAATGCCCGACCGGACATACGTTGATCGTGCCCGACGACCGCGCCGGCCGCACGCTCCAATGCCCTCGCTGCGACCAGCCAGTCGTCGTGCCGGGGGGCGAGGCCGGCACGGCCGACAATGCCCTCTTGAGCGTGCTGGCTGAAGGAATTCCCGTGGCAAATCTGGCCGCCGGATCGCTACGCGTCGCGCGGCCCGCCGCGAGTAACACTGCGCCGGCTGAATCGCGACCAGCGG
>Ga0065707_10082929_pt1 | contig 11371 bp, 12 predicted proteins | sample SwiRhicommuniRL3_FD_59094 | JGI IMG/M metagenome (GOLD analysis project Ga0065707, IMG submission 59094) | Switchgrass rhizosphere bacterial communities from Rose Lake, Michigan, USA - RL3 v2 (version 2) | ecosystem: Host-associated > Plants > Roots > Rhizosphere > Soil | place: East Lansing... | reverse complement strand
CCGGTCGGACTGATTGCCGAGAAGGGCGGTGACGCGGAAGTTACTCTGAGAAACTATCTGGTTGGTCTGGACTGGCTGGCGATGGAGCTGCGGCGGGAGGGCTCTGCCGGTCCCCGTCCTAAGTTTTAGGCCAGATCGGACTTGTCGTGAGCCGGGCACCCTGGCGGCTAGGCCCTCGCAGCCGACATTTGGAGCAGTGCTGGCCACTTTGCCTGACAAAATGCGTGCGCTTGCCACAATGTGGCGCTTGATTGCCCGAGAGACGTTGCGCGTCGATCTGTCCCTGACGAAGGGTAGGCAATGATGTGGGTCTTCGTGGCGTCGGCTGCGAGAGCCGATCGACCCAGTCTAGCGTTTGCTTCCCAGAAAGAGCCACGTCTCCACGACTGTATCCGGATTGAGCGACATGCTCTCAATCCCTTGCTCCACCAGCCACCGCGCAAAATCCGCGTGATCCGAAGGCCCCTGGCCGCAAATGCCAATGTATTTGCCTTGCTTGCGGCAGGCGGTAATGGCCATCTGCAAAAGCTTCTTCACCGCCTCGTCACGCTCATCGAATGATTTGGCGACCACAGCAGAGTCGCGATCCAGCCCCAAAGTAAGCTGAGTCATGTCGTTCGAGCCGATGGACATGCCATCGAAATATTCCAGATACTGATCTGCAAGCAGCGCGTTCGTCGGCAGCTCGCACATCATGATGATCTTGAGCCCATCGACGCCGCGTTTGAGACCGTTTGCTTCCAGAAGCTCAACCACTTCGCGCGCTTCCTTCACGGTGCGCACAAACGGCACCATCACCTGCACATTGGTGAGGCCCATCTCATTGCGCACGCGCTTCAGCGCGCGGCATTCGAGCTCGAAGCAGGGGCGGAAGCTCTCATCCACATAGCGTGAGGCGCCGCGAAAGCCCAGCATGGGGTTTTCTTCCGCCGGCTCGTATTCGCGCCCGCCGATGAGATTGGCGTACTCGTTGGATTTGAAATCCGACAGCCGTACGATGACCGGCTCCGGCGCAAACGCCGCGGCGATCTGCGCGATGCCTTCGGAGAGCTTATCCACATAAAAGCTGACCGGATCGGCATAACCCGCCATCTGCACGCGGATCTGCTCTTTCAGATCGCCGTTCAACTTGTCGAATTCCAGCAGTGCGCGCGGATGCACGCCAATCATGCGGTTGATGATGAACTCGAGCCGGGCCAATCCCACGCCTTTGTGTGGAATGCCGGCAAAATCGAACGCGCGGTCCGGGTTGCCCACGTTCATCATGATTTTCACGGGGATTTGCGGCAGCGAATCGAGCTCGATCTGCTTGCGCTCAAATTCCAATTGGCCGTCGTACACGTAACCCGTGTCACCTTCGGCGCAGGATACCGTGACGTCCTGGCCCTCGTGGATACGCGTGGTCGCATCGCCGCAGCCGACCACAGCGGGTATGCCGAGCTCCCGCGCAATGATGGCCGCATGACAGGTGCGGCCGCCTCGATTGGTGACAATAGCGGAGGCGCGCTTCATGACTGGCTCCCAATCAGGGTCGGTCATGTCCGCAACGAGAACGTCGCCTGTCTGTACGCGCGCCATTTCTGAAACCTTGCGTATGACGCGCGCCGGGCCCGCGCCAATGCGCTGCCCAATGCTGCGGCCCTCAACGAGAATCTTCGAGCGGGCTTTCAATGCATAGCGCTGAATGGTGCGGCCGGCGCGGCTCTGCACCGTTTCGGGGCGCGCCTGCAGAATGTAAATCTCGCCAGTAGAGCCGTCCTTGCCCCATTCGATATCCATGGGTTGTTTGTAATGCTCTTCGATGAGCAGCGCCTGCCGCGCGAGCGCTGTGATGTCTTCATCGCTGAGCGAAAAGCGGGACCGATCGGCCGCCGGCACATCCACCGTAGTTACGCGTTCCCCGGACTCCGGCGCGCCGTAAATCATCTTGATGGCTTTGCCACCCAGATTTTTGCGCACGATCGATTTATTACCCGCGCGCAGCGCCGGCTTGTAAACATAGAACTCGTCAGGATTCACTGCGCCTTGGACTACCGTTTCGCCTAAACCGTAAGAGGCGGTGATGAAGACCACATCTCTGAAGCCGGAATCGGTGTCCAGCGTGAACATCACGCCGCTCGAACCCAGATCGCTGCGCACCATGTGCTGCACGCCTGCGGACAGGGCGACCGCGCTGTGATCGAACCCCTGATGCACGCGATAGGCAATGGCACGATCGTTGAACAGCGAGGCAAACACTTCATGCATGGCCTGCAAGACATGCTCCTCGCCGCGCACGTTGAGAAACGTTTCCTGCTGGCCGGCGAACGAGGCTTCGGGCAGATCCTCGGCCGTCGCTGAAGACCGCACTGCAACGGCGATGTCGCGGCCGTTTGCCATGGTGCGCAAGGCGTCACCCACGGCTTTCTGCAGGGCCGGAGGGAACGGCGTGGACAAAATCCATTCACGAATCTGGGCGCCCGTGGCAGCGAGCTTCACTACATCGTCTACGTCGAGCGAGGCCAGTGCTTCACGGATGCGCACATCTAGACCACCTTGCACCAAAAAGTCGCGGTACGCCTGCGCGGTGGTTGCGAACCCGCCCGGCACCTGCACGCCAAGCTTGGCGAGCGAGCCGATCATTTCCCCGAGGGACGCGTTTTTACCGCCCACCGTGTCGACATCGCGCATTCCGAGCCGGTTGAAGGTAATGGCGTACACTCGCAGTCCTCTTGTCAGGGGAAGAATTTCGAAGCCATGAGCCGCCGCACCGTGTTCTTCGTGTCAGATCAAACGGGCGTGACCGCGGAAACGATGGGTCACAGCCTGCTTACCCAATTTGGCGGCCTGGAATTTCGGCCGGTGACTTTGCCATTTGTGTCGAGCGTTGACAAGGCGGAAGAGGCCGTTCGCAAAATTAATCGCGCCGGCGAGGAAGAGGGCTTGCGGCCTATCGTCTTTAGCACACTGGTGCAGGACGATCTGCGCGACATCGTGCTCAAAAGCAACGGCCTGTTCCTGGACTTCTTCGCAGCCTTCGTGGGCCCGCTCGAGCGCGAGCTCAAAACCCAATCCACGCATCTGGCGGGCCGCGCCCACGGCATGGCGGATCTTGCCATGTACACCACGCGCATCAACGCGACCAATTTTGCGCTGGCCAATGACGATGGCAATGGCGTCGATTACGCACACGCAGATGTCATTCTGACCGGCGTATCCCGCGTCGGCAAAACACCCACCTGTCTGTACATGGCCTTGCAGTACGGCATTTTTGCCGCGAATTATCCGCTGACCGACGATGATCTCGAAGCCAATACTCTGCCGGCGCTTCTGGAGCCGTACCGTCGCAAGCTTTATGCCTTGACGATCAGAGCCGATCGCCTGCAGCAGATCCGCAGCGAACGCCGTCCTGAAAGCCGCTACGCCTCGCGCCAGCAAGTGCAATATGAGTTGCGCACGGCTGAAGCGCTCTTTGGCCGCTATTCCATTCCGGTGCTCGATACCACCGAATGTTCCATCGAAGAAATTGCAAGCCGCATTCTCAACAACACGGGCATCGAACGGCGTTTGCGTCCTTAGAGCCTAATCGATTGAATCTGGGCATTGACAGTTGCCCCCGGCCCATGAATAGTCGGGCCGATGCATACCGATACGCTGACGCCGGTTTCATGGCGCTCGAAGCCCGGGAGCTTCGTCGCGCTCATGTCGCTGTATGAAAGCAATTACATCCGTTTGAGGTGGCTTGTAGGCAACCTGGCGGATCTCACAGGCGAACAGTGCTCCAGGGTAACGGGCGACTGTGACCTCGTTCTCAAAGTGACCGAGCGATCTCCTTACACCACAAGCTTTGTGTTGACTTACCGTTTGCCGTCCGAGCCGCCTGAGTATCCCGACATGCGCGTGCGCATCTATCACGACGCTCACCTTGCCGAAGCGCAGGAATGGTTGCTGCAAAGCCCCGCGGAGCGTGAACTGGATCAGCGCTGGGCCCGCAACATGATGTTAAACAAGTGGTTGGAATACTGCTTGGAGCGGGGCCATCGCTTCTTCTCTCCCACGGAAAACCTCGCGGCCCCGTGAGATGTGGCGGATGGCTGCCGCGCCTGTTATGAAGGCTTTGCGACAGCTCGGATTTCTCAAGCTCAACTTTCGTGGCGACGCGGATCATCCCGAGGATCATCGCGTTCTCGCCCTGTTCCGCAAGCGTGCGGAGCTCAAAAAGGCTTATGGCGGATTGCAGGAAGAAATCTATCGCCTCAAGGATCGGGTCAAACAACAGGAAGGCGCCACGCAAAGGGTTCAGGAAATGTTGAGCACGCTCGAGACGCGGCTTGCTGCGCCCGAAAGCGGCTACCCTGCGTTAGTGTTTTATCAGCTGCGCCGCTTCTGGCAATCGGGTCGCCAGCTCATCGAGCAGTTTGTATCAGACCTTGCGCGTCAGCAGGAAGAGCGCGAGCGCAGAGCTCATCTGGCCGAGCATAACCGGCGCCAGTTCGTCCGTCGGCAGTCTGTTGAAAGTGAGTTGCGCGCCGCGGAAACGCGCGCTGCCGATGCGCGCGCTCAACTCGCCGGGCTGCAACAGCAGCGCGCCCGCCTCACCCGCTTCTGGCACTACTTCAAACGTCGCAATCTGGATCACAGCATTGCGACTGCACGTGTGGGCATGAGCGGCGCCGACGTGGCGCTCGCCAATGCGCGCGCCGCAGCCGAGGCGCTCGAGCAGGAAGCGCCGCCTGAATTTCCGGGCTTGTCGGTGGAAGCGCGCCGCGCCATCAATCTCGCTGCAATAGCCTGCGCCGAAGTCCTGTGCGCGCGCCTGGTGAAGACGCCGCTCGTCACGCTGGCTCGCGAGGCCACAGCGCGTCGTGAGGTGAGCGATGAATACGGCTCGCAAGCCGAGTGTGAAGCCTTGATGGCGGAAATCGCGCGCGGCCTGGCGAAAATTCAGGTGCGCACCAATATTGCCCAGGAAGTCACCGTGCGCACCGATCGGCTCAAACAGATCGCGCGCTACCGAAACCCGGGCGATACTTCACCTACGACAGATTCGATCGGGTTCGCCGAAGGCGACATTCTTGCCGGCGAGCGGCTCGGCGCGAGCGCAGCGCGCATGCCCAATGTGCTGGGTGAAGATACCTGGGATCTGTTCCGAGTCTTGTTGCGCTAGACGCCGCGCCGGCCATTGGGTTTTACGGGCGGAGTGCTGGCCGGCATCACCGGCATAGGCGCTTTCACCATATCCGCCATCACCTCCGCCGCCTGCGTCAGCACAATATCCGGCGCTTCCGACTTTTCGAGCTCTTCTATGGTCTTCAACGCGGGCAGTTTTTTCGCCACGCGGCGGCTGTTCTCACGCTCGAGCCGGTTGCGATCCTGCTGCTTGCGCTCCTCCTGCCGCGCCTTCAAATTGAGCGAGACACTCTTCTGCTCGCGCAAGGTATCGATGGCGGCGATATCATCGACGAACCAGCGATAGTCCGGGTCGCGTTGCGCACGTGTGTCTTCTTCCAGGGCGAGGGAAGGGATAGAGGTCTGGCCTGTATGCCGATCCGCGCGAAACGGTACGCCTGCAATGCGATCCCAGGGTAGGGCGGCATCGAGTGCGCTTTCGCCGACTTCTTTCATATCGATGAGCGAGGGCAGCGTGACATCGGGCTCCACGCCGCGATGCTGCGTGCTCTCGCCCGTGACTCGATAGAACTTGCCAATGGTTACGGTGAGCTGCCCGTTGACCGGCTGCTGCGACCAACGATCGAGCGGCACCAGGTTTTGCACAGTGCCCTTGCCAAAGGTACGTTGCCCGAGGACGACGCCACGATGGTAGTCTTGAATGGCGCCTGCAAAGATTTCCGATGCGGAAGCGCTGGCGCGATCCACGAGCACGGCCAGGGGGCCCTCGTAAGCGACGCCGGGCTCGGGATCGTCGAGCACCTCAAGCCGTCCCGTCGTGTCTTTAAGCTGCACCACGGGGCCCCGATCCACAAACAGGCCCGTAAGCGCCGTGGCTTCCGGCAGATAACCGCCGCCGTTTTGTCGCAAATCGAGCACCAGGCCATCGATCTTGTCTTTCTTGAGCTCATCGATGAGCCGGCGCACATCGCGTGTGGTGCTTCGATAGGTTTCATCGCCTGCACTTTGCGCAGCAATGTCCTGGTAGAAGCCGGGCACGGTGATGACGCCGACTCGCAGCGTTTGCCCATCGCGGGTGATGTCGCGCACTTCCTTGCGCGCTGCCTGCGCTTCAAGCGTTACGCGGTTGCGCTGCAAGGTGATGATCTTTTCGGTAGAGCCGGGAGCGGCGCCCGCCGGAAGAATCTGCAGGCGCACGGCTGTTCCGGCCTTGCCGCGGATCAGCTGTACAACGTCGTCGAGGCGCCAGCCAATGACGTCTGCGAAAGCGCCTTCCTTACCCTGGCCCACGCCGATGATGCGATCGTTGGCGTTGAGCTCGCCGGCCGTTGCCGCCGGCCCGCCCTCGAGCACATTCATGATCGTGACGTAGTCATCCACGAGCTGCAGCGAAGCGCCGATGCCCTCGTAGTTGAGACTCATCTGGATGCGGTACTCCTCGGAATTGCGCGGCGAGAAATAGCTCGAGTGCGGATCGAAGGTGCGCGCATAGGCGTTCATCAGATTCTCGAATACATCGTCAGGCGAGATCTGATCGACGCGCTTCAACACCCGCTCGTAGCGCTTGCGCAGGATGTCCGAGGCCTCTGGCCATTGCTTGCCGGCGAGCAGCAGGGACAGCGCATCGTTCTTGACGCGCTTGCGCCATAACTCGCCCATCTCGACCGAGGTGGCTGGCCAGGGCGATTTGGCGCGCTCGAACTCAAAAGTTTCGTTAGAATTCCAATCGGGCTCTTTCTGGAGCAGCGCAATGGCATACTGCATGCGCTCCCGATTGCGCTGCTGAAAGCGCGCAAAGATCGAGTAGGCCGGCTCGATATCGCCGGTGCGGATCATGTCGTCGAAGCGCAGGCGGTATTGAGCGAAGTCGGAGACGTCGCTCGCGAGGAAATAGCTGCGCTGCCCGTCGAGGAAGTCGAGATAACGTTCGTACACCTGGGCGGACATGCGATCGTCGATGGGCATGCGACTGAAATGCGCTTCCTGCAGGATGTCGGCCACTTTGCGCGCAATGGCGCGTTGCCGATCCGTCGGCGCGATGGCGCCGGCTGGCAAGGCGGAGGTGCTGGCTGGAACCGGTGTCGAGCTCGCAACAACGAGCGCTAGGGCCGTAAGGACGGAGGCGGCAAGCCATCCAAAAGGATGGCGCATTGATTTTGGCATCGTTTGCGAACCTCACAAATATGGACCCCGATACCCGAGACTAGAACGCGCGACGCGTTGCAGCAAGTGTTGATTTTAAACGTCGCGCCGCCGCCACAACTGGAATCCAATGCGCCCCCTCGCTGCACTCATCGGAATCATTACCGGCTCGGCGGTCTCGCTGGCTGTGGGACTGACGCTTACCTGGATGGTTCTATTGTTTCTGCCGGAACATTCAGACCGCTTTGCGGGGGAGCGGGGGCCTTTACTGCAAGCGATGGCGCTCTTCGCACTGACTGCGGCGGTGTCTGGCGCAAGCTTCTACGCGGAATTGCGCGCACGTTCCTGGCGTTATGCCATTCATGCCGCAACGCTTTTCGTTCTTGCGCTTACGATTTGGGTGTACTGGCCACGCCGATGAAAAGGCGAATCAGGACCAGGAAGGCGAGAGGTCCAAGCGCCACTATCCAGAAGACCAGCGAACCCTGCGCCAGCCCAGTGAAAAAACTGCCGATGAATCGCCAAACGCTGCCGCCCGCATAAGCGCCCAGGAATATCTGTCCTGCGGCCCAGATGAACCAGGGAAGCAGCAGCAATCCAAAGGCGAGCGCCGCAACGGACATCAGCAGTTCGCGACCGAGACGCGATTGGTTGCTCCAGCGTTCTTGGAGCCGCGCAAAAAGATTCGACAGGAGCCGTTCCTCGTGATGGGGCGGGCATAATAGCGCCGTCATGAAAAAAATCAGAGCCGCGGTTATCGGTGTGGGCTACCTCGGACGATTCCATGCGCAAAAATATGCGCAGGCGCAAGGCTGCGAGCTGGTGGCTGTCGTGGACGCCCAGATAGAGTCGCGGGAGAAAGTGGCGGCCGAGGTGGGCGCGCGTCCGCTAACCGATTACCGGCAGCTCTTGGGCCAAGTGGAGGCAGTAAGCGTAGCAACACCTACACCGGCGCACTTTGCGATTGCGCGGGACTTCTTGGAGGCGGGCGCACACGTTCTAGTGGAGAAGCCCATCACCGAGACGCCTGCCGAGGCCCGTGAGCTGATCGAGATAGCCCGGCGGCGTGAGCGCATTCTGCAAGTGGGGCATCTCGAGCGCTTCAACGCCGCAATTTTGGCCGCAGAGCCTTATCTCAAAGCGCCGCGTTTCATTGAATGCCATCGTCTTGCGCCCTATCGCGAGCGCGGCACGGACGTGAACGTCGTGCTCGATCTCATGATCCATGACATCGACATCGTGCAGACGATTGTCGGCTGTCCCATCGCCGCCATCGAATCGATCGGTACGCGTGTGTTCTCGGATGAAATCGACATTGCCAATGCGCGTATCCGCTTCGAAAACGGTTGCGTAGCGAACGCCACAGCCAGCCGCGTGAGCTTGAAGACGGAGCGCAAGCTGCGTGTCTTTGAGGACGACGCCTACCTCTCTATTGATTTGCAGCAGAAGATCCTCACCTTGATACGTAAACGCCCGGGGCCGATTGCCGCTGGTGAGCTGCCCGTGCTGATCGAAGAGCAGAACTTTGACGCCGGTGACGCCTTGAAGGCGGAGATCGAGTCCTTCCTCGACTGCATCCGTACGGGCCGTCCGCCCGTGGTGCCGGGTGAGGCAGGCATGCGGGCGCTAGAAACGGCCATCCGGATCACCGAGCAGGTGGAGCAAAGCGCCCGGCGCTTGTAGGAGAACTACCGATAAGCTTGAGGGGAAATGCCGTTTCCGCCCCTGCAGGCTTGAAACGCTGCTCAGCTCCTCAACAATAGGGTCTATGGATACACAACTCGTCGCCCCAATCGTCACGCGTCCCATCCTCGAGCTGGATTTGATCGCGGACTTCGCGTGTCCGTGGTCATACCTCGGCAAGCGCAGTCTCGAGCGCGCGCTCGGCAATCTTTACGGCGCCCCCGTTCGCGCCTTGCGGTGGCATGGCTTTCGTCCGCAAAGCGATAGGGCGGCGGCGCAGATGCCTTGGCCCGAACATCTTGCGATCCGTTTGCCGCCTGGCGTAACGGTCGATTTCGCGCAGCGCAGCCTGGTAGATACAGGCCGCGAGCTCGGCATCGCATTCGATTTTGCCCGTGTGCCTCATCTGCCGGACACTCGAGAGGCGCATCGCCTGGTACGCCTCGCAGCGCGTGAGGAACGCCAGAGCGACATTGTGGACGCTCTCTTCAGCGCTTTCTTCGAGCAAGGCCGCGATATTGGCGACTTTCAGGTTCTTTCTGCGATTGCGCAGGAGTCTGGCCTTGCGGCGGAAACACTTGCAGCCTTTGGCGATCCGGCTGAGGGACGCGAGGAGGTTGCGGCGGAGGAACAGCGATTGAAAGGCATGGGCGTGATTGCCACGCCGAATCTGCTGATCAATGGACGGGTGCTCGTGCCTGGGCCGGCCGATGTGTCGACCTATGTGCAGGCGCTCGATCAAGCCTTGTTTCCGAGTCTGGCTGCGCCGCAAGACAAACGGCAGCTGCACTGACACGCCTGCTGCGGTAACGTGCCGGTATGAACGAACCTGCACACTTCAAGCGCACCGCCCGTCCCGTCACAGTCGCCGCAACGCAGTTTGCGTGCGACTGGGACGTGGACGGGAATATTGCGAAAGCCGAACGTGCGGTGCGGGAAGCGGCTGCTCGTGGCGCGCAGATCATTCTGTTGCCGGAATTGTTCGAGACGCCGTACTTCTGCATCGAGCAGGACGTGCGGCATCTCAATCTTGCGCAGCCCGTTGCAGAGAATCGGGCGGTGCAGCACTTTCGGAGTATTGCGCGCGAGCTCGGCGTGGTGCTGCCAATCAGCTTTTTCGAGCGCGCAGGGCATGCGTTTTTCAATTCAGTGGCGGTGGTCGATGCTGATGGCTTGGTCCTCGGCCTCTACCGTAAGTCCCACGTCCCAAACGGTCCGGGTTACCAGGAAAAGAATTACTTCAGTCCCGGCGATACGGGCTTCAAGGCGTGGGACACGCGCTTTGCGCGCATCGGCGTCGGGATTTGCTGGGATCAATGGTTTCCGGAAACCGCGCGCGCCATGGCGCTGATGGGCGCCGAGTTATTATTCTATCCCACTGCAATTGGTACTGAACCGCCACCTGCCTTGCCACTCAATTCGCGTGATCACTGGCAGCGCACGCAGCAGGGACACGCGGCGGCCAATCTTACGCCGCTGGTTGCATCCAATCGCTATGGACTAGAACGCTCTCTACAGAATCCGGATGGGCTTTACATCAACTTCTACGGCTCGTCTTTCATTGCCGATTCCATGGGAGCGAAGGTGGCTGAAGCTGCGGAAGATCGGGACGCCATACTTACCGCCACTTTCGATCTCGATGCGCTCGCCCAGCTGCGCGACAATTGGTTTGTGTTCCGAGATCGGCGGCCCGATCTGTATGGGCCGTTGTTGTCGCTGGATGGTGTGATTTCCTGACCTAATGGTCCAGCCGGATGGTTCAGCCGGATTTTTTACGCAGCCATTTGGCGGCTACCTGCAGCTCTTTCACGAAGCGAAAATACTCGGCGCGCCTTTGCACTGCCTCTGGAATGCGTAATAGCGAAGACGGATGAATCGTCACCATCACGGGCATGTCGCCCGTGAAAGGCTGCGGCGGCCCACGAGTCGCTCCGATAGTGACTGTCTTACCCAGCACGCCTCTTGCCGCAGTGGCGCCCAGTGCAATCACCAGTTTCGGGTCGCAATTGGATGAGTTTCCGTCTTCATTCACAGTGTTAACTGGCGGCGCAGGGCTGGGTTCCCGGCGCTTGTTCCCGGCACGCACTCGAATTGCCAGAAAGCGCGCTTCAAAGTCCTGCTTGGCCTTCAATTGAGCCGCCGTATAACGGCCATTGCGAGGCGTGACGGTGAGATATTCATCTAAGAGCAGACGGGCCCGTTCTGTGTACCCACGACAGATTTGATGTATTCCAGAAGCGGCCTTTCGGTACTACTAATACTCACCACCGGGCGTCGGTTTTCATTGGGATGAATTCGCGTCAACCCAATAGTGCCTTCGCCATCGATGATGCCGGCAACATAAGCCGCTTCGGTGTCGGAAAGTTCTTTAATGGAATTCATGGACGTCCTTGTAAAAACACTCGAAGGCCCCCGGCCTTTCGGCCGGGAACCCCAA
>Ga0065707_10001634_pt1 | contig 11372 bp, 14 predicted proteins | sample SwiRhicommuniRL3_FD_59094 | JGI IMG/M metagenome (GOLD analysis project Ga0065707, IMG submission 59094) | Switchgrass rhizosphere bacterial communities from Rose Lake, Michigan, USA - RL3 v2 (version 2) | ecosystem: Host-associated > Plants > Roots > Rhizosphere > Soil | place: East Lansing... | reverse complement strand
GGCCGTTCGCCGCGGCAGCGATCGCTCAGGCCGACCCGATGAAGACAGGCTGGGCTTGTTTTCGTTTCGCCAAAGTCATCTACGTCATGCCAGTGCTTTTTGCCTACACGCATATTCTCCTGACGGGCACGCCAGCACAGAATATTGCGGCAGTCGCTTCGGCAACCCTCGGCATTATCCTCTTCTCGATCGTCAGCACCGGTTACTTTTACGCGCGCATGAATTTGCTTGAGTGGCTGCTTTTGGCCGCCGCGACCGTGTTGGCATTCATTCCGTCCTTTACGACCGGCATCGCCGCGGTGATCATTTTCGGCGCTGTCTATTTATGGCAGCGCAAGCGCGCCGCGAATCAAATCACTTCGGGCTCAGTCGTCGAGCCGGCAGCCAAATGAGCGATCCTGAAGCTCCCTTCGTCGACCCCATTGTCATTCCCATCGAAGATCATCTTGATCTCCATCCGTTCCGACCCAAAGACATCCCCAGCGTGGTCGAAGAATATCTCGAACAATGCCAAGAGGCGGGGTTCAGCGAAGTTCGACTGATTCACGGCAAGGGGATGGGTGTCCAACGAAACATCGTGCGCTCGCTGCTAAGTAAACTTCCCGCCGTATTGTCGTATCACGACGGGCCGCTCGAAGCCGGCGGTTGGGGCGCGACGGTCGTCATTCTCCAAAAAGGACATTAAGAGTACGGCGCCAAGAAAAAGGGGCAAGGAATGACTTCCTTACCCCTTTTCTTTCGATCGCACGCCTACAGTTAGATCTTACCTTGAAGCAAAATCGCGATGACGAAGCCGTAAAGCGCCAAAGCTTCAAGCAACGCCAGAGTCAAGACCAGCGGCAAGAAAAGCTTATCGGCAGCGTTAGGATTGCGGCCGATGCTTTCCATTGCGGCCGCGCCCACGCGTCCTTGGCCTAAAGCTGCGCCAAAGGCGGCAATGGCGACAGCGATTCCAGCTGAAATAGCCATCGCAGCGCTTCGACCTTCACCACCTGCGGCGGCGCCTTCCGCGGCTGCCATAGCAATGCCGGCGGTCATCATGGTCATAGATAGCGTGCCGAAAAATGCAAACAGTCTTTTCATCCGTCCTCCTTTCCAGCGATTGATGCCCCCAACTCCTCTTTCATCATCTTCCACCAAACGGGCGACCGCTTTAATGATGTGATTGATGGGCTTCGTGCCCGTGATCTTCCTCATGGCCATGACTGATAGCCAGGGCGACATAGATCATGCTCAACAAGGTAAAAACAAAGGCCTGAATTACAGAAACCAGGGTGCCCATGGCGTAGAAGGCGACCGGTACAATCACCTTGGTTAGATCAATGAATGCGGTGATTACTTCGTGATCGCCCATCATGTTTCCGAAAAGACGCAAAGAGAGCGAAACCGGCCTGAAACCGTGGGAAAAAGCCTCGAGAATAAAAAAGAACACTACCGAAATTAACAGCACGGGTAGGAAAGCGATTTTTCCTAAGATGCTACTGCCCGGTAGGCTGGTCATGGGACCAAAGAAATGCTTTGCGTATGCGCCACCCTGCTCTCGGACACCGATCACGTTATACCCGATAAAAGAACAGAGAGCTAAACCGACGGTGGTGTTCAGATTTCCGGTGGGCGCCGCAAAACCGGGAAGCAGTCCGAGCAAGTTGCTAGTCAGGATGAATATAAAAAAAGTTGCAAAAAACGGCACATACTTTCTCCCCTGCCTGCCGATGATCTGATCGCTTTGCGTCACCACGAGCTGGAGCAACAGTTCGGCGATGTTTCGCAAGCCGAGCTCAGCGGCGGGCACCGCCGGATCTTGAGCTTTCGCCAAGGCGCTGCGGGCCGCGAGAGCAAATAGCACCAAAATAAATGCAGCAACCAACGCAAAAAAAGTGTGATCACCGATCTGGTGCTGCACAAATTCGGGGAGCAAATTATACCAGGTAAAGGGATGTTCCATTTTCGTCCTATTACTAATGCGCCTCGGTCTGGAGGGATTTTCGGACAGTTTCTACAACGATTGCCACAATCAACGTCGAAAAACCCAATGCAAAGGAGACGGCATCCAAATCAAACCGGAAAAACAATGTAGTCAAAAGCGCTAAAAAAATAACTATCTTCAAAATTAACAACCCGATTCCCGCTTTGACCCTCCCCTTGCTCGCAAGCGGTGTCAGGACCCAAGCGATTCCCAGGCTCAAGAGCAAAAAATTGATGCCCATGAAAATCCCGCCGGCCAGAAGCGCGGTGGGATCGACCCAATTTGCCGGAGCCAAAGCCGCCAAAAGAACCAGCAACAATACGGTGTGCCACAATTCAATACGAAGTATCGTTCTTGCGGCCGTTGATTCCATCACGCTCCCGGGCAAAATACCTGACCCACTGAATCAACCTTACAAACGCGCCGGTAAACGCGATTGCGGTGCACAATAAGAGCAACCATGGAGAACTACCGAAATATTCATCTAGAAAGTAACCAACCACCAGTCCGCCAAGAATGGTTCCTGGCAACTCGAAAGCTACTCCTAGATATAGGCCCGCTCGTCTTAGGAGAGGAGTTTGGTTTTCTTGCCGGTCGTTGGAACGAGACATTCCCCACTGCGTTAGTCTTCTAGCATGCGGTTTAGAGGCGATCAAGTTTGGGTTCGGTCCTGGCCCAGTCACTAAAGGCGCGAATTGTCGCATCTAAATCAGCTTTTGTGTGGGCCAGCGAGAGAAACATCGCTTCGAACGGCGCCGGTGGAAGATAAATTCCTCGACTCAACATGCCATGGAAAAACCGGGCGAATTGTTCGCGGTCGCATTTTCTTGCTTCCTCGGCATTTTCCACCTGGTCGACCCCGAAGAACAAGGTCATCAGGGAACCGGCTCGATTGATCACCGACCTTATTTTGTTCTGAGCGAGGATCAACCCAAACTCGTTTTCGAGTTGCTGACCCATTTTTTCCAGAGTTTCGTAGGTACCGCTTCGGGATAATTGATCGAGTGTCGCCAAGCCCGCGCTTACCGCAATCGGGTTACCGGAAAGTGTTCCGGCTTGATATACCGGCCCGGAAGGAGCGAGCCGATCCATAATTTTTCGCCGTCCGCCAAATCCGGCCAGTGGAAAACCGCCGCCGACTATCTTCCCTATGCAGGTGAGGTCGGGTCTAATGTGAAAAACCTCTTGCGCGCCGCCAAGCGCAACCCGGAAACCGGTAATGACCTCGTCAAAGATCAGGAGTGCGCCATGTTGGCGCGTGATTTCTCTCAGCCGGCTCAGAAAACCCGGCTTCGGTGAAATCACACCCATATTGCCGCAAATCGGCTCGACAATCATTGCGGCGATATCTTTTCCGCTCCTGTCGAATATCCTTTGCACGGACGGAAAGTCGTTGTATGTAGCGGTCAAAGTTTCGCGCGCAAATCCCTTTGGCACACCGGGACTATCGGGCAACCCAAGCGTAGCCACAGCCGATCCGGCTCGGACCAAAAGGCCGTCGGAATGGCCGTGATAGCACCCGTCGAATTTCACTATCTTTCGTCGTCCCGTAAACGCCCGTGCTAATCGGATTGCCGTCATCGTCGCCTCAGTACCGGAACTCACTAGACGCAATGACTGCATCGAAGGCATCAGTCGTGTGACCATCTCGGCCAAATGAACTTCACCCGCTGTCGGAGCGCCAAAGGTGAACCCCTTAGATAGACGGTCCCTAACTGCGCGCAAAACCTCGGGATGAGCGTGCCCTAAAATCAACGGCCCCCAAGACCCGACAAAGTCGATGTATCTTTTTCCATCAACGTCGAAAACGTGGCTTCCCTTGCCGCGTTCGATAATCAGCGGGTGACCCCCGACCGACTTCCAGGCACGCACCGGGCTGTTCACTCCACCGGGAATTTTTTTTATGGCGCGTTGAAAAAGTTCTTCTGACTTGCTTGCCATACGCGGAATCGTTGCTAACACCGTGGTGCTAGGGTGTCAACATGGTTGCAGAATCCCCAAAAAATTTTTATCTTTCTTTTTTCTTGCAAAGAAATTTGAAAAGGACTATTTAAAACGCTTCCGAACAATAAGCGTGTCGCCGTAAAATTTCTTTTTCGGCAGATGGAGAATTTTCCCACGAATTCGATCTCGGGAAATTATTTTTCCAGGACGGACGCAATGTTGACGATTTCATCGCCGGAATACGGTTCGCATAATCTCAACTACACGCAATCCAACTCGGGAGCACAATTGGCGTTATCCACAGCTGTGGATAACCTTGTGTGTAACTCTTTCCCTTTTTTGTCTTGTAGTTTCAATAGAATAACGGTGCTGACATGAGTGAACAGTGGGTCCAAGCATTGCCCGTTCTCCGGGAGCTGATCGGCGCCCAGAATTTTGACACGTGGATTGCGCCGATTCGGTTCGTGTCACGGAGCAAGAATGAAGTCCTTCTTGATGTACCGAATAAATTTTTTCGCGACTGGATTACTGAACATTACATTGAGAAACTCGAAAGTGTTTTGAGCTCGTCGGCGAAACACGGGGTGCGAGTGATTTTTCAAGTCAATGAAAAATCGACCAAGACGCATACCGAAAAGGCGGTAAAAAAAGAAGTCCAGGAACGCGACAGGCCACAGCGCGCGAACAATCTCGTCGAAAAGTATACTTTTGCAAATTTCGTGATTGGGGCCAGTAATCAGTTTGCTCACGCCGCCTGCGTCGCCGTCGCAAATCAACCGGGAGATAATTATAACCCGTTATTTATTTACGGCGGAGTCGGTCTGGGGAAAACCCACCTGGTCAATGCCATCGGGCACCACGCCGCGGCGCAGCGCCCCGGATTGAAGGTTGTTTATCTGAGTTCCGAGTCGTTCATGAATGAATTAATCGGGTCGCTCCGCCGCGATAAGATGGATGAATTCAAAAGAAAATTCAGAAATGTGGATATTTTGATTCTCGATGACGTCCAGTTCATTGCGGGCAAAGAGCGCACCCAGGAAGAGTTCTTTCATACCTTCAACTCTCTTTATGATTCCCACAAGCAGATTGTGATCACATCGGATAAGTTCCCAAAGGAGATTCCCGGCATTGAAGATCGGCTAAGAAACCGCTTCGAGTGGGGTCTCATCGCCGACATTCAACCGCCCGATATGGAAACCCGGGTCGCTATTCTGCAAAAGAAGGCTGAGGCCGAATCTGTTCAACTGCCTCATGATGTCGCGATCTTCCTTGCTTCCAATATTGATTCCAACGTGCGCGAGCTGGAAGGATCTCTAACTCGGCTTGGCGCGTTTTCTTCTCTGACGAAAGCTACGATCACGGTAGATCTAGCAAAAGACGTGCTACGCAATACTTTGAACGGCGCAAAACGAGAGATAACCGTCGAAAATATTCAAAAAACGATTTGTGATTACTTCAATCTCAAGATTTCTGATCTAAAAGCGAAACGACGGACGCAGAATATCGCGCTACCGCGCCAGATGGCTATGTATCTTTGCCGCAAATTTACCGCAACGTCTTTTCCGGCCATTGGGGATAAGTTCGGCGGGCGGGATCACTCCACGGTGATTCATGCATCGAAAACCATTGAACGAAAAATCAAAGAAGACCCACACATGCAAACAACAATCGAAAAACTTGAGCGGAATTTGAACATTCGAAAGTAATTGTGAATATCCTGTGATTAATGGGCACAATGGCTGTGAAAGGTTACGCACCAATCTCAAAGAGGCGCTTGAAGGAACTCATAAGGTTAGTAAAGCTCAGATTTAGATCACAAGCTAGGTTTGCGATTTATAATGCCAAAGCCGTCTTTCCCTCCTTATCCACAACCCCTACTATTACTCCTTGATTTTATATATATATAAGAGACTAGAAATCGTAGGGAGGAAGTATGGAAATTAAAGCCAAGCGAGAAAGTCTTCTCGCAACGCTTTATTGGACGCAGAGTATTGTCGAGCGGCGTAACACGATGCCGATCCTCGCCAATGTTCTTTTCGAAGCGGTCAAAGGATCCATTCGAGTGACAGCGACCGACCTGGAAGTCGGGGTAAGAGGAGAAATCGAAGGCGACGTCTTGAAAGAAGGGATGGTCACAGTCAACGCGAAGAAAATTTACGAGATTATCCGGGAAGTGCCGAATGAGCAGGTACAACTCAAGCGTTTGGAAAATGATTGGGTCGAGATCCGCAGCGGTAAATCAGTGTTTAAAATCGTCGGTATAGACGCTAAAGAATTCCCTCAGTTTCCCAAGTTCGATAGCAAGGCTCTGTCCACGACTCCGGCTGCTACTTTGCGCCAAATGATCGAACGTACGCTATTTTCGGTTTCTACCGATGAGACGCGTTATAGCTTGAATGGCGTGTTTATCGAGCAAGGTGAGGGCTCCAGCATTAGGATGGTTGCGACTGATGGTCATCGATTGGCGTTCGAAGAAAAGGCGGTTGGATCCTTCGGTCTGACCAAAGGGGTGATCTTACCGCGTAAAGGTTTAGCGGAATTGAAGAAGCTTTTGGAAAGTGGCGATGACGGTGCGGTGTCGCTCGGATTTAAAGAAAACATGGGGCTCGTAACTAAGGACAAGATCGAGCTTTTTATGCGCCTGATCGATGGCGATTTTCCCGACTACACAAAGGTCATACCGAAAGGAAATCCTTATACTGTAAAAATCGAACACGATGAGCTCCAGCAGGCGTTGCGCCGGGTGTCGATCCTGTCGAGCGAGCGCTACAAGGGCATTCGCATGGAGTTTAGCGAGGGTAAACTGTCGATTTCTGCGAATAATCCCGATTTAGGCGAGGCCGTGGAGGAGATCGAGGCCGAATATAAAGGCAAGCCGCTCTCTATTGGTTTTAACGCGCGTTATCTCATCGATGTCCTGGGTGTACTGGGCGGAGATGGCGAGATTGATATCGAACTCAAAGATGAGTTGAGTCCTAGCGTTATTCGCAAAGCGGGAGTCGATAGCTACTTGTATGTCTTGATGCCGATGCGGCTTTGAAGCATAGCTGTCATTGTTGTTGGCTTAGCCTTTATATTTTGCGTCGAGAGCATACTTTTCGTCCAAGCCGACGATATCGTTAAATTCATTGAACGGCATTAACCTATCGAGTAACTTCAGAGTCGAACCGTCGCGCCGCAGAGTTGTATAAACTTCCGTCAAAGATTGAGCGACTGAATAAAGCGGCGCCAACGGCCAAACGATCAAATCGAAGCCGAGATCCTTCAGCTCTTTGGGGCCCATAAGCGGCGTCACACCGCGTTCCAGCATATTGGCGACCAATGGTCCCGGCACGTTTCTGGCGATTTCGGCCATTTCTTCTTTTGATTCAGGCGCTTCAATAAATACCGCATCCGCCCCGGTTTCTTTAAACGCAATGCCGCGTTTGATCGCCTCCGGTAAGCCGAGCGCCTGGCGTGCATCGGTCCGTGCGACAATGAAAAAATCCCGCCCCCGCTTAGTTTCAATTGCAGCTCGTAGCTTTTTTAACTGCTCATCGAGTGGAATGACCTGTTTGCCTTTCATATGGCCGCAGCGCTTGGGCCACACCTGATCTTCCAGGAACATTCCAGCGGCCCCGGCGCGCAATAAATCCTCAACCGTTCGGATGACGTTTATGGCATTTCCATAGCCTGTGTCGGCATCGACGATGACCGGCGTATCAACGACCGAGCAGATGCGCTGGGCAGCGTTGACGACTTCAGTTTGGGTCAGGACGCCGAAGTCCGGCTCGCCAAGGAGCGTGGCCGAAAGGCTGTATCCGGTTATGAAAATGACTTCGAAGCCGGATCGCGCGGCGATCTTCGCGCTCAAAGCGTCGTAAACACCGGGCATAATGAGTTGCCCATGCTGTGCTAATGCTTCGCGAACAGGCTTCATTTTTTCCATACGAATCAACTACCTCGGCGAGTTACGATATCTCGCCCACGGTTCGCTTTGCCGAGATTACCTNCTTGGCCCGCGACCGAAGCCGCCGCGGTGCGCCGGCGCCTCGAGTTTTGGCGNTGCGCGCAAAATCCTCGCGGGCCTTAACCCGAGAACATCGTCGCCGTAGCGCGATTTGTCGAGATGATCGCAGCGAGCTTTGATTTTATGGCGAATCTGATGGCGCCGGACCATGTCGGTGCGCGCCGCTTTCAAGTCTTCCAGGTCAAGAACAACATCCGACTCATGACCGCGGAGTTTGACGTGGACGGTGAAGCGAGTTCCCGTGCCTTCTTTGGCGGAATAATCCACTCGTTTATCGATGCTCCGAATAATGTCGCGCAGCAGATTTTCTTCTTCTTGAAATACGCCCTTACCGAACATACAGCCTCCTTCGGCTAAGACATTATGGATTTGAAAATTTACGCCAACGCAGTCGTAAGTTCAACGGTTTACGCCTAGGAGCGTTAGAAGGATTCTAACGCTGGGCGCAAGTCGATTTCTTGCGACCAGGCCGTGCGCGGTTGCCGCAGGCAAGAAATTACCGCTTCGGCGATGGCGCTTGGCGGGATGACCGTGTCGATTGGCCGATTGGGTTCGCGGGAACGAAGGCGCTGGGTATCAATCTGGCCATCGACGATGACATGAACGACGTGAATACCTTTGGGATGGAACTCTCTGGCAAGTGACTGCCCGAGCATACGCAAACCAGCCTTACCGATGGCCAGCGGGGCAAACCCCGCTTTCCCCCGGAGTGCGGCGGTGGCCCCGGTCAATGAGATAAAGCCATGACCCACTTTAAGCATATCCGGGATGACCGCCTGGGCAAGGTGCGCAGCGCCCATGACGTTGGCCTCGAACGACTGGCGAATCTGATCCGGGTCCATTTGCAGGAAGTCCCCACGTCCGTAACCGCTGGCATTGTGCGCGAGCGCTGTGATTGGCCCGAAATTCTGTCGAATTTGCGCCACTGCGGCTTGGACGCTGCGTCGATCAGTGACGTCAGCCTGGACGCGGAGCGCAGTACCACCGCTCGAATGAATCTCATCCGCCACGGGCTCGCTTGATTCCGGGTGGCGTGACAATAACCCAACTGCGTATCCTTCATTGGCGAAAGCCCGTGCCAGTGCTGCGCCAGTACCGGGTCCGACCCCGGCGATAATTGCCGCTTCCATAATATATAAATTTCCTAAGAATGCGCGTCGGTATTGATAAACAGCTCGTCCAAGGTCATCTTACGTCCAATCAGTCCCTGTTCCTGGGAATACTGCATCAGACTGGAGAGGGAATTTTGATTGATTTCGCCGAGACCATAAACCCAAGGATCGGTACCGAGAAGCGCTTCCTGCTCTTCCTGGAAATGGCGGAACCACGCCAGGGGTACGATGCGCGGGTTTTCCATCCGCTTATAGGCCGCCTTCTTCGACTCTTCGAACGCACGCATCAGATTGATCGGCACCCAGGGATACTTGTCAACGATTTCCTGCCTGATCGCAGTGGTGTGCATGATCGGGAAAATGCCGGTGCGCTTGAAGTAGTCGATCTCCAGATCGCGATAATTGGGAAATAGTCGGGTCACCCTCTTATCCTTGTCGAGCACCGGCTGGATGACTTCCGGGTGTATGAGCGCGTCGAGCTCGCCCTCGACGAGCATTTTTTCGACACTTTTGCCCGGCGCGATGCGTTGAATTTTGAGATCCTGCGGCGGCGTCCAATCGACTTCTTCCTCATCCTGCTTGTACCAGTTAATACTCCGGTGCGGCAGGCCGTGCTCGTGCTCTAAGATTCCGCGAATCCACAGGTTTGCGGTTGCTTGAAAATTTCTGAGGCCAACCTTTTTGCCGATTAGATCCGCGGGTTTAACGATGCCCTTGGCGGCGTTCAGAAACACAAAACCGTGGCGAAAGCGCCGGTGAAGAAAAACCGGAATCGACACAAAAGGCAGACCGGTGTACTTCGCCATTAAGTAATTGGACATGGATAACTCGGCGACATCGAATTCCCGGTTACGCAGCATGCGCCAATGCCGAATGTCGGACGTCATGTCGGTCAGCACGGTCAATTCGATGCCGTCCGGTTTAACCGATCCTTCTTTTAGAGCTCGAATGCTTTCATAGTCGCCGGTCGCCAGGGTGAGATGAATTTTCCTGCTCATGGCGCCTATCTAGCATTTCTTGCTGTGCTTTGCCAAATATTGTGGGCAGCGAATAAATTGACTCGGAGTAACGTCTCTGTTAAGAGCCTTTGGGCGCAGAAATTTTGCAGGAGAGACTTTCATGAATTTGCGATTAGTTCTTTCGATTATCGGTCTCTTGTTCGCGGGCTTTACGGCTCAAGCGGCGGCGCAATCACCGGTGCGGATCAATTGGACGGCGGTAACAGGCGCTCAAAGCGGCATGTTCATGGCGCAGCAGGAAGGGTTGTTCAAGAAGCAGGGGTTGGATGTCGAGTTGATTCATATCCAGTCGAGCTCCCGTGGTATTCAAGCGATTCTTGCCGGTGAGATTGCCTTTTCCTTCATGGACGGGGCCAACGCGGCGCAAGCCAATTTGAAGGGAGCAAACCTGGCCCTGGTTGCAGGCGCGACCAATCGGCAGGTTTTTTCGCTGATGGCGAAGGCCGAATTCAAACGCATTGCCGAACTGAGAGGGAAGAAAATTGGCATCACCCGGGTTGGCTCTTCCACGCATACCTCAGCGCTCTACGCGCTCGGCTCCGCCGGCTTGAAGACCGCGGATTATCAGCTGCTGCCCCTACTCGAGGTGCCCAATATTTATACGGCGTTAGTCGCGGGACAGATCGACGCGGGAATCATGTCGCCGCCGACCAACGCGCGAGCCAAGCGGTCCGGATTCGTTGAGCTGATGAACGTCGCCAAAGAGGGTCCAGAGTTCGTTTCTGTCGCCGTCGGTTCCAGCCGATCCTATATCAAAGCAAACGAAGACGTCGTGCGGCGCGTCGTGCGCGCTTACGCCGAGGGCGTGCAGCTCTTCAAGGCCAATAAACCTGCAGCGCTCAGGATGATTCAACGCCAACTCAAGGTAAGCGACCCCGACATCCAAGAGGATACGTACAGCCAGTTCCGCGACTACTTGGAATACCCCCCGTATGTCAGTCGCAAGGGCATGGAAGCGGTTCTCGCCGAGGTCGCGGACAAAGAACCGGGTGCAAAAAATGCCAAGGCGGAGGATTTTTTGGATATGCGGTTTGTCGCCGAACTGGACAAGAGCAGGCGATAAACTGCGGTTTACGCTGGGGCCCTTGGTCAGTTTCGCAGTCGTTCCTGCGTCTGCCCGGCAGGTTCGGGGCAGACGGAACTGAAGCAAGTCACCCGCGATTCGTCATGCCGCGGTCGTTGTAGTGTAGTGACTCTTAAAAATAAAGGTACTTATGGTTCGCCAGAACAAAGGCGGAAATTGTCGACAGGGGGAGAATAGACTCTCGCCAAGGCGCAAAGCACGCCAAGTTCGGAATAATCCGATAGGAAATCTTAAAACG
>Ga0065707_10082928_pt1 | contig 11374 bp, 9 predicted proteins | sample SwiRhicommuniRL3_FD_59094 | JGI IMG/M metagenome (GOLD analysis project Ga0065707, IMG submission 59094) | Switchgrass rhizosphere bacterial communities from Rose Lake, Michigan, USA - RL3 v2 (version 2) | ecosystem: Host-associated > Plants > Roots > Rhizosphere > Soil | place: East Lansing, MI... | reverse complement strand
CCGCCGGCCTGCTCGTGGTTGCCGGATGCGCGACGCACGGCCCACTGATTGCACCCACGCTGCAATCCATCGAGCTGGCCGACACGCCCTTTTATCCCCAGCGCATTCATCAATGCGGGCCGGCGGCGCTGGCCACTGTGTTGGGCGCATCCCACGTCAACGTCACGCCGGATGAGCTCGAGCCGCATGTGTTTCTTCCGCAAAAACGCGGCAGCCTGCAAGTTGAGATGCTGGCCGCGCCGCGCCAATACGCGCGCTTGTCCTATGAGATCGAGCCGCAGCTGAGCGCGATTCTTCAGGAGTTGGCGGCCGGGCGCCCAGTGCTCGTGCTGCACAACTACGGCGTGCCGTTCTGGCCGCGCTGGCATTACGCCGTCGCGATTGGATTCGACGCCCAACGCAGCAAATTGATTCTACGTTCGGGCATTACACGCCGGCAGACCCTTTCCGCCACCAACTTCATGCGGGCGTGGGACAACGGCGGGCGATGGGCGATGGTGATTCTGCGCCCAGGAGAATTGCCCGCGGCGCCCGATCGCAGACGGTATCTGGAATCGGCGGCGTCGTTTGAACGGGTGGCAAAGCCGCAGGATACAAAGCTGGCGTTTGAAGCAGCGACCGCCCAATGGCCGGACGACCCTGTGGCGTGGATAGGAAGCGGCACGGCGAATTACCGCAGCGGAAATCTGGAGCAAGCGGCGCACGATTACTCTGCAGCGCTGCGACTGGATTCCAATCTGAGCGGCGCACGCAACAACCTTGCGCTGACTTTGCTCGATCTGGGCTGCGCGCGGCAGGCGCAGGAGCAGCTGGATCGGATCGACATTGCGCAGCTCAAAGGCGCGCTGCGCGATGCGGTTGAGGACACGCAGAAACAGATCGAAGCGCGCTCGCCTGCGCTTGCCGAAAAGTCTTGCCGTCTCTATTGAGTCAGAAGTGAATTCACGCGCTTGAACAAAGCTTCGAACCGGCTCAGCGTCACGGTGTCGATTCGGGTCAATAGTTTTGTCTGATTACGCAGCATATGCGCCGCCGGCCGGTATCGATCCACCGGCCTGCCGAGCGCCGCCTCGATTCTTTTCAGGATTCTCGGACCGCCGGCGAGCGTCGCCTTATTGATGGTGGCCGCGCCGGACTCATGCAGTAGGGCGAGGTAAAAATCCTCGTCGAACAAATCTTCAATGTCAGACTGCGCACGCTGGGTGAACTCGCCCAGATCCAGCACCCGCGCGGCGTCGAGAAGCTGCTGCACGCCGCCCTCAGCGCAATTCACCAGCACTGCGACATTGAGCCGATTGCCATAAAGCGCGACGAACGCCGGCGCCTTTTCGATGCCCCCCGCGGGAATGAGGACCCAGCGGTCGTTCAATCCGGTGCGGCCCTGCTGCTGCTTCAAATGGTCGCTCATCAGCTGAAGATAAATCATGTCGCTCGGGCCCTGAACCACCAGACTGTCCGGTCCATGATCCAGCGTGCGCGCCATCGCGTATCCCAGCGCGGCCTGGAGCGGAAACACTGTTGCGATGTTGTTGCGATGAAAATCCGCGCTCACCACCGTGCCGGCTTCCTCCAGGTCTTCAACGGTGCGCGCGCGCCCGAGCTCAGTCGCGCGAATCATGAACGGCGAATGGGTGGTGTAGATGACCTGATGGCCGTTGGCCGCAAGCTCCTGATCGATCATATCCAGAAGATCGCTCTGCCCCGCAGCATGCAGGCTCAAGCCTGGCTCATCGAGCAGAATGATGAGCTTTTGATTCGCTTTCCGATAAGCGGAAAAGTAAGCGAAGAAGGAAAAGAACCAGACGAAGCCGGTCGAGCGCTCGTCGAAATTCAATGTCATGCCGTGGCGCGTGTTCTCGATGCGCACCTGCAGCCAGGGCGCCAGCTGCTCGCCTTGCGCAGGCTTTTGAAAGTCGGCGTCGAAAGAGACGCGCAGCTGTTTGTTCTGCTTCCAGTATTTGAATGCCTGCCGGCTCACCTGCACGGCAGCGGCTTCCAGGGCGGCGCGACGCGTCTCGTATTCTTTGACGGTGAATTCCGTGGCGCCGATGCCAGCCAGTTTCAACAGCGCTTTGGCGGTGAGCTGGTTGGAATCGAGCTGGTGCGGCTCGAGGCTCTGGATATGGGGAATGGAGAAGACGCCGGGCAGAGTGCTATAGCTGTCGAAGTACAGGAACTTCGGCAACAGGACGGCGAGCTTTTTCATCGCCTTCTCGTGCGCGTTGGATTTTTCCGACAGCTCGAACGCGAAGCTCAGCGTGTTCCCGTAAGTGCGGGATACTGAGATTTCGTTGCTGGCGAAACACCCCTGCCCAAGCTCCTCTTCAAGCGCCGCGATGTCCTCATCTTCCAGCTGAAACCGGGCGGTGACGGGGGCGCGCTCGCGAATCGATTCGCGGTCTTCATTGCGGCGCGCGCGCGGGTATTCGCGCAGATCGTCAAAGGCGGTGTCCTTGCCCTGCAACGGATTCAGCTTGTAAAGCGCCTCGAGAAACGCCGTTTTACCGCTTTCGTTTTTACCGACCAGGCAGGTCACCTGCGGATCGATGGCTACTTCGGTGGCGTCGTCGATGCTCTTGAAGTCAGTGACGTGAACGGAAAGCAGGCGCATGCGGATGTTCCGGGCAAGATGCGGAGGGCGCGCAGATTATCATTGCAGCGCCTCACTCGCGAAAAGCATTAAGACGGCTGAGTCTCGCTGCGGCGCGTATACCAGTTGATGGCGTACTGCACGAGCTGGGCATTCGTGGCGAGATTGAGTTTGCGCTTCAGGCTCTGACGATGGGTTTCCACGGTCTTCACGCTCAAGCCCAGCGTGTCCGCCGCTTCGCGCGAAGACTGGCCGCGTCCGATGAGATTCAACACCTGAAGCTCGCGATTGCTCAGGCGATCGATAGGGTCCGTGCCCGCCCCTGCGGCCGCCCCGCCCAGGCGCGCCTGGCCGAGAATCGCCGCCACCGCCTCGCTCAAATAAACGCCGCCGTCCAATACCTGGCGCAAGGCAATCAACAGCTGCTCAGAAGCCGCATGCTTCATGATGTAGCCGCGCGCTCCGGCGGCCAGCAACCGCTCGGCGTAAATCAATTCATCGTGCATCGAGAGCACCAGCACGGGCAGGTCGGGATGCTGCGCGTGCACATTGCGCACCAGCTCGAGTCCGTCGCCCTGCCCCAATGAGATATCCACGATTGCGACGTCAGGCTTGAGATCGCGGATGGCTGTGCGCGCCTCGCGCTCGCCTTGCGCTTCACCGCAAACGATGAGATCCGCCTCGAGATCGATCATGCGGCGCAGCCCCTGACGCACGATAGGGTGATCGTCCACGACCAATACCCGTCGCGCCGCCTTCATGGCGTTGGAAAGACGCAGCGCACTGTGGTGCCGCCGCTGGCCGACGTTTCGAGCGCGAGATCGCCGCCGAGCATTTGCGCACGGTAGCGCATGATTTTGAGCCCGAGTCCGTTCGACTCTTCCCTGGGGCGTTGCTCGAAGCCGCGCCCATTGTCTTCAATGCTGAGCTGCAGGCCTTCGCCTGTCGCCGTCGCGCCAATGCGGAGGGCGACTTGCGAAGCGAGGCTGTGTCGCGCCACGTTGGTCAGGGCTTCCTGCGCAATGCGATAAAGATGCGTGGCGCCGTTTTCATCCAGCCGGGCCGCCTCTTCTGCGTCGCAATCGGATTCGAAGCTGACGTGAATGTTGTAACGCTCGCTGGCCTGATCCGCCAGCGTCTGCAGTGCGGCGAGCAGGCCGCCGCGGACGGTGCTGACCGGCGAAAGGCCGCGGGCGAGATTGCGCGTGCTTTCAATGGCGTTGTTGACGAGGCCGATGACTTCTTCCACGTCATTGCTCAAGGACGAATGGCCCTTCTCGAGTTGCGCCGCCACGCCACGCAGCATGAGCGCAATACCCGTAAGCTCCTGTCCCAGGCCGTCGTGCAGATCCCCGCCGATGCGCTGCTGCTCGCGGGTGGCGATTTCAATAATCTCGCGCTCCAGGCGCTTGCGCTCGGTGATATCCGTCAACACCGCGAGGTAATGGTCCGCGCCGCTCATGCGCAATGGCGTAATGACGCAGGAGGCTACGAAGCGCGAGCCATCGCAGCGCTCGCACTCGAACTCAATAGGTTGAATGGCGTTCTGGCTGGCCCTGAGACTGCTTTCGATGCGCTGACGCTGCACCGAGGGCATGCGGCAAAAAGGCAATGCAGAGCTGCCCAGCAGGCCGCCAGGCTGAAACCCAAACATCCGATCGAGCGCAGGATTGGCAAGACGGATGACGCCCGTGAGGCTATCCACCAGCACCACGCCTTCACGCATCGTCTCGAGAATCCAGGATTGAGTGCGCAAGGTGTCGCGCTGCGCGCGGCGCTCGGTGACTTCGGTGATATTGACCGCAGCGCCGGCGATCTGCGCCGCAGGCCGCACGCGCCATTCGAAATAGCGCGGCCCGCGCTCGTTGGGATCGGTGACCACCAACTCAAAATCACGCGGCTCGCCGGTGCGCAGCACATGCTCGAAGCTCGAATGGACTTTCGCCCTATCTTCCGGCGGCGCGAACTCTTCCACCGCCACACCCACTGCGTCGGCGGGCTGTAAGCCGCGAAGCGGTCTATTGAGAAAGACACAGCGGCGCTTGCTGTCGAACAAGGCGAGCCAATCGACAGAGCTTTCGGCAACCATGCGCAGCAGCTGCTCGGGGCTCGGCCGGTAGCTCAAATTGGCTTGTCTGTCGGGGGCGGCGCTCATGAGCCTGTTATTTTCCCCTACTTCTGCGGCGATTCCCGCATTTTATGCTGTGGTAGCAACGCATCATCCGCTAAGTCGCCTTCTAGCGACGGTTTTAAGCGGAACTTCGGCATGTTTCATGCGCTCATCCCACGGCAATAATAAAGATGAGGAGACGATTGTGGTGAGAAAAACGACATTACAGCTGTGGGCGCCTTCGAGCCAAACGATGGAAGCGATGGGTGGGGTGCAGTGCTCCCACTGGGTTGCGAGCCACGGAACAGCGGAAAGTCCCTTCTGGCCGCGGCAAAGAAGCTGGCTGAATCGTCAGGCGACGAAGCTTGCCGGCGGCTTGTGGTTGAATCGCCGGCTCACCATTTGACGAGCGGCGGCAGACTCATCAGATAGGCTTCCGGATCGGCATCCGTGCCGAAGCCGAACTTGGTGCCGCGGTCGTACACCAGGTTGAACTCAACATAGCGCCCCCGCTTCAATAACAATTTTTCACGCGCCGCCTCATCGAATGGCGTCGCGCGCCGGCGGGCCACAATGGCGGAGTACGCTTCCAAAAAGGCGGCCCCGACCGAGCGTACAAACTCGAAATCCCTGCCATGATCTGCGCTCGCGAGCTCATCGAAGAAAATGCCGCCCACGCCGCGCGGCTCCTGCCGGTGGGGCAGAAAGAAATACCGATCGCACCACTCTTTGTATTCAACGTAAGCGCCAGGACGATAGGTCTCGCACGCCTGGCGCAGGGCCGCGTGAAATTGCGCGGTGTCTTCTTCGAACGGGAACGTCGGCGTCAAATCCGCGCCGCCGCCGAACCAGTCGCGACTGGTTTTGAGATAGCGCAGGTTCAAATGCACCGTGGGCACATAAGGATTGAACGGATGAATGACCAGCGAGACGCCGCAGGCGGCGAAACGGCCTTCGGACTCCTGCGCGCCGGGAATCTGTCCGATTAATTGCGGCGCAAAGGCGCCCCATACGTGGCTTACGTTCACGCCAGCCTTTTCAAATACCTTGCCGCGCAACAGACGCATGCTGCCGCCGCCTTGCAGGCGATGGCCGGCTGGCCGGCTCCAGTCCCGAGCCTCGAAGCGGGCGCCGTCTTCGAAGGTTTCGAGCTGCGCGCAGATGCGGGACTGCAGGTCGAGCGCGAACGCGTGAAAGGTTTGCGTAAATTCGGTCACGCGGTGCGCTCGTGAACGTAGTCGACAAGACGCGCGACGGCGTCGGGATTCGTTTCGGGCCAGATGCCATGGCCTAGATTGAATATGTGGCCCGGCGCCGCGCCCGCCTCGCTCAATACAAGATCGACATGGCGCTTGAGATCGTCCGGCGCAGCGAACAGCGCTGCGGGATCGAGATTGCCTTGCACCGCTTTTTCGGCGCCCAGAGTGCGGCGCACTGCGCCTAATGGCGCGCGCCAATCGACGCCGACGACATCCACGTCGAGCCCGGCGATGGATTCCATTAACGTGGCGCCCTGATTGGCGTAATAGATGATGGGCACATCCAGCGTTCGCAACGCATCGATGGTGCGCGCCGCGGCGCGCAGGGCGAAGCGGCGAAACTCGGGCGGCGCGAGCAGGCCTGCCCAGGACTCAAACAACATCAACGCCTGGGCCCCCGCCTGCGCCTGCGCGCGCAAATAGGCGGCCATTGCATCGGCCAGCTTGTCGAGCAGCAGCTCCGCGATTCGCGGCTCTACATATAAAAACGCACGTGCAGCAGCGAATTCCTTCGAAGGGCGCCCGCACACCAAGTAGCAGAGCAGCGTGAATGGCGCGCCGGCGAAGCCGATGAGCGGCGCATTACGCGGCGCATTGGCGCGCACCAGGCGCACGGATTCCAGCACAAACGGAACGTCGCGCTCGGGCAGCAGCAGCGGCAGCGCTTCGATCTGTTTGAGTGTGCGGATGGGTTCGCGCACCACCGGGCCGGGCTCGAAGTCGAGTGCAATGCCCATGCCTTGCAGGGGCGTCATGATATCGCTGAAAAGGATGGCAGCGTCCAATTCAAAACGACGCAGCGGCTGCATCGTGACTTCGGCCGCCAGATCGGGAGTACGCGTCAGCGTGGCGAAGTCCACTTTGGCGCGCAGCGCGCGATACTCGGGCAAATACCGCCCTGCCTGGCGCATGACCCAGATCGGCGTATGCGTGACGGGCTGCCGACGGCACGCGGCCAGAAACGCGCCCCCACCCTTACCCTCCCCCGTCGAACGGGGGAGGGGATAAGAGCGCTCTGACCCCCTCCCCTGCGAAGCGGGGGAGGGTTGGGGTGGGGGCGTGGAGCTCAACGTGCGTTCAACCATTGGCTCACCTCCGGCGCGAAATACGTGATGATGAGATCCGCGCCGGCGCGCTGAATGCCGGTCAGCGTTTCAAGCGCAGCGGCGCGCTCGTCGATCCAGCCGCGCTCGGCCGCGGCTTTGATCAGGCTGAACTCACCCGACACCTGGTACGCCACCACCGGCACGCTCACTGCCTCGCGCACGCGGCGGATGACATCCAGATAGGGGCCAGCGGGCTTCACCATCACGAGATCTGCGCCTTCTTCCACATCGAGCAGCACCTCACGCAGGGCTTCGCGGCCATTGGCCGGATCCATTTGATAGGAACGGCGGTCGCCGAAGGCCGGCGTGGATTCAGCTGCTTCGCGAAAGGGGCCATAGAAAGAGGACGCGTATTTGGCCGCGTAGGAAACGATAGGCGTGTTTGAGTAGCCGTTGCGATCGAGCAGTTGCCGGATCGCGAGGACGCGTCCATCCATCATATCGCTGGGGGCGACAGCATCTGCGCCGGCGCGCGCATAAGTCAGCGCTACCTGCGCAAGTGTAGCGACGGAAGTATCGTTATCGATGGCGCCAGCGGGCGTTACGTGGCCGCAGTGGCCATGATCCGTAGCGCTGCAAAGGCAAACGTCGGTCCACACGATCAATTCCGGACTCAGCTTCTTGATGGCGGCGATGGCCTGCGGAATCAGGCCTTGCGCATCCAGCGCGGCGCTGGCTTTCGCATCCTTGTTCGGCGGCGCGGCGAATAGAATTACGGCCAGCACGCCGGTAGCGGCGACCGCCTGCGCTTCCAGCGCGGCCTCGTCGACGGACAATTGAAAGATGCCGGGCATGCTTTCAACAGGCTTGCGTACCGCCTTGCCTGCCACGACGAAAAGCGGATAGACCAGCATATCGGGCGAAAGGCGCGTTTCGCGCACCATGCGCCGCCAGGCGTTGGATTGGCGCGTGCGCCGCGGTCTGTGCAATGGGAAAGCCATGACTAACCTCTGAATCATTGTTTGATTTGCATGATGCGCAGGGTGGTGTTCGCGAGTCCGCCGAGCGTTGCCGCTTCGGCCATCACCGCCGCGTAGCCGCGTTCGGCGAGCGCGCGCGAAGTGGTAGGGCCAATGGCGATTGCCGGGGCGGCCGCCAGCAAACGGTCCAAATCTGCCTTGCCCAGCGAGTGCTCCAGCTCGATTACCGCGGAAGGGCTCGCGAAAGTGACGGCGCCCACGCCGTCTCGCTCGATCCACGCGCGGCAGTCCGCGACATCTAGCGCGGCAGGTTCGGTGCGATACGCCTCCACCTGCGTGACCTCGACACCCAATTGCGCGAGACCTTTTGAGATGGTGGGCAGTGCACGCGAGCTTGCGGGATACAACACGCGGGTTCCGGCTCGAACCTCTGAAGCAAGCGCGGTGACGAGCCCGCCGGCTTCTGCTTCATCCGGAACCACATCGACCCGCCAGCCCCGCTGGCGTAACACTTGCGCCGTCGATTGACCTACCGCGGCGATCCGCACGCCTGCAGGTTGCTTCGGCAAGCGTTGCATCACTGCGGCGACAGCGCGGCGGCTGGCAAATACGATCCAGGCGAACTCCTGCACCTGCTGCAGCGCCTGATCCAATGCGTTTGAATCGGCATCGCGCGTGCTCGTGGCAGGCCATAACAACACCTCGAGTCCCAGTTGACGCAATTGGGCGCTCAAAGGCCCGTCCTGCGCCTCAGCCCGAGTCACAACTACAGGCCGCAGTATGTTGCCCGCGGCATTCATGGCAACTCCGCGGTAGATCGCAGGCCGCGCTGTCGCTCGATAATGCGCCCGGCGCCTTGCTTCAGCAGCTGCTCTGCAACACCGATACCCAACGATTCCGCTTCGTGGCGAGAAGCTGCGCTTTGCGCGCGCCCCGTCAATAAGGTTGCGCCATCCAGCGCGCAAACGGCCGCAAATAAATTCAAACGGGAGCCTTCCACGGCCGCGAGCGCTCCCAATGGAACTTGGCATCCGCCTTCGATCCGTCTCAACAAAGCGCGCTCGGCAATCGTAGCAAGACGCGTTGCGCCGTGATTCAGCGCCTGCAGCCAGCGAATAGCATTGGCATCCTCACTGCGCGCGCAAATTCCAATGGCGCCCTGCGATACGGCTGGAGGAAACTCGTCCGCAGGCAAATGCTCGCAGATGTGCTGCTCGAGCCCCAGACGTTTGAGCCCCGCCGTCGCCAAAACAATGGCCTCATATTCGCCGCGTTGCAGCTTCTCGATACGCGTAGGCACATTGCCGCGTAATTCAAGCGCCACGAGGTCGGGGCGTGCATGCGCCAGAAATGCCCGGCGGCGCAAACTGCTTGTGCCTACGCGCGCGCCGTGGGGCAAGTCGGCCAGCGAGCGTACGCCGCCCGCGGTAATCAATGCATCGCGCGGATCTTCACGCTCGAGCACGGCTGCAAGCTCGATGCCGGCCTCGAGCGAGGTGGATAGATCTTTCAAACTGTGAACAGCAATATCGATCTCTTCCGCCAGTAAGGCGCGATCGATCTCTTTGGTAAAAAACGCACGCCCCTCAATGGCCCATAGCGGCACATCGGTGCGCAGATCGCCTTCCGTTTTGATATGCACTAACTCGACAGTGGGACTGCCCGGCTGTGCGCCGATCAATTCCGCCACGCGGCGCGCCTGCCATAGCGCCAGCGCCGAGCCACGCGTTCCGATGCGCAAAGCGCTCATGGCTCGCCTTCCATCAAAAAGCGATAGCCAACGCCCCACACGGTGAGGAAATGCCTGGGGTTTGCCGGGTCCTGCTCGAAGCGCTTGCGCAGTTTCAAAATGAAATTATCCACGGTGCGCGTGGATGGGAAGACGTCGTAACCCCACACACGCTCGAGCAGATCTTCCCGCGAGACGATTTCGCCGGGGCGTGCAGCGAGCACCTTGAGGATCATCGCTTCTTTTTCGGTGAGCTCCTGGGTTACCCCGTTCCAGGAGCGGGCGCTGAAGGCGCGGAAGTCCACTTCGTTGCCGCCAAAACGCAGCGTCGCATCGACGGGCGAGGCGGAAACGCTTTGATACCACTCGCGGCGACGCAATATGGCGCGCACCCGCAACAGGAATTCCTGCAAGTGAAAGGGCTTCGCAAGATAGTCATCGCCGCCGGCTTCGAGCCCGTATACGCGGTCTTGCGGATCCCCGCGCGCGGTGAGAAACAATACAGGCGTGTTGTCGCCGCGCTCGCGCAGGGTGCGGCATACCGTGTAACCGTCCACTTGCGGCAGCATCACGTCGAGCACCACGAGACCACAGTGTTTGTTTTGCAGCCAGTCGAGAGCCGCGCGACCGTCGCCAACGGTGTGGACGTCGTAATTCTCAGCGCGCAGATTTTCCACGATGCCTGAGGCCAGGTGCGGATCGTCCTCGACGACGAGCACTGTGTTCATGGCGCGCCCCCACCCTGCCCTCCCCCGGCGACCGGGGGAGGGGACAAAGGCCAGGCGAGGACAAAGGCCGCTCCCTGCCCCACGCCATCGCTATGCGCGCTCACACGGCCGCCCGTGAGCTGCATCAAGCGGCGTACTATGAAAAGTCCGAGGCCCGTGCCGTAGTAGCTGCTGCCGCCACCGGGATGCAGGCGCGAGAATTTTTTGAACAGCAAGGACTGATCGGCGGGTTTGAAACCGACACCGCTATCCTTCACAGACAGCTCGATCTCGCCATCCAAACGGCGGGCGCTGACAGTGATTGCACCGCTGCCTGCCGGCGCCACCGCGGCGAAGGCGTTCTCCAGAAGATTGCGGATCACCACATCCATGGCCAGCGGATCGGCCATCACTGTGAAACCGCGGGAAATCTCCGCGTTGAGCGCCACATGCTCGTTGCGAGCGCGCTCCTCAAACTGCCCGACCACTCGCGCCACGGTGCCAGCCAGCTCCACCGGCTCGCGTTTGAGATCGACGCGGCCTCGCTCCAGCCGCACGCTGTCCAGGATCTGCGACACCATGGCGACCATGCGCGCCAGATCGGCGAGCATGCGATCGATGAGCGTGCGCGATTGCTCGGCGGATAAGGAACGGATCGCCATGGTTTCGAGCGATAGCTGCAGGCTAGCGAGCGGCGTTTTGAATTGATGCGATACGAGCGCGAGGAAGCTGTCCTGCTCCTGCAATACGTTTGCCTCGGCGCGCAACGCGCGCCAGATGACGGCGATGCACGCGCCCAGCGCAAACAAAAAGAATGCGCTCTCCCAGGCGTATTGGTTGATGCGCTTGTCTCGCTCGCTGGCGAGCGCTTCGATGACGCGCGGCGAAACTGAAGCACGCCCCCACCCCAACCCTCCCCCGGCGACCGGGGGAGGGGATGCTCTTACCCCCTC
>Ga0065707_10001193_pt1 | contig 11374 bp, 11 predicted proteins | sample SwiRhicommuniRL3_FD_59094 | JGI IMG/M metagenome (GOLD analysis project Ga0065707, IMG submission 59094) | Switchgrass rhizosphere bacterial communities from Rose Lake, Michigan, USA - RL3 v2 (version 2) | ecosystem: Host-associated > Plants > Roots > Rhizosphere > Soil | place: East Lansing... | reverse complement strand
TACCGAATGGCACGTTACGTAGGTCCGGTGTGCCGGCTGTGCCGGCGAGAGGGAATGAAGCTCTTCCTCAAGGGAGAGCGCTGCTACACGGAAAAGTGCGCGATCGAGAAGCGAAACTTCCCGCCTGGACAGCACGGCAAGACGCGGAAGGCCAAGCTCGTCGGCTATGGCGTCCAGCTGCGCGAGAAGCAGAAGGTGAAGCGCATTTACGGGGTGCTCGAGGATCAGTTCCGCCGCTATTTCGAGTCGGCGGAGCGGCAGCGCGGCATTACCGGCGAGACGCTGTTGCAGCTGCTCGAGCGGCGGATGGACAACGTGATCTACCGGCTTGGCCTCGCGACGTCGCGGCCGCAGGCGCGCCAGCTCGTGCGCCACGGCCACTTCCTCATCAATGGCAAGAAGGTCGACGTGCCGTCCTACTCGGTTCGGGTGGGCGATGTCGTGACCGTGCGCGAGACGAGCCGGAACACGCCGGCGATTCAGCACGCCATCGAGGAAGTGAAGGGGCGCGGCATTCCCGAATGGCTGTCGTTCGACGCCAACGGCATGTCGGGCAGGGTCGGATCGCTGCCCACGCGCGAGCAGATCAATCTGCCTGTGCAGGAGCAGCTCATCGTCGAGTTGTATTCGAAGTAATCGTCCATCGTCGATCGTCCAACGTCCATCGTCTGGTCGCCAGTCGATCGACGATTGCCGATCAACCCAGTCACCGGCCCGCAGCCTTACAGACCTGCGGTGGGAGGCCGGTGATCATGCTTGCAGGTCTGGTGCGTTAGAGGGCGAAGGGAAAGCCCTAAGCCTTCAAACCCGTAGGGAGGAATAGAGATGTTGTGGAAAGGTTTTCAGCGTCCAAAGCGGCTCGAATTCGAGCGCGAGACATTAACAGAGCGTTTCGGCCGGTTCTACGCGCAGCCGTTCGAACGCGGCTTCGGCACGACGATCGGCAACGCGCTGCGCCGCGTGCTGCTCTCCTCGGTTGAAGGCGCGGCGATCACCGCCGTGAAGATTGACGGCGTCCTGCACGAGTTCTCGCCGATTCCGGGTGTGGTCGAGGATGCGACCGACATCATCCTCAATCTGAAGCAGGTGCCGCTGAAGATGCACACCGACAGCACCAAGACGCTGTATCTGCGCGTCGAAAAGGTGGGCGAGGTGAAGGCGCGCGATATCCAGACCGACGCCGACGTCGAGATTCTCGAGCCGGACGCGCGGATTGCCACGGTGTCGGAGGGCGGCAAGCTGAACATGGAGATGCGCGTCAAGCGCGGACGCGGCTACATCTCGGCCGACAAGAACTTCGACGACGATCTCGGCATCGGCTGGATTCCGATCGACTCCGTGCACTCGCCCATCAAGAAGGTGAACTACCTGGTCGAAGCGGCGCGTCTCGGACAGACGACCGACTACGACAAGCTGACGGTCGACATCTGGACGAACGGTTCGGTGACGCCGCGCGACGCGATCTCCCTTTCGGCGAAGCTCGTCCGCGATCACCTGAACATCTTCATCAACCTCGACGAGTCGACCGACGAACAGGCCGACGCGCAGACCGAGCCGCAGCAGACCGGATCGCTCAACGAGAACCTCGACAAGAGCGTGGAAGAGCTCGAGCTGTCGGTGCGGTCGTACAACTGCCTGAAGAACGCGAACATCCGGACGATTCGCGAGCTCGTGCAGAAGACCGAAGGCGAGATGCTGAAGACGAAGAATTTCGGCCGCAAGTCGCTGAACGAGATCAAGGAGATCCTGCACAGCATGGGGCTCAGCCTCGGCATGCGCATCGATCAGCCGGCAGGAAGTCGAGCGGAATAGACAGACGGTTCGTCGGTTCGTGAAGTTCGTGAAATTCGTCGCGTTCGTGGGTTCGTGAGTTCGTCGGTTCTTTTGGTTCGGCCGCCGCGTTCCGCTGGCGGCGGAGCACTTCGAACCTACGAACCAAACGAACTTGACGAACCAGACCGAACCAGACGAACTCTACGAACTTTTACGAACCCACGAACCCGACGAACTACAGAAAGATAAAGGCCATGCGTCATAGAGTTGCACATCGGAAACTGGGCAGGGTCACCGAACACCGGATTGCCATGCTCCGCAATCAGGCGACGGCGCTCATCCGCTACGAGCACATCGAGACCACGGTGCCGAAAGCGAAAGAGCTGCGGCCGTTCGTCGAGCGCCTCATCACCATTGCCAAGCGCGGCGTGGCCGCGGGCGACGGTAAGGTGCTGCACGCGAGACGGCTCGTGGGGCGCGACCTGGTAGACGGCGAAGTTGTCATCAAGTTGTTCGATACGCTCGCGCCGCGCTTTGCCGATCGTCCGGGCGGGTACACGCGCATTCTGCGGCTCGGCTTTCGCCGCGGCGACAGCGCCGAAATCGCGCAGCTCGAGCTCGTCGGCAGCGAGTACGATCCCAAGGCCGAGAAGAAGCCGGGGAAATCGGCCCAGGCGCCGAAGCCGAAGTCTGGCGTTGGCGGCCGCCTGCGTGCCGCGGCCAATCGGCTCCGCGGCAAGAAGGAAGAAGACGACTCGGCCGAAGCACGGAAAGCCGCGAAGGGCGGCCAGACCAAAGGCCGGACCGCCAAGCGGACGACGCCGCAGAAGGCTGGTTAGATTCTCCTGAAGTCCAGGGATTAGGGATTCGGGATTAGAGCAGTCACGCGTGTTCAGTTCCAATCCCTAATCCCCAACCCCCAATCCCTCGCTTTGTAAGGATTCCAAACACAATTCAGCGCCAGAAAGCTGGTACCGCATCTGCAGTATCGGTTCGCGTGAGCCTACGACTCAGGAATGCGGGCAACCGGGCGGCGGCGCGAGCGGCGGGACTGCAGTATGTCAGCGACGACGAGCCGGGAATTTCCAGAGCCCTTCGGGGAAAGACCTTCACCTTCCGCGACGCCAGCGGCCGCCGGATTCGCGATGCACGGACGCTCGAGAGAATTCGAGCGCTGGTGATACCACCAGCGTGGACCGACGTATGGATTTCGGCGAACGCCGCCGGCCACCTTCAGGCCACCGGCCGCGACGCACGGGGGCGCAAGCAGCATCGGTATCACCCCGAGTGGATCGCGGTGCGCAACGCATCGAAGTACGACCAGACGATGGAGTTTGCTCTCGCGCTGCCCGCGATTCGCCAGCGCGTACGGGCCGATCTGAAGAAACCGCCGCTGACGCGCGAGCATGTGCTGGCCGTCGTCGTGACGCTGCTCGAGAAGACGCTGATCCGCGTGGGGAACAAGGAGTACGCGCGCGCCAACAAGTCCTTCGGGTTGACGACGCTTCTCGACGAGCACGTGCAGATCAAAGGCGCATCGCTGACCTTTCACTTCCGCGCGAAGAGCGGTGTGATGCAGACCATCGTGCTCGATGACGCCACGCTCGCCCGCATCGTGAAACAGGTTCGCGCGCTGCCGGGGCGTACGCTGTTCCAGTATCTCGACGCCAATGGAAAGCGGCAGTGCGTCGATTCGGTGGCCGTCAACGCGTACCTGCGCGCCATCACCGGCCAACCGTTCACCGCCAAGAATTTCAGGACATGGGCAGCGACGGTTCTCGCCGCCCGGGCCGTGTGCACGTTGCCCGAAGCCACGTCGGACTCCGCGTTCAAGCGGCACATCGTCGGCGCGATCGATTCGGTGGCGTCGAAGCTGGGCAATACGCGCGCGGTCTGCAGGAGCTCCTACGTCCATCCTGGCGTGTTCGAAGGATACAGGCGGGGGCTGACGATAGAGGTAACGAAACCCGGCTCTCGCAGAGCGTACCTGTCGGTTGACGAGGCCGCGGTGATCGCGATGTTGAAGGGACGGGGCCGCCGCACCCGGTGGGAACGGAAGGCAGCCTAAGGAGGGCTTAGGGCTGAGGGCTGAGGGCTGAGGGAAGGGACGAGGGAGTTTTAGGCACGAGGGAGTATTAGGCACGAGGGAGTTTTGGGCATGAGGGAGTTTTAGGCATGAGGGAGGGTTGAGGAATAGTCTCTCCACCCTCCCCCTGAGCCCTCAGCCCTGAGCCCTCAGCCCTCAGCCCTCATTTCATGGGGCCGTAATCGGTCGAGTTCATGAACACCGACTGGACCGACGTGCCGACCTGCATCTTCTTGGTCACTTCCGTCCATTCCGGATCCGTGCGGAAGGCATTCCACGCCGCGTCGCGAGCCGCCGCATCCTTGTACGCCAGCAGGTAGATGAGCGTGCTCTCCATGCCCGCATTCAGCGGCTGCCAGAAGCCGACAATCGTCATGCCGTGCTTACGGAACAGGCGATTGGTGTTCTCGCGGAAGCGTGAATGGAGCAGGTCGATCGAGCCCGGGCCCTCGCCCTTCACGGTGTAGGTCCTCAGCTCGAAGCAGCGCGAATCGGACGCGATGTTCTTGCCCGTGACCCCCGGACCACACGGGGGGGTGGGGGCTGCTCCTCCACGCTGCGGCGCGGGAGCCTGGGCCTGGGCGGCGGCGGCGAGCGACACGACCAGCACGCCCGTCATGAGAATCGAAGAAATATTAGGAAACCGCTGAATCATTGAATGCCTCCCTTGTGAATACCGGGGGGCGAGTCTAGCAGAATTCTTGACAGTGGAATATCCTGAGAGCATACATAAAGCGATGCTGGCGACCCTTGCGGCGATCGTCCTGTCGGCGGCCATCGTGTCGGCGCAGGGCCCCGTCACCAACCGGATGCCCGCCACCACCCTGCGCGGTACCATCGTCGAAGTGACCTGCTTCCGGCAGCAGGGAGCGGCGACCGTCAGCAGTCCAGAACAGATTGCGTGCGCCAAACAGCGCGTCGCGGCCGATGGGCGGCTCGGCATCCTGACCGAAGGCGACGGGCTCTTCCAGATTACCGGCGCGTTCGCCGCGAACAAGTTCGCGAAAGTCACGCCCTTCATCGGTCAGCGCGTCGATCTGAGCGGCGCCGAAGTCGTCATCTCCAACAATTACGATTACAAGAATTTCGACGCGGAGAAGATCGCAGTAGTCAAAGGCAAATAACGGGGCCCGCGGATCACAAACAGTGGAGGCTCTAATGAGATCTCTTTCAGTCCTTGCGGCGGCGGCGCTGGTAATGATGTTGACGGTCGCGTCAAACGCGCCCACCTTCGCGCAAGGCGCTACGGCGGGCAAGCAGGAGACTGCGCCGGCGGCGGTCACCTTCACAAAGGACGTCGCGCCGATTCTGCAGCGCTCCTGCCAGAATTGCCATCGCCCCGACTCGAACGCGCCGATGTCGCTCATAACCTACGAAGACGCGCGCCCCTACGCGCGCTCGATCAAGACCAAGACGACGTCGCGGCTGATGCCGCCCTGGCACGTGGAGCGCAACATCGGCCTTCAGAAGTTCAAGGACGATCCGTCGCTCACCGAGCAGGAGATCGCGACGATTGCCGCCTGGGTCGACCAGGGCGCACAGAAGGGCAACATGGCCGACATGCCGCCTGCCCGCACGTTTGCCGATGACGATGTGTGGCACATCGGGAAGCCTGATCTGATTGTCGAAATCCCGCAGCCGCATGTGGTGGCCTCCGCCGGTCCCGACGTGTGGATCGACTACATCGCGGACAGCGGCCTCATGGAAGATCGTTACGTGCAGGCGGTCGAAACCAAACCGGGTCCAGGCGCGCGAACCGTGATGCACCACCTGCTGACGTACCTGATTCAGGATGTTCCCGAAAGCGAGAAGCTCGTCGGGCTGGACGACGTTCGCCAGACTCAGACCGAGACGTTCCTGAACGAATATGCCGTCGGCAAGAACGGCGATATCCTCCCGGACAATACCGGCAAGCTCATGAAAGCGGGCGCGAAGGTTCGCTTCAACATCCACTACCATTCGAGCGGGCGCGAAACGACCGATCGCTCGCGCGTCGGCATCAAGTTCTATCCCAAGGGCTACGTGCCGAAGTATCACCAGATCTCGCTGCAGATCGCGTCGGCCAACAGCGAGCTCGATATTCCGGCGGGCGTGGTGGCGCGCAGCGAGGGTTACTACCGTTTCGACAAGCCAGTGCAGGTGACCGCGATCCAGGCGCACATGCACAATATCGGCAAGCGGATGTGCCTCGAGGCGATTCTGCCCAGCAACACCACGCTGCAGCTCAACTGCATCGGCTGGGACTTCAACTGGCACAAGGTCTACAACTACAAAGACGAAGTGAGCCCGCTGCTGCCGGCAGGGACGGTGCTGCATTCCACGCTGTGGCACGACAATACGAAGGCCAACCGCGCGAATCCCGATCCGAGGAATTGGCGCGGATACGGCCAGCGCACGGTGGACGAAATGGGGTTTGCCTGGGTGACGTGGACGAACCTCGAAGAGGCCGACTACAAGGCCAAGGTCGCCGAGCGCAGCAAGGCTAAAGATACGAATTAGAATTTGGAACGCCGAGCCGCCGAGGCGCCGCGATCAGAAATGCAGGATGCTTCTTTGATCACGGCGACTCGGCGTTGTCGTTTACGAGATGGTTCAATGAGACGACTCGTTGCGCTGACTGCGTTTTTCGGGCTCGCCATCGCCGCCTCTGCGCAGGAGGTGGCGATGAGCGAGATCAAGTTCAACTCGGGGCAGAGCCTTCAGCCGGCCTATGAAGGGTGGACGCGCAACCCCGACGGCTCGCGCAGCATGTGGTTCGGTTACATGAACCGCAACTGGGAGGAGACCCCCGACGTTCCCGCCGGGCCCAATAACGGTTTCGGCGCGTCATCGGAAGACCTGGGGCAGCCCACGCATTTCCTTCCGCGCCGGCAGGCGTTCGTGTTCAAGGTGAACGTGCCCGCTGACTGGCCCGTCGACCGGGACCTCGTGTGGACAGTGACGGTGAACGGTACCGCGCTGAAGGCGTACGGCTCGTTGTGGCCGGTCTGGGAGATCGACGAACAGACGATGTCGGCGAACAACGGCGGACGCACCGCGAGAACGTTCGGCGAGCCCGTGAACAAGCCGCCGACGATTCTCTCGGAAATGCCCGCGCAGAAAGCGACGGTGGGACAACCGCTGACGCTGGTGCTGCCCGTCAGGGATGACGGGAATCCGACGCCGGAGACCCGCGCGCGTGGAACGGGTGGGCCGAGAAGCCGCGGGACGCCGGGGCCCGACGCCGGTCCACCGGACCCGTTTGCTGAGGCCCCTCGCGGACAGTTCCGCGTCAAGTGGGTTCAGTACCGCGGCGCCGGGAAGGCGAAGATCGCGCCGTCGGAATCGACGGTGCTTGGCGCCGACGGCAGGCCGAACCTCATCGAGGGCAAGTCATCGACGAAGGTGACCTTCGACAAGCCGGGTACCTACACCCTGCGCGCGTACGCGTTGGACGGAGACGCCTTCTTCGTCACGCAGGACGTCACGGTCACGGTTACTGGACAGTAGAAACTAGAAACTAGAATCTAAAAACTANAATCTNAGATCTAATGGTTCTAGATTTTAGTTTCTAGTTTCAGATTCACTCCGCCTCCACCTCAGCCCCACGCTCCGCCTTGCTCGCGGCGATGATCTTCGCCTGGAGGGGTGTCGGCACTTCTTCGTAGTGCGAGAACTCCATGTGATAGCTGCCGCGCGCGCCGGTTGCCGACGTGAGATGCTGTTCGTAGGTAAGCATCTCGGACATCGGCACCTGCGCCTTGATGACCGTCGTGACACCGCGCGTGTCCATGCCGGAGATGCGGCCGCGGCGGCCGTTGAGGTCGCCCATCAGGTCGCCGGCGAAGTCGGACGGCGCGTAGACCTCCACGTTCATGATTGGCTCGAGAATCGTCGGTCGTGCGCGCGTCATCGCGTCTCTGAACGCCAGCCGGCCGGCCATCTTGAACGACAACTCGTTCGAGTCCACGTCGTGGTACGAACCGTCGAACACCGTGACCCGGAAATCCACCATCGGGAAGCCCGCGAGGTAGCCGCGCACGCGAGTTTCCTGGATACCCTTCTCGACAGCCGGAATAAATTGCCGGGGAATCGACCCTCCGAATATGTCGTCCACGAACTCGAAGTCGGTGCCCCGCGGCAGCGGCTCGACTTTGATCTTGCAGTCGCCGAACTGGCCGTGGCCTCCGGTCTGTTTCTTGTGCCGGCCGTGCGCCTCGGTAGCGGCCTTGATCGTCTCGCGATACGGAATGCGGGGTGGCTTCAGGTTGACGTCCACGCCGAAGCGCCGCTTGAGCTTGGCCACCGTCACTTCGATGTGAAGCTGTCCCTGTCCCGAGAGCAGCAGCTCCTTCGTCTGGGGATCGCGACTGTAGCTGATCGACGGATCCTCCTCCTCGAGCCTGTGCATCGAGGTGCTGATCTTGTCTTCGTCGCCGCGGCTCTTCGGCTCGATGGCGTATGACAACACCGGTTCCGGGAACTTCGTGCTGGCAAACACCGCCGGGTCGCCCTTGTCGCCGAGCGTATCGTTGGTGAGCGTGTCCTTCAACTTCGGGACCGCGCCAAGATCGCCGGCGTGCAGCTCGGGCACGTTCGCCTGTCCTTTTCCCTGGAGCAGGACCACATGGCCGAGGCGCTCGGGCGTGTCACGGGTCTTGTTGTGCACGGTCGAGTCGGCCTTGAGCACGCCCGACATGACGCGGAACATCGTGATGCGGCCCGCGAACGGATCGGCAATCGTCTTCCACACGAACGCAGACGCCGGCCCGTTCTCCGAGAACGGGCGCTCGGCCTCTTCCTTCGTCTTCGGGTTGAGCATCGTCAACGGCCGCTCGGCCGGCGACGGCACGTAGCCCACGATGGCGTCCAGGAGCGGCTGAACGCCGATGTTCAGCAGGGACGAGGTGCACAGCAGCGGAAAGACCTTGCCCGACGCCGTTGCGCTGCGCAGCCCTGCCACGAGCTGCTCCTGCGTGAGGGTGCCGGCTTCGAAGAACTTCTCCATCAGCGATTCGTCGTTCTCGGCGACCATTTCGATGAGTGCCTCGCGGGCGGCGGCTGTCTGGTCGGCCAGCTCTGGCGGGACCGGTGACTCGCTGAACTTGCCGCTGCCATCGGGCAGGAAGACGTAGGCCTTCAGCGCCACGAGATCGACAACCCCGCGAAACGACTTCTCTTCGCCAATCGGGAGCTGCACCGGAACCACGGCGCGGCTCAGCGCGCCGTGAATCGACTGCAGCGTGCGTTCGAGGCTGGCCCGCTCGCGATCGAGACGGTTGACCACCACGAGCCGGGGCAGCCCGGTTTCCTCGGCTGCCTGCCACGTTTTTTCCGTCTGCACCTGCACGCCGGAGACCGCGTCGACGACCACAACGGCCGCGTCGGCCACGCGCAGAGCCGCGCGCGCGTCGGCCAGAAAATTCGCCATGCCCGGCGTATCGATGAAGTTGATTTTCGCTTTGTTCCACTCCGCGTAGGCGAGGCTGGCCGAGAGGGTGTGCTTGCGCGAGATTTCCTCTTCGTCGAAGTCGGTGACGGTCGTGCCTTCGTCGACCTTGCCGAACCTGTTGACCGCCCCGGCGTCGAAGAGGGCGGCCGAAGTGAGCTGGGTCTTTCCGGAGCCGCTGTGGCCGACAAGAGCGACATTCCGGATGTTCGCTGCGTCATAGACCTTCATAGACGGTAGTCCTCCGAAACGAGATCCCGGTGCGGCGACCGCGCCGGTGACCAAAGGGGGTGAACGGCCATCATAACCCGAGCAAAACCGGTACGGGGACGGTTGTTGTTCGGATCGGGCGGCCCGGACGTTGTAACAGGTGAACCCCCCAGAGTCGCCTTCAGAAATGGAGAACGCCATGATCTACTTCGAGCCTGCAACGGACGAACGCGGGCGGTTACGCGAACCCCAACGGCCGGGTGATCCCCTGATGAGCGACGAGCCGACCATCGAGCTCGTGGTGAGAGCGCGTCAAGGCGACCGGCTCGCCATGGAAGCCCTGCTGCAGCGCTGCCTCCCGCCGCTGAAACGCTGGGCGCACGGCCGTCTGCCGCCGGCGGCGCGCGGCCGCCTCGACACCGGCGACCTCGTGCAGGAAGCCGCCTTACACGTGCTCGGCAACCTCGGGACCTTCGAGCCGCGCCACGTCGGGGCCATGCAGGCGTACCTGCGGCAGTCGGTGATCAACCGCATCTGCGACGAAATCCGGCGCATCGGCCGGCAGCCCCCGCCGCTCGAACTGCCCGCCGATCACCCGTCCGACAGCACGTCTCCGCTCGAGGATGCGATCCAACAGGAAGAGTACGAGCACTATCGGGACGCGGTGGCCCAGCTCTCTCCCAGGGATCGCGCGCTCATCGTCGCGCGTATCGAAATGCAGTGGAGCCTTGCCGAAATTGCACACCGTTACGGCCTGCCGACCGTTGACGCGGCGCGCATGGCGGTCAACCGCGCGGTAAAGCGTCTGGCCGCGGACTTCTCTGCACGCAACAAGTAGTGACAAGGGCAGACGTTCGCCGGGCCGTGTCAGAGCGTTAACTATAAAGAGCGAGCGGCAGATGCCGACGCTGGCAGGAATCCAAGGAGGACAGAATGCGTTTGCGAAAAATCGTTCACATCTTGTGCGGCGTCGTTCTTCTCGGCGTCGTTGCAACCACGCCGACGGGGGCGATCGAGAACGCCCATCGCACGACCTACTTCACGTTCAGGGCTGCAGTTGCGCTGCCGGGCGTCACGCTGCCGCCTGGCTCGTACGTGTTCGAGGTGCTCAACCCCGACATGAGCGCCGACCTCGTGCGTGTGTCCAGCCGCGATCGTAGCAAGACGTACGCGCTGCAGTTCACGCGTCATGTGCATCGCGATCGTCGGGGAGACATGAAATCGATCATCACGCTCGGTGAAGCGGCGAGCGGCACCCCCCAGCGTATCAAGACGTGGTTTCCGGAAAACGAAACCACCGGCCGCGAGTTCCTCTACTTCTAGCTCACCTCGTATGCCGCCGTGCCGGATGCTATGTGCATCGAGTACGGCGGCCCCTTCCGCTGCTCACGGCCGAAGGTTCACCGTTTACCGTTCACCGTTTACGGTCACCCTTCTGAGCTGCGTCAAGTGAAGCACTCACGGATTTCAAGAGGCCCGTGACAACCGCTTTCACATCCGAAATCTCCTTCGCCATTGTGCTTCTCTCGGCTTCAGAGAGCAGCTTCAGATCGCCGGCCAGAATGACGTAGTACTCCAACTCGCTCGCGGATCCCAAGGCAATCCTGAGGGAATGAGCCAGCGACCGCTGACCTCGATAACAGCCCTCCGCGATATTGGCAGGAATCGACACAGACGCGCGCCGCATCTGCGACGTGAGTCCAAAGAGTTCCGCCTTCGGAAAGCCTGCAGTTTTTGCGTAGGTGTGAAGCGCCATGGCATGCGATTTCTGCCATGCCTCGAGCTTTCTGTAGTCCTGCATCTGTTTTTCCTCAGATTGAGAAAGTTCAGACAGCAGTCGAATGCAAGAGTGGCATCACATCTCGGACATCCACGGC
>Ga0065707_10082927_pt1 | contig 11379 bp, 10 predicted proteins | sample SwiRhicommuniRL3_FD_59094 | JGI IMG/M metagenome (GOLD analysis project Ga0065707, IMG submission 59094) | Switchgrass rhizosphere bacterial communities from Rose Lake, Michigan, USA - RL3 v2 (version 2) | ecosystem: Host-associated > Plants > Roots > Rhizosphere > Soil | place: East Lansing... | reverse complement strand
CAGCCGTTGCGCGTTGTCGAGGCTTACGTCTGCCTTGTGGCCGAGGCGATTGAGCCAGCGTCTTGTCATGGCCAGGCGCACACCCGGTCCTGTATCTGTACTCAGATAGGCCGTGGCGGTGTAGACACTGCGTTTGGCTGGGGCCAGTGTGACGTCCACCGGGACATCGATCGATTGCGTGTTAGATAGATCGGGCTGGACCGTCACGGTTGAGAAGTAGTCCGCGTCGATCAAGCGCTGCTGAAACGCAAGCAGGTCATCCGGCGAATAAAAATCGCCTGTCTCCCAGGGAACATAGCGTCCCAGGAACTCCGGGGGAAACTGCGACTCGGAAAAATGCACGGGGCCGAAGCGCATGCGCGGCCCGCTCTGCCAGGCAAGATCGATATCCGCGGTATTGGCCTTGCGGGACACTTCAACCCGATGGGTAGTAGCCTTCGTGCGCAGGAATCCATCGTTGAGCAGCGCGGATTCAATATTGGTTTTGCTCTGCTCATACCTTCCGTGGTCGAGAATTTCGCCTTCCGCCGGGGCAAATCGCCGCAAAGCGCGTTTGACTTCGGGCCGCTCTGCGCCGTCGCCCTGCACATTCACCTTGCTGTGGCGCACGACCACGGGGTCACCGGGCGTCACGCGGAATACGATATCGAAGCCCTTTTGGGTCGTCTTTAGCTGCCCATCCACGCGTGCGTTGTAGTAGCCGTAAGGTTCCAGCCCCACGCGAATCTCATCTTTCCCAACCGTAAACAGCCTGCGCACTTGTGCGGGAGTTACATCGCGTTCCGTCTGCTTCAGCAAAGTCAGGCTGGCCCGCGCCGACTCCGCCATCTCCCCGCGCAGCCCCTCGATGGTCACTTTCAGCTCGGCCGCGCCTGCACTGCTTGCCACCAGCGCGGCAAAAATAACCCACGACCGCCTGGCGCTTTTGATTCTCGGCACAGATATCATCCTGACTTAATGAAAGCTGAGGCTCGCCGGTTCCCCACAGTCGTTTATGTGCATGGTTTGTGGCTCAACGGCCATGAATCGCTGGTGCTGCGGCGACGGCTGGAGCGCGAGTTTGGCTTCAAGGTTCATGCGTTTCGCTATCCCACGATTTCGGCAACGATGGCGGACATCACAGCGCGCCTCGCGGCTTTCGTTCGGGAGCTTGCGCCCGCCACGCTGCATTTTGTGGGGCACAGTTTAGGCGGTCTGGTGATCTACCGCTTCTTCGAGCGATATCCGGAGCAGCCGCCGGGGCGGGTGGTGTTTCTCGGCACGCCGTCGGTCGCGAGTCGTGCGGCGGTGAATGCGGCACGTATGCGTTGGGCAGCCCCGTTGGTGGGGCGGTGCGTGGCGGAGGAGTTATTAGCTCAGAGGGAGAGGAGTTGGGCGGCGTCGAGGGAGCTGGGCATCATTGCGGGTACGCGGCGCGTGGGGTTGGGTCAGTTCGTGGCGCGATTCGATGAAGATTGCGATGGAACTATCGCGGTAACGGAAACCCGATTGCCTGGCGCCACGGATCATATAACGTTGCCGGTGAGTCATATGGGGATGCTGTTGTCTGCGCGGGTGGCGCATGAGACGGGGGAGTTTTTGGAGAAGGGAAGGTTTTCGCTGCGTTGACGGCGGAAATCCCGCTCCCTCCGAAATTTTTGTGGCACAGAAATTAAATCCGGCGCCCGTCGAGATTGATACCGGACGGTGGCCGCGCCATGTCCAGCCTCGCCCTGCTCAGCCAGGATGAGCAGATTCTGGCTCCAACTAATTGTCGCACCAGCGATGCGACTTTTTCGTCGTCACGGTAAGTCCCGTACAACTGGCGCATCCGGAACAGGCTGGCGCGGATGAAGCCTTCGATTTCCGGGTGACCCCGTGCAATGAAGTGAGCCAACTGTTCGACCACGCCTTCGCCCCAAGACGCCATTTCGATCTTGCGACTGATGTAACGGCCTACTTCCCTATTCAATGCACGCAATCAGGCGGGGGCTTATCTCCTGCCTCGCCTTTGCTATCCAATCCCGCAATCAGCGCCTCAATCCTCTCGAGCCCTACGAACAACGGAGCACCCGCGCTTCTTTGCAACACCAGCGCGACATCCGTGTCGATATCCGCGTTCTGATCGCACAAGACACGCGCCGCAACCGTGATGGCAGAGAGCGCGCAGCGCAGCTCTACAGCAATCATGTGCAGCTGCAGCTGTATAGGCGGAGCGGAAATTGCAGTGACGTTCTTAGCAGCCGCTTTCTGGGCGCGATTCCCGGTAGACTTTGTGGTGGCCATGGTCGAACCTCGTTAATAGGTAAGGCTGTGGTAAGGCCCTCGCCGGTGTTGCCGCACCGGCGAGGGCCGCTTTACTCAAGACACGGCGTGTTTGAGTTTCTCGACTCGTCTAAACTGTGAATGCGTCCAGTATAGCCATCGGCGCGCACGGTCAATAGCTGTATAAACAAAAAAATTTTCCTGCAGCGCGTACTTTTGTAACGCCCACGGGCCCCGTACTTTTGTGAGGGCGAAGTTCAGCAGCGAAGAATTTTATTTAGTACGCTGATTGGTTTTTTTGGTGCAAGCACTGCGATCTGTGGATCCTGAATCCAGAATTCGCGTTGCATGGATATGCGACTTGATCTAACTTTGCATCTACATTCACATGCAAGGAGCGCGGCAATGTCTCCCGTCAATGAATTGCAGCTAGTTCCGTCCGGCCGGGTGGCGCGGGCGATCATGGTAGTGCACGGCCACAATGTAATGCTCGATAGCGATCTGGCCGAGCTGTACGGCGTGGAAACCAGAACGTTGAATCAGGCGGTAAAACGCAATCCCGGCCGTTTTCCGCAGGATTTCATGTTTCAGCTGAGTGATAAGGAAGCGGAGCTTCTCCTTCGTTCAAGATCACAAACTGGGATCTTGAAGCGAGGGCAGAATGTTAAGTATCGCCCCTATGTCTTTACAGAACAGGGGGTTGCGATGCTTTCGAGCGTCCTGCGCAGCGAGCGGGCAGTAGCGGTGAACGTGGAGATCATGCGGGCATTTGTTCGCATGAGAGAGATGCTTGCTTCGCACAAAGAGCTGGCAAAGAGATTGGGTGAGATCGAGGCGCAAGTTGCGGAGAAGTTCGAGACGTACGATCAGGCGATTGCGGAAATTTTCAAGAACCTGCATGAGCTCATGAATCCTCCAATAACTTACGCCATTGGTTTCACGGCAGATTTCGGCGAAAGTCGCGAGCCCGAAGATAGGGTACTGGGCGAAGTCGATAGTCAACGTCGCTCCGCGTAAAGTCTCTATTCTCTATGAAGGTTTGCCGAGCAGCTCACGCAGGCGATAAAGGGCTTCGAGCGCCGCCTTGGGCGACAAGGTGTCGGGGTCCAGCTCCGCCAGCGCAGTTTTGAGAGGATCGGGCGCTGTCGGTGCAGCCGGCGTTGCGAACAGCGGCAGCTCGCTCTGCGCGCTCGACTGCTTTTGCGTGTCGCGTTGGGATTCGAGCGCGGTCAAAAATTCGCGCGCCCGCGCAATTACCTCACGCGGCACGCCGGCGAGCTGCGCCACCTGCAACCCGTAACTGCGGCTGGCGGGGCCTTCCTTCACAGCATGCAGGAACACAATGCCATCCCCATGTTCCGTCGCATCGAGGTGAACGTTCACACAGCCGTCAACCTCGCGCGCCAGCGTCGTCAACTCAAAATAATGCGTGGCGAACAGCGTGAATGCCTGCAAGCGTGTCGCGATATGCCGCGCGATTGCCCAAGCGAGCGAAAGACCGTCGAAAGTGCTGGTGCCGCGGCCGATCTCATCCATCAGAATCAAGCTGCGCGACGTCGCGTTGTGCAGGATGTTCGCCGCTTCAGTCATTTCAACCATGAACGTGGAACGCCCGCCCGCCAGATCGTCGCCCGCGCCGATGCGCGTGAAGATGCGGTCCATAGGACCGATGCGCGCGCGGTCCGCCGGCACGAAGCTGCCCATGTGCGCCAGAATCGCAATCAGCGCCGCCTGGCGCATGTATGTGGACTTGCCGCCCATGTTTGGGCCAGTGACGATCAACATGCGCCGGCGCGCATCGAGCGCAAGGTCGTTAGGTACAAAAGGGTCGTGAGAGAAACGCTCGACTACGGGATGCCGCCCGCCTTCAATGCATAGCATCGGCTCTGCAACCAGCTCGGGCTGCGTCCACTCCAGCGTGCAGGCGCGCTCGGCCAGACAGGCGAGGGCATCCAGCTCGGCAAGCGCCGCCGCGGTTTGTTGCAGAGGGCCTAGACCCTCGAGCAGCTGGCTCAACACCGCCTCATAGATTTCCTTTTCCCTGGCCAATGCGCGGTCGCGCGCGCCCAGCACTTTGTCCTCGAAGCTTTTGAGCTCCGTCGTAATGAAACGCTCCGCGGACTTCACGGTTTGCCGGCGAACGTAATCTTTCGGCACACGCTCGGCGTCGCGCCGGCTTACTTCAATGAAAAAACCCTGCACGCGATTGAAGCTGAGCTTGAGGCTGGGAATGCCGGAGCGTTCGCGCTCGCGTTGCTCGAGCTCGAGCAGAAAGTCATCCGTATGAGTGGAAATGCGCCGCAGCTCATCGAGATCGGCATCGTAACCTTCCGCGATCACATCGCCTTCGCGCAACATCGTGGACGGCTCCACTGCGATGGCAGCCGTCAATAATTTAACCGCATCGCGATGTTCGCCAATACGCGAGTGCAGTTGCCGCAGCAATGGCGAGTCGATGCCGCCCAGCGCGTTGCGCAGGCCGGGCACGGCGCCCAACGATGTCCGCAATTGCGCCAGATCCCGCGGCCGCGCGGAGCGTAATGCCACGCGCGAAAGAATGCGTTCCACATCGCCGATGCTGCGCAATTGTTCGCGCAGGTCTTCAAAATTTCGCCCGGCGCTGAGCGCGCTCAGTGCCTGATATCGCATGCGAAGGACGGATTGATCCGTCAGCGGCCGGTTGAGCCAGCGACGCAGTTGGCGCGAGCCCATCGAGGTGACGCAGCGATCGAGCAATGACAGAAGGGTGGCTTCGGCATTACCTGAGGAACTGGACTCGAGCTCGAGATTGCGCCGCGTGGCCGCATCCAACGTCAGCGCATCGGTGCGCTCCTCTACAGTCAAACCGCGAATATGCGGCACGGCGGACTTTTGAGTATCGCGCACGTATTGCAACAGCGCGCCCGCCGCGCAAATGGCGAGCGGCAGCTCATCTGCGCCGAAGCCTTTCAAATCGAGCGTGCCGAGCTGGTCGGTCAGCAAGCGCGACGCGCTGGACAATTCAAAATACCAGGGCGGGCGCGTGCGCACGGTAGGAAGCGCCATCCGCTCTTTCTGATCCTCGCTCACCAGCAACTCAGCGGGCTTGAGACGTTCGAGCTCGGCGGCAAGCTCCACATCGCCCGCGGACTGCAACACGGTAAAGCGTCCGGCAGCCAGGTCCAGCCAGGCCAACCCAAACCGAGCCCCATCCCGTGCGACCGCTGCGAGTAACGTCTCCCGTCGCGCATCGAGCAGGGCATCTTCCGTTACGGTCCCCGGCGTTACGACGCGGACTACCTGGCGTTCCACCGGCCCTTTGCTCTTGGCCGGATCCCCGATCTGCTCGCAAACAGCCACACACTCGCCTTTGCGCACCAGCTTGGCGAGGTACCCGTCCACGCTGTGCACCGGCACGCCCGCCATCGGAATAGGCTCACCCGCGGACTGGCCGCGTGCGGTCAGCGTGATATCCAGAAGCCCGGCCGCGCGGCGCGCATCCTCGAAGAACAGCTCGTAGAAATCGCCCATGCGATAGAAAAGGAGCGTGTCCGGGTGCTGGGCCTTGATGCGTAGGTATTGCTGCATCATTGGGGTGTGCTGGGCCAGGGTGACGTCGTTCATAGGGGGCGGAAGGCTACCTAACTGGTGCCGGGTTTGCTTTATTTGCTATATGCCTGCTCATGAATACCGATTCGCAGCTTCGCCAACTGGCTGAACAGGCTGGGCAGCGCCTGCGGGCGAACCGCAAGCGCCTCGCCACCGCGGAATCCTGCACCGGCGGCTGGCTGGCCAAGGTCATCACCGATCTTGCCGGCAGCTCACAGTGGTTCGAATGCGGTTTCGTCACCTACTCGAATGCAGCCAAGGTTCGCGACCTGCGCGTTTCCGAGCGCACGCTCGAGAAGCAAGGCGCGGTCAGTGAGGCAACGGCGCGGGAAATGGCGATGGGCGCGCTCCGCGTTTCCGGCGCGGACGTCGCCGTTGCGATCACCGGCATCGCCGGCCCGGACGGCGGCACGCCCGACAAGCCCGTCGGCACTGTTTGGTTCGCGGTTGCCGTTCGCCGCGATGCCGATGCGCTCGACGATCTTCATGCCCGCGTCCAACATTTCACCGGCGACCGCGACAGCGTCCGGCGAGACTCCGTGAAGTTCGCGCTGGAGTGGCTTGTTGCTATACAGCTTCTTCCAATAGGTACTACTGTATAAACGCGGTTTCGCCCAGAAACAGCGATTCAATAGTTGAGTAATTGCCTCAACGCAGCAGATATTCAGCTTAGTTTTGTATGAGTATTGTGGGATACTTGCGCATCGAATATTTCCCGTCAGGTACCGCACCAATGGAAGAGAATCGCAAGAAGGCGCTCGCCGCCGCACTCGGTCAAATTGAAAAGCAATTCGGCAAGGGCTCGGTTATGCGCCTGGGCGATGCCGCCGCCGCCGCTTACGATGTGGAAAGCGTCTCGACCGGCTCGCTCGGTTTGGATATCGCTCTCGGCATCGGCGGCTTGCCGCGCGGCCGCGTGGTTGAAATCTACGGGCCGGAATCGTCGGGCAAAACCACGCTGACGCTGCAGGTCATCGCCGAAATCCAGCGCATCGGTGGCACCGCCGCATTCGTGGACGCCGAGCATGCGCTCGATCCGCTGTACGCCGAAAAGTTGGGCGTTAATGTGCAGGATCTGCTGGTCTCCCAGCCGGACACCGGCGAGCAGGCGCTCGAAATCACGGACATGCTGGTGCGGTCCGGCGCGGTGGATATCGTGGTCATCGATTCCGTGGCGGCGCTCACGCCCCGCGCTGAAATCGAAGGCGAGATGGGTGAGTTGCAGGTCGGCCTCCATGCGCGGCTCATGTCGCAGGCGCTGCGCAAGCTCACGGGCAACATCAAGCGCTCGAACACCATGGTCATCTTCATCAACCAGATCCGCATGAAGATCGGCGTCATGTTCGGCAGCCCGGAAACCACCACGGGCGGTAACGCGTTGAAGTTCTACGCCTCTGTGCGCCTCGACATCCGCCGCATCGGCGCCATCAAGAATGGCGAAGAGGTGGTGGGCAACATGACCCGGGTAAAGGTGGTCAAGAACAAGGTGGCGCCGCCGTTCCGGGAAGCTGAGTTCGAGATCATGTACGGCCAGGGCATTTCCCGCGAAGGCGAAATCATCGATCTGGCCAGCAGCAACGGTGTGGTGGAGAAATCCGGTGCGTGGTACAGCTACAAGGGCGAGCGCATCGGTCAGGGCAAGGACAATGCGCGCACCTTTTTGCAGCAGCACAAGGAAATGGCGCGTGAGATCGAAGACCAGGTCCGTGCGAAGCTCCTGCCGCCGAAGCAGCCGCGTAACGGAGCGGCGGATCAGGCCAACATCGCCTGACGCGGTTGATCATCGGCCGGAAGAAGAAAAAATCCCTTACGCCTGAGCAGGCGGCGAATCCGCAGTCGGTAAGGGTTACTGCGGTCGCGATGCTGGCTGCGCGGGACTTTGCGAGCGGGGACTTACAGGAGAAGCTGACTGCTCAAGGTTACGCCCCTGATATCGCGGCTCAAGCCGTTGCAGAGCTGGTGGAAGGCGGAATTCTTAACGATGCACGCTTTGCCGAGCATTACGTGGCATATCACGCCAATCGGGGGCAGGGGCCCATAAGAATTTCGAGCGACCTGAAGGCGCTTGGATTGCCTTCGGATCTCATCGAAACGGCTTTGGCTTCGCATTCCAGCTGGTCTTCCCTGGCGCGCGAAGTGCGCATCCGCAAATTCGGGCTGGAAGCCCCCTCTACCTGGGCCGGAAAGGGCCGGCAAGCGCGTTTTTTGCAGTATCGGGGCTTTTCATCGGATCATATCCGCGCCGCCCTCGACGGCGATTTCGACCCGGACGGACAATCTTGAGTAAAACAGCCCCCAAGAGTGCGGCGGAAGTACGCCGCGCCTTCCTGGAATTTTTTCGCGGGCATGACCACACAGTCGTGCCTTCAAGCTCGCTGGTGCCCGGCAATGACCCCACCTTGCTCTTTACCAATGCTGGCATGGTCCAGTTCAAGGACGTGTTTCTGGGCAAGGAGAAGCGTGACTACGTGCGCGCCACTTCGAGCCAGCGCTGCGTGCGTGCGGGCGGCAAACACAACGATCTTGAAAATGTGGGCTACACCGCCAGGCATCACACCTTCTTCGAAATGCTAGGCAACTTTTCCTTCGGCAATTATTTCAAGCGCGATGCCATTCGCTTTGCCTGGGAATTCGTCACGAGCAAGCAATGGCTGGGCATCGACCCGCAGCGCCTGATGGTTACGGTTTATCAAACGGACGACGAAGCATTTAATGTATGGCACAGGGATGTCGGCCTGCCGGCCGATAAAATTGTGCGCATCGGCGACAAACCGGGCGGGGGCTCGGACAATTTCTGGCAAATGGGTGACACGGGTCCCTGCGGGCCCTGCACCGAGATCTTCTACGATCACGGCCCAGAAATTCCCGGCGGTCCGCCAGGCTCGCCGGATGCAGATGGCGACCGCTGGATTGAAATCTGGAATCTGGTTTTCATGCAGTTCGATCGCTCCGCGGACGGCAAGCTCACGCCGTTACCGAAGCCTTCCGTCGACACGGGCATGGGGCTGGAGCGAGTCGCCGCCGTGATGCAAGGCGTGCATTCAAACTATGAAATCGACCTTTTCAAGAACCTGATTAGCGCCGCCGCCGCTCTTACCCCCTCGCCCCCGTCAGGGGGAGAGGGCCGGGGTGAGGGGGCCGGCTCGCTTCGTGTAATCGCAGACCACATTCGTGCGTGCACGTTTTTGATTACGGATGGCGTAGTCCCTTCCAACGAAGGCCGCGGCTATGTCTTGCGCCGCATCATCCGCCGCGCCATTCGCCACGGCTACAAGCTCGGTATCACAGAGCCATTCTTTTACAAGCTCGTGCCGGCGTTGGAAAAGGAAATGGGCAGCGCCTATCCTGAGCTAGCGCGCAGCCGCACTCATGTCGAGCGCGCGCTCAAACAGGAAGAAGAGCGCTTCGCTGAAACGTTGACTACCGGCATGGCATTGCTGGAAACGGCCATTCGCGGCTTGAGCGGAAAAGTCATCGACGGCGAAACCGTTTTCAAACTCTACGATACTTACGGCTTCCCCGCAGACCTCACCGCGGACATCGCGCGCGAGCGCGGGCTTTCCATAGACGAGGCTGGTTTCGAAGCCGCGATGACTGCGCAGCGCGAGCGTGCCCGCGCGGCAAGCAAGTTCAGTGTCGATCTACGCGAAGGCGTGAGCATTGAAGACCAAACCCGGTTCTTGGGTCATGAGGGTCTAGTCGATGAAGGCCGCGTGGTGCAGGTGCTGAAGGATGGCGCAAAGGTCAAACGGCTGCGCGCCGGCGAGGAAGGTCAGGTCATTCTCGATCGCAGTCCTTTCTATGCGGAGTCCGGTGGGCAAGTTGGGGACACGGGTGTGCTCACCGGCGCGGCTGCGGAGTTCATGGTGCGCGATACTCAAAAAGCCGGCAAGGCACACACGCATATTGGTTTGGTCACCAAAGGGGAGATCGCAATCGGCGACACGCTGCGCGCTGAAGTCAACGCAGAGCTGCGCGCGGCCACTGCGCTCAATCACACGGCGACGCATTTGCTGCATGCGGCATTGCGTAAAATGCTCGGTGCTCATGTCACTCAAAAAGGCTCGCTGGTCGCGCCCGACCGTCTGCGATTCGATTTCTCGCACTATCAGGCCGTAACGCCTGCGCAGTTGCAGGAGATCGAGCGTGTCGTGAACGCGGAAATTCGCGCCAATGCGCCGGCGGAAACCGAGGAGATGCCTTACGAAAAGGCAGTCGCCACCGGGGCCATGGCGTTGTTTGGCGAGAAATACGAAAACGATGTGCGGGTGCTGCGTGTCGGCGCGTTTTCGATGGAATTGTGCGGCGGCACGCATGTGAAGCGCGCCGGGGATATCGGGTTATTCAAAATCGTGAGCGAAAGTGGCGTGGCGGCCGGGGTGCGTCGCATCGAGGCGCTCACGGGAACAGGCGCACTAAACTACGTGGAACAAAATGACGACCTGCTCAAAGAGGTGGCGGGTCTCGTGCGCGGATCCCGCGAAGAGATTCGGGCCAAGGTAAGCGATGCGCTCGAACGGATTCGTCAGATGGAAAAAGAAATCCGTACGCTCAAAGACAAGCTGGCTTCGGGGCAGGGCGCCGATCTGTCCGCTGGCGCAGTAGATATTCAGGGCGTAAAAGTTGTGGCTACGAAGATAGAAGGCGCCGATGCGGGCGCTTTGCGCAACGCGGTGGATCAACTCAAAAATAAATTAAAGTCCGCTATCATCGTGCTTGCGTCGGTGGAAAGTCCTACGAAGATAGTGCTCGTGGCGGGGGTTACTGCGAATCAGACTTCGCGCGTGAAGGCTGGTGAGCTGGTGGGCGCGGTCGCCGCGAAAGTCGGCGGTAAGGGCGGCGGCAGACCGGACTTTGCGCAGGCGGGTGGGACTAATCCGGGCGCGTTGGATGAAGCGCTCGCTGGTGTTGAAGCGTTTGTTCGAGCGAAGCTCGGGGCATGATTTAACTGCTCGTGTGCTCTCGAGCTTCGGCTCAGGTCCCGAAGACATGTTGCATATATGCATCAGAGTTTCGGGCTGGCTGCCTAGATTCAGGGTTTCTCTGATACGTCTTTTTAATGTCAAACCTTAGATTCTGCAGTGGATATTTACGGCCGATATCGTGTTCCAGGCCGCTATAAAGACCCAAGGAGGAATCCGGGATGTTGATACTTACCAGGCGAGTGGGTGAAACCGTAATGATCGGCAACGACGTTACGGTCACCGTGCTAGGGGTGAAGGGTAATCAGGTTCGCATCGGCATCAATGCGCCGAAGACTGTTGCCGTGCACCGTGAAGAGATCTATGAGCGCATCAAGCGCGAACAGCAAGGGCTGGGTGAGCCAAACGGTCACCAATCGAATTCCGGGACGGATTTCGCTTCGGTCTGATTTAGCACGCGTTGCGAAGACGCTACGCGAGCCTTGCTTCCCCCTCACTGCCGTCAGTATGATGCCGCCCCGCCGCTTGCGCGCCGGAGAGATGGCCGAGTGGTCGAAGGCGCACCCCTGCTAAGGGTGTAAGGGTCAAAAGCCCTTCGAGGGTTCGAATCCCTCTCTCTCCGCCA
>Ga0065707_10082926_pt1 | contig 11382 bp, 13 predicted proteins | sample SwiRhicommuniRL3_FD_59094 | JGI IMG/M metagenome (GOLD analysis project Ga0065707, IMG submission 59094) | Switchgrass rhizosphere bacterial communities from Rose Lake, Michigan, USA - RL3 v2 (version 2) | ecosystem: Host-associated > Plants > Roots > Rhizosphere > Soil | place: East Lansing... | reverse complement strand
GGCGGCCGCCGTAAGGCGGGCCGCCGCCCGAATCGCAATCACCGCGGAGCGCGTTTGAAGATATCGATGACGCCTGTGACTTCCAGGATCAGCAACACCACGAACACGATGCCGAGCACCGCAAGCAGGCCGTCGCCTCCGGCGGGGGCGTTTTGCATATCCTGAGCGAGCCGATGCAGCTCCCGGTCGCTGAGCGCCGCCACGCGCATGTCGATGTTTGCGGCGTTCACGCCCATCTTTGCCATTTGGGTGCGCACGTCGGCCCGATCGAGTTGTGTGCGGACCGATGCGAGGTCCGCATCGCGGTTAGTTTCAACCAGCGCGCCCGTAGCGACGATGGACGCCTGCACGGAGCTCATGAAGCCGAGGTTGATGACTGCAACGGATAGAACGGCGACCGAAGCCGCACGCCACGAGGATTTTTTCACGGATGCTATGCCTCCCAGTTGACCAAAGCGCCGCCCGGTTGGGCGACGCGGCATGGTGCCTCAAATGCGAGCAAGAAACGAGCCCGTCGCCTTGGGTTGTCATGCGCTTTTTGGCAAAAACGGCCTCGCGTCTCACGAGAAATTGCACAAACGCACCAGATATGCCGCTTATTAACGGACGCCCGCCCAACCTACACTGCACCTCCTTGACACATACATACAAGATATATACGGTGCGACTTGAGCGTTCACTTCGATCCGGACAAGGAAGCGGCTAATCTGCAGAAGCACGGTGTTTCCCTTGCGGATGCGGAAGGCGTCTTTCATGACCTATTTGCCGTCCATATGGAAGACGCTGACGCACCGGGTGAGCAGCGTTTCGTAGCGGTTGGGTCGGGAAACGCCTGCCGGGTTTTGGTGGTGTCCTACACATTGCGCGGCGAGGACATCCGCCTTATTTCAGTTCGTCGTGCATCGCGCGCAGAGCGTCGACAGTATGAAAGCGGAATACGATTTTTCTAAAGGTAAGCGTGGCGCGCTGATTCCTCAGCGCGGTAAGACCCGTATTTCCATCTTTATCGACAATGCCGTGCTCGAAGCGTTTCGGCTGCGTGCGGCAAAGCAGGGTGGCGGCTATCAGACAATGATGAATGAGGCATTGCGGCAGTATCTGTCGGACTCTGACAAGCCTGTTACCGAAAAAGAGCTGCGCAAGGCGCTGCGTCAAGAGATGCCCGGGGTTTTGCGTGAGCTGGCGCGGTTAAAGGCGCGTTAGGGGATGATGATTGGCCGGGCCTGCGTAGGTTGGGCTGAGTCTTCGAAGCCCAACTGTTGGCTATTGTCATTATGATGCGCAGCCATGACCCAAACGATGAGCCTGTGGTTTAAATCGGCCTTGCTCGGGAGCGGGTGGGCGAAAGATGTGCGATTCAGCCTGCAAGCGGGCTGCATCGCATGCATCGAAGTCGGAACCCGGCCGATCGCGGAGGACGAGCAGCACGACATCGCCATCCCCGGCGTGCCGAACGTGCATAGCCACGGGTTTCAACGCGCCATGGCCGGCCTTACCGAAATCGCAGGACCCGGTGAGGACAGTTTCTGGACTTGGCGCGAGCTCATGTATCGCTTTCTCGATCGCCTCGGCCCGGACGAGGTCGAAGCCATCAGTGCATTTGCTTTCATGGAGATGCTGGAAAGCGGCTTCACGCGGGTGGGTGAGTTTCACTATCTGCATCACGATCCCGACGGCGCGCCTTATGCCGATCTCGCCGAGCTTACTCACCGCATCGTTTCGGCCGCGGAGCAAAGCGGAATTGGTCTGACCTTGCTGCCCGTACTTTACGCGCATGCAAACTTTGGCGGCCTTGCGCCGAGCCGCGGCCAGCGGCGTTTTATAAATGATCTTGATCGCTTCGCGCGTTTAATGGAAGCCAGCCGCGCGGCGGTCAAATCATTGAACGATGCAGTCGTCGGCGTTGCGCCTCATAGTCTGCGGGCCGTGACGCCAGATGAGCTGAAGGTCGCAATTTCGCTGGCGCCTACCGGCCCAATCCATATCCACACGGCGGAACAAACGCAAGAAGTCGAAGATTGCATCGCCTGGTCAGGGCAGCGTCCAGTGGAATGGCTGCTCGATCGCGCGCCGGTCGATGCGCGCTGGTGTTTAATTCACTCGACGCATCTCAATGCCGAGGAGACGCGTCGTCTTGCCGCAAGCGGCGCCGTCGCGGGCTTGTGCCCGGTGACGGAGTGCAACCTCGGCGATGGCATTTTCCCCGCGCTGGATTACCTGAATGCCGGCGGCGCATTTGGCGTCGGCACCGATTCGAATATATCGATAGATCCCGCGGCTGAGCTGCGGGCGCTCGAATATTCCCAACGATTGATTCATCGCCGCCGCAACGTGCTGGCCGGCGGCGAGAAGCGCTCCACCGGGCGTCGTCTTTTCGATGCGGCGATCGTCGGCGGCGCTCAGGCATTGCATTCTTTCCCTCCCCCGTTTACGGGGGAGGGTAGGGTGGGGGTAGGCTTGGCGGAAGGCGCTCCCGCGGACATCGTCAGCCTAAACTCCAACCACTCCTCCTTAATTTCCCGCAGCGGCGACGCCTTGCTCGACGGCTGGATCTTCGCTGCTGGAGGCGGCGCGGTAGATTGCGTTTGGCGTTACGGCGGCAAGGTGGTCGCCGGCGGCTCGCATATTGAGCGTGAGGCTATCACCACTCGTTACCGCAGCACGATCCATCGACTACTTGCGCAATAGGAATAAACAGAAACGATGCAACCTATCCTGCGCGCGCAAAATCCCGCTCGATGTACCCACGAATCTGCTCACGCAAGTCATCCTGAATGGGCGTCTTCTCGAGCAGGGCAAGCAATTGTTTCCGCTCCACAATACCGCGCCGTGCGAGCTCTCGCGTAAATGTCGCGTCTTTCTCACGACGCGCCACATACTTGGCGATCGCGAGATCGTGTGGATCCAGACAAAGCCCCGTCACGCCTTCCGTGTCGCCAGGCGGCAGATCGATCAGCCGTCCCTTCCACCCTTTGGGTAGTATCGCGGTGGTCTCATCGACCGGATCGGCGTAGTAACCAAAACTTTCGTGAAAGGGCGAGTAGACGCCTATTGAGTTGAGGCTTGCGGTTCGATCCGGATTTTTTCTGGCGAACAAATCCACCTCGGCCGATCGGAGAATGTCGTCTGCAAGGTCTGGATGCTTCCCGTGCAAAGACTGGCTCCCGACAATTACGAACTGCTTTTCACCCGTGATTCGTCCCGCCGCCCTCAGAACGTGGTCAAGCTCCTGCTTCGTCATATATTTTTTTGACCTCCGTTTGCGAAAGCAGCCCAACAAACGGCATGGATTGCCGCAGCCGGTTGGCATGTTCGTCACGTCCCAACATTGCTGCAAAAAGCTCTCCATCTCCGGCTTTTTTCATGAGCTGTGTCCATTCATCATAGGCAGAGACCCATGTGCCCTGGCTTTTCCAGCGATGCAGGTTCGCTAGACTTTGGGCGCGTATTTCCCGTGGCGTGAAATCGCGTACCACGGCAAGGGCAAGAGATCTTTTGAGCTCATCCAGCGCTGCATGCGAAGAACCTGCGCGCACAGGACGAATGCCGCGTTCTGTCAGCTCAAGCGAATCACCCGCGCCGAGCCCCCAAGCCTCGAGCGCCGATTTGGGGAGGATAACGCCAAGCGAGTTGCCGATACGACGAATTGCAAGCTTCATGAGGAAGTTATAACATGTTATAACTTACCAAGCAACCAGTCTTTCTCCCATTAATTCCCCTTCGGCCGCGGCGCCTCCCGCGCCTGCTTCACCATCCACGCCCTGAACGCTTCCACCTTGCCCAGCGAGCAGTGATTCTTCGGGCAAACGAAGTAATACGCCCGATCCGTGGGTACAATTTTTTTGCTCGCCACCACCAGCCGCCCGGATTCAATTTCCCGCTCCACCAGGCTCCAGCGCCCCAGCACCAATCCCTGGCCCGCTTCAGCCGCCCGAATCACCGCGACCGAATCATCAAACGTCGCACCCGTAGGCGCCCATTCGATGTCCAGTGTCGGGCCATCCGACCACGCGCGCCAGGGCTCGGATGTCGAATGCAATAAACGATATTTCTTGAGATCCGCCACAGTCGACACTGGCCCGTGCTTGGCCAGCAACTTCGGCGCACATACCGGCACCAGCCATTCATCCAGCAGCTTCTCCGCATGCAACAGCGGCCATTGGCCAGTGCCAAAGCGGATGGCGACGTGCACTTCGGTACGTAAAAAATCCACCAGCGATGCAGACGTGTGCAAGCGCAAATCGATATCGGGGTGCTTGTCGTTGAAATCCGTCAAGCGGGGCAGCAACCACTGCTGCAGAAAAGAAGCGAGCATGCTTACCATCAACGGGCCTGTATGGCCCTCCACGCGCGCCTCATCCACCGCGCGTTCCAAAGCCTCGAGACTCGAGCGGACCTTGGGTAACAAGCGCTCACCTTCTCCGGTGAGCTGCACTACCCGCCCGCGGCGCCTGAAAAGAGGCGCGCTCAAATATTCCTCGAGCGCGCGAATCTGCATGCTCACCGCGCCGATGGTGACGCCGAGAACGCCGGCGGCGCGCGAGAAGGAGAGATGCTCTGCGGTCGCGACGAAGACCCGCAGGCTTGCCAAAGGCAAGCGCCGCGGGCTCTTCGCACTCAGACTCCGTGTTTTACCGGCTGTTCGTTTGCCGCCTGCCATCGGTCAATCGTAGCTGAATGCAGGGCATTGAGCTGCGGATGATTGATCTTGGCGACAGCGGCCGTGACAGCCTCATTCACGCACTTGCTCAGACGCTGCTTGTCCCCCAGGCATGCCATAGCCTGCGGAGCGCAGACACGCTCGGCAGCAGTATGGATGCGCTTGTAGAGCTTTGCGGTGTTGGCCGGGCGCGTAAGGTCGGCGTCGTGATACCCGACGACCTCGCTACGCGGTGAATCCCATGGCGCCGACGCTCGCAGCATGCTGAAAGTGCCGAGCGTCATGACCACTGCGCCCACGAGGCTGAGTGCGGTTCGATAGGTGGTTGAGCAAATCATGACGGTCTCCTGTTATCCAAATGTCCCTGGGGTCTTACCCAGGACCGGCATCCTCTTCTCTTCTGGAACACTTGAGTTTCGGAGTGTTTAAGCACTCTTCAGAAAAACTGAACACAGAAACCTCTACACTTCCGGCCCATGTTTACTGTTGCTTTAGTCACTGCGCGCGCTGCCCGGGGACTGGATGAGGACCTTGCGCCACTTGAAGGGGCGCTGCGCGCCGTTGGAGTAACGGTTCAAATCGTCGATTGGGACGATGAGACTGCAGATTGGGCTGCGTTCGATGTCGCGCTGGTGCGTTCGCCATGGGATTACACGCAGCGGGCGCCGGAATTCCTCGCTTGGGCAAAGCATGTTTCGCGGCAGACCAGGCTTTGGAATCCGTTCGCCGTGATCCACTGGAACACGGACAAGCATTACCTCTCACAGTTGATTCAAGCCGGCGTGCCGGCTGTGCCGAGTCATTTTGTCGAGCTGGGAGAGGAGAGCGCCACTCAACTGCAACGTTTCTTCGCATTGTATCCCGATGTCGCCGAGTTCGTCGTCAAGCCGACCATTGGCGGAGGCGCGCGCGATGCGCAGCGCTATGAGCGCGCCGATGTCGAAGCGGCGACTGCCCACGCGCAGCGCCTGCTCGATGTAAAACGAGCGGCGCTGTTGCAGCCCTATCTCAATCGAGTGGACAGCCAGGGCGAGACCGCACTGATTTATTTTGAAGGCGAGTTCAGCCACGCCATTCGCAAAGGCCCATTGTTGCGGCGCGGCCAGGGCCCCACCCGCGCACTATTTGCGGAGGAGCAAATCACGCCGCGCATCCCTGAAACCGATGAGCTTGAAGTCGCCGCACGCACGCTGGCAGCCGTTCCATTTGAAAACCCTCAACTCTATGCGCGGGTCGATCTCATCCGCGACGCCTCTGGCGCGCCATGCCTGCTCGAGCTGGAATTGACCGAACCTTCGTTGTTCTTTGCTGCGGCGCCGGGCGCAGCCGAGCGGTTTGCCGTGGCTATTCTCGCCCGCTTGAAGCAATCGGTCTGAATGATGCGGATCGTGCGCTGGCTCGTGGGGATCATGGCTGGGGTGATTCTCCTTGTCGTTGCCGCAGTCGTTATCGTAACGGTGTTCGTCGATCCCAATCGCTTTAAAGGCCGCATCGAGCGCATGGTGCAGGACGCCACGGGCCAGCCGTTCGCCATTCGTGGCGATCTCGATATTGCATGGTACCCATGGCTTGCGCTGCAAATGGGACCGGCGCAGGTGGGCGCCGATCCGGCCCTGGCTCAGTGGCAGTCCGCGCAGGTGGGCGTAAAGCTGATTCCGCTGATGCAGGGTCGTTTGATAGTCAGTACAGTTCGCCTGGATGGGCTCAAATTGCATTTGCAGCACGCGGCGGACGGGCAGTCGAACTGGCAAACTCTGCTTGCCAAAAAAGCGGCGTCAGGAACCGGCAGACCGCCGCCTGAGATAGATGGCATCGAGATCCGCAATGGCGCTGTCGAATATGCCGATGCGCAAAGTGGCATGCGAATAACTCTTTCAGCCTTACAGCTCGATATGAGTGAATGGAAGCCCGGCAAGCCTGTAACGGCGCAAACGCAATTCAAGCTACCCAGTGGCGCACAATTCAACATCTCACTCAATCTCAACGGCATGGAGCCGCTGCGAGCCCAGGGCGCGCTATCTGTTGAGACAACTTCGTTACGCAATCTACTCTCCGATCTAAATGTAGCAGGCCCGCGCCCGCGAGACTCCACGACGCTCAGCGCCTTCAAGTTAAAAACCCAATGGACCGCAAGCGCCGGCGCAATCGCGGCCAAGCCCATCGAGCTACAGCTCGATCAAACAAATTTCACGGGTGAGCTCATACGTACCTCCGGCCCTAACGCCATCTTGACCTTCTCTCTCAAAGGCGATCGCATCGCGCTCGACCGTTATACCGATCTTGACGACACAGACAGCGCGCCTTTTGAACTACCTACCGAAGCCCTGAGAGCTCTGCGCGCGCAAGGCGTACTCTCCTTCAACGAAGCGCAGCTCGCCGGCGCACAAATGAAAAACGTGCGCCTGCGACTCGAGCTGAAAGACGGCCATCTGCATGAGCCGTGAAGCCACCGCCATTGCCCCGGCGCTCCTCGACTGGCATGCCCGCCAGGGCCGGCACGATCTGCCCTGGCAGCACGATCGCACGCCTTATCGCGTTTGGGTTTCGGAAATCATGCTGCAGCAAACGCAGGTGGCGACAGTGATTCCGTACTACGAGCGCTTCATGCAACGCTTCCCAGATATGCGTACCTTAGCCGATGCGCCGATCGACGATGTGCTGCATCTCTGGGCGGGCCTCGGCTATTACGCGCGCGGCCGCAATCTTCACCGCGCGGCTCAACGCATCCGCGATGAATTCAACGGTGAATTTCCCACGAGCTTTGAGGATGTCGCGAGCTTGCCTGGAATAGGCCGCTCGACCGCAGGCGCCGTGCTGGCGCTGAGTCGCGGCAAACGGTTTCCTATCCTCGACGGCAATGTCAAACGCGTGCTGTCGCGATATTTCGGCGTGCAAGGCGATCTTGCCGAGCGGCCCAATCTCGAGCGCCTCTGGCAGCTGGCCGAGGCCTGCACGCCTCAATCCCACGTCGACACGTATACACAATCGATCATGGATCTGGGCGCGGCGATCTGCACCCGACGCAAGCCCTTGTGCAGCTACTGTCCGCTATCCGAAGGCTGCTTCGCGCGCTACACGGGCCGGCAGCATGAGATTCCCGCGCCACGCCGCGCGCGAGAACGACACACGCGGCACGTCTTCATGCTCGTGGCGCTGAGCGAGGATGGCAGTGTCATGCTCGAGCGCCGTCCGGAAAGCGGAATCTGGGGCGGGCTGTGGTGTCTTCCGGAATTCGAAACCGAAGAGGCCGCCCGCCTTTACGCCGGGCAACGCCTGCGCGATGTTCGGATGGAATCGCAGCCTTTAGGCATTGTGGAGCACGCATTCACCCACTTCGATCTCAGCGTAGCGCCGTTGTTGGCGCACTGCGGCGGCCCTGCCGGCGTCATGGATACCGCAGACATCGTCTGGTATAACCCCAACGAGCCCGCATCTATTGGCTTGCCCGCACCCATTAAAACACTGCTGGAGCGCGTGGCGGGCGCAACGATGTTTTGAATGGAGAGCGCCGCGTGTCCCGAATAGTCCAATGTATCTATCTCAAACGCGAGGCGCCCGGGCTCGATCGTGCGCCGTATCCCGGCTCCCTGGGCCAGCGTATCTTCGAGAATGTATCGAAAGAAGCCTGGGCCAAGTGGGTGAGCCATCAAACCATGCTGATCAATGAATATCGTCTGACGCCCATCGAGCCCAAGGCGCGCAAGTTTCTCGAAGGAGAGATGGAAAAGTTTTTCTTCGGCGCGGGATCGCAGGCGCCGGAAGGATTCATGCCCCCACCCTAGCCCTCCTCCGGCGCCGGGGGAGGGGATACTGACTCCCTCCCCTGCGAAGCAGGGAGGGTTGGGGTGGGGCGAGATGGCTATTGATGCGCCGGAGCCGCGTTGACTAGCTTTGGCTCTCTCGGCACGGCAGGGCTGCGAATTTCCTGTCGCAAGGTGGGACGCCGCTTGCGCTGCCGCATATCAAGATATGCCCAGCGTCCGGTTTTGATCGACCTCATCATGCCTTCGATCACCCGCATGTCCGCGAGGCCTTCGTCGCCTGACGGCTCCGGCTCGCGATTCTTCAGAACGCAATCGGAAAAGTAGATCAGCTCCGGAGCAAACTGGTCGCTCTTGGCAAACTTCTTTTTCTGCTTGCGCTCGCCGATGCGCACTTCATAAGCCAGCCCTTCTGCATATTCATAGGCCGGCTCCATCGTGACGCTGCCTTTGGCGCCGGTGATTGAATACACCGAGCGGTCGGCCGCGCCGAAGCTACACGTGAAGGTGGCGATGCGCTCGTCTTTAAAGCGCATCACGGCTGCGACGGTTTCTTCCACTTCGCGGAAGCGCCGGTCGCCGCTATTCGTCGCCGTGGCCCAGACTGCCACCGGATCCGAGCCGAACGTATAACGCGCTGCATTGATGCAATAGATGCCGATGTCATACAAAGGACCGCCGTCCAACTCGCGCTCGAGTCGAATATTGTCCGGGCTCACCTGCATGGCGAAGTCGGAGCTAAAAAAGCGTGGAGCACCGAGCTTTCCGGAGCGCACGAGCTTCGCTACTTCCAGATTCGCCCGCTCGAAATGCAGGCGATACGCGATCATCAATTTGACTTTGTGGTCGCGGGCGGCGCGCATCATCTGCTCGCATTCTCGCGTCGTCACCGCCATTGGCTTTTCGCAGAGGATATGCAGGCCAGCCTGCGCGGCGCGAACCGCAAAATCCTTGTGCATGCTGTTGGGCAGCGCGATGTATACCGCATCGATTGCGCCGCTGGCGAAAAGCTCGTCTGCCGCCTCGTAATGGCACAGGTGCTTGGCGTCGCAGCGGCGGCCGAGCTTCTCGAGTTTCTCGCGCTCATCGGAGACCAGCGCAACCAGCCGGCTGTTGCGTCGTGCGTGTTTGAATGCGGGCAATACAGCGCCTTGCGCAATATGGCCGAGGCCGATCACAGCGTAGCGGACGGGATGAGACATGACGGCATCCAGAAATAATGATGAGGGTGGTTTGTGCCTAGCAAGCAGGATGCCACTGCCTATAATGCGCAGCTTCCGCCCGATCGAAGAGACCTCCGATGAAGCTTTATTCCTGGAACGTCAACGGAATCCGAGCCGTGTTGAAGAAGGGCTCGTTTCAAGCGTTCATGGCAGCGCACCAGCCCGATATCCTTTGTCTGCAGGAAACGAAGGCGGAGCGTGGCCAAATCGAAATCGATTTGCCGGGCTACTGCGAGTACTGGAACTCTGCGGTCAAGAAAGGCTACTCGGGTACGGCTATCTTCTCGAAGCGTGAGCCGCTGCAAGTCATCAATGGATTTCCGGACGATTTTGCCAATCGCTTCAAGTTTGCCGATGAGTTGCAACGCGACAGCGCGGTGGAAGGGCGCGTCATTACGGCGGAGTTCGAGAAATTCTATGTGGTCACCGTCTACACGCCGAATGCGAAGGACGATCTCAGCCGATTGAAGCTGCGCTTCGAGCACTGGGACCCGGCCTTTATGGCGTACTGCCAGCTGCTGGAGCAGAAGAAGCCAGTGATCTTTTGCGGCGACCTGAACGTTGCGCACACCGAGCTCGATCTCGCGAACCCCAAGCCCAATCGCGGCAAGAAAGGCTTCACGGATGAGGAGCGCAAGGGCTTTCAGAATTTCATCGACGCCGGCTTCGTCGATACGTTCCGCATCTTCACGCAAGGCAATGGCCACTACAGCTGGTGGAGCCACTTCGCCAACGCGCGCGCGCGCAACGTGGGATGGAGAATCGATTACTTCCTGGTTTCTTCGGCGCTCGAAGGCTCAGTAAAAGGCGCGGCCATCCATGCCGACATTACGGGCAGCGATCATTGCCCGGTGAGCGTGGAGATCGAAATCTAGGTCGATCGGCGTTTCACATCCAGCTCAAGTCGCGCAGCCGGGAATATCGACCTGCCACCCCGCTATGTGACTCACTCGTAACGTTCGTGCGACTGATTCCGTAACTATCTTGCGGATAAATTTCTCCCCGCGCCGCTTAGGCCACCTCAAAGGGGAGAAACATGATTCGTCGCTCGAAAGCTGCGATCCGTACTACAGGATCGCATCGTTATTCAATTGCCGCTTCGCTCGTACTGCTCTCGCTGGCGTTTACCGCTGGCGCAGAGGAGGCAAGCCAGCCTGCCCCAGCGCTGGAAACCGAAGAGGACATCGCGACAGTGACCGTCTCAGCCAGGCGCCGCGAGGAGAACGCGCAGGATGTGCCGATCCCTATCGCGACGGTGACTGGCGAATCTTTCGAGCGCGCCGGGCAGTTTCGGCTGGAAGATCTCAATCAACGGTTGCCGAGCGCTAGTGTGCAGTTCAATAACCCGCGCCAGACCAGCATTGCTGTGCGTGGACTTGGCAATAATCCAGCGAACGATGCGCTGGAATCGAGCGTGGGGGTGTACCTCGATAATGTCTATCTCGGCCGCGCCACCATGGCGAATCTCGATTTGATCGACATCGATCAAATCGCACTGCTTCGCGGGCCGCAAGGCACCTTGTTTGGCAAGAACACGACGGCGGGCGTGCTCAATATCACCACGCGGCAGCCCGTTTTCGAGCCCGAAGGCGGGATAGAGGCTTCCTTTGGAGACTTTGGCTATCAGCAGGTGCGCGGCGCCTGGTCTCAACCAATCGTCAGCGATGAGCTGGCAGCGCGCGTATCGTTTTCACGCACCGTCAAAGACGGTTTCGTCCGCAATGACACGGTAGGCGCC
>Ga0065707_10082921_pt1 | contig 11397 bp, 9 predicted proteins | sample SwiRhicommuniRL3_FD_59094 | JGI IMG/M metagenome (GOLD analysis project Ga0065707, IMG submission 59094) | Switchgrass rhizosphere bacterial communities from Rose Lake, Michigan, USA - RL3 v2 (version 2) | ecosystem: Host-associated > Plants > Roots > Rhizosphere > Soil | place: East Lansing, MI... | reverse complement strand
GAACTAGCGAGCCAGTCGTTACCTATTTCTAGACCATTCTCGTTTCCGTGATCCATAATGTTGAGTCGAAGCATTCGACGTCCATTTAGGAAAGTAATTACATTCGTGACCATGCTTGCTACATTGGTCATTTTCACATCGCCTCTAAAAAACCAGGCCAGAGGCCCGGTGTAACGCCATGGCTTATACCATTCTGTAGCGGTCTCTTCTCGTGCATCTACTGCGTTGACCTCAACTGGATGATCAGTGAGGGTGGGGATGGGTTGAGTTACGATCGGCATCGGTGGAATCAACTGTCGCTGAATTGAATGGGAGACATTGGGTGCATGCTGTTGTATGACGTGCGTCAACTCATGTGCCATTAATTTCATGTTTTGGTCGGTCTCTCCCCTGCCTAACCAGATATGATGACCATAGGTGAATGCTCTCGCATGGATTTCTGATGCAGCTCGATGAGCCTGTACGTCGGTGTGCAATCTTACGTGACCAAAATCAACACCAAAGCGGCCTTCCATGAACTCTTTGGTTGACGGCGATAAAGATTGACCGCTACTCTGATCGCGCACAATTCCCAAAGTAGGACTCAGAGGGCTGCTGTCAGACGGAGAGATGCGTTCAATGGACATATCTGAATTTAGGCCTTCAAATTCTCTCTCAAAAGACGCCTCCGGCATTCGCATCACTTGCTCAGCGATGCGGTCTGCTTCCCGCTCGTATCTATCTCCGGGCCTGTTAATCGCCAGCTTGGTTTGAATTCTTTGCAATTCATCTTCTTTATCATCACAGGCACATGCCCTTTGAATCCTAGGCTCTCCCATTACGGTTAGTGGTTGTGCAAAGCTTTGGTTACCCTGAGCTACAGAAGTGAAGTAGGCGTTGCCCAAACTCCGTTGATATAGCAGAGCAGGATCTATTCTGGAACGACTCGGAAAATCAGAATCAATACCCGTTTTCCTGTTCCCGAAAACAGGGCCCTGATTTTGTTTCTGAGCATCTTTCACAGCAAACATGGGAGATCCTTTAGAGAGAGGCACATGTTTTTCTTATCCGTTCCAGAGCTTACCCATCTTTGCAAATTCTCGCTTTGCTCCCTGCCGAATATGTTCTGAAGTGATCACGCCGCCGTTCGCGGCGGCCAGGAAGGCCGCATTCAGAACGATGTTTTTGATGCTTCCACCGGAAATCTTTAGTTCGCGTGACAGGTATTCGTAATCGATATCGGCACTCACCGGTGACTCCTTTGGGAAATGGGATCGCCAAATCCGTTGACGACTAGCCTCATCCGGAAAAGGAAACTCGACAATGAACCGGATCCGGCGCATGAACGCATCGTCCATGTTCTCGCGCAGGTTCGAGGCCAGGATAACCATGCCTTCGTATTCCTCCATCTTTTGCAACAGGTAACTGGTTTCGATATTGGCATACCGATCGTGGGCATCTGATATTTCTGTGCGCTTGCCAAACAGGGCGTCGGCCTCGTCGAAGAAGAGAATCGCATTGCTCGTCTCAGCTTCCTGAAAGATCTTCGCCAGGTTCTTCTCAGTCTCGCCGATATACTTGCTGACAACGCTCGACAGGTCTATTTTATACAGGTCGAGTTGAAGGTCATTCGCAATGACCTCTGCAGCCATGGTCTTGCCTGTGCCTGGAGGGCCTGAGAATAAGACACTTAACCCTTTGCCGCGCGAGAGTTTCTGACCAAACCCCCATTCTTTGAAGACACGGTAACCATGTTTGGCTTGACTACAAATCTCACGCAGGCTTGCCAGCTTGGCATCGGGCAAGACAATGTTCTCCCACCCATAATGTGGCTCGATCTTGACTGCCAACTCACTGAGTTTATGGTTGAATTGTTGTCGGCAGGCCGCAATCAGATCTAAATACGCTAATTCCCGCGGATCTGGCTCCATCAGCAGACGATTTTCAGCCAGAGCCACTGCAGCCCGGATCTGCGCGGGCACCAGGCGAAACTGGGTGGCGAGCGGAACGGCCCAGTTTGCGAGATCGGGAGCGCGCGCAGCCAATTGCATTTCCCATAGGGATACGCGCGACCCCACGTCCGGGATTGGCAATGTTACAGCATGGAGGGAGTGATCCATGAAAGCATCCGTATGTGACCAGGATCCTTCCCCACTCAAAAAGACGAGCCAGCCATAATCGGCGACCATCAATTCAAGAGCTTTCAACAACGGTCGGGCCGCATCCTGCAATAACAAATCGGCATGTTCAAGATATAGGACTGCTCTTTGCAGTAATCCCTCACGAAATGCCAGGGATAATAAGTCTGTTCCGGTTGTCCCCTGCGCCAACAATAATTCCAGATCCAGAGTCAGTAAGGAACAATTGATGCGACGGCAGATGTGCAACGCCAGGTCGCGCTTGCCTATGCCATACGGACCGTGTAAATATAATATCAGTTTGCGCTGGTCAGCGCTGCTCTCGGTTCCATGATGCTCAACGAGTCTTAAGAGGCTGGCTGCCATCAGGGGATTGACCACGAATTCAGGTAGCTCATTTTCCAGCCGATAGAGCTTCGTCAGGCCCGCCAGCCGCGCGTCGACTTGATTGCTGCCAAGCAGAACTTCACAGATCTGCGAGTCCAGCTTAAGAAACTGTGCCAGCTTGCTCGACCCTGACGGACTGTGCGGGTCTTCTACTATTTGGAGTAATGCTGCTCGTCTTAGAGGCGCTGACTCGGAGAAGAAGCGAAACGCATTCCAGCGCTCGGCCTGTGTTTCGCACAACAAGGACAGCACCAGGTCCACGCTGGGGCGTTTGCATGTGATGTCGTCTTGTAGGAAAGCATACAGCCGGTCGTACTTGCGATTCAATTCCGGCGCGAGGCAGATCACGATCGCCTTCATCTCGAAAGCAGACAGCCCAAACAAGCGCCCTAATTGGGGCAATGAGAGCAGGACTCCCGCCTGCAGACTATATTGCACGCGATTGTCGATCTCATTTGTCAGGCGTGCCAATTCACTGCGCAATTCTCTCGTCATGTCGTTCTCTGCAAGCGACATTGCATCTTGCATCAGCAACCACTTGACTTCCTCGGGTGAAATGTATACAGTCCGCGCCGTTTGGGATTCTGGTATCTCCTGGTTCTGCAATGTTAAAGTAGTTGTCCTCAGTTGAATGAGGGTATCCAGCCACCGCAGCACGTCGTTGAGATGCTCAAAGTTGTCGCGGTAAGGCAGGATCCTGGAGTTGGCATTCATGGCGTGACCTCGAATGAGAACTGCCGCCGAAACAGGCCCGCAATATCTACCCGGATGTCATAAAATCCCGGCTGTAACTCAGCCGGAATTGACATAGTAAATGTATCTCCAGTCAGTGTTAGTGCTTGTAACACTGGCTGTCCGCCCATGGTTACCTGGGCGCTTCGATCTGTCAGGTTTTGACCTATGAATGTGATAAGAGTACCGGCAGAGCCGCTGACGGGTAATATCTCAATGATGAGAGGTGGGTTGAACGGTGTCTGGACTTGAGGAATACCAATCGTCCGCACCCGTTTGGGAAGTGGTTTTTCCCCTTCCGAGGACATATCAAGTTGAATTGTGGAAACCTGATACAGAACCGACAATCGATATGGGTGTGAAAAGGTTCCCCAGATGCGACTGAGTTCCTCCGGGTCTATTGTATTATTCACGATCCGTAATTGTTCCCGAGCATCTTTCAGCTTAGGTTCCAAATAACCTTCAGGAATTACCGGATGCTCATAGAATACCCGCATGGCTTCCCCCATGATCGCGTGGGCAGTCGAGTTGCCCGTCTGTTCATCGTTTTGCGCATACGGTGTCATCAAGTAATATAAGTACAAAGACAAAGGGGGAGGTATCAACTGGCTGGAGTTGCCGGGTTTCAGCATCCAATCCTGGTTTTTCAGAAATGGATTTTCCTCCACCTTGTACAGGAATAAGTTAATACGCCGGTTGCCCCCCGGCTCATCAGGGGCCAGGATCGTCACGGCCACCGCCGGATCAAGGTCCATTTCACCGACCAGCAGATTACGCAAGGACGAACTTACCATCCCAATGGCGGTCGATGCACTCATCGTAATAACCTCAGGCGATAATGGCTAAGATGTCTGCGTTCCCAAAAGGCATGCGTTCTCGGTTTCGATGGAACTTCTCTTTGCCAAAGTATATTAACTGTCTGTGCAGGAGCGGGCACCTCACTTCGAGTTGTTGGTTCTGGCTCCGGTTCTGCACTCTCAGCTGACAAGACGATTGCAGGTAACGAGACTTTATCCTTCGTTGCGATACTTCTGGTCGGCGACTGGGGGACTCTGGTGATCTGTTCTGGAGGATCTGCATCTGTTATCAATTCCACGGTATGTATCTTTTGGGTTGCTGGTTTGATGGGTGGACGAGGGAACGGAGGAGTTGTCGGACTTCCCAGAGTTGGTGCTGGTTGGGCGGAAGGCAGCAAGGGTCCTCGATCAGGAAGATATGACTGCTGCGGTTCAGTGTTTGCGATCCTTGTTTGTTCCACAGAAGGTACAGAGGCATGTGTATAAGGCGGAGTTGCGCTAGAGGGTACCTGGGTGGACTGTTGGGATTCTTGTTCCGGAACAGACAGCATCTGCGCCTGGGTTCCGTGCGAGATTTCATCCCCATCAACCAAGTCTTTGGGTTGATCAACGTGAACACCTACCCCGCCTGCACTCGCCGCTCCGGAAAGCCATTGGATTTCGGCAGCCTTTGGGCTCTCGTTTTTGGAAAAGCTTGGTACCTCTAAATTTCTAAGTTCCGGAATCCGGTGAACACGCACAACCCCTGGCTGGGCGGTAACTACGGACTGATTCTCGAGGCTCATAGAGCCAGGCGGTTGGATTGAGCTTCTTAACTCCGCCTGTTTAGGAGCTTCACCTCTCGCCACGGGCAAAGTACTTGATTGAATATTCTCTTTCTTCTCTGTTCCTCCGGGTTCTTGCTGCTTCAAAGGCAGATCTAAATCGTTTTCGGAGGAGGAGATTTCTTGTTTCTCTACACTCGGAACAGGGTCCGAACCGATCAAGCTGGAAGCTGAACGAATTGAGGAGACGCTCCTCGATTCGTCTTGCAGGTTGAGAGGGCCATATGAGATTGGGGCTTGGATTTCCTCTGGTGAATAGAAGTCCTTCATCAACTGAGCCCGGGGGTAGACAAAGCTCAGACTAGATGGAAACGAGCTATAGCTTACTTTCACGCCTTCACTCCTGGGCAACCCCAACAAAGTATGCAGGCGATTGCGGTAACGAAAACTCCGTGAGCCATCCAAGAGCACACGGTGCAGATAATTACCGGAAAAACATTCAGACTCAATCACTGTTGTTCAACTTCTCAATTTCGTCGGCAAGCACATCGATATATTTACGCCGTTTTTCGACGGTCATTTCCATAATCTCGCGCTCGCTCCAGTGATAGTGATACGCGAGGTAATGGACTTCACGATAGAGAAAATCGCTTCTTGCGCGCAGTTCGCCAAAGAAGAAGCTCTGGAGATCGAAAGGCGCATCGAAGAGATGTCCACACTCTGGACAACTCATCTCCATATCCAGCTCGACCTTGGGTGCCAGCCGCGCCATCTCTGCTTCGATTTCTTTTCTTGCCAGGGGCGATAACGATTCAATTTGTTTTTCACTGATCCGGGCGGATGGCCCAACGCGCTGGACACAACGCATGAGAAGAAGGGTTAACGCCCTGGCCTCATTTTCGGCAAGGAGCGGAGAAACGAATTCCTGATCTGATCCGTTCGGCAGACGGAAACAAATCTCACGATCTCCTGGTTCTTCCGTACCCGCCGCCGCGGAAGAAAGGACCATTTGATAGTGTGGACCTTTGTCTACTGATTCCTCAACCGGCACATCACCAATCCCGAAATCAATGGATACGCGCTTTCCGCATTCTGGCCATGGACAGAACAGGTCCGCGTGCACCCGGTCGCCGAAGGTCATTTGGCGTAACTTGAGGAGCAAATACTGTCGATCGCCCACCAGCAGCTGACGGGCAATCGCGTCGCTGACAGGTTGAATATCACCCAAGCGAGATACGCAGCGACTGATCAGCTTGGTCACCAGTGAGGCGCTCTCCCTGCGTCGCGCCTGGGCCAGCAGTTCTTCATCCTGTCCGGTCAGCGCGGCTAGCTCGAATTCCCGGTGCAGCCGGCCAGATTCATCAACAAAACCACCTGGTAGTCGTCCCTTGAACGCTACTATCATCCTTGCTCGTTACGTTTCCCTGGGCTCCAGGACCGACGTGTCGCGTTCCCAACCTTCATTTTCGAGCTTGATGGTCGTAATCATGACGGCATTTCCACCCGCATCCAATTGAGGCAGGGCTTGATATTCGGACACCCAGCAGCGGAATACGTTATAGGCAAGCACCTTCGAGCCCTGTTGGTTGTAGACCTCAATAATGACATCTTTGCGGAAGGTGGCCAGGGACATGGCCGCCTCGCCCTGATAATTGTTGACTTTATTTGCCCACGCCTCAAAGGCTGTATCCTGGGTTACTCCGGCTTCGAGGGTGATGGGATCGTATTTCGTTTTGCCAGGGATCTGGTGCGGGCCACTCGGGTCGCCGCCCTCATACCAGGAGGTGACCTCGGTTGTCCGCTTGAGGGCGCTGCATTTGTTCAAACCAGCCACGTAATTTCCATCCCACTTGATCTTGAATTTGAAACCCAGGTAAGGGTCGAACCGGGTGCTGTTGACACTAAACTTAGCCATTGGTGCCTCACATTTCCTTTTTCGGCTTGCATCTTATCAGGATGCTTGTCCAGCCTTTTGACTAATTTTTACGACAATGAATTCGGCAGGCTTGAGAGGAGCAAAACCTATCAGCATATTGACCCTTCCGTTATTGATATCATCCTGCGTGGTTGTTTCGGAATCACATTTGACAAAGAACGCCTGCGACGGGGTTGAACCTTGAAACGCGCCCTGGCGGAAGAGGTTCATCATGAAGGATCCAATGTTCAGGCGGAGCTGTGACCAGAGCGGCTCATCGTTCGGCTCGAAGACTGCCCATTGAATCCCGTTGTAGATGCTAACTCGAAGCAAGATGGCCATACGGCGCACAGGAATATATTGCCATTCCGGATCGGATGTAGATGTAATGGTACGCGCACCCCACACTACGGTACCCGAGCCAGCGAACTGGCGAATGACATTCACATTAATGGGATTGAGGTTCCCTTGCTGAAGGTCTGTGAAATTGACGGCCAACCCCATCGCGCCCCCTAGAGCAGCAGCAATGCCCGCCGGGGCTTTCCATACCCCGCGCTGCGCGTCCGTTTTGGCAAATAGCCCGGCAACAAAACCAGATGGCGGTACAAGAATGGGCTCAGCGGATCGCCCCGTGGGATCGAGCATTTTCACCCATGGAAGGTAAACGGCACCATAGGAGTTCGGAGGTGAAATGGCATTCCGAAATTCCCTTGCTTCTTCAGTGGTATCGGTGTCCTGCGACATATCGCCAATAAAAAAGCAGTCACTTAAAACTCGATTGGCGCAATAATTCATGCCCGCGCCTACAACCGTCGGAGAGCCAATGCCAGGCACACAGATCAGACTTACATCTTCAATCGGGTCCAAATATTTAAATGCATCGAGATAGGGTCCATCACTGATAACGGTGTCGCCATCGGATCCTTCCTCTACCGTATCGACTTCTGCAGTATCAGTCGCGTTGTCGCCAATCCGATATAATAAGTTCGTCGTTGTATTGAATTGTGGGCGAGTTAGAGCTGCGCCCAACGTCTGCTCCCCTCCCGCTAGTAGACCTAACTTCAACCGATGGCTTGCATCGTCGGCATCGTTGCTGGCCGAGGCTACCCGAACGGACGATGCTGCTCCCTTCGTTCCGGAGATTAACAGCAAGGCACTATCCTCAACTTTACTGATAAACTCCTCAAATGCGCTGACAGGTGTTGAGTTACGCAGCGGTTTCAACCCTCTAACCATAACCTGGATGGCGGTTGCAACATTATCTGGCGTTTTCAAATCCGGCACCTTATTTTGGCCATCCCCAACAGCCTCCTGTAAATCAACCTCTTGATAGCCATCGTCATTAATATTGATGCGGAACTTGGTTTCGGGCGCTGCCAATGGGACGGAAGGTGCTCCTTTTCCCCGACTCATTCCCGATCCTACATTCGAGTTTTCTGCATTATGCTTGGCTCGAATATATTTCGAGGAAGAGATAACTGTATCCACAAAGTTGGAAGTATCGCGTACCACGCTCAAATTCGGGAAGGTTTCCAAGAGAACAGGCTCAGGATCCGCCTCCCGGAAGACGGATAGGTCAAACTCATTCGCCGGATCGATCGTTCCCTTATTTACAACGACGGCATAAGAATTACCCCAAGTACCTTTGCTGACTGCTTCAATGGTCAGACTGTTCTGAGCGGGCTTTCCTTGGTCTTTTAAGACTATCTTAGCCGAGGAGGCATTCTCCGCCGCGACCCGTAGGACATAACACTGAGTGCCCCCATTGTTGAAAAACTGAAAGACCGCGTGGCTCAGGTAAAGGCCTTCGAGAAACCCTCCGAAGTTGTTTTGATATTCTGTGAAACTAAATACTTTCTTAGGTTGGTCGATCGGACCTTTCTCGGCGATACCAATGAAGGCCGGGATGGAGGTGCTGGCAACCGCAATGGGTCGAACGCCACTGGACTCCTCTTTGACATAAATACCAGGGTAGGTCCCGATTGTCATTTTATTTACTCCTTTCCCGACTTCATGTCTGTTGCAGGTTTCCCCGAGGCACTCTTGTGTTTCGCAGGCTGTTTGGCTGGTGATGCTTCTTCTTTGCTTGATTGGACAGAAATCACGTACCTCTCTTCAAGCTTCTTGATCTGCGAATTGTTCGCTAGTAGAGAATCATCGATATCGCTGGCAAGAAACCGAGGTGGCAAGTGCAAGCTTCGTCCATTATTCAACTGAACGGTAACAAGTCTGTTAGTCAGGTTTTTTATTCCAGACATCGGAAACCTCCTCCATGCAATTACTGATTGATCCTCATTAGGTAGGGAATTGATTTTGTAGCTGAGCTGCTCTTCGTTTCAACATTGTCGATTTCGATCTTGAGGCAAAGTTGAAACAGAACATTTATCTACTCCCAAAGTAGGTCGTTCCTGAAATACGGACTCCTATGGACTGCTCTGTGCCCTCAGATGCGCCTCAATTAATGCCGGGATTTCATTGATATTACTGAAATAGTGCCGTGTGCCCTCACGGATCGGCGTGATGTGTCCTCGCCACACTTCTTCATGTTCTTTAGACGAAGGCTCCTCCCTCCAGACGCGAACGATAAAGGAAATGATGATAACCTCACTGGCGATCTCATCTGCGGAATTTGGTGAGCTTTCCGGCAAATTTATCTCCTTGGTATGAGTAGAACTGGTTTATGTGATTATACGGATCATGCGTATCCTAAATGTCTCCATGATGTCTCCGTGGCGTCTCTACCTACAAAATATTCGACGGACTACAAAAATTTGCAGTCCGTCGAATATTTGTCCCGAAAACTGGCTGATTAGCGTTGGCTAGAAAACGGATCGCCAACCGTGATAATTTCCTCCTGGATCCTATGCTCGAGTCTGCTCAACATTTCAGAGACTTCCTCAAGACGGTTCAATACATCTTTCAGGCCTGGGTTAGCCCGGATCGATGTCGTGGAAACCGACCGTTCCTGCGAATATTCCGGAGGTTTGAACGTATCCAGGCGAATCTGTTCATAAAGCTGATTCGTTCGTTCGGCCGGCTCAACACCAAGCTCTTCGCGCAATGTCATCACGCAGCGTGCATACTGGTGGAGAGCTTGAGTCCGATTTCCATTCAAAAAATATAAACGCATTAACTGGCGATGGGCCCGCTCATAAGTCCGATCGTGACGAAGGATCTCCAACCCATAATCTAAACCCACATCATGTAGTTGGTGAAGTTCACAATACTGCACTAGCTTATCCAAAAGCATCAGTTGCATTGTCTGGAATCGCTCGCGCTCAAAAACGCACCAATCCTGATAGCATCCCTCCAACAAATTGCCCTCATAGATATCAGCCGCGAATTGCATCTTTTTAAAATCCGGTGCGCGGAGTTCCTGAATTCTCTTCCCTTTGACAGAATTGAAGATTTTTTCAAATTCCGCTGTATCAAGCCAAAAATCAGGAGGAAGGACAATTTGTATCCAATCGTTATCAATCAGTAATGCTGGTTGTGCCGAATTTTCTTGCTTCCCCAATGCAGATTGAAGTCGCCATAGTGTCTGGCGTAAACTTTTCCGGGATTTCGTCGAGGATTGGTCACCCCACAAGGTTTCCGACAGCAACTCGCGGAGTTGCGGATGATTTCTGAACAATAGCAAGTAACCGAAAAGTTCTTGCACCTTGCGCGGCTCAATCGCAATTAGCTTCTCTTCGCGCTCGATACGAAATTTTCCAAAAAGCCTTATTTTCCAGCCTGTCATAGATTTACCTTCCCATTTAGCCGTCTTCTGGACCCTAACCCCGAAAGTGCAACTAACATGTGACAAGCTGCTTCTACTTTCAACGGCTTGGTGACGACTTCGTTATTTTGCCCCCTATGACTCCTGGTTATTTGAATTCGGTGTAATTTTCTCGGAAAACTCTCTGTAATTATACATAAGTAAACTGAAAAATCAACATTGTGAATTTTTCAGCAATTGATGAAGGAGCGATCAAGACCATTCTCTACACGCATGATGCAAAAAGATGCTGCTAATGCCTCCCGATCCTTACCCATTCGAATTGGTGACCAAACTGAAAAATGGAATGAACGTTAGTTTCATTCAAAGGGCCAAAATCAGCTTAAATCATCCAGAAAGGAAGCGACTCGCGATCTAGGAAAGATGCAATTTGATTAAAATGATTGCATGGTACAATCTAAATCACTGAGCGCCCAAGTAGTTACACGTCGCGGGTTCGAATCCCGTCGGGACCGCCAAGAATGACGCAAAAGAACCGATCAAAAAGGTCGGTTTTTTGTTGTTTCATGCCGATTTTGCGTTAAATTTCGCAGGTTTTTTCAGTTACGCTCCACGGGTTCGTAAAACGGCGTTTTCTGATCGAACCCGCGATTTAGCATAACGGTTGCGAGTTAGGGTAGTATGTCAAGAGTTGTATAAAAGTTGAAGGGAGGGTGCACACCATCCAGGAAATACCCGGGATAGGGGGCGATACTACTTATTTCGGAAACCGCCAAATTATTGCATGTACCTTATAATGAATCCATGTCTGCGCCAATTTTAGCCACTAAAGTTTATGTGCCACCGCCTCGACCACGCCTGGTCTTCCGCCCTCGCCTGATCGATCAACTGAACGAGGGTCTCCGTTCGAGTCGCAAACTGACCCTCATCTCTGCCCCGGCCGGCTTTGGTAAAACCACACTGG
>Ga0065707_10082924_pt1 | contig 11398 bp, 7 predicted proteins | sample SwiRhicommuniRL3_FD_59094 | JGI IMG/M metagenome (GOLD analysis project Ga0065707, IMG submission 59094) | Switchgrass rhizosphere bacterial communities from Rose Lake, Michigan, USA - RL3 v2 (version 2) | ecosystem: Host-associated > Plants > Roots > Rhizosphere > Soil | place: East Lansing, MI... | reverse complement strand
CCGGCCAGCCTGCCGCTACATGGACCCGCGTCTGCCGCGTACTGCTGAACTTGGATGAGACGATTACGCGAGAATAGGTTCCGAACATGCCAAACTCCGCAATCCCAAATCCGCAATCCGCAATCAACCTTGCCCGCCGGCATTTTTTCCGCGATTGCCGCGTCGGTCTGGGGACGATGGCCCTCGGCACGTTGTTGGCCAATGAACGAGTGGACGCCGCGGAACAAGTTGCCCCCACCGACCCCCTCGCTCCCCGCCCACCGCACTTTCCCGCCAAGGCCAAGTCCGTCATCTTCCTGTTCATGGCCGGCGGTCCCAGCCAACTGGAGTTGTTCGATCCGAAACCCAAGCTGCAAGATCTCGACGGGCAGGTGATTCCCGAGTCGTTCGTCGCCAGCAAACGGTTTGCGTTCATCAAGAAGGACGCAAAACTCTTGGGGACGCGCCGCAAGTTCGCCCAGCACGGAAAGAGCGGACAGACGATCTCGGAATGCCTGCCGCACCTGGCCACGATCGCCGACGAGATCTGCACGCTCAGGGCGATGAAGACCGACGTCTTCAATCACGGCCCGGCCAAGTTCTTCCTCAACACGGGCTCGCCGCTCTTTGGCCGGCCGAGCATCGGGGCCTGGGTCACCTATGGCATCGGCAGTCAATCGCAAAACCTACCCGGTTTTGTCGTGCTCCAGTCGGGGCCGCGGGGACCGCGCGGCGGCGCGCCCAACTGGGGCAGCGGTTTCCTGCCCACCACCTTTCAAGGCGTGCCGCTACGCAGCACCGGCGCGCCGATTCTCAACCTGGCCAATCCCGAGGGAATTGCGCCGGGCGACCAACAGCGGTTTTTCGAGGCGGTGAATGGCCTAAACCGCTCGCGGCTTGCCGACACGGGAGACGGCGAAATCGCCACGCGCATCGCCGCTTACGAAATGGCGTTTCGCATGCAGTCGAGTGCCCCGGAACTAATGGATCTTTCGGGCGAGTCACAAGAGACCCTTGACCTCTATGGAGCGACGCCCGGCAAGCCGTCATTTGCGATGAACTGTCTCCTGGCCCGCCGACTCGTCGAGCGGGGCGTGCGGTTCGTCCAACTCTACCACACCGACTGGGACCACCACGGGAACAAGGGGACGGAGCTCGGCGAGTCGCTCGATGCGATCTGCAAGCAAACGGACCAGGGAGCCGTGGCCCTAGTACAGGACCTGAAGCGCCGCGGCCTGCTGAATGACACACTCGTGATTTGGGGAGGCGAGTTCGGCCGCACTCCGCAGGGTGAGCCGCGCGAGATGATGGGCCGCGACCACCACATTGAGTCGTACACCATGTGGCTGGCCGGCGGCGGCGTGAAGGCGGGCCTTTCGCTGGGAACGACCGACGAGATCGGCTACTACGGCGTGGAGGATGTCGTGCACGTGCACGACCTGCACGCGACGCTGCTGCATTTACTCGGCCTCGACCACCTGAAACTCACTTTCCGCTTTCAGGGGCGCGATTTCCGATTGACCGACGTGGCGGGCAACGTCGTGTCGAAAATGCTCGTCTAAAACCGCGACGACAAGCGAATTTCCGTCGCAATCCCTATACGTGGCGCCACCCGCCCTACCCTTCCCGAACCTGGGCCGTTTCTCGCCTGGGACCCTCGTTACAGTCTCGGAAACTACCTCCAACGGGTCGTCCCCAAGCTAGATTTGCGCGGGGAATTTGCGCCCAAAGTCGTGCGGATCGCCGCACGTGCTTCGGGGGCCAGTTTGTCAGGTGTTTTCGTGCCGATGCGGAAGACGACCGAAGCGATACACCCCTCGCGCAAGGCGCGGGGCTGGTCGCTCGTCGCACATGGCGACGGCGAGGTCCTCCCGCTGCGCGATTTCCCTTGCAAGATCGGTCGCCAGCCCGGCGTGCACGTCCGGCTCGGACATACCACCGTGTCGTTACAGCATGCCGAATTGCGGCTGTCGGGCGAAGACCTCGTGCTGAAGGATTTGCGGAGCCGCAACGGCACGTTCATCAACGGCCGTCGGCTGAAGGGGTCGCATGTGGTCGTGGTCGGCGACCTGCTCCAGTTCGGGGCCATGGTGTTCCGACTGAATCACGAACGCCGGACGTGCGCCGCACCCACGTCGGCGTCGGAAGACATGGGCGATCTGGCCCTGGCCATCGCCCAGTTCGACAAGCTGATCGACGACCGCGTCGTGGTCCCGCATTTCCAGCCCATCGTCTCCGCCCAGAGCAGCGACGTCGTCGGCTTTGAAGCGCTCGCCCGCAGCCGTCTGTTCGGCCTCGACAACCCGGCGATGATGTTCAAGGCGGCGGAGTTCTTCCAGAAGGAAGCCCTGCTCAGCCGAATTCTCCGGACCGAAGCCCTGGGCCGCTCGGGATTCCGCACCAAACAGCACGTGTTTCTCAACACGCATCCAGCCGAACTGCGCGACCTCAAGCCCTTGATCGTGTCGCTCGAGGAACTGCGCCACGAGCACCCGAAGCAGGCGATCGCGATCGAAGTGCACGAAACGTGCGCCGTCGATCCCACGACGATCAAGATGCTAAGGCTGGTGCTCGACGACCTGGGGATGCAGCTCGCCTACGACGATTTTGGCGCCGGCCAGGCCCGCCTGAACGAGTTGGTCGAAGCCCACCCCGACTTCCTCAAATTCGACCGCAAGCTCATCGCCGGCATCGACACGGCCAGCAACGATCGCCGGCAGCTCCTGGAGTCGCTCGTCAAACTCTGCCGCCAACTGGGCATCATCACCCTGGCCGAAGGGGTCGAATCGGCCAAGGAGGCCGAAGCGTGCCGCAGGCTCGGCTTTGAACTGATGCAGGGCTATTACTTCGGCCGGCCGATGTCCAGGCCACTGCTGACTTCGGTGGCCGAGCACCTCGGCTCGGGCAACACGACGCTGCGTCTCGCCAAGCCGGACGCGCTGACCGAGCGGATCGAGCTGTAGCGCGGGGGCCAAGGCAAACGACAAGCACCGCCGGACGCCGCGGCGCCTCATGCACCACGGCGTTCGGCGGCAACAGAAAAACGGGTTGCCCGGCGGCATCCTTCCCGGCTAATTCCTTGGCGGGCAACCCTGGTGACAGAGTGAGTGGGTAGTAGTGAGTAGTGCAGGTCGCGTGGTTAATGACCACTCACAACTCACCACTCACATGCGAAGCATTACGAACATCCCATGCTGTTGCCGCAGTTGTGGCAGAGGTAACAGTTGCCGTTGCGGACCGTGATCGCGCCGCAGTTGTCGCAGCTCGGCGCGTCGAGCTGGAAGCGGGCGAACTGGTCGCGCTGGCTGGCGGAACTGGTCCCGGCCGAGCCACCGTTGCCGTCGATCCGCAGCGTCGGCTCGACTTCGACCTTCTTGGCGGCGCCGTTGGTCGAACCATTGGCCCCATGCGTAGCGCCGTTGGTCGCGGGCCTGGCTTCGGCCTTTGGAGCGACTCCCACCGCGCTTGCCGGCTGAGCCGTCGTTCCTTGAGCTGTCGTTCCCTGACCTGCGGCCTGCCCGCTCGCCTTCATGGCGGCGGGCACGCGAGCTGAGGCGTCGTCGTCCTCCATCCCGGGCGGCATCTTCGGCAGGCTGCTATTCGCCTCGCGATATCCCTCGAGGAAGCGAATGCCCATCCAGCGGAAGATGTAGTCGATCACGCTCTTGGCGATGCGAATGTCCGGATTGGTCGTGTGACCCATCGGCTCGAACCGCATGTGCGAGAACTTATTGACCAGGTCCGACAGCGGCACGCCGTACTGGAGCGACATCGATATGGCCGTGCCGAAGGCGTCCATCAGGCCGCCGACGGTCGAGCCTTCCTTGGCCATCGTGATGAATAACTCGCCCGGCCGGCCGTCGTCGTACATCCCGACGTTGATATACCCCTCGTGGCCCCCCACGTTGAACTTGTGGGTGACCGATTGCCGCGTATCGGGCAGACGCTCTCGCCTGGGCTTACTGACGATAACAACCTTTTCAGCCTCCTTCTTGTCCCCCTCGGCTTTGGTGTTGAGCGGCTGGCTCTGCTTGCTGCCGTCGCGATAAATGGCCAGGGCCTTGAGGCCCAGCTCCCAGCCCCAGAAGTAGGAGTCGGCAATGTCGTCGGGCGTCACGTCGGACGGCATGTTGACCGTCTTGCTGATCGCGCCCGAAAGGAACGGCTGAGCGGCGGCCATCATCCGCACGTGAGCCCGCCACTGGATACTGCGGATGCCGTTGGCCGGCTTGAAGGCACAATCGAAGACGCCCAGATGCTCGACCTTGAGGTCGGGGGCCCCTTCAATCGTGTCGTGCTCATCGACGTACTTGGTGATGCTCTTGATCTGCGGATCGTCGTAGCCGAGCTTGGCCAGTGCCAGCGGCACGGTCTGATTGACGATCTTCAGCATGCCGCCGCCGGCGAGTTGCTTGTACTTCACCAGGGCGATATCCGGCTCGATGCCGGTTGTGTCGCAGTCCATCATGAAGCTGATCGTGCCGGTCGGGGCGAGCACGGTGGCTTGCGCGTTGCGATAGCCGACCTTTTTGCCCAGAGCGACCACCTCGTCCCACAAGTCGCGAGCCGCGTCCTTGAGATACCCGGGCCCGGCATCGTTGATCTTCTCGCAGGCGTCGCGATGCATTTGCATCACGCGGAGCATCGGCTCGCGATTCTTATGGAAACCCTCGAACGGACCGACGACCGCTGCCATTTCGGCGCTCGTCAAGTTCGCGGCCCCGTGCAACAGAGCCGTGACCGAGCCGCACAGCCCATAGGCCGCCTCGCTGTCGTAAGGCAAGCCATTGCTCATGATCAGGCTGCCCAGGTTCGAGTAGCCCAGGCCGAGCGGGCGGAACAGATGGCTGTTCTTGGCGATTTCGGCGGTCGGGTAGCTGGCATGATCGACCAGGATTTCCTGGGCGATGAAGAAGATGCGGCAGGCGGCTCTGAATCGCTCGACGTCGAACGCGCCGTCGGCCCGGCGGAACTTCATCAGGTTGATGCTGGCCAGGTTGCATGCCGTGTTGTCTAGGAACATGTACTCGCTGCACGGATTGCTGGCGTTGATGCGTCCGCTGTTGGGGCAGGTGTGCCAGCGGTTGATCGTGGTGTCGTATTGCACGCCCGGATCGCCGCATTGCCAGGCACACTCGGCCATGCGGTTGAGCAGGAATTTCGCGTCCCATGACGGACCTTCCTTGCCCGGATCGGTGATCCAGTGCGTGTTCCACTTCTGGTTATTCTTCACCGCTTCCATGAACTCGTCGGTGACGCGGACCGAGAGATTCGCGTTCTGGAAGAGGATCGAGCTGTAGGCCTCGCCGTTGAAATTGGCTTCGTAGCCACCCTTTTCAATCAGGCAGTGGGCCTTTTTCTCTTCCTTCCACTTGCATTCGATGAATTCCAGGATGTCGGGGTGCCACACCTTGAGCGACTGCATCTTGGCTGCGCGGCGCGTCTTGCCTCCGCTTTTGACCACCGCGGCCACCTGGTCATAGACCCGCATGAACGAGAGCGGCCCGCTCGGCTTGCCACCGCCGGCGAGCTTCTCGCGATGCGAGCGGAGGGTCGAAAGGTCGGTGCCGGTGCCGCTGCCGAACTTGAAGAGCATGGCCTCGCTGGTGGCCAGGCCCATGATCGACTCCATGTTGTCATCGACCGACTGGATGAAGCAGGCCGAGCCCTGCGGGTATTCGTAGGGGTTATCTGGCTGCTCGACTTCCATCGTCTCGGCGTTCCAGCGCCAGTTGCAACGGGCCCCTTCCACACCGTATTGATGAAACAGGCCGACATTGAACCAGACAGGCGAATTGAACGCCCCGTGCTGGTTGAGGCACAGCCAAGTCAGCTCGCGGTAGAATTGTTCGCCGTCGGCTGGGCTGGCGAAATAGCCGTCGGCCAGGCCCCAGTCGGCGATGGTCCGCGTCACGCGGTGAATGAGCTGCTTGACCGAGCGTTCGCGTTCGGGCGTGCCGTTCTCGCCGTAGAAATACTTGCTGACAATGACGTTCGTGGCGAGTTGGGTCCAGCCGGCGGGGATCTCAACGTCCTTTTGCTCGAACATCAGCTTGCCGGTCTCGTCCTTGATCTGGGCGGATCGCAGCTCCCAAGCGACGGAATCGAACGGATCGGCCAGATCGGCCGGGCAGAACTGGGCTTCGACGCGCAAGCCTTTGGACAACTCGCGGAGGCCATCCATTTTGGAGAGGCGGGCTTTAGAATCGGGACGAGAACGCGGGGCGCTGACAGTCGCCATGAGACAGCTCCTTGCTGCAAAAAGGGGATCCCGGAATAGGGGCCCAAGCTTCCTGCTGAAACAGAATTACAGTGATCAAATGTCGGGTTGCGGAGCTGCCGTCCTTTGGGAAATCCCCCTCCCTTCACACAATATTCGCGATCGTCGCCGAGGAGTCAGAAAAGCCCTCGACATACCATATATTGTATGTTCGGCATCTGCTACTACAACCCGTAGTAGGTGCGACAGTTTACCGAGTGACAAAAACGAGTCAACTGTTGGCAGTTGTCAGCGCGCAAGTAGCGAACTGCCAAGCCTTTGCGCTGCAAATTGCCTATTTTTTCAGAGGCCTTACGAGGAGCTTGTGAAGTCGTAAGTGCTTTGGCCACTTGAACTTCGGGAAAATCGCTCGCGCGCACTGCCGGCGGCGGATCGCCTCCCAGAAAATTTGAATTCCTTTCACGCAATCTTCGCCGGAGCGACATTGTTGTCCGGACGCAGGAATTTCCGAGGTGCGGACGTGCGGTACGTCATCAAACAATCAAATGGAGCGAGGCACTCGCCACTCGCGCGAGAATTCTATGCCCGCCACCCGACCGTCGTCGCCCGCGAGCTATTGGGCAAGCTTCTGATTCGGCAGGCAGCAAACGGCCCGATTTTGGCCGGGCGAATCGTTGAAGCCGAAGGCTATCTCAGCACCCGCGACAGCGCCTGCCATGCCAATCGCGGGATGACGCGAAAGAATGCGACGATGTTTGGCCCAGCCGGCCACGCCTACGTCTATATGATCCACGCCCGGTGGTGTCTGAATGCGGTGACCGAAGAAGTTGGACAGGGTAGCGCTGTCTTGATCCGCGCGATCGAGCCGCTTCACGGAATCGAGCTGATGTGTGAGCGCCGCGGGACCCCAAAGCATCTCGATTTGGCGCGTGGCCCGGCGCGGCTCTGCCAGGCACTCGATGTGACGAAGCACTACGACGGCTGGGACCTGACGCTGGGCCGCGAACTGTGGATTGCCGACGAGCTGCCAAACGAAATTAACAATCGCAACGGCTCGCCACTTCGCATCGCCCGCTCACGCCGGATCGGCGTCACGTCGGCCCATCACCGACTGCTGCGCTACTATGTCGCCGGCAACCCCTACGTAAGCGGCCGGCGCACCCTGAATGGGATGGGTTGAAAATCTATCCTACGCGCGCATCCGCACACTACTTGATCGATATTTCTTCGCCACTTGGCAGGCGCATATCGATCTTGCTGAACATGTTGCCTGCCTGCGGATTGCGGGACTGCTCGGCGATGATCTTGGCCTCTTTTCCCTCGCTCCCCTGGGCATTGAACACGAGAACTTGAGCGCCGTGGCCGCGCTTCTCGGTTTCCTGGCCTGAGGCGATGAGGTCCACCGACAGGCTCTTGATTTCTCCCAAATGACGTCCGACGTTCGGGTCGCTCGCCAGCTCATTCTTGAGTTCGTTTTGGACCACACTCATGCCAACATTGAACATGAAGTACCCGCCGACGCCGCAGCAGACCACCATTCCGATCCCAAGCACACCGATGATCCCCAGGATCCAGATCCAGGTGTTCGATTTGCGCGGTGGCGGAGCTCCCACGCCGGGTGGGTTGGCATAGGGATTCGCGCCGCCAGCGCCAAAACCCGACTGATAGCCACCGGGTTGCTGGCCGAAGCCCCCGCCCTGGCCGGAAGGAAAACCCGAGGCGAAGGCGGACAGAAGCCACGCCCACGGATGGGCAAGGGGAATTGCAGCGGCGATTGCGCGGGAAGTTGTGGGCACGGGAAATTCCTTTTTTGGAGTAGGGAATCCTGATTGTCTTCGATCCAGCCGCCTGAAGCTTAACACGCCATGTTCTTTCTGCGCATATCGTAGGGCCGGGGATCGGGCCGGCGGGGTGCGAACATCCGCTCGGCAAGCGACGATCCCAGCCAGCCCATCGCGAACGGTGCGAAGACCCCCACGACCACCAGCCAGGTGGGATGGGGAAAACTGCGGATATTCATCACGTCAAGAGCCGCGAAGATGCAGGCGATGACCAGGCCGTGACCAAAGTACCCCCAGCGGGCAAACGACGCGGCAACCCACGAGGCCACCAGCGGACCAATCGTCCAGGCGATCGCAACGCCTAGCAGGGCCACAAATGGCGCCTTTGCAAAATGAGCCTTTAGCGCTTCCGTGTCCGACAAGTTGACGCCCGGCGGCAATGGATACAGCACCATTCCTGGCAGCTCGATTAAGAATACGACGAATGCCCCCGCGACCACCCCCGCCAGCACGCCCAGAACGCTCCGGACAATCGCCCAAAGCATTGAGCCGGACGACGATGCGCGCGGTGCTGGCGCGGCAGGGTCGGAGGCGACGGTGCCCGAGGGCTGATAGGGATTGGTGCTCATCGGCGTACGTTCTGCCGCAAAGCCTAACTCGGTGGATGCGTCGCATTCTAACGGGTTTGGCGCATCCGCTGTAGCGCTGGCCGCATGATGCAATGCTCCGTTGCGTCGGCTACGCTGGGTACTCCGGCGGCAGTGTATCTGGGAGCTTTTTCCATGTTGCGCGTCCTGACTGCAATCGTCCTGGCTGCTATTCCCGCGATATTGCTGGCCGCCGGGCGACCGCCGAATTTCGTCCTGGTGCTGGCCGACGATATTGGGGCCAAGGAGCTGGCCTGCTATGGCAATCCGCGGCATCAAACGCCGCGGCTTGATCGGCTGGCCAAGGAAGCGATGCGCTTCGAGACCTGCTGGGCCACGCCCCTCTGCACGCCAACGCGGGTCATGTTGATGACCGGGCAGTACGGCTTTCGGACGGGCTATTTCCAGATGTTCGGCAGTCCTTTGTCGCCGCGGCCAGACTCGCCCGAATACGCACACGGGGACAAACTGACATTTGCCGACGTGCTTAAGACCAAGGGCTATGCAACAGGGATGGCCGGCAAGTGGCAGCTCTCGGGCGAACATCCGACGCTGATTCATGACTGCGGCTTCGATACGTATCGGATGTGGGCCTACGAGCACAACCTGCCCGCGGGCGTGAAGCACACGGGGCGTTACGAAGGTGCCGAAGGGGGCCGCACGGCCCGCTACTGGCATCCCTGCATCGTGGAAAACGGCAAATACCTGGAAACAAAGCCGACCGATTACGGCCCCGACCTGTTCAATGCCTTCGCGATCGACTTTATCCGCCAACACAAGGACCAACCGTTCTGCTTTTATTACACGATGCCGTTGACCCACGGGCCACACGAGGAGACGCCCGACCCGGCTCATCCCGGCCAGCGGTTGCCGGCTGGTTACAAGAGCAACGTGGAGTATCTCGACTATTTGATAGGCAAGCTGCTCGACGCGATTGCTGACGCCGGCCTCGCGGAAAATACAGTGTTCATCTTCGTTGGCGACAATGGGACGGCGGGGACGGGTAAGGGGACGGTGACCGAGCTGGGTGTACGCGTGCCGCTGATGGTCCGCTGGCCAAGCGTCGTGAAGCCGGGCATTGTGAGCCGCGAGCTGGTCAGCGTGGCCGACATTTTTTCAACACTGGCCGAGATCGCCGAGGCAAAGCTGCCCTCCGGGCACGTGATTGACGGCAAGAGTCTCGTGCCAACGCTCCGCGGCGACGGGAAGAAGCATCGTGAATGGCTCTTCAGCTACCTGGGGCCCGGCCGAATCATTCGCGACGAGCGGTGGCTGATGGAATTGCCCACACAGAGCTCGCATGAGCGGATCTATGACTGCGGTGATTCACGGACGGGTGTGGGATATAAGGACGTGACCGACTCAATCGATCCAGATGTCGCTGCCGCGAGTGTTAAGTTCCACCGCCTACTGGCCGATCTGCCGGGTCCCGAGGGACATCCTGGCCTCAAGCAGCCAGCCGCGGAGAGTGACGGCAAAGCGAAGAAAAAGGGGAAGGGAAAGCAAAAGGCGGCCACAGAAGATTGATTTACCGCTTCAGGACGCGCTGTGCGTCGCGAACCGCGGCGGCCAGACGCTCGACTTCGGCAGGAGTGTTGTAGAAATAGAAGCTGGCCCGGCTGCTGGCGGAAATGCCCAGCCGATGATGCAGCGGCATCGCACAGTGGTGGCCGGCGCGGATCGCAATGCCGTGCAGGTCGAGGAATTTGGAGATGTCGTCCGGATGCACGCCATCGATGGCGAAGCTGACAATGCCCCCCTTCTTTTCCGGCGCCGGACCGAGAATCCTTAGCCCTGAAACTTCGCCGAGCAGTTCGTGGGCCAGCCGCGCGAGCACAAGTTCGTGCTGTCGGATTCTCTCCATATCGATCGTCTGGAGGTATTGAATCGCTTTGCCCAGGCCAATCGCCGGAACGATCATCGGCGTGCCTGCCTCGAACTTGTACGGCAGGTCGGCCGGTGTGAAACCTTCGAGCGTGACGGTCTTGATCATGCTGCCGCCCCCAAGGAACGGCGGCATCGCATCAAGCAGGCTCTCGCGACCATAGAGCACACCCACGCCCGAGGGGCCTAGCATTTTATGGCCGCTGAAGGCGACGAAGTCGGCATCCCAGGCGCGCACGTCGAGCGGCTCGTGCGGCGCGGCCTGCGCCGCATCAACCAGGACAACCGCGCCAACGGCATGTGCCCGACGAACGATCTCGGCGACCGGGTTGATCGTGCCAAGCACGTTCGAAACGGCAGCCACGGCAACGATCTTGGTCCGCTTGGACAGCAGCCGATCGAGCGCCGCCATGTCCAGCTCGAAGCCGTCGGTAATCGGCACCCAGCGGATCGTCGCTCCGGTTCGTGCGGCGAGCTGCTGCCAGGGGACGATGTTGCTGTGGTGCTCCATCTCTGTCAGCAGGATCTCATCACCCCGCCGCACGTTCGCATCGCCCCAGCTCCGCGCGACAAGATTGATCGCTGCGGTCGTACCCAAGCAGAAGGCGATTTCCGTCGTGCTGCGGGCATTGATGAGGGCCCGCACCGCCTCGCGGGCCGCCTCATAGCGCACGGTGCTCTCGGCCGCCAGCGCGTGTCCGCCGCGATGCACGTTGCTGTAATAGTGTTCGTAGGCCTCGACGACGGCCTCAATCACCTGCTTGGGCCGCTGCGTCGAAGCGCCGTTGTCGAGATAGGCCAGCGGATAGCCCTCGGCCAAAGTCGTTTCCAGGATCGGAAAGTCGCGGCGGATCTTCTCGACGTCCAGCGGCAGCGACACGTCGTGC
>Ga0065707_10082923_pt1 | contig 11399 bp, 12 predicted proteins | sample SwiRhicommuniRL3_FD_59094 | JGI IMG/M metagenome (GOLD analysis project Ga0065707, IMG submission 59094) | Switchgrass rhizosphere bacterial communities from Rose Lake, Michigan, USA - RL3 v2 (version 2) | ecosystem: Host-associated > Plants > Roots > Rhizosphere > Soil | place: East Lansing... | reverse complement strand
CGAAGGCCAGATCGGCTGCGGCGCTGGCGCGCGGATGATCGCGCTCGAACCACGCGAAGAAGCCGAGCTTCGCGCGCGCGCCCGCCGCGAGGGACAGCGGTGCGTCCTGCAGCACGGCCATCGAGTGCTCGTGCTGGCGACGCACGGCGGGCAGGCGCGCCGCTTCGAGCGCGGCGGGCGACCCACCGGATCGGGTGGCGAGACCATGGAGCTGGATCGCATCGGTACAGAAGCTCTCTGCGCGCTGCAGCGATCCGGTGGCGAGCCACGGGTGGCGTCCACCGACGCCGAGGTTTTGCCGCACCGCCAGCACGACACCCCGCGATGCGTGCTGCAGCGGCGTGTGATCGACGTATTGGCTGACGTAGTACTCGTTGAGGCGTACCGTGGCGTACTGCGCGAGCGCCACGTCCTGCGCGCAGACGAGATCCACCGTCTGCGGGTCTTGGCCTGCGTTCTCGAGTGCCACGTGCCAGAACCAAACGGGTGCAGATCGCGCCAGCAACAGCGACAACTGGAAGCGAATGCCCGCCCACTCGCCGGCGATGTGAAGCGCCTGCCGTTCCAGCTGCACCGTACCCGGGCTGCGCGGGCCCAGCAGCGGCGTGCACTCGATGCGCGCACCGTGGTGGCGGCGCAGGTAGAGATTGGCCGGGCCGCCCTCCAGTTCGTTGCCGACGAAGGCATTCACGACGACATCGCCGCAATTGATGCGGCGGATCGACCCGTTGGCGTTCAGATGGACCGCCAATCCGGACGGGCTGGTCAGTTGTAGAGAAACAGGTGCGCTCACGCTGCGCGGGTCTGACAACAGAGGGGCTGCACGGAAACGATGCGATCTGGCGGGATTCCGTCGATGGCCATCATCCTATACAACGAGCCGGTGCGCCGCGATAGCGCACGACGTCCCCGTTTCACACACGCGTCGATGGACTGGCTACTTCTGCCAGGCACGCTTCAGGCCTTCGGCGCCGAATGCGACGGCTTCGTTGGCCTTGTCGACCACCGCACCCATGCCGAAGAACTCGTGCGTCACGCCGTCAAACGTGCGCTTGCGCACCGGCACGCCGGCGGCCTCGAGGCGGCTCGCATAGGCTTCGCCTTCGGAGCGCAAGGGATCGATCTGCGCCGTGATCACCGTGGCCGGCGCCACGCCCTTCACGTCGGCCTGCGCGATCGAGAAATAGCGGTTCGCGCCCTGACCCTCGGCGAGGTACTTGCTGAAGAACCACGGCAGGGCCGCTGTGTTGAGCGGCTTGGCCTGCGTGTTTTCGCGCTCCGACTTGGAGTCGACCACCGCATCGGCCACTGGGTAGATCAGCAGTTGATGCACCGGCGGCGGCACATTCTCGTCGCGCGCGCGCAGTGCGATCGCCGCCGCCATGTTGCCGCCCGCGCTCTCGCCCGCGACGGCCACGCGCTTGGAGTCGCCGCCGAATCGCGACGCGTTCTGCAGCACCCATTGGTACACCATCCAGGTGTCGTCGTGCGCCGCGGGGAACTTGTGCTCCGGCGCGCGGCGGTAGTGGCTGGATACCACGATCGCGTTGGCCGCCTTGGCCAGCGCGCGCGGCGTCGCATCGTAGGTGTCGAGGTCCGCGATCACCCAACCGCCACCGTGGATGTACAGCACCACCGGCATGCCGGTGGTGCCGGGCGGCACGGCGTGCGCCGAGTCGGGGTTCGGCCAGTAGATGCGCACTGGGATCGCGACCGCAACATTCGGGCCAACGATCTGGCCATCGAGGGTTTCGCCTTCCGTCACGGGTTCGGTGCTCTTGCCCTGCTTTTGCAGCACTTGCTTCACGGCATTGGCTGGCGTGGGGCCGCTGCGCGCCTCTTCAACGCTGAGCGTGTTGAGTGGCTTGGCGCCGAGCGCCTGCAATTCGTCGAGCACCCGCTGCATCTGCGGGTCGGGCTTGCCCGACATGCCCGCGTCGCGCTGCTGCAAGTTGCTGCACGCGATCGTGGCGGCTGCAACAATGAAGCCAACGCTGATTCGACCAAGACCGATGTTCATCGCACTCTCCTGGGCAACTCCGCAAGACCGAGCAATGCGTGTTCCGGGACACCCGCGTGGCACGGCACGTGACTTGCCGAACCCTGATGCCGCCGCGCCATGTCGGCGCGGCGCAACCGATGGAGAGCCCCAATGCAGATGACCCAAGTCAAAGACAGCCTCGACCGCATCGAACAATGCATCGATCAGGCGGAGGCCACGATGCGTCAAAGCAGCCGTCAAACACCCGATGAATTGCGCCGCTGTGTGGATGACATGCACGCACAGGCGCGCGAGGTGCGAGACCTGGCGCAGCAAACCAATGACGAGAGCCAGCTCACAAGCCGCATCGACCGCTTGGAGCAAACCGGTGACCGCGCCAAACAGGCCTGCCAGAGCGCTGGCGGCGCGGTCGATCCGCAGCTGCAGTCAGCGGTGACGCAGGCACACGATCAAATCTCGAGCTTGAAGAAGCAATTGCACTGATCGTCGTCATGGCCTGAACGACGACCCGCTGTTGCGTGGTAGTCGAGTGATTCCGGAACTCGCGGACCTACTTCGAGTTCCCCTTCAGGTGTCGCACGAAGAAATCGACTACCTGCTGGCGCGCATCGACCGCGCGCGGATCATCGGCTTGCACGTCGAACCCATGGCCAGCCCCGGGGTACAGCTTGATCGAGTAGGTCGTCGCTCGCGCGCGCGCAATGGCCTCCATGGCGTGCGCCTCTTGAACCGGAATCACGGTGTCCGCTTCGCCGTGCACGATGAGCGTGGCGGGCAACTGGGCAATCTGGCTTTCCAAGGCGAAAGGAAAACCGCCGTAGAGCTCCGCCAGTGCCTTGACCCCGGGGTGCGTGCCTGCGACGGCGACCGCCAGATAGGCACCTTGTGAGAAGCCGAGCACGCCGATGGCGCCTGGCGCGCTGGTCGGAAGGCTGGCCAAATGGTCGATCACACCTCGGATGCTGGCGACCCAGTCCATGAATCGCCGTTGAAACAGGGTGGCGCGGTCGGCGCGATTGCGATCCGCGATGACGGCGGCGTCTTCGGGGCTGTAGTAGAGCGCCGCGCAGACACGAAGACCGTGCGCAACCAACGCTTCGGCGTGGCTCTCGTAGTGGTGGGCGAACGGTGCGAAGCCGCTTGCACCGTGCAACAGCACGACGACCGGCCGAGGGCTGTCCCCCGGTGCCGAGTAACACCGCAGCGCCACATCGCCGGCGGAACCGGATACGGACCCCTCGCGAACCGTCCAGTCGGCGCCCGATGCACAAGCGCTTGCGATGATCAGCGCGAGCGAGACGACGACGGTTCGCAACGTGGAATCGAGCCTGCCCTGGATCCTCATAGGCCCAGCGACTCTTCGTATGCGAACAGCGCCGGTGCCCCGCCCGTGTGCACGAACACGACGTCGTCGGTCGCCGACCAGCGACCCCCTCGAGCCTGTGCCATGAGCCCGGCAAGCCCCTTGGCGGAATAGACAGGGTCGAGCACCAGTGCCTCGAGCCGGCCGGCCAAGCGCAACGCCTCGATCGTGGCTTCTTGAACGGTGCCATACGCTGGGCCAGCGTGGCCTGCGACCACCTCGACACGCGCGTCGTCGAACGACACATCGAGCACCTCGGCGGCCGCTCGCGCGTACTGGCGGACATCGGCGGCAACGCGCTCGGGCTCGGCATCGATGTCGATGCCGACGATGTCCGTCTCGGGCAACACCGAAGCGGCGCCCAGAACGAGCCCGGCCTGTGTGCCACCGCTGCCGGAGCAGTGAATGATGGCCCGCGGCGCGAAGCCCAGGGCCGCACACTGCGCGGCGATCTCCAGCAGTGCACTGACGTAGCCCACTGCCCCCAGGGCATTCGACACGCCATACGGCACGACGTAGGGTCGCCGGCCTCGCGAGCGCAGATCGTCGGCCAGTCGGGCGATGGCCTGGTTGCGATCTCCCGCCCAAGGCACGGCGTGCAGGGTGGCGCCATACAAGCGGTTGAGCAGCGCATTGCCCGATGACTCATATTGCGGCGTTGGCGGCTGGACGCGGCCGTGGTACACGGCCAGGTGGCATGCCAGACCGAGCTTGGCCGCAGCGGCTGCAACCTGGCGCTGGCTGTTCGACTGCACCACTCCGCCCGATACCAAGGTATCGGCCCCTTGGTCGATGGCCTCGCGCAGCACGTGATCGAGCTTGCGCAGCTTGTTGCCACCGAACCCGAGGCCGGTGCAGTCCTCGCGCTTCACCCACACGCGCGGTCCAGCCAGATGCGCGGTCAACCGCGGCAGCGGTTCGAGCGGCGTGGGAAGCTGCGCCAGCCCCACCCGGCCAATGCGCTCGAGTTGCTGCTGCAGGCGCGACAGCGCTGCGGTATCGACGATGGTGGCCATTGTGCTGATCTGGTTGGCTGCTGCGACTGGGTTGTCGCTGTGGGTAATGGCTGCTCTCGGTCGTTGAGCGCAAGATTGCTGAAGATTGGCGTCGTCACTCACGCAGCAGAGCGCTCTCATCGCATGGCCATCTTCAACACCAAAGAGCGTTACGGCGCCGTCGCGATCGCCCTGCACTGGATCATGGCGCTCGGGCTGGGCGGCTTGGTCGCCATGGGTCTGTATATGGTGGGGCTTCCCGAAATCGGGTTCGACAAGCTCAAGATCACGCTCATCCTGTACCACAAGGAACTTGGCCTCGCAGCGCTTTTGGTCGCAGCGATCAGGCTGGCTTGGCGCATGACCAACGCTCTGCCGGCGTTGGTGAGCACGCTGCCTTACTGGCAAAAGGTGATGGCGCGCCTGGTCCATCTGTCGTTCTATGGACTGATGTTCGCCTTGCCGATCAGCGGGCTGCTGATGTCCTCGGCTGCCGCCATCCCGGTTTCGGCTTTCGGCATGTTCGACATTCCCGACTGGGTTGCGCCGAGCGAAGCCCTGTTCCGCCGCTTGATTCAAGTGCATCGGTGGCTCGGCTACGCGCTGCTGGTTCTGATCAGTATCCATGCCGGCGCGGCGCTGATGCATCACTTCGTGAGGCGGGACGACACGCTCAAGAAGATGCTCTCGCCGAAGCCAGCCCGCTAGTCGATCGCGTTGTCGAGTACGAACTGGGCGACTTCTTGCAGTGCCTTGCCCGTTGCGCGATTTGCAGCCGCAATGCCCCCTTGGGGCGACCGTTGCGACATCGGCTCGGTGACGACGATCTCTTTGGAGACGGCGCGGCGGCTCACAGTGTGGGTCAGCTGCAAATGCATGGCGATGCGCACGGCCACCGTTGGCTGCGTGAAGTCCTGGACCAGCTCGTCAATCTGGGTTTGCAGCACGTACGTGGACCGCCCGCCGTAAGGCACCGCAAGAACCGCTGCAAAGCGATGGGTGCGCTCCAGGGTCGTGATGAGCAGCGGTTGCATCATCTCCGAAGGGGTCGCTCCCCACTCGTGGTCGCGGTAGTACGCGATCTCATGGTCACGCACCGTGTAGGCCATCTGCGTCGTCTCGTAGGCACGTTGCGTGCGCGGCGTGACGATCAGCAGCGTCGCCGACGCCGGCACCGAACCCCCGCTGCGCGACGGTTCGGATGGCACTTCGGTCAGCAGGCCCCGCTGTATCTCGGGCGGCGGCGCCGGGAAGAGCGTGCAGGCGGACAGGACGAAAGTGATCAGCAGCGCAACGGCACCGTGTTTGCCCCGCCTCGCCGCCCGAAAGTCATTGCGCTTCCCCTGGGCCAGGCGGCGGGCCCGCTCGACCGCGCAGAAGGACGGATGGATCACGATTGATGTTCGATACCGTGTTGCTCAGTGTGCTGGAGATCGATTGAAGCCCAGCCAGGGTGTTGTGAGCTTCTGGGATCAGCTCCCTGTAAAAGGCATCCAGCGCCTCGTGCCCGGATTGCAGCAGAGGATTCAACTGGCCGCTTGCGGTCTCCGCGTTGGCCATGATGGTGGCCAGTCGGTCGTTGTTCGATGCCAGCGTGCCAGTGATTGCCTGCAGATTGGCGACGGACTGCTGCAACGAACGGACGGTTCGTGTGTCGATCGCACCGCTCACGCGCTCGGCGTTGGCAAGGATGGCGGTGAGCTTGTTGCTGTTCAGCGCCAGCGTCTGGGTGACGCTTTGCATGTTCTCGGTGGCCTGCTTCAGCGAGACGATGGTGCGCTCGTCGAGGACGTCGCGCAATAGCTCGCTCATGCGCTGCACATCTTCGCCCACGCGATTGATCGTCGTGTCCAAGCTCACCGAGCGCGACGGCGCCGCGCGAATCGACGGGGCGGAGTCTTTCGCGGTGGCCACCAGCGGCCGCGTGTCGTCGCCCTTGTCTTCGAGTGCGACGTAGACGTACCCCGTGAACCCTCGCGTGGCCAGGCCGCGCGATGTCACGGTGGCCACCGTCCCCATCGTGATGGGCGCGCTCCTTTGAAGGCGCAGCTGGATCTCGACGGTGCGCGCATCGACAAGGTCCACGCGATCGACCCGCCCGACATCGACGCCATGGAGCTCCACAGGAGCGTCTGCAAGGAGGCCCGACACGGGATCCTGCGTGAGCACGCGGTACGTCGCGTAGCGGCCTGCATCGTAGCGGTACCAAGCGACCCATCCCGCCAGGCCCAGCAGGACCAGCCCGACGAACAAGAGCCTGGCCGCGTTCTCTGGAGTCGGTTTCATGGCGTGTTACCTGCAGTGTCATCTGCTGGGTGTACGCCGATCTCCGACGCGATCTTCCGACGCAACGTCGCCGCAATCACGGCGACGATGCCATTCATGGCTTACGAGCTATCGCCGGAGTCCAGCACCGGCGAAGGCACGCGCTTCAATCGCCTTTGCTGGCGAACTTGATGGCCAGCTGCTCGGAGAATCGGGCCAGATCGATGACAACTCGTCCGTGAGTGCCGTGGCCGATTTCCTCGCCGCCATCCACGGCACGCACACGGAATTCGATGTGACGCCCGTTGACGCCGGTCACTTCGGCGAAGGCCACGATGCGACGGTTCACTGCCGTCGCCGCCACATGGTGCACGTCCACGCGCGTGCCCACCGCACTCTCGCCAGCGTCGAAGTACGGCTTGATCGCATTGAGCGCCGCGTTCTCCATCGCCATGATCATGACGGGCGTCGAGAGCACCGCGGGGAGCGTCGCGTCCTTGAACCGGTTGGCCAGGTGCTCGGGCGATACCACCATGGAGAAGGAACCTTGCGCCCCACTGGGTATAGCGCGCATCACGTCCCCTTTTCTTTCGATTGCCAAGGCAGGCAGAGGCAGTATAGGCACCCGCTCAGATCGACAGCCGTCAGACACGATCGGGTGTAAGGCGTACGGCAAGCTGAACAGGCGGACGCGGCACTGGCGCGCCTTGCCGCCCGCGCACCCACGCGGCGAGACGGGAATGTGGCTTGCCGCACACGTGCCCGCCATACGCAACTCACCGCCCTTGGTGTTCCCCATGCAGCAGTTTCATGAGCTCGCTGCAACGGGCGTTGCGGCGGCTGTGACCTTCAAGCAACCGGCAAGTGCATTCGCGATCTGCCGCTCACGCCGGACACGCTCATCGCCTGAACCCGCGACCAACACAGCACACCCCCTCGCGCTATCCGGGGCCCCGCCATGCCAGCTCAATTGACCCCCGCCGCACAGCTCACCGCCAAGGCCAAGACGCCATTCCCGGACGCTTCGCCGGAATACAAACGTGCGCGCGCGGCGTTGCTGGCCGAAGAAATCGAGTTCCGTCGCCACATGACGCGGCTCGTCGAGCAACGCCGAGCGTTGCCGCCGGGGCCCGTGATCACCAAGAACTACCGCTTCAAGGATGAGCAGGGGTTCGATGCTGGTTTGCTCGACCTCTTCGGCGACAACAACACGCTCGTCACCTACTTCTGGATGTTTGGGCCGCAGCGTGCGCGCCCGTGCCCCATGTGCACCAACTTGCTCGGCGCGCTGAACGGCAATGCCGCCGACATCAAGCAGCGCGTCGCGCTCAAGGTGCTGGGGCGCTCACCGGTGGATCGGCAGTACGCGTTCGCGCAGGAGCGTGGCTGGCGCGACCTGAATTTCGTGCAGACCGTCGGCGACGACTACGCGAAGGACCTCGGCGTGCTGATGGCCGACGGCAGCGAATACCCGGCGCTCGTGGTCTACCGGCGCGATGGCGATCAAGTGCGGCTCTTCTGGGCCAGCGAGATGACCAAGGAGATGGCGGATCCAGGGCAGGATCCGCGCGACGCTCCCGACATCGCCTCGCTCTGGACCATCCTGGACCTCACGCCCGAAGGGCGCGGCGCCGACTGGTACCCGAAGCTGCAGTACTGAGGGTCCCGTTGGGCGGCTCGTACCGCGCGCCGGGCCCCTGATGCTTGTCAGCGTGCGCGGTTTCGGCCACGATGACCAGACACGGGACCTGCTGATGGATTTCAAGCCGCGTCTGTTCGAGCACTTCACTCGCATCACCAAGGCGCTGGGCAGCGGCAACCGGCTGCGCATGCTGGAGCTGTTGGCGCAGGGCGAGCGCAGCGTCGAGAAGCTGGCTAGCCTAACCGCCATGTCGGTGGCCAACACCTCCCGTCACTTGCAGCAGCTGCGGCGGGCCGGCCTGGTGCGCAGCCGCAAGGAAGGCCTGTACGTCTACTACGAGATCTCGGGCGGCGGCGTCGTGCGGCTTCTGCAGGCGCTGGGCGAGGTGGCGGAGAACAACCTCGCCGAGGTCTCGCACCTGATTGGCCAATTCCTGTCGGCGCGCGACGACCTCGAGCCCGTGCCACAACGCGAGTTGCTGGAGCGCGTGCGCAAAGGCCTGGTGACGGTGATCGACGTGCGCCCGGCCGAGGAGTTCGCGGCCGGGCACATCCCCGGGGCGATCAACGTGCCGCTGTCCGCGCTTGGTGCCTGGGCGCTCGCGGCGCCACGAGGCCAGGAGGTCGTGGCCTACTGTCGCGGGCCTTACTGCGTGATGGCGTTCGAAGCGGTGGCTCAGCTGCGCAGCAAGGGATTGCGCGCGCAGCGGCTGGCCGATGGCTTCCCGGAATGGAAGAGCGCGGGGCTTCCCGTCGAGGTCGGATAGCCTCCCAGTCGCCGGCTCGTATTCAAGCGAGTGCTTGAATAGCGTCGGATCCCTAGACTGGCCGGCTCGATCCTCACCCCACAGGAGCTCGGCCGATCATGGACACAGCGCCCCATCTGCAGCGCTTGAACGGCGTCGTCGCGGAGGTCATCGCACCCTCCGCCGCCGAGGTCGACAAGCATGCCCAGTTTCCCCGCAGCAACCTCGACGCGCTGGCCAAGGCCGGCCTGTTGGGCCTGATCAGCGCCAAGGAGGTCGGCGGCCTCGGCGAAGACCTGCGCGCCGCCGCGCTGGTGGTCGAGAAGATCGCCGAGGCCTGCGGCTCGACCGCGATGGTGGTCTGCATGCACTACTGCGCCACCGCGGTGCTCGAGAAGTTCGGCCCCGCCGACGTGCGCAAGGCCATCGCCGCGGGCCGGCACGTGAGCACGCTCGCGTTCTCCGAAGCCGGCTCGCGCAGCCACTTCTGGGCGCCGGTGGGCACGGCCACTGCGGCCGGCGGCGGCATCGTGCTCGACAGCATGAAGAGCTGGATCACCTCGGCCGGCGAGGCCGACTCGTACGTGTGGTCCAGCAAGCCGGTGAGCGCCGAAGGCGCCAGCACGATCTGGCTGGTGTCGGCCAAGGCGGCGGGCGTGTCGACTGTGGCGCCGTTCGACGGCCTGGGCATGCGCGGCAATGCGTCGTCGCCGGTCAAGGGCGCGGGCATTCAGGTGACCGAGGCCGACCGCCTCGGCGCCGACGGCGGCGGCTTCGACATCATGATGGGCGTGGTGTTGCCGATGTTCCAGCTGCTCAATGCCAGCGCGTCGCTCGGCATCGCCGAGTCGGCGTTGCAGAAGGCGGCGTCGCACGCCGGACAGACCCAGTTCCAGCACCTCGGCCAATCACTGGCCGAGCTGCCGACGATTCGCGCCTACCTGGCCAAGGCGCGCATCAAGCTCGATGCGGCGCGCGCGCTGCGCGACGACACACTCGCCGCGCTGCAGGCCAACCGCGCCGACGCGATGCTGCGCGTGCTCGAGGTCAAGGCCGCGGCCGGCGAGACCGCGCTCGAAGTCACCGACACGGCGATGCGCGTGTGCGGCGGCGCGGCCTTCCGCAAAGACGTCGGCGTTGAGCGCCAGTTCCGCGACGCGCGCGCGGCCTCGGTGATGGCGCCGACCTCCGACGTGCTGTACGACTTCATCGGCAAAGCAGTCTGCGGGCTGCCGCTGTTCTGACTTCCAAGGAGAGCACGCACATGGCCGACAAGACCCTGGTGATGGGCGCCGTCGCGTACGCGCCCAAGGTCGTGACGATCTGGGATGGCTTCAAGGAGTACTTCGCCGGCCATGGGCTCGCGTTCGACTATGTGCTGTTCTCCAACTACGAGCGGCAGGTGCATGCGCTGTTTGACGGCGGCATCGACGTGGCGTGGAACTCGCCGCTGGCGTGGATCCGCGCCGAGCGCATCGGCCGCGCGCGCGGGCAGCCGGTGAAGGCGATCGCGATGCGCGACACCGACTGCGACCTGACCTCGGTGATCGTCGTGCGCAGCGACGCCGACATCAAGACCGTGGCCGACCTCAAAGGCAAGCGCGTCGGCGTCGGTGCCATCGACTCGCCGCAGGCGACGTTGATCCCGCTGAACTTCTTGCGCGGCCAGGGCCTGAAGCCCGGCAGCGACTTCACGGTGCGGCGCTTCGACGTGCTCGGCGGCAAGCACGGCGACCACATCGGCGGCGAGCGCGACGCCGCGCGGGCCCTGATCGCCGGCGAGCTCGACGCGGCCTGCATGATCGACGGCAATCATCTGCTGTTCGTCGGCGAAGGCACCCTGCCCGCCGGTCGCACGCGCGTGCTCGCGCAGACACCGGCGTACGACCACTGCAACTTCACGGTCACGGCGCGCGCGCCGGGCGAGCAGATCGAGCAGCTGCACCGCTTGCTGATGTCGATGAGCTATGCCGATGCCGCGGTGCGTCCGCTGCTCGACCTCGAAGGACTCAAGGCGTGGAAGCAGGGCCGCACCAGCGGCTACGCGTTGCTCGAGCAGGCCGTGGATGCCGCGCGCTTCTACGACGCCCAGGGTGCCATCGTTGAACCCGAGTATCGATATTGACGACGTCGGCTTCGAGCGCGGCGCCCACCTGCTGATCAAGCACGCGCTGCGCGGCGTGGCGCCGGGCGGGCGGCTGGCCGTGAGCAGTCGTGCGCCCGACTTCGGCGTGCACCTGCTCGGCTGGTGCCGCGCGCAGGGCCATCGCCTGGAGCTGTCGGCGCAGGCGCCCGGCCTCGCCTGGATCACGCCGGGCGACGCGCACGCCAACCGCTGGCACGCCGCCGAACGCGCCGGCGCGCCCACCCCATCGTCGCCGCAGTCC
>Ga0065707_10000779_pt1 | contig 11400 bp, 13 predicted proteins | sample SwiRhicommuniRL3_FD_59094 | JGI IMG/M metagenome (GOLD analysis project Ga0065707, IMG submission 59094) | Switchgrass rhizosphere bacterial communities from Rose Lake, Michigan, USA - RL3 v2 (version 2) | ecosystem: Host-associated > Plants > Roots > Rhizosphere > Soil | place: East Lansing... | reverse complement strand
CCACGCTTCGCGCCGCGAACGGCCCGTTCTTCGACGACAACAACAACGACACAACCAGCTACGCGGCAACCTACTACCCCGGCACAGGCAGTGTGGTGGAAGCGCAGCGCATTACGCTGGGCGTCGCGCAGGAACAGCCGAATGTGAACTTCGCATTGCAACCGGTGAGAACTGTGAAGATCACCGGCACCGCGTTGAACTCGATGGGCACGGCGCTGTCCAACGGCATGGTCACGCTGATGCCCGCTGAAGGCGTCGGCGGACCCGGTGGTGGGCCAGCGATTTTCGCGTTTGGCGGCGGCAACGGCCGCGTGCGGCCTGATGGCACCTTCACCATCGCGAATGTCGCACCGGGTAATTACACGTTGATGGCGGTAGCAGGCCCGGGCGGCGGCCGCGGCGGCGGCTTCGCGATCCGGGTCGGCGGCCCCGGCGGCGGTGGTTTCGACGAGATCGAGATGGCGACGATGCCGCTGACGGTCGCTAACGAGGACGTCAGCGGACTGACTGTCGTCGCATCCCGTGGCGCGAGCCTGAGCGGGAACGTCGTCGCGGCCGAAGGCTCGGTTGCGAAGCTGAGCACGAACCAGATTCAGATTGCGGCGCAGTCAGCCAACGGCCAGTTCCTGCCTGGCCCTCTCGGCAATCGTCCTACCCGTGTCGAAGACGACGGAACGTTCGTACTGACCGGATTGACGGGCCAGAAATTCATCCGTGTGAACGGATTGCCGCAGGAGTGGACATTGAAGGCCGTGATGTTCAACGGTGTCGATGTCACCGATTCGGCGCTGGAGTTCCGCGGGAGCACCGAAAACTCCGGCCTGCAGATCATCGTCACCGACAAGGTCAGCGATCTGAACGGCAAAGTCACCACGGCGAAGGGCGAAGTCACCCGCGACTACACGGTGGTGGTCTTCCCTGACGACCCGGTGAAATGGACGTTCCCGTCACGTTATGTGAAGACGGCGCGGGCCGACCAGCAGGGGCAGTTCCGCGTTAGAGCGCTGCCGCCCGAAGATCGATATCTCGCGGTCGCTGTTGATTATCTCGAGGATGGAGAGGGAACCGACCCACAGTTTCTCGAGCAAATTAAAACCCGGGCGACACGTTTTACCCTGGCGGATGGCGAGGCGAAGTCGCTCGATCTGAAATTGGTCAATCGGTAGGGGCCGAAGGTCGGCCTCTACGAGCCAATGAATCGTTCGTAGTCTTCAGGCGTATCGATGTCGATGAATGCACCCTCATCGTCGACGTCGACGTTCACTTCTTCGGCTGCGTGCGCGTGAACCACGGCTTTGGCGCCCTTTGACGGGTCCGAGCGACGCAGCTCTCCGAAAATGCTGCGATTGAAGACGACGGGATGCCCGTGTCGCCCGCCGCGCCGAGGCCGCACCAACGGCGCCGCAGGATTCGCGAGGAATGCTTCCCGCACCGCGCGAACGGTTGCCGCGGAAATGAGCGGCAGGTCCACGAGCGTCACCATGACGGCTTCCACGTTGTCGTGCCGCTCCGCGATCGCCGCCAGACCGACGAGCAGCGACGATAGCTGCCCTTCCTCGTAACGAGGATTCTCGACCGCGGACACGTGAACATCATCGCGGGGCAGCGAGGCGCGCACGGCAGCGGCATCGCCTCCAATCACCACGACGACGGCATCGGCGCCGCCTTCGCGAAGGACCCGGATGACTCGACCGAGAAATGTTTCACCTGAGGAGCCGAGCGGCAGCAGCGCTTTCGTTCGCCCCATGCGGGAGGACTTTCCCGCGGCCAGCACCACGGCTGGGATCATTCTTTTGCGACGGCGGCGGGCAGCTTCTTCCACTGCAGCGACGCGGCTGCGACGTGGGGTTGCTCCATGCGGCCGCGGCGAACCGCGATGAGCTCCGCAAGGATGCTGATGGCGATTTCTTCCGGCGTCACGGCGCCGATGTCGAGGCCAATCGGCGCGTGAACGCGCGACAGGCACTCCAGTGGCATGCCTTCTTCAATCAGCGCGTCGTAGATTTTCTTGACCTTCGCCTTGCTGCCGATCAGACCGAGGTAGCGCAGGTCGCGCGCAGCAAGCGAACGCAGCGCGTCGAGGTCGTGGCGGTGTCCGCGGGTGACGACGACGACATAAGCCGTCTGCGGAATGTCCGCCTTGTGCAGCCAGTCCGGAATCGACTCGACGGTGACTTCATCCGCCTCGGGAAATCGCTCGGCATTGGCGAACTTCTCACGGTCGTCGAGGACGTGGATGCGGAAGCCGGCGGGACGCGCGACCTTGGCGAGCTGGTGGCCGACGTGGCCGGCGCCAACGATGTAGAGCTGCGGGGCCGCTTCAACGGGCTCGATGTACACGGTCATCTGTCCCCCGCAAATGAGACCCGATTCCTCCGCGAAGTCATCGGTGAGATCGTACTTGACCAGGCGCGCCTTGCGCGCGAGCAGCGCTTCCCGTGCTTTGCCGAGCGCGTCGTTTTCGTAGCAGCCGCCGCCGATGGTGCCAGCAATCCGGCCATCGGGGTAAACGAGCATCTTCGCGCCAACACGCTGCGGAGTCGATCCTTGGGCGGCGACGATCGTCACGAGCGCCACCTCTTCGCCGCGTTCGAGAGCTTTGACGAGCTCGGTGAGGACTTCCTGGCTCATGCTGCCTATCTTATCGGAGCGTCAGGCCGGCTGGAGCCGGCCCTAGAAATAGTCCGATCTCCAGTAAAAGACCTCCTCCGCCCGCGACGGGATTCGGACATCGGCAATCGGCCGCAGCATGAAGATGTCGCGGGCCGGAACCCGGTTCTCCAGCCGCACCTGGGGCGGTGCTGGCATCCCCGGCGGCCACCATGCGCGGATCAGTGGCGCCGCACGCGACGGTTCACGCGCGAGGAGCACTTGAAGGATTGCGCCAAGGCGTGCGCCGGCAGGGTCGCGATCGCCCGCCTCCTCGAGGGTCCATCCTGAAGGCGAGACAGTCAGGAGGACGTAGGCGACGGCGGACGCCCCCTCCTCAGCAACAAAGAATTCCGTTTGACGCTGAGCCCGAGACCCTGCTCCCTGACCAAGGCCTGCCAGCAGACGTTTCTTGGCCAGCGCGTATTCGATAAGCGGCGGGTCGCGGCGAAGGACGAAACGGACATCGGCAGAACGTGTGGCGTGCATCGACGCCAACGCCGGCAAATCGCGTTGCTCGCCGGACCGGACGAGCATGGCGGGCGCCCCGTTCCTCCGCTCGACCTGCACGTCGACCTCGTCGAGCGGAACGGTTCTGAATCCGAGCCGTTGGTAGAACCGGTCGCCAATCTCGGAGAACAACCCTGCGATTGCCGCGCCCTCGCGACGCGACTGCTCGATCAGACGTTCGATAATCATCGCCCCGTACCCTTGCCCTCGTTCCTCGGGACGGGTGAATACCGCGCCAACACCGCACATCACGGCGGCGACCCCATCGAGACGGATTGGCCACAAGTAGCGCTTCGCGCTTGCGACCCATCGGCCTCGGTCGTCGAGGAGAGCAAATCGCCGAAGATGGTCCACACCCCAAGTTGTTCGCAGCTGTGCGGCGTTCCACCGTGCGTAAGCGTCGCGAGTCAGCCCTTCGTGCCACACGGGAAAGGTCGCGTCGAGAATCTCTTCGAGAATCGGCCCTTGGGCCGTCACCAACTCCATCGAAAGCTGGGAATTGTAACGCTCGCCGGCCGGAGGTTTCCGTTGTACAAGGTGCCCATGGCAACGCCGGACTTGCGATATCCGATCGGCGAATTCACGCTGCCCGCTTCGATTACGGCGGCCACACGCAACGATGCGATAGAAGCAATCGCGGCACTACCGGAACGGATGCGGGCAGCGGTGAGAGGGCTCTCCGAATCGCAGCTCGACACACCGTATCGCCCGAGCGGCTGGACCGTGCGGCAGGTTGTGCATCATGTGCCCGACAGTCATCTCAACGCGTATATCCGCGTGAAGCTGGCCCTTACCGAGAACAATCCGACGATCAAACCGTACGATCAGGAGGCCTTTGCGCAGTTGCCGGATCAACGGCTGCCGATCGACGTTTCGCTCTCGATGCTCGATGCGCTGCACGCTCGCTGGACGACCGTGCTCCGCGCGCTGACCGCCGAACAATTCGCGCGCCCGCTCGTCCATCCCGAGATCGGTCAGATCACGGTTGATTACCTGGTGCACCACTACGCCTGGCACTCTCGCCACCACGTCGCGCACATCACGCGTCTTCGCGAACGCGAACGATGGTAGAGTTAGGCGGACCTGAAGGTCCGCCTCTACGTCCAATGGCGGCGGAACGCTCGTAGAGCCGGACCTTCAGGTCCGCCTGCATCCAATGGCAGATTCGAAGAAACCATCTCAGGGCAGCGACGAACGTGAGATCGGCGACGCGCTAGGCATGATCGAGACGCGCGGGCTGATCGGAATGATCGAAGCGGCTGACGCCATGTTGAAGACGGCGAACGTCGTGCTCGTCAGCTGGCAGAAGGTCGACGCGGGGCTCGTGACCGCGCTGATTCGCGGCGACGTGGGATCTGTCAAAGCGGCGACCGACGCCGGCGCCGCCGCCGCGCGCCGCGTCGGCGAATTGATCGGCGTTCACGTCATTGCCCGGCCCGCCGAGGACCTCGAGAAGGTTTTTCCGATCCGCTGAGCCGACCGATCCCGGGCTTGCGTCGACGCCTTTCCCGCGCCATAAGCGGGCGAAGCGGCAACTCCTCTCCCACCATCATCAACGCCTGCGCCGGTCGTTCGAGGTTATAGAGCTGCCCGTCGGCAGTGCGTGCAAAGAGCTGATCGCCTCCGATGAACAGCGTCAGCGGTCCACCGTCGCCAATCGCTTCGTAGAGCCGCACGCTGAATACCTCCCGCAGCGTCGAAAGGAGCCGTCGCAACCGCGGCACAGAGAACCCGCGACGGCGAAGATCGGCGAGCACCTGGAGTTCGAGCACATCGAGCGGCGTGTATCGCCGCTCCGTAAAGCCGCCCGCTTCGGTTCGCTGCGGAGCGATGGCGGGAAGGAACAGCCGCCGCGCGTCCCACCATTGCAGCTGTCGGGCGGTGAGACCGGTCATCGACGCAACCTCACGCGACGAGTAGTACTTCTTGAGCCTCACACCTGCTCGCGGGCGTGACGATCGGCCATCTTCGCACCCTCAATGTCCTTGGCCGTGAGTCCGCCTTCGTCGTGCGTGGACCACGAGAGCGTGACCCGTCGATAGTTGATCGTAATGTCGGGATGATGATCGGCACGCTCCGCGTCGGGCACGAGCCGGTTGACGAAGGCGACCGCCTCGGGAAATCCCTTGAAGGTGTATTGCTTGCGGATAGCGTCGCCGTCGCGCGTCCAGCCATCCAGCGTCTTCAGCTGCGCGTCGATTTCGGCGTTGGACAGGAGTGTCATGGTGTCTCCCCCGGATCACAATCCAAATCGATCGGGACGAACCAGCTCCAGATCCGGATCGCGCCTGCCGTCGAGCACAAGATCTGCCACGACCTTCGCGGTCAGCGGCGACAGCAGGACGCCGTTTCGATAATGGCCCGTCGCGTAATAGACGCCCGGCATTGTTGACGATGCGCCAATCAGAGGCAACTCGTCGGGCGTGCCGGGTCGAAGACCGACGCGGACCGCCTCAAAACGCGCCTCGGGNGTNGTCGTCAACAGTTCCGCACTCGATTCCAGCAATCGTGTAACACCAGCCGCGGTTGCGGTCTCATCGAANCCCACCTCTTCAACGGTGGCGCCGACGAGCAGCGAGCCGTCGCGCCACGGNACAAGGTAGCAGTCGGTTCCCCACACCACGCGCGACAACGGACGCTTTTCAAAATGGAGATGAAGGAGCTGGCCTCGCACCGGACGCACAGGCGGCGTCAATGGCGGCACACGGCCGCTCCAACTGCCGGCCGCGATAACGACGGCATCACTTTCCAGCGGACCGGCCGACGACTGCACGATGCATGCACCACTACCGGTGCCGACCTCCTCCACGCTGCCCACGATCATCTGCGCCCCGCACCGTATCGCCGCCGCGAGAAGAGCGGACGTCAACTCGGAGGCCCGGACGTACCCATGGTCGGGCAACAGCAGCGCCGAGATCATGCGCGGCGACAGTCCGCTCTCGAGGCGACGCGCCTCCTGCGGAGGCATCAGCTCGTGGGCTACACCCGCGTGTGCGAATCGACGTGCCGCTATCGCCAGTTCCATCGCTGCGGCATCGTTTTTGGCGACGTGTAATGAACCAGACCGCTCGTACTCGATCGGCTGCTGCCCGTCGGCGGAAACACGCGCGATGAAGTCGTCATAGAGCGCCAGGCTGTTTACGCCTAGGCGCAGGAGCGCGTCGATGTGCCCTTCGATGTACGGGGCGAGGATTCCCGCCGACGCCTGCGTGGCACCACGGCCGGCGCCCCGCATGTCGACGATCCGGACGGCCGCGCCGCGCGAGGCCAGCGCGTGAGCGATCGCGCACCCGATGATGCCGCCGCCCACAACTGTGACCTTCACGACGCGATTGTACTGACCACTGCTGAGTTCGGGGCGCAGTAAACTGGTTCTCTGCCTTCCACAGACAATAGTGCGCCCAGGGTGCAGCTTCGCCGCATCTGTGTGTTCTGCGGATCAAGTACGGGGCACAACCCTCAGTACGCTGAAGCAGCAGTGCAGCTTGGTCGCGAGATGGCGCGCCGTGCAATCGGTCTGGTCTTCGGAGGCGGCGGCGTTGGTCTGATGGGTGTCATCGCGGACGCCGTGCTCGAAGCCGGCGGTCACGCGATTGGGGTCATTCCGCACGCGCTGGTCGCGCGCGAACTCGCGCACAGCGCGCTGCCCGATCTCCGCGTCGTCAACTCCATGCACGACCGGAAGGCAACGATGGCCGCGCTCGCAGATGCATTCGTCGCGATGCCCGGCGGCTTCGGAACCTTCGAGGAGTTCTGCGAGGTCATTACGTGGACCCAGCTTGGCGTCCACCGGAAATCATGCGGGCTGCTCAACGTGCGCGGTTTCTACGACCCGTTGATTGAACAGTTCGATCGCGCCGTCGCGGAGGGGTTTGTCAAGCAAGGCAACCGGCAGATCGTGGTCGCGCACGCCGACCCCGGCGCGCTGCTCGACGCCCTGGCCATCCCTCTCGCACCAGCCGAAGTGGCGTGGATCAGCCGCGCAGACGAGACGTAGCGCAGGCGGCGAGGCTACGCCCACAACCGGGGACAGCGGTTCGTAAGGCGAGCGGTAAACTATCGCGGTAATTCACAGGAATTCTCGCGAATCTCGGGGCACAGGCCTTGCTCTAGAGGTCAGCTATGGAAATTCGAACGTCCACTGTGGCGGTCATCGCTGCGTCGTGCATCACCGCTGGCGCGGCAGGCGCGTTTCTCGCGAGCCGTCCGTCGAGCAGCGCCGCTCCGGCGGCTGTACCTGCGGCGGATGTGGCCACCGGCGGCGTCGAGCAGTCCGAAGGCGTCATTGCCGACGCGCCGAGTGCACCAGGCTCCGCGGCCGCGCCGGCATCACCCGCAGCACTTGCACCAGTCGTTGCGCCACCGGCGAAAGCGCGCGTCGAAAGTCCTCGCCCTGCACCGGCGCCGCCGAAGAGCGCTCCGGCTCGCGTGCAAAGCACGCCTCCAGCGACACAACCAACTCGCCCAGCGATCGCCGATTCACGTCCAATCGCGACGCCGCCGACGACTCTCGACACCAGAGTGATTCAACCGAAGTCGGTTCAACCGGCTGCTGATGAGCCCGTACTCCCCCCTGCTCCGCCCGAACCGCGGTTTGTGGATCTCGTTGTCGCGCAGGACTCTGTGCTAGGTCTGCAGACGGAAACGTCCCTCAGCAGCGAAAAGGCGCGCGTCGAGGACGAAGTGACCGCTCGCGTGACGCGCGACGTCCGTGTCGGCGACCGTGTCGCGATACCCGCAGGTTCGACCGCACGAGGTGAGGTGACGATGGTCGAACGCGGAGGGAAAGTAAAGGAGCGGGCACGTCTGGGCATCCGATTCACGTCGGTCGTGCTGGCGGATGGCACGCGAGTGCCAATCGAGACCGACACGATTTATCGCGAAGGCGATAGCCCTACGGGTGAGAGCGTCGCCAAGATCGGCGGCGGTGCGATTGGCGGGGCGATCCTCGGAGGAATCTTCGGCGGGGCGAAGGGCGCAGCGATCGGCGCATCCGCGGGTGCCGGAGCGGGCTCGGCCGCGGTAATGGCTGGAGGCCGAAACCCCGCGACGCTGCCATCAGGAACGCCCGTGACGGTGAGGCTCGTGAAGCCGGCCACTGTTACGGTCGAAGAGTGATCTGCCAGTAACCACCGACCCGCAACCGAAGTAATATCTCCGACCGAAGGAGATATTCCATGAGTGCCTATCGTCTGGTGGCGGCCCTCGCCGTCGCGATGCTTGCAGCGCCGGTTTTCGCTCAGGTCAAGAAGGTTGACGTCGCGGGCGTCACGAACTTCAACCAGATTGACGCCGTGTTTGCGTGCGGCGGCGCCACTGACGCCACCGGGGTTGCCAACCTGAAGAAACAGGGGTTCGCCTCGATCATCAGCTTCAGGCTTCCCACCGAGCAGGGTGTGGCAGAAGAAGAAGCAGCGGTCAAGACAACGGGCATCAAGTACATCCATCTGCCGCTCAACGGGGCCATGCCGGACCCGAAGGTCGCGGATGAATTCCTCGTTGCCGTTTCCGACAAGAGCAATCAGCCCGCGTACATCCATTGCGGCGGCGGCGGCCGTGCCGCGTCAATGTGGATGATCAAGCGCGCGCTGAAGGATGGATGGACGGCGGATCGCGCGGCGGAGGAAGCCAACGCGATCGCGATGTTGTCACCGGCGCTGAAGACGTTCGCCACCAATTACATCGCCGCGCACAAATAAGACCCGTTGGTGGTTGGTGGTTGGTCGTTAGTGGTTGAACGTTAACCACCAACCACAAACCACCAACCACTAACCAGATGGACCCCTCCGAATTCCGGCGCCACGGGCACGCGCTCGTGGAGTGGATCGCCGACTATCTGACTGCATCGGAGCGGTACCCGGTCCTGGCGCGCGTCGCGCCAGGCGAGGTGCGGCGCGCCCTGCCGGAGCGGGGACCCGAAGCCGGCGAACGCTTCGATGAGATCTTTGCCGACTTCGAACGTATCCTCGTTCCGGCGCTGACGCACTGGAACCACCCCGGCTTCTTCGCGTACTTCCCCGCCACGACGAGTGCGTCCGGCGTCCTCGCGGAATTTCTGTCGGCAGCGCTCAATCAGCAGGCGATGCTGTGGCGCACTTCGCCTGCGGCCACGGAACTGGAGGAGGTCTCGCTCGCATGGCTGCGCAACCTTCTCGGCCTTCCAGATGCATTTGAGGGCGTCATCTACGACACCGCCTCGATCTCGAGTCTCCATGCGCTTGCGGCCGCGCGCCAAGCAGCGGTGCCGGATGTGCGCGAGCGGGGCCTCGCCGCGCGATCCGATGTTGGTGCGCTACGCGTCTACTGTTCGGAGCAGGCCCACTCGTCGATCGACAAAGCCGTGCTGACGCTCGGATTGGGACAATCGTCGCTGCGCCGCATTCCTGTCGACGAGCAGCACAGCATGCAGCCGCATGCGCTGCGAGCCGCGCTCGACGAGGATGGACGGGCGGGCGTGAGACCGGTCGCAGTCGTCGCAACTATCGGGACGACGTCGACCACCGCGATCGATCCGGTGAGCGCTGTCGCGGACATCTGCCGCGACCATCGCATCTGGCTGCACGTAGACGCCGCCTACGCCGGGGTCGCGGCGATGCTGCCCGAGTGCGCGCAATATTTCAGCGGCTGGGATCGTGCGGATTCCATCGTGGTCAATCCGCACAAGTGGCTGTTTACGCCATTCGATCTCAGCGCGTTCTTCTGCCGCCGGATGGAGATCGTGCGCGAGGCCTTTTCGCTCGTACCTGAGTATCTGAAGACCCTCGACGCGAGTGAGGGCGCGAAGAACCTGATGGATACGGGTATCCAGCTCGGCCGCCGCTTTCGATCTCTAAAGCTTTGGATGATTCTTCGGCATTTTGGTGCGGCTCGCCTCCGCAGCATCCTCGCGGAACACATTGGCCTCGCGCATGAGTTCGCCGCGCGCGTGGATAGCCACCCCGACTTCGAGCGGCTGGCACCGGTACCGTTCGGTGTGGTGTGCTTCCGCGCCAACCCGCGCGCGTTGCGTCTCGGTTCTGCTGAACTCGACCTCTTCAACCAGCAGCTTCTCGACGCGGTGAACGCCACCGGCGAAGTCTTTTTATCCCATACGCGCGTGAATGGGGTGTTTGTCATCCGTATCGCGATCGGCCATCTGCGCACGACAGCGGCGCACACCCGTCGAGCGTGGGAACTCCTCTCGCAGCACACGGCCGCGCTCGCCATCGCCAGCTGACCTCCTGCTGACCTCCTGCAACTTCAGTTTTTTCAATTGTTTGATTAGCTCTGCCGCACGCCACGGGCACCTCGCTTGCAGCCCCGCAGCCACGGAGCAAACCCGTCGCGAGAAGGCGACGACACGGACGGAGGAGGGACACAGATGTTAAAGAAGTGCGCACTGATAGCAGCGGTGCTGCTGGTCATGGGACCCGCGAGCGCCCGCGCTGACTGGTTATTCACGCCGAACATCGGCATCGGCTTCGGTGGAGACACACCATCGAACGACAAGCTCACTTACGGTGCAACGCTTGGCTGGATGGGTGCCGGCATCGTTGGATTCGAAGCGGACTGGTCGTACACGCCGACGTTCTTCGAGAACGACACCGACAACATCAGCTTCGCGGACAGCGACAACGTCCAGAACCTGATGGCGAACGTCGTCCTCGGCATTCCAGTTGGCGGTCAGACTGGCCCCGGCTTCCGGCCGTACGTCAGCGGCGGCTTGGGATTGATGAAGACGCACGTCGAAGACGCGGCACAGCTGTTTACAGTCGACAGCAACGACTGGGGTATGAACCTCGGGGTCGGTGCAATGGGCTTCATGACCGACCATGTCGGGTTCCGCGGCGACCTGCGCTACTTCCGCGATCTGGAGGACACGGAGCAGAGCGGAGGCTTCACGCTCGCAACCGGCAAATTCGATTTCTGGCGCGGCACCGCGGGTCTCACGTTCCGCTGGTAAATCGTTCGGATCGTTCGGATCGTTCGGATCGTTCGGATCGTTCGGATCGTTCAGACGTGGACTCGGTTCATGTTCTGAACGGTCCGGACGGTTAGGATTCCAATCTCCAGATCTCCTTCCACTGATCTCCATCCGCCTCGAGGGCCACGCATCCGTGCAGCGGGAATGACATGCCACGCTCATCGCGTGCCTTGGTCAACATCAGGAGCAGCCGCGGCAGATACGGCATGTGTCCCACAATCAGAATGGTTCGCAGCTCGCCGGTGAGGCGATCGCGCATCCACTGTGGCGGATCGTCG
>Ga0065707_10082922_pt1 | contig 11401 bp, 7 predicted proteins | sample SwiRhicommuniRL3_FD_59094 | JGI IMG/M metagenome (GOLD analysis project Ga0065707, IMG submission 59094) | Switchgrass rhizosphere bacterial communities from Rose Lake, Michigan, USA - RL3 v2 (version 2) | ecosystem: Host-associated > Plants > Roots > Rhizosphere > Soil | place: East Lansing, MI... | reverse complement strand
GCGCCGCCGGCTAAAGCCGCAGCGAAGGAGGAGCCTAGGAAGGCTCCCGCACCGCCGGTCATGCGTGCCGAACCGAAGTCCACGACTCGGACACCGGGTGACGCGCCGCTGGCATCGCCGGCCGTGAGGCGCCGAGCCCACGAGTTGGGCATCGCCCTTCAATTCGTGCCCGGCTCGGCAGCAGCGGGGCGCATCACCGAACAGGATCTCGACGACTTCATCGCACGCGGTGGCGTTGCTGCGCCCCCGATCGGGAGCCAGGGTGAGCGCTATGCCAAGCGTCACGGCGTTCGTGAGACCAAGTTGATCGGCCTGCGCCGTCGCATTGCCGAGAAGATGCAGGAAGCGAAACGCAACATTCCGCATTTCGGTTACGTCGAGGAATTCGACATGACCGAACTCGAGGCCCTGCGCCGCGAGCTGAATGAAGAGCGGCGGGAGAATCGGCCGAAGCTGACATTGCTGCCGTTCTTCATGCGGGCGATCGTGGCGCTGGTCCCTGAATTCCCGCACATCAATTCACGCTATGACGAAGAGCCTGGTGTGTTGCGTAGCTACGATGCCGTTCACATAGGCATTGCGACCCAGTCCGATGCCGGGCTGATGGTGCCGGTCGTGCGTCACTGCGAGTCGCTGGATCTGTGGGGTTGCGCACGAGAGTTGTCGCGTGTCACTGCGGCCGCCCGCGATGGAACAGCTACTCGCGACGAACTGAGCGGATCGACCATCACGCTCACCAGCCTTGGCGCGCTCGGCGGCATCTCCGCGACGCCGGTCATCAACGCACCCGAGGTGGCGATCATCGGGCCGAACAAGCTCGTCGACCGCCCCGTCGTGCGCGATGGGCAGATCGCGATCCGCACCTTGATGAATCTTTCCTGCTCCTTCGATCATCGTATCGTCGATGGGCACGATGCCGCGAAGTTCGTAGCGCAATTGCGGCGGCTGATCGAGAAGCCGGCGCGGCTTTTCATAGACAACCCATGAATCGATCGCCCATGACGCAAACGATCAAGAGCAAGGTACTCGTCGTGGGCGGTGGGCCAGGTGGCTATGTCGCTGCCATCCGCTGCGGGCAGCTGGGCCTGGACACCGTACTGGTCGAGGCGGATCGGCTCGGCGGCACCTGTCTCATCCGTGGCTGCATTCCTTCCAAGGCGGTCATTCATGCCGCAGGACAGTTCGAAGCGATGGCGAGAGCGGCGCAGGCACCTCGATTCGGCATCACGCTCGACACTGCACCTCGCGTGGATTTTGCGGCGACGACGCAGTGGAAGGAGACGATCGTCGATCGGCTCAACGGTGGCGTGCGGGCATTGCTGGCGCGGGCGAAAGTTCGTGTCCTCTCGGGTTGGGGTACGTTCTCCGACGCGAAGACCTGCAAAGTCGCTACCGCCGCGGGCGAGATCGTCATCGTCGCGGAGCACGTCATTCTCGCGACCGGCTCGACGCCCGTCGAGTTGCCGTTCCTCAAGTTCGGCGGTCGGGTGATTTCTTCGACGGATCTCCTGTCGCTGCAGGCGTTGCCGAAGCGGCTCGTCGTTGTGGGAGCGGGTTACATCGGCCTCGAACTCGGCATCGCGCTGCGCAAACTGGGTGTCGAGGTCAGTATCGTCGAGGCCCAGTCGCAGATCCTGCCGCTGTACGACGCCAAACTCGTCGAGCCCGTGCGGCGCTGGCTCGATCGCCATGCTGTGGCTGTCTACGTTGGCGCAAAAGTTCTCGGGCTGAATTCACCAGGCGACGCCGTCGAGGCCGAAACTCAACAAGGTGACAAGCTCACCCTGCCGGCAGATCGTGTATTGGTTACGGTGGGCCGGCAACCGCTCACGCACGGCTGGGGTCTCGAAGCAATGGCGGTCGCAATGGACGGCTGCTTCGTGAAGATAGACGATCGCTGTGCAACGTCCACCAGCAATGTCTGGGCGATCGGCGATCTGGTCGGCGAGCCGATGCTGGCTCACAAGGCCAGTGCGCAGGGAGAGATGGTGGCGGAGATCATCGCGGGTAAGCGACGACGCTTCGATGTCCGCGCCATCCCGGCGATCTGCTTCACCGAGCCGGAGATCGTGAGCGTGGGCCAGGATCTCAACGCCGCTGGCGGCGACGCGACCATCGTCGGTGTATTTCCGCTACAGGCAAACGGCAGGGCGTTGTCGATGGATGCCGGCGACGATGGCGGGTTCGTTCGGGTGATTGCCCGCAAGAGCGATCACCTGGTGCTGGGCATCCAGGCCGTCGGCCAGCATGTCTCGGAACTATCGGGCGAGTTCGCGACGGCAATCGAAATGGGTGCCGTGCTGGAAGACATCGCCGGCACCATCCACGCTCATCCCAGTCTCGGCGAAGCCTTTCACGAGGCGGTATTGAAATCGCTGGGGCACGCGATTCACATCTGAGCCGGCAGCTGCGAGCTTACAGTACTATCTCAAAAGCTTCCTCCTTCATTCCTTCTGCTCTGCGATCTCTGCGTGCTCTGCGAGAGAAATCTTCATCACACGTCAGCGTAAGCCGAGGCGTGATTAAGAAAACCTCTCGCAGAGCACGCAGAGTTCGCAGAGTTCGCAGAGCAGAAGGGGATAGGGTCGGAATCGGAATTTGAGATCGGTTTCAAGCTATCAGACCTGCATTTCCGGAACCGAGTCCGGAACGAGCAAGCGCCCGGCAGTTTTCGCACGAATCTCTTCAACAGTCACGCCGGGCGCACGTTCCTTCAAATGGAACGCGCCGTCGGCGATTTCCAGATAGGCAAGATCGGTGAGCACGCGTCGTATGCAGCCGCAGCCAGTCAGCGGCAATGTGCAGCGGCTGAGTAATTTGGATTCACCGTCCTTGGCAGCGTGCATCATCGTGACGATGATGTTGTCTGCGCCGGCGACGAGATCCATCGCGCCGCCCATGCCCTTGATCAATTTGCCCGGCACCATCCAGGAGGCGATGTTGCCTTCGACGTCCACTTCGAATGCACCGAGCACCGTCAGGTCGACGTGCCCGCCGCGGATCATCGCAAACGATTCGACCGACGAGAAAATCGAAGCGCCCTTGCGCGTGGTTACTGTCTGCTTGCCTGCATTGATCAGGTCCGCATCGATGTCGCTTTCGAGCGGAAACGGGCCCATGCCGAGCAGGCCGTTTTCGGACTGGAGCATCACGTCCATGCCTTCGGGCACATAGTTCGCGACCAGCGTCGGAATGCCGATGCCGAGATTGACGTAGTAGCCATCGCGCAGTTCGCGTGCGACGCGGTGGGCCATTTGTTCTCTGGTAAGTGCCATGCTCGACCTCAAGCGGCGCGCGTGGTGCGCTTCTCGATGCGTTTCTCGAACTCGCCCTGGATCAGGCGATCGACATAGATGCCGGGTGTATGGATCTGGCTGGGTTCGAGGGCGCCCGGCTCCACGATCTCTTCGACTTCCACCACGGTGATGCGACCGGCAGTCGCGGCCGCTGGATTGAAGTTCTGCGCCGTGTGCCGGTAGATGACGTTGCCATACCAGTCCGCTTTCCAGCCCTTCACGATGGCGAAATCGGCGGTGAGGGACTCTTCGAGGATGTAATTGCGGCCTTTGAACTGGCGCACTTCCTTGCCTTCGGCCACCGGTGTTCCGTACCCGGTCGCCGTGAAGAACGCTGGAATTCCGGCGCCACCCGCGCGGATTTTTTCGGCGAGCGTTCCTTGCGGCGTGAGCTGTACTTCGAGCTCACCCGAGAGCAGCTGGCGCTCGAACTCGGCATTCTCGCCGACGTAGGAGGAGATCATCTTGCGGATCTGCCGATCCTTGAGGAGCACGCCCAGGCCGAAGTCGTCGACGCCGCAATTGTTGGAGACGACGGTGAGCCCTTTCACCCCGCTTTTGCGGATCTGGGCGATCAGGTTCTCCGGAATGCCGCACAGCCCGAAGCCCCCGGCAATGATGGTCATGCCATCGGTGAGGCCGGCCATCGCAGCCTCGTAGGTGTAGACGCGCTTATCGAAACCTGCCACTGCGGCGATCTCCCGTGCATGGAACAAGCGGAGCTTGGCGCGATCCGGCCAATTTGTTAAGTTTGAAAATACTCTGGATTGTTTTGATCGGTAAATGAATCGATGAGCCCGCGCCAATTAGAGGCTTTCGTAGCCGTCGCTCAAACCCTGAGCTTCGCCCGTGCCTGCGAGCGGTTGCACATGTCGCAGCCGGCGCTGAGCCTGGCGATCAAGAGTCTGGAGGACTTGCTCGGTGGGCGCCTGCTGACACGCACCACACGCCAGGTCCGACTGACACCTGAAGGCGCTGCGCTTCTGCCGCAAGCCTCGCGGCTGCTGGCGGATTGGGAGAATGTCCGCGAGCGCTCGCGACAGTTTTTCGCTCTACAGCGAGGGCACGTCACGATTGCGGCGATGCCGTCGTTCGCTGGAAACGTATTGCCCGGAATACTGCGCGAGTATCGCACCCGCTTCCCCAATGTGGAGATCGCCGTGCACGACGTCATCCACGAGGATGTCGTCGGCATGGTCGAAAGCGGCCGGGTGGAACTCGGCTTCGGCTTCGAGCCGGAGGTTCAAACCAACCTGCGATTCGAAGCGCTGTTCGTCGATCCGTTCATGGCGATCGTGCCGCCGGATTCTCCGTTGGCGCAGGGCTCGTCAGTCACATGGTCGCAACTCCTGAGCAGCAACTTCATCGCTTTGCAGCGGCCCTCGACGGTACGGAGCCTGCTCGAGGCTTCGCTGGCAGCGAAGAAGATGAGTCTGCGTGTCGCACTCGAATGCCATCAGTTAGCCACGGTCGGACAGTTCGTTGCCGCGGGATTGGGTGTGAGCGCGGTGCCGCAACTCTGCAAGCGGCACATGATCGCGCTCGGTGCTAAATGCCTGCGATTGGAACGACCGTCGATTCGCAAAGCCGTTGGACTGATCGTACGAGCGGACGAGCGGCTCTCCAGCGCGGCCGAAGCGGTGCGGAGCGCCATGCGCGAAGGGCTACCTGTGTAATACTGCGACGAGAATAACGGGAGAGTCGCATGCTATTCGAAACAGTGGCTACGGGCGGGTGCCGCTCTTATCTCATCGGCTGCGAAGAGACCTGCGCCGCGGCGCTGATCGATCCGGAACTCAGCCAGGTCGATCGCTACGCAGTGCTGGCGGCGAGAGATGGACTGCGTATCAAATATCTCGTCGATACCCACACCCACGCGGATCATTTCTCCGCCACCCAGCAGCTCGCGCGGCAACTCAACGTGCCGGTGGTGATGCATGGATCGAGCCCCGCGCCCTTCGTCGATCTACGGCTGCAGAGCGGCGAACTGCTGGTGGTGGGCAAGCTTCGGATCCAAGCGATGCATACACCCGGGCACACGCGCGATTCGATGTGCCTGACGGTGGAGGACCGCGTGTTCACCGGCGACACATTGCTCATCGGTGGAACGGGTCGCACCGACCTGCCTAGCGGCGATGCCGGCGCGCTCTACGAGAGCCTGTTCGATGGAGTGTTGAGACTGGATCCGTCGACGAAAGTGTTTCCGGCGCACGAATACAAAGGCCGGGCGCATACCACTATCGGCCAGGAACTGGCCGAGAATCCACGGCTGCAAAAGCGGGATCGCGGCGCCTTCATCGAGATGATGCAGAACCTCAACCTGACGATGCCCACGCACATCACCGAAGCTCTGCGTACGAACATGACGGGCGGCAAGACCGTCGCCCAGATGCTGGCGGAAGCTGCGGCGATCGTGCCGTTCATGTCGCTCGCCGAATTGAAAGCATGCATCGAATCCGGCAAGTGCGACTTCACCGTGCTCGACGTGCGCGAGCGCGATGCATTCGAGGAAGGTCACGTTCAAGGCGCACGTCACCTGCCTCGCGGGCAATTGGAATTGCGCGTGAACCAGGAGCTCACTGATCCGACGCGGAGAATCCTCGTGTACTGCGAGTTCGGCAGAGTCTCGACGCTCGCGACTGCGACGCTGCGGCAAATGGGATTCAGAGGAGCCGTGGCATTGGATGGCGGAATGAAAGCATGGCGCGAGGCGGGATATACGCTGGTGGCGGGGAAGGAGGGCTGAGACTTTCTCCTTTATCGGTCGAGCCAGTATCGACCAAGCATTCGATGCCGATCCGCATTGGGCGAATCATCTCGCCGCAATGCCATCACCGCTCTACATCAGCCTGCAGCTTCATAACTCGCACCATAGTGCAAGATACTGAGGGATCAGTCAGTTAACTTGCACTTTGGTGCGAACTGGCAGGCTTGTCATTGTCCCCCCATGCCGGAATTCCCCTGCCGCCTGACAGGGAAAGCCGTAGCAAGCCCCGAGGTCGCTTGGTGCTTTACCTCAGCACAATTGCCTGCATCGCCGCCGCGAGCGTGGGGGCTCGGCCAATATGTCGCGGTGCTCACTACCTTTAGGATCATCACTGTCTACAAGGGCATAACCGTCGAGAGACGGCGACGCAAAGCCTCCGGTCCACGGGCTTCACATGAAGCCATGGATAGCGGGGTTGCCGCTGGTTGTTCGTGATGGCACGAACGCCGGCGTGAAGTGAGCAGGTCAGATCAAGCGCGTAGCGCATTCGATTTGCAGAACTTTCCTTGAAAGACGGGTGCCCGCGGCTCCACGCCGCTCGGGCTTCGTAGGTCTGTTCGCAACTTCGGGTACGCACCGTGCATTTGTATATCAGCTATTCCTGTTGGATCGCCAACCGTATTGCGTCGTCCGTCAGCCGCACATTGTCTAGATGGCGCGGTTGCCTGCTTGCAATTGCAGCTATTCTTCCCCTTGCCGCGCATGCCGATGTCAGGCTCGCCGTAGTCGCAACGAGCGGCGCTGTCGATGGTCAGTCGGTGGCCGACAGTGCTGCACGCGGCAACACGGAAAAGTATGCCGTGCCGCAGCCGGGTGATCTGGTCCGCTTCTGCCCCAACGCCACCTGCGACTGGTCCCCGACCATGGTGTGGCGCAAGTTCGGCTCACTCGCGGCGACGGACAAAATAGATGTCTGCACCACTCAGGGCGTACCGGCTGGCACTGTAGTTCCACGTCCCTGGACCAGTGCGGGCGATCCCTGCAAGTCATGGGCAGCAGTCGCCAAAGCGGTTGCCTATCCGAGCAAGAAGTTCGCCATCATCGCAACCGGCGGCGCAGTCGACGGACAGTCGGTGGCAATCAGCGCCGCACGCGGCAACACCGAGAAGTACGACAACCCGCGAGCCGGCGACCTGGTCCGCTTCTGCCCCAACGCCACCTGCGACTGGGGTCCAGGCATGGTATGGCGCCGCTTCGAAACGCTCGCGATCACGGACAAGATCGATGCCTGCACGACAGCCGGTGTCGTGGCTGGCACTGCGTCGCCACGTCCTTGGAGCAGTGCGGCCGATTCGTGCAAGTCGTGGGCGGCAACCGTGAAAGCGGAATTCGTCACCGGCACGCCGACGATCTCGGGAACCGCAGCCACTGCCGCGGTCGTCGGCACTAGCTATTCCTTCCAGCCAACGGCGGTGGATCCCGATGGGGACCCGCTGACATTCAGTGCGTCGGGCAAGCCGAGCTGGGCGAGCTTCAGCGCCACGACCGGCCGTTTGAGCGGCACGCCGGATGTTGCGACCTCCTGGTCGAACATCGTGATCACCGTGTCGGACGGGAAAAGCAGCACTTCGCTGCCGGCCTTCTCGATCAAGGCCGTCGCTCCGCCGAACGCAGCGCCTACCATCGGTGGTGCGCCGGGCACGTCTGTCGTCGCGTTGCAGCCATATACATTCAAACCTTCCGCGACCGATGCGAATGGCGATGCATTGACTTTCAGCATCTCGAACCGACCCGCCTGGGCGTCCTTCAATGCTGCGACCGGCCAGCTCAGCGGCACGCCTGCCGCTACCAATGTCGCGGTGTATGCGAACATCGTCATCGGTGTCAGCGACGGCAAGGCGAGTACCTACCTGCCGGCTTTCTCCGTGACGGTGCAGGCGCCGCCGAATCGTGCACCTACCATCAGCGGCGCGTCGGCAACATCGATCGTTGCCGGTGACGCTTATAGTTTCCGGCCGGTTGCCAGCGACGCCGATGGCGATGCGCTCGGCTTCTCCATTCAGAATCGTCCGGTCTGGGCCACCTTCAGCACTGTCACCGGTATGCTCGCGGGTACACCGACGAGCGCGCAAGCAGGCAGCTATGGCGGCATCGTGATCAGTGTGAGCGACGGCAAAGCCACTGTTCCGCTGCCAGCGCTGACGTTGACGGTAACCGCACCGAACGTTGCACCGACGATTGCAGGCTCACCAGCCACTGCAGCGACTGCAGGAACGGCATATCGATTCCGGCCCACCGCCAGCGATGCGAACGGCGACACGCTCAATTTCTCCATCGCGAATCTGCCGACGTGGGCAACGTTCAACTCGGCAACCGGTGAGCTGTCGGGCACGCCGTCCGCCGCCGATGCCGGGTCTTACGGCAATGTCCTCGTCAGCGTCAGCGACGGCAAGGCCACGGCATCGTTGCCGGCATTCGCCATCAAGGTGAGCCAGGTCGATCTCGGCGTCGCAACGCTGTCCTGGACGCCGCCGACGCAGAACATCGATGGCTCGCCGCTGACCGACCTTGCCGGTTACCGCATCGTCTATGGCACCAGTGCGACTGCGCTGAATCAAAGCATCCAGATCGCGAATCCGGCCGCCCAGGCCTATACGATCAACGGCCTGTCGCCGCTGACTTATTACTTCGCGGTCAAGTCCTACAACAGCGCAGGCGTAGAGAGTGTCCTCACGCCGGTGCTGAGCAAGGACTTTTCGCCGGCGACGGGCAGTCTCGCCATCGCTTGCGACAAGCCCGGCCAACTCAGCGGCACTGCGGTCGCGGACTGCCAGGGGTTCGAGGTATATCGCAAGCCTGCGTCGACCGACCTGGTTCGCTCGTGCATGGATGGACAGCCGGCGAGCTGCTACTGGGATGCGAGCTACAGCCATCGCCGGCTCAGCGAAATTGCGGACTCGACCTTCGTCGAAGTGTGCGACACGCAGATCACCAACGGTACGCCGATTCCTTCTCCCTGGACTGCGTCAGGAGATCTCTGCAAGAGCTGGCGCGTCATTCCGAAGTGGCAGCTGGCGCAGCAATAGACACTTCATTCCGAGGCCTCGGGCTGAGGTGTCGAACAAGGGAGGACTCCGAGAGTCCTCCCTTCGTCTTCTCCATCGAGGACGGCATGAGCCCGCACGCGATCGATGTCGCCTTCCCATGCGGCGATGGCAACGGTCGCGACGCAATTGCCGACGGCCCGCGCCATTCCCATGAACCAGTCGACTGACAGCACCAGCACCAGGCCGATGGCGGGAATGGCGGGAATCGCCTGCAGCGTCGCAGCCAGTACGACGATCGCCGATCCCGGCACGCCGTGAGCGCCCTTTGAAGTCACCAGCGAGATTGCCAGTAGTCCGAGGCCTCGGCTAGTGTAGTTTGAATTTGATGGAAGCCGCTACTTGGTGCCATTCGTTGCTACCGCCGGCACGATCACGCTTGCTTGCGCTGGACCGTTGCATCGGCGGCCAGCGGCAGGCGAAGCACGAATCGCGCACCACGGCCTGGCCCTTCGCTGTGACCGGTCAGTTCGCCGCCGATCTCCTTGGCCAGGATGGCGCTCGTGTGCAGTCCGAAACCGTGTCCGTCTTTCTTGGTCGTGAAGCCGAACTCGAACAGGTGTTCGAGTGCTGTCGCGCTGATTCCCGTTCCTGAATCTTCTATCTCCAGGGCCAGCGAGCCGCGCCCGTGCACGCAGATGCGTAGCGTGAGCACGCGTTGGCCGTCGTCTCGATCTTTGAGTGCATGGCGCGCGTTACTCAATAGATTTCCCAGGATCTGGATCAGCTTGTGCCGGTCGATCGTCACCGCGGGCACCGGCTGGTATTCGCGCCTGATCGATACCTCGGTGTTCGCAGTGAAGTGGATGGCGACAGCGTTGTCCACCAGTTCCGCGATGTCGACTGCTTCAGTGACGCCACCGCGACGTGCATTGGTCTGCTGGGCTGCAACGATGGCGCGGATATGCCCGACGTGCGTAGCGATGGCTTCTGCTTCGGTCTGCAGTCGCTGGTTTTCCGCATCGAGCGTCTCGCCCAATTGAGCAAGGTAAGTAGGGATTTGCCGGCCGCCTGCATCGTTCGCCAGGAACGTTCCCAACTGGTCGCCTTGTCCAGCTAGCAGCGAGGCAATGCGCCGAACGTTGCCGGTGCGTGAGTTGCGCAACCGTGTCTGCACGAGCGAGGCAGACACACCCAGGCTGTTCAAGACATTGCCAACGCTATGCAGAACACCTGTGGCGACTTCCGCCATGCCTGCATCTCGCGAGGCGTCGCGTAGCTGCATCTGCAGCTCACGTCGGCGTTCCTCTTGCATGATCTCGTCGGTGACATCCCAGGACACACCTAGAATCCGCACTGGCGTGCCTTGCTCATCGCAGAAGATCCGAGCGTGCGCCTCCAGATGAACAATGTTTAGATTGGGCGTAATGACCCGGAAGCGGAACTCGCAGACGTCCTTGCCTTCGGCAACTGCCTTGCGCACGGCATCGGATTGCACGGAGCGGTCTTCCGGGTGGGTCATATCCCTGACAGCGTTGGGGTGCCTCTGGGAACTCACACCCGCCGCACGGAGCGATTCGATTTCGTTTTCCGTCCACAGCGTGGTGTGAGTCGAGATGTCCTGCTCCCACGAAGAAATGCCGGCCGCCCGGGTCGCTAGGCCCAGCAGGTTCTTTCCATGCTGCAGAGCCGAGTTGACTTGCGCCAGGCGCAGCGCGTCCTGCCGCGTCTTCGATGCGAGGTGCGCATCGTAGACTGCGGTTATCAAAGTAATCGCGAGCACGCCGAGTGCGATCAGGCCGATGGTCAGCGCGAGCCAGCCATTATCGAACGACGCTCCACCGAGGCAGTACGACCCGAGAGAAAATTTCGAGGCTGCCATGGCGGTGTAGTGCATCCCGCTGATGGCGAGTCCCATCACGATGGCAGCGCCGCAGCGGGCCAGTGCGATATAGGTGGATTGACCGCTGCGGAGATTGAAGGCCAGCCACAGTGCGGCAAACGATGCCGTGACTGCGATGAGCACGGATGCCGCGACCAGCCACGGTTCGTAGGTGATCATGGGCACGATCGTGATCGCTGCCATGCCCGAATAGTGCATGGCGCAGATGCCCGCGCCCATGATGAGGGCTCCGACGGCGAGGCGTTGCAGGCTGAGCTCCGAGCGACTGGCAATGGCGAGGGCGAAACCCGACGTGATGATGGCGATCGCCAGCGACCCGAGCGTCTCGACGATGTCGTAGCGCAGCGGGATGGACACGGAGAAGGCCAGCATGCCGATGAAGTGCATCGACCAGATGCCGGTGCCCATTGCGATGGCGCCGCCGAACAGCCAGAGGCGGCCGCCGGGCCCC
>Ga0065707_10002090_pt1 | contig 11402 bp, 6 predicted proteins | sample SwiRhicommuniRL3_FD_59094 | JGI IMG/M metagenome (GOLD analysis project Ga0065707, IMG submission 59094) | Switchgrass rhizosphere bacterial communities from Rose Lake, Michigan, USA - RL3 v2 (version 2) | ecosystem: Host-associated > Plants > Roots > Rhizosphere > Soil | place: East Lansing, MI... | reverse complement strand
GCTGCCGCTTCGATTCCGTCCACCGCGACTTCAACGTCATCGCCTGCCGCTCGACCTTGTCGACCGCCTGCCGGATCGAGAGCGGCCAGGTGGTGCCATGGCCGACGCTCGTCAGCAGGTGATCGCCCTTGGCGTGCACGGCAAGCTCGGCGACGTGCCGGTACTTCTCCTTGGCCAGCGTGATGACGGCGGACAGGGCGCGGTCGTTGAGGATCCGTTCGAGCTTGGCGAGGCGCTTCTCAATCAGCTGCCGGATCCCGGGCGTAATCTCGACCTGGCGGCCGGTGATGGCTAGGCGCATGGACATCGGGCTAGTAGAGAACTTTTCTCTGGTTCGAGGTCGGGATCTTCAGCTCTTCGCGGTACTTCGCGATCGTGCGCCGCGCGAGCATCAGTCCTTCCTTCTGCAGGATGCTGACGATCTTGGAGTCGCTCAACGGCTTCCGGGGGTCCTCGTTCTCGATGATCTTGCGGATGCGCTGCTTGATGGTGACCGACGAGACGCTGTCGCCGTAGGAGCTGCTGATGCCGCTGTGGAAGAAGTACTTCAGCTCGAACACACCCTGCGGCGTGTGCATGTACTTGTTGTTGACGACGCGGCTCACGGTGGACTCGTGCATGCCGATGTCGTTGGCCACGTCGCGCAGCACCAGCGGGCGGAGGTACTCGATGCCGTGGTCGAGGAACTCGCGCTGGAAATTGATGATGCTGTTGGCGACCTTCTGGATCGTCTTCTGCCGCTGGTCCACCGACTTGATCAGCCACAGCGCCGACCGGAACTTGTCCTTCACGTAGGCGCGCGTCTCGTTGTTCTCGGGCGTGCCCGCCACGTTCTTGTCGAGCAGCCGGCGATAGGTCGGGCTGATGCGAAGCTGCGGCAGCCCTTCCTCGTTCAGCATCGCCACGTACTGATCCTCGACCTTGACGACGTAGACGTCGGGGATCACGTACTGCGACTGCTGCGGGTTGTAGCGGCTGCCCGGCTTGGGATCGAGATTGCGGATGATCTCGATGTGCTCTTTCAGGTCCTCGATCTGCAGCCCCATGCGCCGCGCGATCTCGGGCACCTGGTGGTTCTGGAGCAGCCGGAGGTGCTCGGTGACGATCTTCTCCGTCGGTGTCCCCTCGAGCCCGAGGTGGCGGATCTGCAGCCAGAGGCACTCCTGCAGGTCGCGCGCCGCGACGCCGATCGGATCGAAGGTCTGCAGGTGTTGCAGGGCCCGCTCGACGTCGGCTACCGGCCAGTCGCCCATGGCCGCGATTTCCTCGACCGACGCCACCAGGTAGCCGTCGTCGTCGAGGTTGCCGATGATCGCGCTGCCGATCTCGCGCAGGCGCTCGGCGCCCATGCCGCGGACCTTCTCGGTCTCGGCCTGGAGGGACAGTTGCCACATCAGGTGATCCGAGAGTGACGCCGACGACGAGAGCGTGTTCTCGATCGGCGGGAGCTCCTTGACCTCGGAGGGGGTGCGGGAGCGATAGCCGTCGTCCAGGTAGTCGCCGAAGAAGTATTCGTAATCGGCGTCGTCCCACTGGTCGCTCTTCTCGACGCTCGGCTTCTCGGCTTCCGTCTTGTCCTGCTGCGCCTGTTCGGACGGCTGCAGTTCCTCGGTAGGGACCTCCTCCAGCAGGGGGTTCTCCACCATCTCCTGGTTCAGCAGATCGGACAGCTCCAGCGTCGACATCGGCAGCAGTTTGATCGCCTGCTGGAGCGATGGAGTAAGGATGAGCTTCTGAACGAGTTTGGTGTGGAGTTTCTGCGAAATCGCCATTTGGTCCGTACCGTCCCCCACGGTGCCGGGGGCTCTTTCGATTCTAGTCCAACCGGAAGTCGGCCCCGAGATAAATGCGCTTCACGTCCTCGTCCTCGGCCAGGCTGAGGGGNGTCCCGCTCTTGAAAATCACCCCGTCATGGACGATGTAGGCTCGGTCCGTGATGCGNAGCGTCTCGCGGACGTTGTGGTCGGTGATGAGCACNCCGATGCCCTGCGACTTCAAGTGAAAGATGATCTTCTGGATGTCGGTGATGGCAATAGGGTCAATGCCCGCAAACGGCTCGTCCAGCAGCATGAACTTGGGGGAGATGACGAGCGCGCGCGTGATTTCGACCCGCCGGCGTTCTCCTCCTGAGAGGGTGTAGGCCGGGGACTTGGCGAGCGGGGTCAGTCCCAGCTCGGCGAGCAGCTCCCTGAGCCGCGCCCGCCGCGCCGCCCGGTCGAGGCTCAGCGTCTCGAGGATCGCCATGATGTTCTGCTCGACGGTGAGCCCGCGGAAAATCGACGCCTCCTGCGGCAGGTAGCCGATCCCCTTGCGCGCGCGGATGTACATCGGGTCGTCGGTGACGTCCACGCCGTCGAGGAGGACGCGCCCCGAGTCGGGCGCGGTCAGGCCCACGACCATCGAAAAGGTCGTCGTCTTGCCGGCGCCGTTGGCGCCGAGCAGGCCGATCACCTCGCCCGAGGCGATCTCGACGTTGACCCCCCTGACGACCGTCCTGCCGCTGTATGACTTGGTGAGGTCCCTGGTGGCGAGCGTTGCCATTCAGTGCGACCCCGGGTTCGAGCCGCACGGCACGCTGTAGGACTTGTGCGGCGCCGCCACCGAGCCGCTGATGGTCATGGTGCTGCCCGTCTGACGGAACGTGGCGATCGCCCCCTCGCTGACCTTGCAGTCGGGGACGGTGTCTTCGTAGACCTTCACCGGCGTGCCGACCATCGTGTAGTCATCGGTCTTCGCGTTGTAGGTCAGGTGCCGGCCGCTGGCGCGCCGCGCCTCCTGGCGCGAGACGACGTTTCCTTCGGCCTCCGCGCGTTCGAGCTGCCCGCCCTGCTCGGCCAGGAACAGCTCGATGCGATCGGCGGTCACGTCGCCGGTGGGGCCGCTCATGTGGGCGGTGCCGGTGTAGGTGGCCTTGTGCCGCCCGTCCTCGTAGAGCAGCTCGTCGGCGGTGGTATTGGTCGGCTCGGTCTGCGTCTTCTTTCCCTTCCCTGCCGCCGTCTGTTCATTGCCTTGCGTAATGACCATGGAGGTGACCACCTTCACGGTGGCGTGCAGGTTGCCCGTCTTGTCCTCGAGCACCAGCTTGTCGGCCTGGATCTCGGTGTCGGGATCCTGCCACAGCCGCGCCTTGCCTTCGTAGACGGCGACGGAGTTGGCGCTGTCGTAGTCGAGGCGATTCGACGTCACGTTGACCGGCTGATCCTGCTTCAGCATCGACGGCATTTTCACCGCGGTCTCGCCGGGCTTCGGCTTGCTCTGGGAGATCATCACGGTGCGGACCCTGGTGTCCGCCTTGATCCGCTGGCCGCCGAGCGTCATCTGGATCGTGCGGGCTTCGACGCTGACCCGGCCGTCCGACACGTGCGGAACGGGGCCGACATCCCCCTCGCCCGGGCTGAGATCCAGGCGGTCCTGCGCGATCGCGTAGACCGCCGTCGGCGCGTCGGCGATCGTCTGCGTGCCGTCGGTGAAATGCACGTTGTTGTGGAAGTCGGCCTGCTCGATGTCGCCGAACCCCGGCTTGGTCTTGACGTCCATGCGCAGCGAACGGGCCGTGCGGTCGATGGCCGCGAGCTTGCCTCGCGCGGCGCGGCTTTCGCGATACTCGACGTCGCCGGTGAAGTTCGCCGCCTGGATGCCTTGACCGGGTGCGCCGGTCGCAATCAGCGACGCGGATCGGATGCGGCGTGACGGCAGGTCGCCGTCTGGCGGCAGATCGACCTGGACGCGCTCGTTCGCGGTGAGGTTCGTGACGGTGGCGCCGTCGGGCGCCAGCGCGACGTCGATCGCCTTGCCGGCGATCCGCCGCGCACTCTTCCCCTTCTCTCCGGGCAGCTGGATCGAGGCGTTCTCGACGAGATGCGCGCTCTGCAGCGTGCGGCCGTCCTCGGCATACGCGAGATCGATGTCCTTCGCGCGCATGTCCTGAGGTCCGGTCCCGCCGGGCTTGCCGACGATGCGGGAGTTGCCGCGGAGTTCCATGCGGGTGACACGATCGTCGTCCGGGGTCAGAAACGCGGTGGACTCGTCGGCGTCGATCACGTGCCCCTCGCCGTCCATGTGCGCGCCGCCGAGGAACTTCATGTAGTGGTCCGCTCGCGCCATGCCGGCGGTCTTCGAGGTGACATGGATCGCGCCGCCGGTCTTCGGATCGGCGGCGACGTCAATCTTGGCCTGATCGAGGATCCACAGGACGTTGCGTGCCTGGTCGTAGGTCGCGCCGACGCCCGATCCGGTCATCCGCCCCTTCGTGAAGGTCATCGGGCCGGGCAGGCGCGTGATCTGATCCTCGTCGTTGTAGGTGGCGGTCGCCGACGTCACCGTGATGCCGTCGCTCGTGGTGAGCTTGACGCCGCCGTTGAAGACGGCGGTGCCGATCTCGTGCCCGGGCGGATTGGTGAGCTCGGCGTCCTGCGACTGGATGGTGATCTGGCGTCCGCTCTTCTCGGGCAGCACGACGGTCACGCCGCCGCCGAACTTCGATCGATTGTCGGCGTAGGTCGCCTGGGTGCCGGCCTTGATCGAGTACGTCGTCTTGCCCTGTTTCGTGCCCGTGTACTCGAAGCCGCCCGACGTGTAGAGCACCGCGTTGGGATCGCCCGCCGGCACCGCGGCGGCGGGCGGGCGCGAGTGTCCCTTGCGGAACGACACGCCGACGTACGCGGCAAACACGACCACGAAGAGAGCGACCGCGTAGCGCAGGCGCCGCTGCCAGTGAGCCAAACCCTCTAATTATAAGTCGCTGAGCGCTTTGAAGTCGGCGACGGCGAGCTCGAGATAGCTCTCGCCGAGGTATTCGCTCTGTTCGAGCGAAAAGGCGAGATTCACGCCGGCGCGGTTCTCGGTGAGGAACCCGGCGCGCTCGGCGGCACGCCAGGCGATGGCGCGGAAGCTGCGGCCGTCCTGGCGGAAGGTCATGCTCAGGTGCCGGTCCTTGATCGGGCGAGGCCCGTCCACGATCTCGACCGGCATGGCGTGGAAGATCGGACGCGGGTTGGCGAGACCGAACGGCGCCAGCGCGCTGAGGCCCTGCACCAGATCCGGCGTGATGTGCCGGAGGTTCAGCGCGCCGTCGATGCGGAGGCGCGGACGCAGGTGATCGGGCTCGAGCACTTCGTTGGCGTGCGCGTTGATCCGCGCGCGGAACTCCGGCAGCCGCGCCGCTTCCATCGTCAAGCCCGCCGCCTGCTTGTGGCCGCCGAAGCGAAGGAACAGGTCGGCGCAGCGCTCCAGCGCGTCGAGCATGTCGAAGGCCGGGATGCTGCGGCAGGATCCGTGCGCGACGTCGCCGTCCACCGACAGCACGATCGCCGGCTTGTGGTAGGTGTCGACCAGCTTCGACGCGGCAATCCCGATCACGCCGCGATGCCAGCCTTCCCCGCCGACCACGAGCACGTTGTGCGCGCCGATCGCCGGATCGGTTTCGATCGCCTTCTTCGCCTGCGCGACGAGGTCCGCTTCCTCCGTCTGGCGCCGCAGGTTCTCTTCGTTGAGCTGCTGCGCGAGCGATCGCGCCTCGTCCAGCGAGCCTTCGTCGGTGGCGAGCAGCAGCCGCGTCGCGATGTCGGGCGTGCTCATGCGGCCGGCGGCATTCACGCGCGGCGCCAGGATGAAGCCCACCTGGTAGCTGTCGATGGTCTTGCCCGCGAGTCCCGACGCTTCGAGCAGGGCGCGCAGGCCGACGGTGTGGCGTCCGTGACTGAGCGACGCGAGCCCGAGCTTGGCGATGACGCGGTTCTCGCCGACCAGCGGCACGACGTCGGCGAGGGTGCCGATCGCTGCCACCTTCACGAACGCTGGCAACCACTTCGCCTTGTCGGCCCTGGTGCAGAGTGACTGCACCAGCTTCAGCGCGACGCCGACCCCGGCCAGGTTCTTGTCGGGATAGGTGCAGTCACGGCGCTTGGGGTTGATGACGGCGAGCGCCGGCGGCAGCGCGTCTTCGGGCTCGTGGTGGTCGGTGACGATCAGATCGATCCCCAGCTCGCGCGCGCGCAGCGCCGCGTCGGTGCTGCGGATCCCGCAGTCCACGGAGATCACCAGGCGCACGCCTTCGGCCTGGAGCCGCTCGATGGCCGCCGGCTGCAGGCCGTAGCCGTCGCGCACCCGCTCCGGGATGAAGTGGACGACGTCGCCACCGAGCATTTCGAGGGCGCGCCGCAGGATCACCGTGGAGGTGATGCCGTCCACGTCGTAATCGCCGTGGATGGCGATCCGTTCCTTCTGCGCGATGGCCCGCTCGATGCGCTCCACCGCCTTGCCCATGTCGGCGAGCAGCCCGGGATCGTGCAGGTGGTCCATCGACGGCTGGAGGAACCGCGCGGCGGCGTCCGGATCCGAGAGCCCGCGCAGGCACAGCAGCCGCGCCACCGTCGGGTGAAGGTTCAGCGCCGCGACGAGGCGCCTGGCGTCCTCGTCATTGCACGGCAGGTGATTCCAGATCAGGGTCTTCATCGACCAGCAGGCCCGACTTTCACGTCGGGCGTCTTCGAACGACCCGTGTCGGTGAACGACGTGCCCTCTTCGCCCATGCGCCGGAACTTCTGGTACCGCGCCTCGAGCCGCTCCGGCACGGTCATCGCCGCGCTCTGGGCCAGCGCGAATCCGAGCGCCTGATCGACGAGCGCCGTCGCCGCGTCGTAGTCGTTGTGGGCGCCGCCCGCCGGCTCGGGGATGATGTCGTCGACCAGGCCGAGCGCGACCATGTCGGGCGCGGTGATCTTGAGCGCGGTCGCCGCCTCGACTTTCTTGTTCGCGTCGCGCCACAGGATCGCCGCGCAGCCTTCGGGCGGGATCACGCTGTAGACGGAGAATTCCTGCATCATGACGCGGTCGCCGATGGCGATGCCGAGCGCGCCGCCGCTGCCGCCCTCGCCGCAGACGATGACGATGATCGGGACCTCGATCATGATCATCTCGCGCAGGTTGAGGGCGATCGCTTCGGCGACGCCGCGCTCCTCCGACTCCATGCCGGGGTAGGCGGCGGGCGTGTCGACGAACACGATGATCGGCCGCGAGAACTTCTCGGCCATGCGCATCACGCGGAGCGCCTTGCGGTAGCCCTCCGGCCGCGCGTAGCCGAAGTTGCGGAAGATCTTCTGCTTGGTATCGCGCCCCTTCTGGTGCCCGACGAACGCGATCGGCTGTCCCTTGTAGCTGCCGAGCCCGGTCACGATGGCGTGGTCGTCGGCGAAGCGGCGGTCGCCGTGCAGCTCGTCGACGTCGGTGAAGAGCCGCTCGACGTAATCGAGGGTGTTGGGCCGGCTCGGGTGGCGCGCGACCAGCACGCGCTGCCAGGGCGTCAGCGTCTGGAAGATCTCGATGCGGATCTCGTCGGCGCGCCGCCGCAGCGACTCGATCGACTTCAGCCGCTCCGGCGTCTGCGGCAGCATGCTGAGGGCTTCGATCTCCTTCAGCAGGACGCCGACGGGCTCTTCAAACTCTAATAGTTCGGGCATGTGCTCTACCGCAGCTCGACGGACCCCGCGCCGCATAGCTGTTCCACTTCCTCGACGAGCTTTTCAGACGGTCGAACGCGTTGGGCTACATCCGCGCGGACGCGAAGGCCGGGGCCGCCGTTCTTCTTCACGTCCAGCTCCAGCATGACACGGCGGTCCCCCCGGTGGCGCGAGAGCAGCTCGGCGAGCGCCTCCATCGCACCGCGCGACGGGGCGTTCAAGTGGATCACCACCTCGCGCGTCGTCCGCTCCTTCAGCATCGAGATCGGCTGCAGCTCGGTGGCGACGAGGCGCGCCGACTCGTCGTCTTTCTCGAACTTGCCGCGCACCAGCAGCATGGCGTCGGCGGCGATCAGGTGGCCGCACTTGCCGAAGGTCTCGGGAAACACCACGACCTCGACGCCGCCGGCGATGTCGTCGAGCATGAAGACCGCCATGCGGTCGCCCTTCTTCGTCTTCAGGGGACGAAGGCCGCTGACGATGCCGCCGACCCAGGCGTCGGCGAGCGACTGCGTGAGATCGCCGATGCGCTGCGCGCCGAAGACTTTCAGCTCTTCGCTGAACCGCTCGAGCGGATGGCCGCTCATGTAGAGGCCGAGCGCTTCCTTCTCGAACGCGAGCTGCTGCGCCTCGTTCCACGGCGCGACTTCGGGCAACGGAATGGCGGCGCCGGAATCGTCGCCGCCGGCTGCCCCGCCGAACAGCGAGTCCTGCCCTTTCTCGCGGTCGCGCTGGTGCCGGCCGCCGTGCTCGATCGCCCGGTCGACGGCGGCGAAGAGCCGCGCCCGCCGCGACGGGACGGGACCGCCNGCCATCGAGTCGAACGCGCCGGACTTGACCAGGCTNTCGAGCGGCCGCTTGTTGACCAGCCGCTGGTCCACCTTCTCGCAGAGCGTGAACAGCGAATCGACGCGTCCCAGCTCCTTGCGCACGGCGAGCATCGACAGGATCGCCCCTTCGCCGACGTTCTTGACCGCGCACAGGCCGAAGCGGACGCCCTCCTTCTCCACCGTGAAGGCGAGCTGGCTGGTGTTGATGTCGGGAGCGAGGATCGGGATGCCGAGCTCGCGGCATTCCCCGAGATACATCGCCAGCTTCTCGGTGTTGGCGGCTTCGATCGTCAGCAGCGCGGCCATGAAGTGCCACGGGTAGTTGGCCTTCAGGAACGCCGTCTGGTAGGCCACCCACGCATAGGTCGTCGAGTGCGACTTGTTGAAGCCGTAGCCGGCGAAGAACTCCATCAGGTCGAAGATCTTCCTGGCCTTCTTCTCGTTGATCCCGTTCTTCGCGGCCCCTTCCATGAAGGCTTCGCGCTGCTTCGCCATGACCTTGGGATCCTTCTTGCCCATGGCCTTGCGCAGCACGTCCGACTGGCCCATCGTGAACCCGGCCAGGACCGCGGCGATGCGCATGACCTGTTCCTGGTAGGCGATGACGCCGTAGGTGTCGGACAGGATCGGCTCGAGCTGCTTCAGCTCGTACTTGACCTCGGTCTTTCCCTGCTTGCGCGAGATGAAGTCGTCCACCATCCCGGACTTGAGCGGACCGGGGCGGTAGAGCGCGTTGAGCGCGATGAGGTCGTCGAGCCGTTCCGGCTTCGCCTTGCGCAGCAGCTCGCGCATGCCGGAGCTTTCGAACTGGAACACGCCGTAGGTCTGGCCGTCCGAGAAGAGCTTGTAGGTCTTCTCGTCGTTCAGCGGGATCGCGTCGATGTCGAGAACGACGCCCTCGGTCCGCTTGATCTCCGCGAGACAGTCGGCGATCAGCGTCAGCGTGCTCAATCCGAGGAAGTCCATCTTGAGGAGGCCGACGCGCTCGACCTCCTTCATCGCCCACTGCGTGACGATTTCGTCCTTCTGCGACTTGTAGAGCGGAACGAACTCGGTCAGCGGACGCGGCGCGATGACGACGCCGGCGGCGTGGACGGAGGCGTGGCGCGTCATGCCCTCGAGGCGCTGCGCGACGGCGAGCAGTTCCTTGATGCGCTCGTCCTTCTGCTGCATCTCCTTCAGCGCCGGGCTCTCGTCGAGCGCCTTCTGCAGCGTCATGTCGAGCGCCGGCGGCACCGCCTTGGCCACCTTGTCGGCGTCGGCGTAGGGNATGTCCATCACGCGCGCGACGTCGCGCACCACCGCGCGCGCCTTCATCGTGCCGAAGGTGATGATCTGNGCGACCTGCTCGCGGCCGTACTTGCGGGTGACGTACTCGATNACCTCGCCGCGGCGCCGCTCGCAGAAGTCGATGTCGATGTCGGGCAGCGACACGCGCTCGGGATTGAGGAAGCGCTCGAAGATGAGGTCGTAGGCGATCGGATCGACGTCGGTGATCCGCAGGCAGTAGGCGACGAAGCTGCCGGCGGCGGAGCCGCGGCCCGGGCCGACCGGGATGCCCTGCTCGCGCGCGTAGCGGATGAAGTCCCAGACGATACAGAAGTATCCCGGGTACTTCATCTTCTTGATCATGTCGATCTCGTACGAGAGCCGCCGCTCGTACTCGTCGACGGTGTGCTTCAGCACGCCGCCGGCCGCCAGCTCGCGCAGGCGCGCCAGCCGGGTCTCGAAGCCCTGGCGCACGATGTGCTCGAAGTACTCGTCGAGCGTGAACCCCGCCGGCACGTCGAAGTTCGGGAGGTAGTTCTCCTTGAACGACAGGTCGACGTGGCACCGCTCGGCGATCCGGACCGTGCGCGCCAGCGCCTCGGCGTGATCGCCGAACACGCGCGCCATCTCCTCGGCCGTCTTCAGGTAGAACTGGTCGCCGTGGTACTTCAGCCGCTCGGTGTCGTTGACGGTCTTGCCCGTGCCGATGCACAGCAGGATGTCGTGCGGCTTGAAGTCGGAGTTCTGCAGGTAGTGGACGTCGTTGGTGACGACGAGATCGAGGCCGAGATCCCTGGCGATGGGCTGCAGGCCGATGTTCACGACCTTCTGATCCTCGATGCCCTGGTACTGCATCTCGAGGAAGAAGTTCTCGCGCCCGAGGATGTCTCGATAGGCGGCCGCGGCCTGTACCGCCCGCTGCTGCTGCTCGCTGCGGATGCCGGTCGCGACCTCTCCCTTGAGGCAGCTGCTCAGGCCGATCAGCCCCTTCGCGTGCTGCGCCAGCAGGTCCTTGTCGATGCGCGGCTTGTAGTAGAAGCCTTCCGTGTAGCCGGCCGACACCAGCTTGATCAGATTGTGGTAGCCCTCGTCCGTCTCCGCCAGCAGGACCAGGTGGTTCGCCGTCTCACCGGGCGTGCCGCTCTTGGTGCGGCGATCGCCGGGCGCGACGTAGACCTCGCAGCCAAGGATCGGATTGATCCCGCGCTTGCGCGCCTGGTCGTGGAAGACCACCGACGAGAACATGTTCCCGTGCTCGGTGATCGCCATCGCCGGCATCTTCAGCTCGACGGCCTTGTCGAGCAGTTCTTCGATTCGACAGGCGCCGTCGAGCAGCGAATACTCGGAATGAAGGTGGAGGTGGACGAAGGCCTCGGTCATTGCCGATTTTCGATTGCCGAATGCCGATTCACGGATTGCAGATTGTTGATTGACGAGTGAATTGACGATTGATGGATTGTCGATTGAGGGATTGTCGATTGAGTTGACGGTGGANGATNCAATCGCAAATCGCCAATCGTCAATCCGTTAATCGTCAATCCGTTAATCGGCAATCCACAATCTCCAATCTGCAATTTCTGTCATTCCCACTCGATGGTGGACGGCGGCTTGGAGCTGATGTCGAACACCACCCGGTTGATCCCTCTCACCTCGTTGACGATGCGCGACGAGATCGACGCCAGCAGCTCGTGCGGCAGGCGCGCCCAGTCGGCGGTCATACCGTCCTTGCTCTCCACCGCGCGAATCGCGACGGTGTACTCGTAGGTGCGCTCGTCACCCATCACCCCGACGCTCTGCACCGGCAGCAGCACCGCGAACGACTGCCACAGGCGGCGGTACCAGCCGG
>Ga0065707_10082919_pt1 | contig 11406 bp, 9 predicted proteins | sample SwiRhicommuniRL3_FD_59094 | JGI IMG/M metagenome (GOLD analysis project Ga0065707, IMG submission 59094) | Switchgrass rhizosphere bacterial communities from Rose Lake, Michigan, USA - RL3 v2 (version 2) | ecosystem: Host-associated > Plants > Roots > Rhizosphere > Soil | place: East Lansing, MI... | reverse complement strand
GGCCGCCGTTATACGGTGCTGCCAGCCGATTTCGCTCCCAGCCGCACCGATCTCGAACATCTCATGCACGGCCTGTCCGTTCGCAGCAGCACCGGCCAGCAATGGGATTGGGAAGCGGCGGCGAGTTTCTACGACTATGCGCACGACCAGGTTCGGACTCCCACGATTTTCGTCGCGAATCCGGACACGCATGGAGCGGGGAGCATTGCCGATATGGAAGGAACGGGGTGGACCACGCTGTCGTTCAAAGCCACCTGGCGTCCCGGCGGCGCCGACAGTTCGCATATCGTCGATCTCGGCCTGCAGCGTGACGCGACGAAACTGGATTCGAAAGTCTTCGGTACTGCCGATTGGATCGGCGGTGCGGAAGGCGCTCGCATTTCCGAATTCCGCGGCAAAACGGAACTACAGAGTCTGTATGCGCAGGACACTTGGCGATTCGCGGCCCACTGGCGTGCCACGCTCGGAGCCCGATTCGAAAAATGGCAGGCGTCTGATGGCGCGCGCGGCGGTGCGGCGCCGGGGTTGGTTCGACTCCCCGAACGCGACGAGAGCTTCGTCTCGCCGAAATTCGCCCTGGCTTATCAACTGACGCCGGACTGGTCGCTGAAGGCATCGGCTGGCCGCGCCGTTCGCATGCCGACCGTCTCGGAGCTGTATCAAGGCACCTTGGTCGCAGGCACTGTCGTCAACAACGATCCCAACCTCGATCCCGAACGATCCTGGACCGGTGAGCTGACCGCAGAGCGGACGCTGAGCGACGCTCGGTTGCGCGCGACCGTCTTTCATGAGGACACCCGCGACGCGTTGTACTCGCAAATCAACACGGCGGCCGGCGGGACCGTCGCCACGGTCCAGAACGTCGATCACATCCGCACGACGGGCGTGGAATTGGCGTACCAGAAAACGGGCGTGCTGTTCGCCGGCCTGGACCTGATGAGCAGCCTGACCTACGCGCGTTCGCGCATCGTCGAGAACGACAACTTCCCGGCGAGCGTCGGCAAGTGGCAGCCTCGCGTCCCGGACTGGCGCGGCAACCTGCTGGCGACGTATCGCATCGGCGAGAAGTGGACGACGACGCTCGGCGCGCGTTACAGCGGCAAGCAATACAACCAGCTCGACAACTCCGATCCGCACGGCACCGCTTACACCGGCACCAGTAACTTCTGCGTCATCGACGCCAGGGTGCGCTACCGCATCACGGAAGCGATCACGGCTTCCTTGAGCGTGGACAACCTCAACAACGACAGCTACTGGAACTTCCATCCCTATCCGCAGCGGACGCTAGCGGCGGAGATCAGCGCGGATTTCTAGGGGACTGGCACCTTGCGCTTCGCTACAGGAGCCAGTCCCCGAGCCGGTCCCCGGAAAGCGGACCTGCGTCAAATTTTCGACGTTTCATCTCGCTCACGGGCTTGCCCGGGTTGCGAATTCGCTGGGATACAGGCATAAGAATCAACCGGCTGGGAGGGAATTCACGACACGGTTGCAGCTCGCGACACGACTGCGTCGGTCGCGTATCCAATCTCACCCCGCCCCTGTACTTAGTCTTGTCTCACAGCGATCCCACAGGTCATGGCGGCGACGCTCGATCCATTTTCCGGCCCGGACAAGTACCGCACGCAAGCGGACGCCTGCGATGTCGAGCTGCGTGAGCAGCTCTCGCAGATCAGCGCCGACATTGCGGATCCCGTTCTGAAGCTGCGTTACCTGCGCGGAGCAGTGGGTGACGGTGAGCGAATCGAGCGCCACGTAAAGCGCGTCCCAATTCCTCCGCTGCGTCGTGTGCTCTATCGATTGCGCGGTTTGCAGGCACTGCAGCCGATCGCGGACGATGCGACTTCAAGAGCCTCGGTCAACCAGCGCACGCTCGAAGCGCGCAAGACCGCGCGGTATGGTGTAGTGGGCACCCTGGCGGCTGGCATGCTGTTCCTGCCTGCGCTGATGGCCACGTTGGCGTTCAGTATCGAGCCGAAACCGCAGGCCTCTCCGCAGGGACTCGCGCAGCTGACCGCGCGCAGTGTCGACACATTGCAGCCTGCGCGCACGGACATCGATACCACGCCTCCGCAGCCCGCCGAGTCGATGCCGCAGGATCCTGTCGGCCTCGCACCGACCACCATCTGGCTGGCGGACCGCGGTCCTGGTTGGGAGCTGTACAGCAACGGCTTGCGCATAGAGACCACCTACACGGTCGCGGGCGAGCCCCGCAAATACCGCATCCACGACCGGCAGCGCGGCATCCAACCGGCCTGGTACTCGCATCCGGTAGGCATCCTGTTCCACACCTCCGAGAGCGACCTGTGGCCGCTCGAAGCCGATTACGGCCAGCAGCTGCGTCAGAGCAGCACCGCGCTGTTGCGTTACGTAGCGCGTACCCAGGCTTACAACTACATGATCGATCGGTTCGGCCGCGTCTATCGCATGGTCGATGACGATACCCGCGCCAGCCACGCGGGTCATTCGATCTGGGCGCGCGGCGATGATGTCTATCTCGATCTCAACTCGGCGTTCCTGGGCATTTCCTTCGAGTCGCGCTGGGAAGGCGGGCACACCTTGCCGATCACGCGAGCCCAACTCGTAGCGGGCCGCAACCTGACCAACTACCTGCGGCAGCGATTCGCCATCGCGCCTGAAATGTGCGTGACACACGGATTGACCAGTATCAGTCCGAAGACTTATCTGATCGGGTATCACCGCGACTGGGCGCGCGGATTCCCCTTCGAGGCCTTCGGGTTGCCGGATCTGTACGCGCAGCCGCCCCCGAGCGTGGCGTTGTTTGGTTTTACCTACGACCGCGAATTCGTCCGTGTCGTCGGAGAGCGTTGGCCCGGCCTCGTGGCGGCGGAAGCGTCGCTGCGTGGCGATGCGACGAAGCGCCACGTGTCCACCGAGGTGGTGCGTCTCGAGCGGCGGGCCCTGTACAACAAGTGGATAGGCCAGATTCGCGACGACGCCACCGTCGCAGGCGAGACTCCGGTTCAAACGGTGAGCAACAAGAGAGGATAGTACGATGGATGATCGCAACGACTTCGGGGTGCAGACCTCACACGATCAGGCCTCGTCCGGTTGGGGCACTGCCGCCGCAACGACACGCACAGGCTTGGATGTCGGCACCAGCAAAGTGGTGACCGCGCGCGGCGATTCGCGGCATTCGGCCTCGGATGCGCAATTGAATGCATTCGTCGCGGTGCCGTTCACTTCGCTGGCGCAGAACACGCTGCAACAGAACGGCATTCCGCACTATCGCGATGGCGAAGAGCTGATCGTCTATGGCTCGGCTTCGGAAAAGTTCGCGCACATGTTCAACGCCGAGTGCCGCCGCCCGATGGCGAAAGGCATTCTCAATCCGCAGGAGCGGCTGGCGACGCACGTGCTCGAATCCATTCTCGGTTCGCTGGTGCCGCCGGCGCCGACGGCGAATGAAGTCATCGCCTTCTCGGTGCCCGCTGCCGCGGCAGAGACCGGCGCCGAGCTGACGTATCACGAAGAAACGCTGAAGCGCTATCTGAAAGGGCGCGGTTACACGCCGCTCGCCGTGAACGAAGGCCTCGCCGTGGTGCTCGCCGAACTCGCCAATGAAAGCTTCACCGGCATCGGCATTTCGTGCGGCGGCGGCATGTGCAACGTGGCGCTCTCGTACCTGTCGATTCCGTCCTTGACCTTCAGCATCGCGAAGGGCGGCGACTATATCGATGCCTCCGTCGGCGCCGTGGTCGGCGAGCCGGCGACGCGGGTGAAGGCGATCAAGGAAGACAACTTCGATCTGAATCGCGCCAACGACGACAAGGTCGGCAAGGCCATTCACATCTACTACGACAAGCTGATCGAGTCGCTGGTCGACGAGCTGTACAACTCCGTGACCCGCAGCCAGAAACTGCCCCGCACCGACCGGCCGTTGCCCATCGTTCTCGCCGGCGGTACGTCCATGCCGAAAGGTTTCCGCGATCGTTTCGAACAGCTCCTGCGCAAGCGTTCGATGCCATTCGAAATCGGCGATATTCGCATGGCCAGCGATCCGCTGACTGCGACAGCCCGCGGCACGTTGGTGGCGGCGCTAGCGGAACGATAACTCCGCCGGGGACTGGGGACACAGCTCGCTGCCGCGAGCAATGTCCCCGGACGTCAGGCGTTTTGTTTCTTCACGCGCCAGCATCTCCAGCAACCCACCGCTGTCAGCGCCACGCACAGCCATCCGATCACGTTGCCCAGGCGCATGAAGACCGTCTGCGAGCCGTCCTTGATGAGCGGCACGGCTGCGACGAGCGTCTCGCGTTTCCATTGACCGGTGCGGTGCGTGATGCGTCCCGCTGGATCGACGATGGCACTGATGCCGGTATTGGTCGAGCGGATCAGCGCCCGGCGCGTCTCGATGGAGCGGAAGCTGGCCAGCACCAGGTGAATCATCGGCTGGTGCGTGTCGCCGTACCACGAGTCGTTGGTGATGTTGACCAGCACATCCGACGGGCCGTCGTGATGCCAGATATCGAGCACCAGTGAGGGCAGGATATCTTCGTAGCAGATCATCGGCAGCAGCGAAGCGTCGGCGAGCTGCAGATGTTGCAGCGAGGTGCCTCGCGTGAACCACGACGTGCCGAATACCGCGGTCAGCGAAGGAAAAGTGCGGGAGAACGGATACGTTTCGCCGAACGCCAGCAATTCGATCTTGTCGTAGATGCCGAGCACGTCGCCCGTGGCGGACGCGAGCAGCAGGCTGTTGAAAATCTGGCTGTCCGCGCGCGTCGCGCCCTGCGAGTAGGTGAGCACGCCGAAGAGCAGCGGCCGGCCGATGCCGCTGGTGACGTCGTAGTCGACGTTCTTCTGCGACCGCTCGATCAAGCGGTTGTAGGCGGACTCCGGCCAGACGATCAGCTCGACTTCCGGATGGGCAGCGACCAGTTCCTTGGACATCTGCTGATGGCGCGCGACGAACTCTTCCGGATCCTTCGCCTTGTCGCCCGCGCCGATGTTCGTTTGAATCAACCCCACACTGAGTCGTGGCGCGGCCTGGGTCTTTGCGTCGATCGCAGGCAGGCGAACGAGGCCATAAACCGCGCATAGCAGGAATGCACACGCGGGAACTATCAAGCGCAACCGCTCTATCTTTCGGGATGCCGCGCGTGCGTCCACGATTTCAAAGAACGCACCGTTCACCAGGCCGAGCAGCACGGTCAGTCCCGCCATGCCGGTGATGTCGACGAACTGCGTGATCGCCGAGAATTCGAACTGTGAGTTGCCGATATAACTGGGGAAGAGCAGGGGATAGACGACTTCGAGCGCCGGGAAGACGATTGCGAGGCTCCACACCGGCGCAATATGCAGGTCGCGCTCGGCACGACGCACGCAAGCGAGCACGATTGCGAGCAGGAAGCCTTGATAGATACACAGCAGCACGAAGCCGGCGATGGCCAGCGAGATGTGCAGGTGGCCGAATTCCTCGATCAGGTGCGTGATCCAGTAGAAGCCGCCGCCGTTCGTGACGGCGCCGAAGATCGTTCCCAACCAGAGAGCACGTTTCGGTGTGGCCTCACGAATCGCGAACAGCACCGGGACGAAACAGATCCAGGTGAGCGCGTACAGGTGGAAATTCAGGAACGAAAGAAAATATAGAACGGCGCCGGCGATACACAGGGCAACGGCAAGCGGAGTGCGGGGTGGCGATCGGAGCATGGCGTGAAGGTCGCGAGCGAGGTGGCGGAATCGAGTTGTCGGCCATGCGACGGCCCGGTAGTGTACCCAGACCCGTCTCGACAGGCGACCGTGCTCCCGCTGCCATGACGACCAACCATGATCCCGGCGCCATGATCCGTGACGCCACTGCTGCCGACGCAGCCCAGATCGTCGACATCTACAATCATTACATCCTGCACACCGTCATCACTTTCGAAACAGCCGTGGTGACGGCGCAGGAAATGGCGGTACGGATCGCCGACGTGCAGGCGAGTTTTCCGTGGATCGTCCATGAGACCGACGGCAAGATCGACGGCTATTGTTATGCGACCCGGTGGCGGACGCGGGCCGCTTATCGGTTCGCCGCTGAGACCACGGTATATTTGCTTCCCGAACTGGCCCGACGCGGTCTCGGCACGCTGCTGTACAACGAACTGCTCAAACGCCTGCGGGCGCAGGGCCAGCACGTCGCTATCGGCGGCATCGCCTTGCCCAACGATGCCAGCGTCGGACTGCACCAACGGCTCGGCTTCGTCAAAGTCGCGCACTTTCCCGAAGTCGGCTGGAAGTTCAACCGCTGGATCGACGTGGGCTACTGGCAGCTGACTTTCGACGGCGGCAGCGGCCTTTGAGCCCAGCGCTCACCTCACAGCTTCGATCCCACGTTCAGCAGCGCCAGCACGCCCAGGATCGCGAAGATGGCGGCAGCGATGCCGTGGATGGTTTTCAGCGGCAGCTTGCCGGCGATCCGGTCGCCCACCAGCACGGCCGGCACGTTGGCGAGCATCATTCCGAAGGTCGTGCCCATGACCACGGCATAGAACGAGGCGTATTTCGCCGCCAGTGCAATCGTCGCGATCTGCGTCTTGTCGCCCATCTCGGCGAGAAAGAAGGCGATCAACGTGGTGCCGAAGACGCCGTACTTCGAGGCCTTCTCGCCCTCCGCGTCGATCTTGTCGGGGATCAGGATCCAGCCCGCCATGGCGATGAACGACAGGCCCAGGGCCCAGCGCAGTACGGTCGGGTTGACGACCGAAGTCAGCCAGGCGCCGAGCGCTCCGGCGATGCCATGGTTGAACACCGTGGCCAGCAGGATCGCGACGACTATGGGAACGGGACGGCGAAAACGCGCAGCCAGGACCAGCGCCAGCAATTGGGTTTTGTCGCCCATTTCCGCAAGGGCGACGATGCCCGTGGAGACGAGAAAGGCTTCCAATGAGATGTCCTCGGCCGGAGCACAGATGACCAGCTCACTCCCCGGCCTGCGGAGACGAGCTGGTCAAAGGTCTTGCCGGGTATGGGTACTGTGGGCGCCATGGTCGATCGACCAAGTGTGTTGACGCCAACCCCTTCGCGAACGAAGGTCGACTACTCCCCAATGACGCGAACGATGCTACTGGGGCGCCAGCGCGCTGTCCATCGGGTGAATGCTGCAACCCCTGCTCGATGCCCCTCTCAATGCCCCTCTCAATGCCCCTCTCAATGAATGGGGCCGCGATGCTTGCATCGCATCGCCCACTGGTGCCTGGCGTGCAGCCGTTCGGCTTCGTCGTCCGATTCCAGCGGCGCGCCTTTCAGCATGGCCTTCACCTCGCCGTGCAGGCTGACCAGCCCGGGATGCAGCTGCAATAGCCCGCGATAGCGTTCCAGGAACTGCTGGTGTTGCAGGTCGCCCTCGCCGGACAGCAGGCCCCGCACGTGAGCAGCCACGACGGCACGATCGAATTCCGTCGGCGGCTGTTTCTGCGCCAGGACGTGATCGATATCGGCAATCAGTGCCGACAGCGGACGCAGCCAGGCCCATTGTGGATCGTTGACGAGGCGATCGAGCAGCGCCAGCGGCGCCAGGCCTGGATGAAACTGGCGTTCCGCTTCGATCAGCTGCGCGTGCAGTCTCTGCAGCCTGCGGCTCAGCGCTTCGAGGTCGGACTTGGGAAGGTGGGGCGGATGGGTCATGGGCAATGGACCATGGAGCTACGACGGGAAGGCAACGGGCCCGGCTCAGGCGGCGGTACGATCCGCTTCGAACGAGGCTACCCGATTGCGGCCCGAGCGTTTGGCTTGATAGAGCGCGGCATCGGCGTCAGCGAGCAGTTCACGCAATTCATAACCCGAGTTCGCCGTGGCCGCAACGCCGAAGCTGGCGGACACGGTGTAGTCGCCGTAGCTATTGGAAATCTTGGCGATGGACAGGCGCATCTGCTCCGAACGCCGCTGCGCCAGTTCCAGGTCGCAATCGGCCAGCAGGAAACCGAACTCCTCGCCGCCGAAACGCCCGAACAGGTCGTTCGGCCCGAGATGGGCCTGGCAGGCGGCCACGGTCTGTTTCAATACCGTGTCGCCGGCCGCGTGGCCGAAGCGGTCGTTGATCGTTTTGAAATGATCCAGGTCGCACAGCACGACACAGAGTTTGCGCTCGGTCTTGCGGCCCTCCGCCAGCGTGCGCTCGGCCAGATCGATGAAGTGCGGGCGATTGAAGATACCGGTCAGGCCGTCATGCCGCGACAGCTTCATGAAATGCAGCTGGGACAGCTTGGTCTTGTAGGCCCAATAGGCAATGAAGCTCACGCCTACGATCAGCAGGGCGATGTACAGCCAGTTGATCTCCCGTTGCAGGGTGAGCAGCTGGTTCTGCTTGTTCAGGGCTTCGATCTGCAGCTTGTTCGCCGTCGCTTCGTGCAGGGCGCGTTGGAATGCGAGCTGCCGGGCAGTCACGTCGTCCAGATAACCCTTGTCCGCCGCCGCGTATTTCTCGTGATACAGCAGCGCGGCGGCGAAGTCGCCTTCGCGCTTGGCGACTGAATAGAGCACGCGATACGCCGTTGCCAGCGGTTCCGTCAGTTCGTTCTTCACTGACCGCTCGACCGCGCGGCGGCCGGCTTCCTTCGCTGCCACCAGGTCGCCTTTGCGAAAGTAGGCATCTGCCAGCAGCGCATCGAACTCGGAGATGAGCCGCGGATAGCGAGTACGCTGCACTTCTGCGTAGTGGTCGTTCAGCACGCGCAGCGCTTCGTCGATGCGGCCGCCGGCGAGATGCAACCGCGCGATATAGGTCCTGATGACGTTGGCGTAGCCGAACTCAGCGATGCTCGTACACGCGTCGATGGCGCTTGCGATCTCGCGATCGTCGGCTTCGAGGCGATGGCTGCGATACAACGCTTCCAGCTTGAGCTGCTTGCCGGTGCAGACGCCGTTGCTGGTGCGTTGGTGATCGATCAGCTGCTGCGCGTAGTTCAGTCCCAGGTCGTGCTGGTCCACCTGGTTGTATAGGAACGCGGCGACGGTCAGCCCTTGCTCACGGGCATCCTCGTCCTTGATCTGCGGCAACAGCTCCAGCAACTGGCTCAACCGTGTGAATGCCTGTTCGTACTGCGCGGCGATGGAAAGCACATTCACGACGGTGGCCCCGGCGCGAAAGCGCAAAGTCACATCGCGCGACTCGTCGATCAGCGACTCGAGCGTGGTGATGGCTCGCTGATAGTCACCCTCGTAAGCACTGCGCCAGCCTTTCAGGTAGCGCAGGTATTCCTGTTGATACGCGGACAGCCCGGCGGCATTTGCATCCAGCACTTGCAGGTCCGCGTTGAAAGCCGCCGGGTCGGCGGTCTTGACGCTATCTGCCTTTTTCAGCAACCCACCGGCCGCATCGGGCGTCATGCTCCAGGCAGATCCGGCAAGCAGCAGCCAGAGCAGTGCGCCCAATCTCAACACAGGGCTCGACAAGGATGGCTTGCAGGACGTCATCGCAACGAGACGTCGATCAGAGGGCCGGTGCCGGGGAGCGGCTGCCACGAGAAGCGGGGGTTTCCCATGCTTCGCAGGACGCGGCGTTGACGAACTCACTAACTGCAGGCATTCGACTCTCCGGACGACTTCCGTCCACAACGTCATCGGCAGCCGTGCACCGGCATTGAGCTGCAATGCACTCAGGCCTCGCGCAGCCTATGCCGAATGCTCCATATCCGGCAATCGACTCAATCGTGGATTCGGGGAAGAGGGGACGCGACTTGCCGCGGATGCGCCGCCTGCGGAGGGATTCGATGCGTAGTTATGCGTACGTTCTTGTTGTAGGTGCAACTGTGTACCGCAAACTTGCCGGAACCGAGGCTCCGGCAAGCTGAAGACCTCGGTCCTTCAGGCCGCGATACGGCGGTTGCTGACGAACTCTTCTTCCGGCGGAACGTCGTCTTCGTCCTCCGGTACGAAAATCATGCAACAGACATTGGTGTCGGCACCGAGCAGAGCTTCGAGCTGCTGCTGGTTCTCGCCCAAAATAGCCGCCTGTACGCTGGGATCGATATGGCTACGGGCCAATGCCTGCCCGATCTCCGCCCGCGATGCATGACGCAAGTGTGCATCCCGACCCAGCTGTTCCAAGAACTCGATCGCATCCGACATACGCTCCTCCTCTGACATTTCCACTGCAGATTGCCATTCCAATCAACCGCGCTCATCGATCTCTCTCGTGCAACCACGTTGCGCGTCGGGCAGACCAGATGCGCATGACCGCGTCGCTGTCGTACGCATCGGCCGAACTGCCCCGCGATAAGCCTACGCTCACGACCAGTTTTTCGACTACCGTATGATCCGCATGGATCTGCACCCAGATTTCATCGAAATGCAGGCGCTCGAACGCGAATCGAATCAGTCCTGACAATACTTCGCGCGCGAAGCCCCGATCGCGATACTGCGAACCGATGACGACTCCGGCCTCCGCGCGTCGCGCCGGAACATCCACATGCTGAATCGATGCGAAGCCGAGCGTCGCTCCTGCTACGCGTGCGTCCGACGCCAATCCATTCAACGTAAAAAATACCTGGTCGGCTGCGGGCCGCCGCATCAGCCGGAGCATGTTGCGAAAGCCCCGCGACGCACGCTCCCTCGACAGCGGCGGGCCGATGAAACGCATCGTTTCCACATCGCTGTAAAGATCACAGAACAGCGCTTCGTCCGCCTCGGCCATTGGTCGCAGTAACACTCGCGCCGTCGAGAATTCGACTAGCATCGAACCGCTCGACGGTGCCACGGACAACGGCTTCAGCAAGCGACGCTGGCGCGATCCAGCGCCGACAGCCGCTCGCGAATCGCAGTGTTGGCTACGAGGGGCGTCGCTGGAGGAATGACCAGCGTCGCGTGCATATCCATGACTGCGTCGGGCAAATTGCCGAGCGCAATCGGTTCGATCTGCGGACGTTGAATCGCCAGCGTGGCTGCCTTGTAGAGAATGGCTTGATGATCCAGAGGGTAGTCCTGCGCCAACAGGTCGACGAGCACTTGCCGGTATTCGCGCCCCGTCGAAAAACGCGCCGTCGATTGATCGCCGGCCGCGCCGATCTGCCATAGAACCAGGTAGGCCGACGTGTCGATACGCCGCCGATAGAACATCAGCTGGCTCGCTTCGTAGTGCTGGCAGCCGTATTTCCCGGGGTCGATCCCTAGATCCGCGTACAGGCAATCCTCTGCCGAGACCCCGGGTTCCATGTGTGCCGCGAAGCCTTCGCGACGCGCCTGCTCGATCGCACGATGCGGGACGACGGCGAACACGCCGGGATGGCCATAGAAAGCGCCGCAGACCTGCTTGCCCGCACGCAGCTCGGTGAGCATGGCGTCGACCATCTGCCGGTAGGTTTCGGTACGCGGTTTGCCTTCCGCGTAGAACACTTGCAGGCTGCGGACGTCCGGGTTCATTTTCGCCAGCCATAGTTCGATCACCCCGTCCGATACGGCGGTGAACAC
>Ga0065707_10082918_pt1 | contig 11407 bp, 13 predicted proteins | sample SwiRhicommuniRL3_FD_59094 | JGI IMG/M metagenome (GOLD analysis project Ga0065707, IMG submission 59094) | Switchgrass rhizosphere bacterial communities from Rose Lake, Michigan, USA - RL3 v2 (version 2) | ecosystem: Host-associated > Plants > Roots > Rhizosphere > Soil | place: East Lansing... | reverse complement strand
GACCCACCTGTGCTCGAGCGCATCATCCAGGAGCACCTCATCGCGGGGAAACGTGTCGACGAGTACGCGATCACGGAGGTGCGGTTGTCGGGAGAAGATCGCGACGCGTCCGGCTAGAGCGTTTTTCACTTGTACTCAGTACGCGGCCATGGTACTCCTGACGCGCAGGAGGTGACGATGGCCGCGGCGTACTCGATGGATTTGCGCACGCGCGTGCTGAAGGATTCCGAGGCGGGTCTATCGTCGAAGGAGCTGGCCGAACGGTATCACGTGAGTCGGGCGTGGGTCGATGCGCTGAAACAGCGACGGCGGGAAACGGGGTCAATCGAACCCCACAAGCAAACCAAATTTCGCGGGCGGGTGCTGGCAGGGCAGGAAGATCGGCTCGCCGCGTTGGTCGCGGCCCGACCCGATGCCACGCTCGCGGAATTGCGTGAGGCGCTGCGGACCTCGGCTGGCCTGGCAACCGTCTGGCGCGAACTCGATCGGTTGGAGCTGACCGTCAAAAAAAACGATTCACGCCGACGAACAACGCCGCCCCGACGTCGCCGCTGAGCGGCGGCGCTGGCGCGACGGGTTGCCGCTCCGCGATGCACAGCATTACGTGTTCCTCGACGAGAGCGGCGTCACGACGGACCTCTTACGCCGTTACGGTCGGAGTCGTCGCGGGACCCGGCTCCGCGATCACACGCCGTGCAGTCATTGGGAAACCAGTACCGTGATTGCCGCCCTGCGCCTCGAGGGACTGACCGCGCCGGCGGTGTTTGACGGGCCGATCGACACCGAGAGTTTCCGCGCGTATGTCGAGCAGGTCCTGGTCCCCACGCTTCGGCCCGGCGATGTCGTCGTCCTCGACAACTTGGCCGTCCACAAGCAACCCGAGGTGCGCGCAGCGGTCGAAGCCGTGGGGGCCCAGCTCCGCTTCCTGCCCCCGTACAGTCCCGATTTCAATCCGATCGAGCTCGCCTTCGCCAAACTGAAAGCATTCTTGCGCGCGGCCCGGCCGCGGACCTTCGATCAAGTGACGACCCTCGTGGCGATCGCCCTCGAGCTCTTCACCCCCACGGAGTGCGCGAACTACATTCGCCACTGCGGCTATCGGCTCGCTGTACAGATATGAAAAACGCTCTAGCCCTGTTTGATCTGCCAGAATTCTTTCAGTTGTTCCTTACTGTACACGTCAGATCCACTGTGCGGATACTCGAGGAACTCGCGCACCAATCCCTTCCGCACGGGGTTTTCCAGCGCATAGCGCACCGCTCCCGCCATTTCCTCATCGTCGCGCAGAACATGGTCGTAGTAGCTCTCCTGCCATAAGGATTCGCCGGTCAGTTGCTTGTGCTGATATCCCGCGCGCTGTTTCCAGCTGGACATGAACCGCTGGAAGTCCGACTGTTCTCCCGTTGCGGCGACGACGAGATGAACATGATCGAGCATGAAGCAGTACGCATGAATTGCGAAGCCGAACGACCCGGCGCATTGCCGAATCGTGGTCAGCACCGGATCGATCGATGTGCGGTCGGCGAAGATGGATTTTCGGAGGTGGGTACAGATCGTCACGGAATAGCGATGGAGGCCGATGTAGGTGAAGCCGTCGATTCGGCCCGGACGTCGAGGAAACACGGCTCCACGTAGGGCAAGCATCGTACCGCCGCTAAGACAGGGCTGAAGCCCTGTGCCACCGCTAAGACAGGGCTGAAGCCCTGCGCTACCTGGATAATCTGCGAGTCTCTCAATTCCCTAATCTGCCAACAATCTTCCAATCCGCCAATCCGCGAATCTGCCAATGCTCATTTCACCAACACCTGTTGTCCAAACGTGCCCCAGCCTCGCGTCAGGTAGTCGCTCAAGGTCAGCGCCAGAAGAATGATCATCCAGTAGAGGCCGGCAATCGCAGTCAGCTTGATGAGGCGCGTGCTGTACTTCAGGTGCATGAAGAAGAGCACGACGAGCAGCGCCTTGACGCAGGCAATCACGAGCGCGACGACGCTGTTCAGCGGGCCAAGGTCGACGTACGCCACCGCCACCGTGATGCCGGTCAGCGTCATCAGGATGGCGAAGATCGCGTAGTAGATCTTCAACGGAACGACGTGATGCGTCGAAGACGCCGCGTGCCCGGCCATGTCGGTGTCCTTATGCATGCCGCCCAATTAGATACAGCAGCGGAAAGAGGAAAATCCACACGATGTCGACGAAGTGCCAGTACAGGCCCACGATCTCGACGGGAGAGTAGTAGCCGTTGCCGATGACGCCCCTGGCGGTCCAGATGAGCATCCACGTCATCAGCCCCATGCCGACGATCATGTGAGCCGCGTGCAGCCCCGTCATGACGAAGTAGAGCGAAAAGAAAATCTGCGCGTGCCTGACGAACTGCGGCTCGGCCGCGTACTCGAAGTGCAGCCCGGGAATCAGGTGCTCGTGAAACTTGTGCGAGTACTCGAGGCCCTTGATCCCCAAAAACACCGTGCCCAGCACCATCGTCAAGACGATGAACACCATGATGCCCTTGCGCGAGTTCAGTTGCGCGGCGTGCACGGCCATCGCCATGGTCAGGCTGCTCCCGATCAACACGGCCGTGTTGATCGTGCCGAGCGGGATGTCGAGATGGTGGCTCGCCGACGCGAACGCCTGCGGATACCAGCCGCGGTAGATCGTGTAGACGAGGAACAGCCCGCCGAAGAACAGGATTTCCGTCAGCAGGAACACCCACATGCCGAGCGACGCGGCTTCCTGCTGCTGATCGAGGCTGTCGAAGTGATGCGCGAGCGCCGGATGAGCCGTGGTGTGGTTATGCAACGTGTTTCACCACTGGGGATGGATAGTGGTACGGACTCTCGGTCACCGTCGGCGTCACCGGGAAATTTTCGGTTGGCGGCGGGGACGTCGTGGTCCACTCGAGGCCGGATGCCCCCCACGGATTCGCGCCGGCCGGCTTTCCATAGCGCAGCGACCACGCCAGGTAGAACATCGGCAGCAGATACCCGACGCCGAGAATCGAGGCGCCCGCCGACGACAGCACGTTCAGCACCTGGAACTCGGGCGGATACGCGTGGTACCGCCGCGGCATGCCGAGATAGCCGAGGATGAACTGCGGAAAGAACGTCAGGTTGAAGCCGATGAAGATAATCGCCGCCGAGAGCTTCGACAACCCCTCCGGATAGAGCCGGCCGCTGATCTTGGGCCACCAGTAGTGGAGGCCGCCCAGATAGCCCATGATCGTCCCGCCCACCATGATGTAGTGGAAGTGCGCGATGATGAAGTAGGTGTCGGTCACGTGCACGTTGACGCCGATTGATGCGAGAAAGAGACCTGTCAGCCCGCCGATCGTAAACAGCCCGATGAAGCCGATCGCATAGAGCATCGGCGTCTGCCACGACACCGAGCCCTTGTACATCGTCGCCGTCCAGTTGAAGACCTTGATGGCCGACGGGATGGCGACGAGAAAGCTCAGCATGGAGAAGATGAGCGACGCGTAGACCGACTGGCCCGCCACGAACATGTGGTGACCCCAGACGAGGAAGCCGAGCACGGCGATGCCGAGGCTCGAGAACGCGACGAAGCTGTAGCCGAACACCGGCTTGCGGCAGAACGCCGCCACCAGCTCGCTGATGACGCCCATCGCCGGCAGAATCATGATGTACACCGCCGGGTGCGAGTAGAACCAGAACAGGTGCTGGAACAGCACGGGGTCGCCGCCGAGCGCCGGATCGAAGAATCCAAAGCGGAAGAGCCGTTCGACCGCCACGAGCAAAGCCGTGATGGCGATGACGGGCGTGCCGAGAATGTTGATGAGGCTGGTGGCGTAGGTCGACCAGAGAAAAAGGGGCATGTTGAACCAGCCCATTCCCGGTGCCCGCATCTTGTGAATGGTGACGATGAAGTTCAGTCCGGTCAGGATCGACGAGAACCCCGTCACGAAGATGGCCAGCGCCGCCGGAACGACCCTGGTCGTGGAGAATCGCGTACTGAACGGCGCGTACATCGTCCATCCGGTGTCGAGCCCACCGGTCAGCAGGACGTACACGCCCATCAGGCCGCCGATGATGTAGATGTACCAGCTCAACAGGTTCAGCTTGGGAAACGCGAGATCCTTCGCGCCGATCATCAGCGGCACCAGGAAATTTCCCAGAATCGCCGGAATGGCCGGGATGAGGAAAAAGAACACCATGATGACGCCGTGCATGGTGAAGAGCTGGTTGTAGGTGTCGTCGCTCACCAGATCGCCAGGTGGGGTGGCGAGATCGAGCCTGATGAGCACGGCGAATGCGCCGCCCACGAAGAAGAAGAACGTGACCGCGATCAGATAGAGCAGTGCAATGCGCTTGTGGTCGCGCGTCAGCAGCCACGACTTGATGCCGTAGCCGTCGTTCAGGTAGTGATGAGCCGGAAATTCTGTGGCCATTATCGTTGGGTGCCTGCGGGCTGTGCCTGCGGCTGTTCGGCAGGTGAAAGCGACTTCACGTACTCGATCAGCGCGAGCAGTTGTTCCTCTGTAATCAATCCCTGGAACGCCGGCATGACGGGCTGGAATCCCGCCGTCACTTTCGCGGCCGGCTGCATGATCGACTCGCGGAGGTAGTTCTCGTCTGCCGTCACGACGCTGCTGTCCTGCAATTGAACGGAGTGGCCGAACACGCCGGCGAGCCAGGGCCCGCGGCCGCGCGCATCCGGACGGTGGCAGGTATTGCACGCCAGATCGGCGAACAGTTTTTCCCCTCTCGACGCGAGCGAGCCTTCGGCTGTGCCGCCGCTCAGCCATGCCTGGTACGCCGCTGGCTCCATCACCGACACGCGTCCGATCATGGCCGAGTGCTGGGTGCCGCAGTACTCGGCGCAGAAGATCTGATACGTTCCGGCATTGGTCGGCTCGAACCAGATCTGGACGAACCGTCCGGGAATGACGTCCGCCTTGATGCGCATCGCCGGAATGGAGAAGTCATGGATGACGTCCTCCGAGGTCATGATGAGCCTCACCGGGCGGCCGACGGGCACGTGCAGCTCGTTGATCTCGCGCTGGCCCGTCACGTGCTGCACCTTCCACATCCACTGCTTGCCGACGACGTAGATGTTCAGCGTCTCGTCGGGCGGGTTGGCCATCGCAAAGTACACTTTGGCGCCCCAGAAGAAAATCACCATCGTGATGATGAACGGGATGACCGTCCATCCGATCTCGAGCAGCAGCCCGCCGTGAACCTGCGCGCCGACTTCGTCCGCATGGCGCCGGCGGAAGCGAATGGCGAACGCGACGATGAGCGTCGCGATCAGCAGCGCGAAAAATCCAGAGAGGCCGACGAGAAAGAAGTACAGCGCGTCGACTTCGCCGGCGATGGTCGAGGCACGTTCCGGGAACAGCGGGATGTCGAACATGAGCCGTTACCCGACCTGCCTGCGCTCGCGCCTGGTCAACACCAGAATCAGCGTGCAGAGCGAGACGACCGTCGCGGCGCCCGCCACCTGCACGATGCGCATGATGGCGAGGCTGTAGCGGCCCGTCGCCAGGTCGTAGTGGTAGCAGTAAAGCAGCGCCCGCTGCAGCGGCGATCCGATCTTCTCGTGCGACGCATCGAGCAGCGCCAGGCGCAAATCGCGCGGACCGTAGTCGATGCCGAAGAGGTACCGCGAGACTCTCCCTTGGGGCGTCGCCACGACGATGCCGGCCGGGTGCGCGTATTGCTGAGTCGGCTCGTCCCACACATAGCGGAAGCCGGCGGCGCGGGTGATGCGACGGATGTCTGGTTCCGCGCCGGTCAAAAAGTGCCAGCCCTCGGCGATTGACGGCTTGCCCGAGCGCTCGACGTAATGCGCCTTCTTGTCGAGCGCAAGCGCCGGCGTCTCTCGCGGATCGATGCTGATGCTGACGACCTCGAAGTCTTCGCCCGGATTCTCGGAAAGCACGCCGAGCGTGCTCGCGAGGCTGCCCAGACTCTGCAAGCAGAGCATCGGGCAGCCGTAATAGACGAACGAGAGCACCACCGGGCGCGTGCCGAAATAATCACCAAGCCTCACCGTGCGGCCGCGCTCGTCCTTGAACTCGACGTCGAGCGGCAGCATGTGATTGAGGTTCTGGTCGAATCCCACTTCCCTGATGGCCGCCGGCACCTCGGTGGCGGGCACACCCGTGGAAGGAGGAGGCGCCTGCGCATGCGCAAGTGAGACGCTCGCAACGATCAGCGCAAAGATCCAAAAACGCATCATTTCTGCGATTCCCTGACTGGCAGCCCTTTTTCGACCACCATCCGCATCGCTTCGTCGATCGGGATGCGGGCCACCCCGCCTTCCTTGTTCACCCAGCCGTACCCGTTCAGCAGCCCTTGCTGTTTTGCGCGCAGATCGCGAAGCTCCTGCTGCGGGTTGTCCTGCAGCCGCGGTTCCGGTGGACGCCGATCCTGCTGGCCCACGGCCATCGGAAACACCTGCGTCTGAGCGCGCTGGTGCTGACCTTCGTACACGCCCAGCAACCACCACAGGAACAGTTGGACGATCGCACCCACCACGAGCAGTCCGGCGCCATAGCGAAGAATCGCGCCGACGTTGACGTCGCTCGCTTCGTGCGCGACCTCCGGGTTCTCGGCGTCCGGCTTATGCGGTTCGGACATCTTTCAACGCCTCACGGAACTCCGGGTCGTGCAATGGCAGCAGCGCGCGGCCGCGAAGTTGATAGACGAAATAGCCAAGCCAGATGAGCGCGAGCGCGATCGGCAGCACGACGTCGAGCCAGTGCACGTGAAGACCGCCGGCCTCCGAAAACGCCGGTGCGCTCAGCCAGTACAGGTCCACGAACCGCATCACGACGATGAGCGCCGCCACCTTCGACACCATCGCGGCGTTGCGCTTGATCGCGCGGTGCAGCAGCACGAGGAACGGCACGGCAAAATGAAGGATCACGATGGTCAGCGCGATGTACTGCCAGCCGTGGCCCGTGCGGTGCAGGTACCACTCGGTCTCCTCGGGAATATTCGCGGCCCAGGTGATCAGGTACTGCGAGAACCCGAAATAGGTCCACAGCATCGTGAAGCCCATCATCAGGTTGCCGAGGTCGTGAAAGTGGTCCGCCGTGATCAGCTCGTCGAACGGTTTGCGCCGCACCAGCCACGCCAGCACGAGAATCGAGAACGCCATCGCCGCCAGCACCTGGCCGCCCATGAAGAGGACGCCGTAGATCGTGGAGAACCAGTGCGGCTCGAGCGACATGAACCAGTCGAATGCGGCGAAGGTAATCGTCAGGCCGTACGCGAGCAGCCCGCCGGCGCTCAGCAGCTGCATCTTCTTGGGAATCGTCGGGTCGGCGGTGACGTCCTGCTCGACCGACCACTTGTTCAGAAAGAACGCGATGGCGTTCCACACGACGAAATAAAACGCGGCACGCGCCAGGAAGAACGGCACGTTCAGGTACGGCTGCTTCCACTGGAGGACAGGATCGCCGGCCACGTGCCCCGCGTCGGCCCACGGATACAGCGAGTGGAGGCCAATCGCAATCGGCAGGAAAAGAATCGTGAGCAGTGGCAGCGTGCGGGTGGCCGCACCAAGGATGCGCCGAATGACGACGCCCCACGCACCGCCGGAGACCTGATGAATCATCGCGAGCCCGAGCGATCCGAGCGTGATGCCGAGCACCCACATGTAGGCCGGCAGGAAGGAACGGACGAACTGCACCGGATTCACGACGAGCCCGATCGCACAGAAGAGTGCGGCGACACCACCTGCCGTCATGAGCTTCGACTGCAGGTTCTTCAGCTCGGGAACGAGCTCGCCGCCGATCTCCTGCAACGGCACCCGCACGGTCATCGCAGCTGCCCCTGTGCCTGTGGCGACAGCTCCGCGACGGCGGCATACTGGCTCAGTTGCAGCGCGCGCATATAGGCGGCAATGGCCCAGCGATCGCGCACGGGGATCTGCGCCGCGTAGTCGGGCATCGCGCCGAAGCCGTTCGTCATGACGTCGAAGAGGTGTCCGGGCGGCGCCTGACGCAGTCGATCGATGTGGAAGGACGGTGGACGCCTGTACCCTCGCTGGACGACCATGCCATCGCCATCGCCCGTCAGCCCGTGGCACGGGGAGCAGAAGATGTTGTAGCGCTCGCGTCCGCGTTGCATGACCGCCGCATCGATCGCAAACGGAAACACGGTTGACGGCTGTCCGTTCACACGCCCCGCATACAGCAGCTCATCGTCGTTCAACTGGCCTTGCGCGATCGTGCCTTCGAGAAGGGGGCGGGCCGAGCGATGGTCGGCGAAGAAATCGGACGCCTTGTAGGCCGTGTACTTCGGCTGGTCGTGCATGTCCTGCCGGCACCCAGCTGCTGTAAGTGCAAGGATCAGCACCGCCGTGGCGCGCGCATGCCTAATCGCTAATCCCCAACCCCTGGTCCCTTGACGGGCGTCAGTTCTCAACCGTTGTGACCTCGCGGGCACCAAGAGATTCGAGAAACGTCCTCGTCTTCTCGATGTGGAATTTCGGATCCACCGCCTCGATGCAGAGAAAAAACCTGTTGCGGCTCGCCAGCGCGAAGCGGGGCACGTTGAACACCGGGTGAAACGGCTGCGGCAGCCCGTTGAGCGCCAGCATGCCCAGCACCGCCGTCAGCGCCGCGGCGAGAATCGTCAACTCGAACGTGACCGGGATAAAGGCGGGCCAGCTGTGCGGCGGGCGTCCGCCGACGTTCAGCGGATACGCAATGGTGGACACCCAATACTGCAGCCCGTAGCCGCCAAGTCCGCCGAGAACGCCGCCTGTGAGCACGAGCTTCGGCAGCCGGTTGTCGTGCATGTGCAGCGCGTCGTGCAGTTCCTCGATGGGGACGGGCGAATACGCATCCATCCGCCGATAGCCTTCGTGATGCGCTCGGCGCGCCGCTTCGACGAGCCCGCGTGAATGCTCGAACTCGGCCATGAGCCCGTAGATTTTCGGACGGCCGGAAGGCTTCATCGCGCGCCTCCAGATCCGCCGTCCCCTGGCTTTGCGTCGGGCACGAGCGTGCGCATCTCGAAGATGGAAATCATCGGCAGGAAGCGCAGGAAGAGGAACAGCAGCGCCAGGAACAAGCCGATCGTGCCGACGTACAGGCCCCAGTCCCAGACCGTCGGCGAGTATCGTCCCCACGACGAGGGCAGGAAATCGCGATGCAGCGACGTGACGACGATGACGAAGCGCTCGAGCCACATGCCGACGTTGACGATGAGCGAGATGATGAAGAGCAGCAGGACGTTCGTCCTGATCTTCTTGATCCAGAGGAACTGCGGTATGACGCCGTTACACAGGATGAGCGCCCAGTAGAACGGCCCGTACGGACCGGTCATGCGGTTTCTCATCATGTAGGTCTCGTACGTGTTGGCGCTGTACCACGCCATGAAGGCTTCGATCATGTAGCCGTAGGCCACGATGAGGCCCGTCACGAGCAGGATCTTCGCCATGTTGTTCAGATGCCGCTCGGTGATGAAGTCCTCCAGTCCGTAGATCTTGCGGATTGGAATCGCGAGCGTGAGCACCATCGCGAAGCCCGAGTAGATGGCGCCGGCGACGAAGTAGGGCGGAAAGATCGTCGCGTGCCATCCGGGCACGACCGAGACTGCGAAGTCGAAGCTGACAATCGTGTGCACCGACACGACCAGCGGCGTGGCGAGCCCGGCCAGCAGCAGATACGCCGTTTCGTAGCGATGCCAGTGATGCGCCGATCCGCGCCAGCCCATGGCCAGCGCGCCATAAATGACGCGGCCGACCTTCGATTCGGATCGGTCGCGCAGCGTCGCCAGATCGGGGATGAGCCCGACGAACCAGAAGAGCGCCGACACGGTCGCGTAGGTCGACACGGCGAACACGTCCCAGATGAGCGGGCTGCGGAACTGCGGCCACACGTCCATCGTGTTCGGATACGGGAACAGCCAGTAGATCGCGAGCCAGGGCCGGCCCGTGTGAATCAATGGAAAGATCGCCGCGCATGCGACCGCGAACAGCGTCATCGCTTCGGCGAACCGGTTGATCGACGTGCGCCACGACTGCTTGAAGAGCAGCAGAATCGCCGAGATGAGCGTGCCGGCGTGGCCGATGCCGATCCACCAGACGAAGTTGATGATCGCGAAGCCCCAGCCGACCGGAACGTTCACGCCCCAGATGCCGGTGCCCTCCGCGATGAGGTAGGTGAGCGAGATCAGCAGCACGTTGACGAGCAGGAAGGCGATGCCGAAGCCGAACCACCAGCCCAGCCCCGTGCTGCGGGTCAGGACGATCGCGCTGATCTTGTCGGTGACGGTCGAGAAGCTGTGGCCCGGAGCGATGACGGGAACGGGCGGACGAGCCGCGCCACCGGCACTCGCGCGCCTACCTTCCGTGTGGCGGGTCTCGGGAGTCTCGCTCATCTATTGCTCACCGAGTGCAGGATTCGCTTCCGAGATCGCCGCGAGATAGGTGGTTCTCGGCCTGGTGTTCAGCTCGTGGAGCAAGGCGTACTCGCGCGCCTCGGCCTTCAGCCGCGACACGCGGCTGTTCGGATCGTTCAGGTCGCCGAAGACGATCGCCTCGGCGGGGCACACCGCCTGGCACGCGGTCTTCACCTCGCCGTCCTGAATCCGGCGGTTCTCCTTTTCAGAGGCGATGCGCGCGGCGCTGATGCGCTGCACGCAGTAGGTGCACTTCTCCATGACGCCGCGGCTGCGAACCGTGACGTCCGGGTTACGCCCCAGCTTCAGGCTCGGCGTGTCCCAATCCTGGTATTGAAGGAAGTTGAAGCGCCGCACCTTGTAGGGGCAGTTGTTCGAGCAATAGCGCGTGCCGACGCAGCGGTTGTAGACCATGTCGTTCAGGCCCTCGCTGCTGTGCACGGTGGCGCCGACCGGACACACGGGCTCGCACGGCGCGGTTTCGCACTGCATGCACGGAAGCGGCTGAAAGTAGGTTTTTGGATTCTCGACCTCGCCCTGGTGATACGTGTCGATGCGCAGCCAGTGCATTTCCCGTCCGCGCATCACCTGGTCCTTGCCGATGACGGGGATGTTGTTTTCGGCCTGGCACGAGACGACGCAGGCATTGCAGCCGTTGCACGCGTTGATGTCGATCGACATGCCCCACTTGTAGCCGCCCGCCTTTGCCTGTTCGTCGGTGAGCACCGGCCACATCGATGGCATCTCGTGCTGATCCTTCTCGAGCGTGGCGAGCTCCGTGCGCGGTACGACGCGAATCAGATCGCGCCCTTCGACGAGGTGGTGAAATTGCACACAGGCCAGCGGAAATGTGTCGCCGGTCAGCGTGATTTCGGCGCCCGTGCCGAACGTGGGCGCATCGGATGTCCGCAGCGCACCAGCGTTGAACCCGCGTTGGGTTCCGACTCGTCCCGTGCGCGCGCGCCCGTATCCAAGGTGCAGGGTCGCCACCTCATCGGGATGACCCGCGACCGGGAACATCGCGCCCCGCACGG
>Ga0065707_10082917_pt1 | contig 11416 bp, 11 predicted proteins | sample SwiRhicommuniRL3_FD_59094 | JGI IMG/M metagenome (GOLD analysis project Ga0065707, IMG submission 59094) | Switchgrass rhizosphere bacterial communities from Rose Lake, Michigan, USA - RL3 v2 (version 2) | ecosystem: Host-associated > Plants > Roots > Rhizosphere > Soil | place: East Lansing... | reverse complement strand
CGAGCGACGCCAGGCCTGCCGCCAGCCGCTCGGTGACCGCGTCGAGCTCGCGGTAACTCAGCTTCACCTCGCCGGCGATCAAAGCATCGTCGTTTGGGCGAACGATCGCCTGGGTCCGCAAGACGTCGGCCAACGTCAGTCCGGCCGCGGCGATGGCAAGGCGACGGGCTTCGGAACTCATGGTGTTCCGATGGCCACGGCGCCACTGGCGGAGAAAGCATCGATCTGCGACGGCGAAAACCCCAGTTCGCCCAATACCTGTGCGCTATGTTCACCAAGCACGGGCGCCACGCCTTCGGCGAACTCACGTCGGCCGTCATGAAAGAATGGACTGCCCAGACGCGGCATCGCATCCGGGGCGGGTGGAGTGCCGACAAATTGCCGTGCCTTTGCATGTTCCGATGCCAGCATTTCCTCGTAGCTCTGCACCACCGTCACGCACGCGTCCGCCCCTTCGAACAGGGCATTCACCTCGCTGCGCGACATCGCCTGGAATCTGCGGGAGAGCTCTTCTTTAAGAGTTCCGACCTCTTCTCGCGTTCCGCTGCGGGCAACAAACCCCAGCTCCATCCGCCGGCAGAATTCCTGCCAGAATTCCTCCTCGACCGCCCCTACCGCGACATATCCGTCGCGAAGCGCATAGACGGCATAGTTGGCCGCGGCGCCGGAAAATGGCGAATCCTGCTTGCGCGGTTCAGGCAGGCCGAGCAACGCGGCTGCCAGGATGTCGTACGGCAACAAAGGCATGGCATCCGCGAGGCTCGCATCCACGGTACCGCCGATGCCCGTCACTCGCGCTTGATACAACAGCGCCAAGGTGCTGAGCGCAGGAATGAGCCCGCCTCCGATCAGGTCGACAAGCGGTACATCCGAAATACCTTCCCCCGCCTGCAACTGCCGATTCATAACGCCGGAAAGGGCCAGATAGTTGATATCGTGAGCCGCGGTCAGGCGCAAGGGGCTCTCCGCGCCGAAACCATTGATTGACACGCAAACGACGGAGGGGCGTTCGGCCCTAAGGGCATCGAAGTCAATTCCCAAACGCGGCGCCACGCCGGGGCGGAAGCTTTCGACGATGACATCTGCAGCCTTAAGCAGCTTGCTCAGAATCGGCTGCGCCTCCGGCCTTTTGAGATTGAGGCCGATCGACCTCTTCCCCTGATTGACCAGCTGGAACAAGGCGCTACCCCGCGTGCCGGCCTGCAAGCCTATATCGCGCTGATAGTCTCCTTTACCGGGTTGCTCGACCTTGATCACGTCGGCGCCCAAGGTCTTCAGAATCCAAGTGCAGTAGGCGCCCGGCAGTAGCCGGGAAAAATCGACCACCCTGATCCCTGCCAGAGGTTTGGTACTGTGCTGAGATCGGTGTTCTATCACGGACCGGCCGGACCGAAGTTGGCGGCGTCGTTGGGATCGCCGCGGCCCCGATATTTTGCCCGGATCGGATAAGGATAGACGGGCCGGGTGAATGCGATGGCGTTGGGGTCCAGGGGAAACTGCGGCTGATATGAGGAGTGGCCATCCTTGAGGTGTGCTGCAAGCATTTGATCGGGTGCCTGACCCTTTTCCACCCAGGCTTCGAGATAGCTCAGATAGTCCACCGCGCCGGCGCCGACCCCGCCGCCGCAGTGCTCCACACCTGGCAGAACGAACAACCGCGCGAAATCCTGAGTCGCCTGCCGGCCTCCCATCGTGCGCTCGACCGTCTCGTAATAGTCGATGTCGGATCGCAGGAGCATTCCCAGGTCGTTCGTTCCTACATGAATGAGAAGCTTGCCTCCGGCAGCCTTGAACTGGCGCAGGTCGGGATTGTTCGCATCCGAGAGAGCTCCCATCATCCCCATGCGCTGGTAGTCGCGGTCGAAGTCGAAGTCCTTGAACTCCCATGCCGGACCCGGCTCGGGCCAGAAGAACAGGTACTTGAACCCGCTGGAAATAATGGACGCGGTGCCGGAAGGCTGGCCGTTGCGGCCGACATAAGTGAGCTGCCATGTCCCGCTCTCCGATCCCGGCGCAGGCCCGCCGAGCGATAATTTCCGGCCTGTGGAAGTCACGGGTCCCTCATAGACCTTCCGCACCGCATCGACCTGAGCTGCGGTCAGGCACTCGCTGGGATGACTTGTCGAACAAGCGAGCTCAGCCGGATCGAACCGGCAGCGCAGCGGATCGCTGATGATCCCGTCTTTCACTCCATCATCCTTGTCGCACTTGGCTACCGCCGCATCCGTCACGAGCTTCAGCTCCCGATCTGCGAGCAGTGGCTGGCCGCTCGCATCGTGCGTCGCCCGGATTCCCCAGACATAGCTCATGTAAAGCGTCGCCAGATCCACGGGCGCGCCGCCCGCAATAATTCCGTCGAAATCCGACGGAAAACGCTGTGCCTCCATGAGGCCCTGCCGCCCGCCCGTCGAGCATCCCGCGAAGTAGGACCTGGAAGGTTTCTGATTGTAAAAGCGCTCGGCGATCGCCTTTCCCGCAAGCGCAGTGACGTGCATCGCCCGGTAACCCCAGTCCACCTTCGCCTGCAGGTTGTGATAAGCCCAAAGGCCATCGCCCCCCGTGCCCTTGTGTCCTGCGTCCGAGATGATGCACGCGTAGCCTTTGCGCAGCGGTCCCCTGCAGCTGTACGTAAAATCCTCATCGAGCACGCCGCAATGGCCGCCGCAGCCCTCCTGCATGAACTTGCCGTTCCATGCCATCGGCAATGCCATCAAGATGCCTACGTTGGGGGTGATGTAACCCTTCACCTGACAATAGGCCGGCAGGTCCTCCCCCGCCTTGACGGAAGTCGCCGACATGAGTTGCGTCGGGGCATCCAGAATCCCGGACAAATCAGCAGTAGCGAACGCGCTGCAACTCGCTTCGGTGGCGGACACGATGGTAGTGGCGCCTGGGGTTGGATTAACCGCCTCTTTGGACAATGCTGTTGCCGTGAGGAGCAGCGTCACCGTGTAAACAAAGATCGTCTGTCTCATCTGCCGGACCCCACGCCTTGCTCTATCGGGCGCTAAACTGTTGAAGTCTCTTGAGCACCCCGGGCTGAAGCATTGAAAGATTGGCATCGGTCATCGGGGACAGCCGACGGGTCTCGATGAGAATGCGTTTGCAGGCCTGGATCGCCTCCTGCGAGCTCGCCTTGAGCTCACTCAAGCATTTCTCGAGCGACTCTTCAAGTTGTTCCTGAGGCACCACGCGCGTGAGGAGCCCAACTTCATAAGCTTCGCCGGCGGAGAAAAGCGCCCCCGTATACATCCAGTATCGAAGCCTGGCTGGGGGTACGGCCTCCCGCAGCAGCCGCGGCAGATGGCCATCGACAATACCCACCTTCGCTTCGGGGATGGCGAATCGGGACCGGCCCGATGCGATCACGATGTCGCACATCAATGCCAGTGTTAGACCGCCACCGATGCACAAACCGTCGATGTGGGCAACGGTCGGCTTGCGCATGGACCGCACGGCCTCGAACGGAAGAAATTCTTCATAGTTAAGAATGGCCGTCGGCTCATCGCTCTGAAGAATGGCCAGGATCTCCTTGAGGTCTCCCCCCACCGCGAATGCGCCATTCGAGCCGCGCAGCACCAGGATGTCGACATCGGGGTTGCGGTCCGCCTCGACGCAGGCGTCGCGGATGGCGGCATACATCGATTTGGTCAAAGCGTTCTTCGCTTCGGGACGATTGATCGTCACATAAGAGACGCGGTCTTCGATCTCGACAACAACTCGTGTTTCCGCAGGCATTTGCACTCCAATTTCCAAAGCTTTAATCCACAATCCGCTTGCCGGTGGCGAAGGCGAGCCACACCAGCGCTCCAAAGATATTGAGACCGGCGGCCAGCGCGAAGGCGGAGGCGTAGTTGCCGCTCGTATCTACGAGCCACCCGGTAAGGGCGACGCCGATCACCCCGGGAATGGATCCGACCGTGTTGGTGATGCCCATCAACACATCGGCGTAGCGCGGTGCGATGTCGAGGTGATTGACGACAAAGCCTGACCAGGTGAAGGCATGCGCAGCACATGCGCCGCACAGCAGAACGAGAGCGGCGTTGGCATCTGGAGCGTCTTTCGCCATAAACAGGAAAAGGGCTGAGCCGATGAGCCCGATCGACTGCATCGTCTTGCGCACGAAGGTGATGCTGACCCCGCGGCGGATCAGACCATCCGCGACCCAGGCGACGACATTGATCATGACGAAAAGGGTGAGCCAGGGCGCGGCGGAAAAAAGGCCGGCGCGGGTGAGACTCAAATGCTGCACGTTGGCGAAATAGCTCGGCAGCCAGGCGAGCAGCAGATACAACGTCCAGTTGCTGCAGAAATGATTCACCACGAGGGCCCAGATGGCGCGGTGACTGAACAACCGTTTCCAGGGGATAGTCCTGGGGAGAGACGATTCCTCGGCGCGCGCCGGCGCGTCCTCGGGAATGCACGCAAACCAGACGACCGCCCAGATCAAACCAAGCGCCCCGAAGAGATAGAACACCGCAGGCCAGGAGAACCGCGCGATGATCCAGCCGGAGACGCTGAGCGCGAACAACGTGCCGAGCGAAACCCCGCTCAAAAGGCACGCTACCGAGCGCGAGCGCTCGTCCTGCGGTATCCAACGCGCAAACAGGTTATAAGCGGCGGGGAACGCCGCGCCCTCGCCCAGACCCATGCCGATGCGGGCAGCCAGGAGCACAGGCAGGGAAATGGTAGCGGCGAGCGGGGTCAACAGCGTGAACAGCGACCACCATGCGACGGCAAAGCCGAGCACCCGTCTGCCGCCGAAGCGATTCGCGAGCACGCCGCTCGGCGCCTGAAAGAAGAGATACCCGATGAAGAAGGATGACAGCACGAAACCTTTCACGGTCTCGGACCAGTGAAAGGCGTGCTGCATCGGGAGCGCTACAATCGAAATATTGACGCGATCGAGATAGCAGATGAAGACCGCCGCGAAGGACAGCGCCACGAGCGTGTGGCGCTTCGGCCAGCGCGTCGCAGGCAGCAGTGTGGCCGGTTCGACGTTCATTTCAAAGAAAATAATCGCTTACGGTGCAAGCGCGTGTCTACAAGCGGTAAGAGAGAATTCAAGTTCCTTCCACAATATGGAATTCCTCATGCTCGCTAAGAAAAGCGACGGCGCACAAAGCATCCACCGCGCGATCGAGCTTTTGCGATTGATCGCGCGTGAAGGGCGGCGGGGAGCGAGATTGACTCCTCTCGCCAGGGCTTCTGAGCTCAGCCTGCCCACAGCTCGCCGCATCCTCAAATCGCTGATGGACGACGGGATGGTGGTGCAGACGGAGCATCCGAGGAAGTATGAACTGGGACCGTTGATCGCCGAGCTGGCGCTGCTCGAGCCTTTCAATTCCCAGCTGATTGGCCAGTGGCGCCCTGTATTGACGCGAATTTGCGAGAAATCCGGTTGCACGACAGTTCTGGTGAAACGGAGCTACCTGGATACCATTATCGTGGACCGTGTGGACAGCAAGTCTTACCTGAGAGCGGTGACCTTCGATGTCGGACAGAGATATCCTCTGGGCATCGGGGCAATCAGCCTCGCTGTGCTTGCGTCTCAACCCAATGAGGAATTGGCGCGAATTCTCGAATTGAATTCGCACCAATATCGCAAATACGAGGACATCGGCGTGCAGCGAGTTCGGACCCAAGTGAACAGGACCCGTAGAGAGGGATACGCTTTCTCCAAGGTCAGGCGGCTGCCCGGTGTTTGCAGCATGGGTGTGGCTATCCCCAACCCGACCGGTAGCCCGACGCTGGGCATAGGCATCGCGGTCTCAGGCATGCACATTGAACCGGCAAGAAGAGAGCACTTGGCCAAGCTCTTAAAGCGCGAGGTGGCGCTCGCGGAGAACGCACGGACCCGCTCGCTGTAAAGATCGGCCGCTATTACCGGATTACGGCGCCGGCTTGCGGTTACTAACGGTGCGGAAGCCAAGATGCATGGAACTAAAGCCGCTTTCCTGCGGCTGGCGCGCCGCGGGACGAAAGCGTTGGCAATAGTTTGAGGAGCACATGAAAGAGCCTCCCTTGGTGATTCTTTGTATACGCGGTTCCGGCGCGGGAGCCGTTGGGTTGCTGTCGACAAACTGCCACCATTCCATATCTTCTTCGGGAGGCTTGTTGTCCGTTCGCGGCGCAAACACCGCTGCGCCTGAGGTTAGCTTATCTGGCGGTATATCCGGGTAGTCCTTTGGATCCGGCTTGCGCTCCGCATCGGTCACGTATCCCGTCGCCGCGACGAATTGGGCAAATTGCGCATTGGTGACATCGAAGCGGTCGATCGAGAAAGGGGCCACAGTGACCCGATGGACTGGGCCTTCCTCCTCATAGAATTCCTGGGAGCCCATTAGAAAGGTACCGCCCGGAATCCGCACCTCGCTTCGATCCGGAGTCGTACAAGAGCGAGCGCCGGCGATCTCTTCGGGCGAACGTGCCTGAGACGATGCAATAGCCGTAACCGATACGACGCAGGAGAGCAGAAGTGTCCTCATCGATTCATAGTCCTTCGGCGTATGCGCTCATAGAGTTTCATCCGGCGGCAATGAGCCTCTCGAAAATCAGTGTCGCCGCACGTTGCGAAGCCTCTTTAACCGCAGCCCATTCGCTCCAGCGCGGATCGAGCCGCTTGTACTCATCCAGCCGTAAATCCTCGAGATCGAAGGGCAGTGGATCTGCCAGCTGAATCTGTAACTGCAAGAGCGGGGATTCGCCATTCTCCTGTGGATACAACTCATCGAAGCGACGGAATGCTTCTACGGTTTTATCCTCGCCCAAACGATCGGCGAGCGCCACGAAGTCCAGGTAATCCCGTGTGGCATTGCGTTTGAGAATCAGAGCCGCCTTGATGCGCAGAATTTCAGCTTCGGTTGGAAGAGTGATCTTTCGCCCGGCATAGTCGATCTGGGTGGTTTCCAAAGGCGCTGCGCGGATAAGCTGCCGAATGCCGGTTTCGATACCATCGAGACTGCCGAGGATCATCACTGGGCGAGCGACACGGGCGGTTTTCCAACCGGCGACCGATTCCAGCTCGGCGAGCACGGTATCGAAACGGTGACGCAGATCGGTCAGCACATGATCTGCATCCTGGGAGAGACGATGACCGGCGTGCGCCACAGACGCGCTTCCGCCGACCAGCACCGCATCCGGCAAGATGCGCTGAAGATGCGCAGCCGCGGACAGCACGCGTTCCCATTCAGGCAGCTCATCGTTCGACATACTGCTTCCAGAAATGTTGTCGCTGTGCATAGCGATCCTGCGCATAAGCGGCGCAGACGCGCGCGATCTTCCCGGCAAGTGACCAGTCGGCACGCAACGCGTGGCCCAGTTGGGCCCAATCCGCACGTTTGCCGCGCGCAATAATGTCGTCAATCGCGGCTAGCGTGAAGCGTTCGTGGTTCAGGTGTCGGTGCAACATGGTCTCGTCCGAAATACGAGGGGCGGCGACGATAACGGACGCCATGATACGACTATCGCCCGGCAACTCAACCGGATTATCGGGCCCACGACATCGAGATCATGCTCAAGCGACGCGGTCGTATAGGTCAGCACGTCGGAACGTTGTTGGACCTCACTCACATCGATACTGCCCGCGACCCCAATGGTGTCGCACATTTTTTAACGCCAGACCTGCGTGGCGATACGAAGCCAGTCGCACAAAGATCGAGAAGTAGGGAGTAAGGAGATTGTGATTCGACGGGATCTTGTGTCACTGGGACAGAGTGGAAGCGCCTTGCGCCGCCGCAATCAAGGGTAACGTGATCGATGAGGGATGCTGGGCGTCATGGTAGACGCTGACCGTCGGAGCCGGCTCAATCTTCGGCGTGTCATAGCCCTGGTCATAGTTATTGATCGTGAGCCGAATACGATGGCCTTTGCGCAGGTAATGGGCGGCGGGAAACAGCGCGAACTCGAGTTTCGCCGGCGCTCCCGGCGTCAGCGGCGCTTGGTCCCGCATGAGTCCTGAATGCCAGGGCAAGCCTTCATTTTCAAACGGGGCTTCCCGGGTCGCGCGGGCGGAGGCGCGCAGCAATCCTTCACTGATAAGCGTCGAGGCGCCCTGCTCGTCCACCTCTTCCAGGTACACAAAGAAATCTTGGTCCTGGGCCGTTGAGGAGATCCATAAAGTGGCTACGGGGTAGCCCGTCAATTCAGTGTCCCTCCTCAGGGGCGGGGTCGTGCGAAGCGCGCCGTCCTTGTCCTCATCGACCGGCGGCGAGGGGTGGAGAACATCATTCGCGTACCACACCCGTTGATCCATCCCCGCCAAAACAGCCACCTGAGCGATGCCGTTGTTCCGCAGCATTGAGTACTCATCGAAGTAGCTTCCCCCACACGGCACGATCGCCTTGAGGTGCGGCGGCATGGCGTTCGCCGCCCAAAACTGCGTCAACCCAACATAGGAGCATCCGGCCATGCCGATTTTTCCCGTGCTCCAGGATTGGACCGCCAGCCATTCGATGACATCGTAGAGATCCCAACGCTTCGAGTCCCCACCGCCCCACAATCCCCCGGCGTATACCGTGCCGAAGGACGCTCCATGGCCCCGCATGTCCAGGATGGCGATGACGTATCCTCGTTTGAGCAAAGCCTCGAAGAGCGCTTGGTCCGTAAAACCGGGGACGATCTTTCCGTCCTTCTCCACCGAACGCAGGTAAGGCGTCGCGCTGAGGATCACCGGCATCCGCCAGAACAAAAGCAATTATCCCGCCAGCAACACCGCCTCCGCATGCTCCAGCGCCCGCGGCGCCCCGTACATCACGACGATATCCCCTTCGCGGAAGCTGGCCTCCTCCCCCGGATCGCGCCCCAGAATCCCCTGCCTTCGGATGCCGGTAAAGGCCACTTCCGCTCCGCGCGCCCGCACTTCCTCCAACGTGCGCCCCACAGCCCACGCACGCGGCGGAATCACCACGGACTTGATCTCTTCGCCATAGTCGTGGACCTGGTCGATAGGCAGCGCGCCATCGCGAGTCACGATGTTGCGCAGCACCGCGTAGCGACTGGTGCGGATCTCCCCAATCATGCGCACCACGCGCGCCACCGGCACGTTCAGCAGCATCAATACCTGCGATACCAGCATCAAACTCGCCTCGAAGGTTTCGGGCACCACATCCGTAGCGCCCGCTTCCTTCAATTCCACCAGACGGCTATCGTCCTGAGTGCGCACCAGCACCGGCACATTCTCGCGCAGCCGGCGCACGCAACGCAGAATATCGATCGACGTCGTGGGATCCGAAAAGCTGATCACAATAGCGCTAGCCGTTTTGAGCCCAGCCTTCATCAACATCTCTTCATCCGATGAATCGCCGAAGATCACGGGATCGCCCGCCTGCAACGCGGCACGGATACGCGCCGGGTCGAGATCGAGCGCGATGTATTCGAAACCCTGCGATTCGAGCACGCGGCCGACGTTCTGTCCAACGCGGCCGAAGCCGCACAAAATGACGTGCTCGCGTTTTGCGATGCCGCCCGTCACCGCATCTTCATGCACGGGAACCGCGCGCGGTGGGCCTTGCTCGCGCAATAGAAAGCGCGCGACGCGCTTGTTGTTGCTGATGATGAGCGGGCTCAAAACCATCGACAGCACGATCGCGACCAGCAAAGGCTGAGCGATCTCCGGCGCAATGGCTTTGCCCTGCAGTACCAAGGTCAGGAGCGCAATGCCGAACTCACCGCCGATGGAAATGACCATGGCCGTGCGGATGGCTTTGAATGCGGAAGGCACAAAGAAGCGCGTAACGAGCGCCGCGACGACAGCCTTCAGGGCGATGAGCGCGAGCAGCAGCGCCGAGATCAATACGAACTCATCGACCAGCAGATGCACATCGAGCAGCATGCCGACCGTGATGAAGAAAAGCCCCAGCAGGATATCGCGGAAGGGACGAATCACGGTCTCGATCTGATGCCGGTATTCGGTTTCCGCAAACATCATCCCCGACAAAAATCCTCCCAGCGCCAACGAGAGTCCCGCTATGTGCGATACCCACGCGGAGGCCAGCACCACGAACAGGACAGTCATGGTGAAGAGCTCCCGCAAGCGGCTATGCGCGATCTCGGTGAACAGCGGCCGAAGCATCCACCGGCCCGCCGCCAGCACGAGCACCACGGCGACTACGCCCCCGCCGACTGCTAGAGCCGTGGAAGTCAATGAAAATTCCTCTCCCCCCCGCGACAGCGCGGCGGCGAGCGCCAGAAATGGCACGAACGCCAAATCCTGAAACAGCAGCATGCTGAACGCGAGCCGGCCATGCGTGCGGTTCAATTCACCCCTGTCGGTGAGCTGATGCATGATGATTGCAGTCGAGCTCATGGCGACCGCGCCGCCCAGTACAACCGCCATCATCCAGGACACGCCGAGCAAAACTGCAGCGCCGGCAAATACCGCTGTGGTCGCAATGACCTGCGCAGCCCCCAGACCGAACACCTCGCGCTTCATCGCAATCATGCGCGGCAGGGAGAATTCCAACCCCAGTGTAAAGAGCAGGAAGACGACGCCCAGCTCGGCAAGCAATTGAGTGGTGGCTGAGTCCGAGACGATGCCGATGGCATGGGGGCCGAGCGACATGCCGACGATGAGATAGCCCAGAATGGCCGGCAAACCCAGACGCCGCGCCAGCGTAACGACGAATACCGCGCCGGCGAGGAGGATGAGGATTTGAGTGAGCGGCTGTTCAATCATCGGTGGCAGAGGATGACTGCCCCGCCATCCCGACGCAAGCGGGGAAGCGGCGGTAGGTAGGACTGACTTACGAGCTCATCAGCACCGTCGTGTCGTAACTTTCAAAGCCCTGCACGGCCCGCCGATAAGCGTTGAAGACCAGGCGCTCCGCCTCTTTATCTGCGCGCGGCGACAGCAGCATACGAAGCACAATGTCATCCGCCGGCCGCGCCGCATCTTCGGCCAGCAATTGCTCGACCAGCCGCGTCAGGCGATGCACCAGCTCATTCGCGAAGCGCAGATGTGCGCCGTCGTGCACCTCGGAAGGGCCGGCGCCATACGTACCGCGCGCTTCCTCAGCCAGCTCGTGCAGGAATGAATTCAGCAACCGCGCCTTGTCGAGCAGACGCAGCTCCGTAAAGTACTCGATCTCGGATTTGAGGTTCACGCCGGGAAGAAGTCGATGGGCTTCGTGGTGGTGACGGTCTCGACGTCCTTGGCCTCGAAGCGGAACAACTTCACCCGCGAGACAATCTTGCGCTCGAGCTCGGGGTCGTTGAGCTCGCTCGAAACAACGCGGCACATCGTCACCTCCCCCGACGGTGCGACGGTAAATTCCAGCACCATCTTGCCCGAAAGCTCCGGCTGATCGCGCAGCGCGCGGCTGTAAAGCGAATAGATAGCTCCCTTGTTGCGGTCGAACACCAGCTCGATCTCTTCACGGCTGCGGGCCGCGCGGCCCCTCGAGCCAGTACGCGTTGG
>Ga0065707_10001212_pt1 | contig 11424 bp, 13 predicted proteins | sample SwiRhicommuniRL3_FD_59094 | JGI IMG/M metagenome (GOLD analysis project Ga0065707, IMG submission 59094) | Switchgrass rhizosphere bacterial communities from Rose Lake, Michigan, USA - RL3 v2 (version 2) | ecosystem: Host-associated > Plants > Roots > Rhizosphere > Soil | place: East Lansing... | reverse complement strand
CGGGCATAGAGGTCGGCCAGCTTCACACAAATCCCTGATGACAACCTTCGGCGTAACCCTTACTTAGCACAATGTTTTGCGTGGGACAATTGCCCGGAGAAGAAAAAATCAGAGTTTTTCCATAGTTATCACCGGTTCACCCGGTGGCGAACCGAATTTGGGTCACAATCTGAGCCGGTTTCAGGAGTGATCTGGTGACGGAGGGAATCGGTGTGATCAAGAATCACGCTCTTGATTTCCGGCGCCACATTATAAAAGTCCAAGGTTTCGCTGAGAATTTGGCGGCGCCGCGCAAAGTGACCACCCATAATCGGATGATTCCCATGAACCTTGGCTAATGGACGACCTCGATACTCGACATCGGCGCCGAGAAATTTAGCGGTGAGTTGATACTCCAATTCCTTGATACGCCGGGGGTCGGCGTTGCGGAAAAAAAATCCGATCATCCGATCTTCGAACACCTTGTCTACGAATGTATCAACGATTTCGCGCAGCCGGCTCTCGCCGCCAAGTTTTTCAAAAAGACTCTCGCTCATGGAATCTATCCAGTTACGGCGATAAGCGTTGGGGGTCAGAAACCGGTTTGGGGGGATCGGGCGCCAGACCCTTCATAGCATACCAAGCTGCAAGCGGGCGGCCTCCGACATTTTGCTCGGGTCCCACGGAGGCTCCCACACCAGGTCGATTTTGACATCAGTCACGCCCGCCACGGCTCGGACCTTTGCTTCTATCTCAGCCGGCAACGATTGTACGGCCGGACAGTGCGGCGATGTCAGGGTCATTTGGATGGAGACCGCGCCCTCGGGGCTGGCTTTCAAGTCATAAATCAGGCCCATTTCATAGATGTTGACCGGAATCTCCGGATCGAAACATGTGCGCAGCGCCTCGATAACCTCGGCTTCCATAATCGTCTGGTTAATACTTTCCATAAGACCACCTAAGTCGCGTTTGTTTATTCGATCCCGAGTTGCTGCTTGGCTTTGGCGGAAATCATGGACTGATTCCAGGGTGGATCCCACACCAAATCGACATCGGCCTCGCGCAGGCCGGGAACCAAGAGCAGTCTTTTCTTGATATCTTCCTTCAGGAATTGGCCCATGCCGCAGCCTTGCGCCGTCAGTGTAAACCGCACGGTGGCTTTGTGACTGCCGCCGCCCAGCATTTCCACGCTGCAAGCGTAGATTAAGCCTAAATCGACGATATTCACCGGGATCTCGGGATCAAAACAGGAACGGAGTTGATTCCAGACGCGATCTTCAATCGAATCGCCGGATGGGGCCTCCCCAACGGCAAAAGCGTGCTCGTTTGCGATATTCAAAGCCTGGGCATCTCCGGCATCGATGCGCGCCATGTAACCGTGGTCGGTCATCACCGTAAAACCGCCGCCGAGCGCTTGGGTGACCCAAACATTAGACCCCGCCGTCAGCTTCACTTTCTCGCCGCTCGGGATCATGATCGCTTCACAATCGCGTTTGAGTGCGATCGGTTTATCATCAGTCATCCCGCCATGCTCCTCTCGTAAATGTGGGCACTCATTCCGTTGTCGCCGGCCGATCGGCGCCGGCCAGCGCCGCATTGACCGTATGCCATGCCAGACTGGCGCATTTCACCCGCGCCGGAAATTTGCACACGCCGGACAAAATCGCGAGCTTGCCAACCTTGCCTGCCGCGGACTCTGCGTTTGTGTCGCCGGTCAACATCATGTGCACGCTATCAAATAACTGATGGGCGTCCGCCTCGCTCTTTCCTTTGAGCTCGGCGGTCATCAACGACGCCGAAGCCTTCGAAATGGCGCAACCCGAACCTTCAAAACTGATGTCCTTGATCAAACCGTCTTCAAGCCGCACGTACACAGTGACGTGATCGCCGCAGAGCGGATTGTAGCCCTCCGCCTTGCGATTCGCCTCGGCCATCGCCCGAAAATTCCGCGGGCTTTTGTTATGGTCGAGAATGACTTCTTGGTAGAGATCGTCGAGATCCGACATCAGCCGAACACCTTCAAAACGCGACGGAGGGCTTTCACCAACACGTCGATTTCTTCCACTGTATTGTAAAAAGCGAAGGACGCGCGCGTCGTCGCCGGCACGCCAAAGCGCTGCATGACCGGCATGGCACAATGATGCCCCGCGCGCACGGCCACCCCCTCCTGATCGAGAATCGTTCCGACATCGTGGGCATGCACGTGATCCAGGACGAAGGACAGCACGCCCGCTTTGTCCCTTGCCGTGCCGATGATTTTCACCGGATCAAACTCTGCGAGCGCATCGGTCGCATGGGTCAATAACCGCCGTTCGTGGGCCGTGACCTGGTTCCAATCGAGCGTCTGCAGGTAATCGACAGCGGCCCCCAGACCGATGACTCCGGCGATATTGGGCGTGCCCGCCTCGAACTTGTAGGGCAGCACGTTATAGTGGGTTTTCTCAAACGTCACCAAGCTGATCATGTCGCCGCCGCCCTGATAGGGCGGCATCTTCTCGAGCAACTCGGCGCGCCCGTAAAGCACCCCGATGCCGGTGGGGCCAAACATCTTGTGGCCCGAGAATGCATAGAAGTCGCAATCCAAGTCGCGCACGTCAACCTGGAGATGCGGCACGGCCTGAGCGCCGTCGAGCAGCACCGGCACGCCGCGCTCATGCGCCAACGCGACAATTTCCTTAACCGGCACGATCGTTCCGAGGGCGTTGGAAACGTGGGTCACCGCGACGAACTTCGTCCGTTCGTTGAGCAAGCGGCCATACTCCTGCATGACGATCTCGCCATCGTGATTGATCGGAATCACGCGCAAACGCGCGCCCACCTGGGCGCAAACCATTTGCCAGGGCACGATGTTTGAGTGATGCTCCATCGCCGAAACGATGATCTCGTCGCCCGCATTCAAAAAACTGCGGCCATAGCTTTGCGCCACGAGATTGATCGCTTCGGTGGTGCCACGCACGAAAACAATTTCCTTTTCCGATTGCGCGTTGATGAAGCCGCGCAGCTTGGCGCGAGCCGCCTCGTAATCCGTCGTTGCGCGCTCGCTCAACGCGTGCACGCCGCGATGGATGTTGGAATTTTCCTCGGCATAGTAACGCGCCACACGGTCAATCACCGAACGGGGCTTCTGACTGGTAGCGCCGTTGTCGAAATACACCAGCGGCTTGCCGTGGATCTTTTGCGATAGGATCGGAAAGTCGTCGCGGACGCGCGCGACATTGAACTCTTTCAACCCCGTCTGCGAATCGGCTTGTTGCGCCTTCATGGGCTTACCCGGTTATCGCGAAACGTTGCCGCCAAATAATCGTCGAGCTGCCGGCGTAATGGCTCTATCCTGATCCGCCTCACGATGTCGCTCGCAAAGGCAAAACTCAAAAGGCTGCGCGCTGCGTCCGGACCGAGCCCGCGCGACCGGAGATAAAACAAGGCATCGGGGTCCAACTGGCCGATCGTCGAGCCATGACTGCACTTGACATCGTCCGCGTAGATTTCGAGCTGGGGCTTGGTGTTGACCGCCGCCTCCTCTGAAAGCAGCAGGTTTCGGTTGGTTTGGCGGGCATCCGACTTTTGCGCATCCTTATGAACGACGATCTTGCCGTTAAACACGCCGTGGGAAGCGCCGTCGAGGATTCCTTTGTAGAGTTCCAAGCTGGTCGCTCTCGGCTTGACGTGTTCGATCTCCGTGAAATTGTCGACGTGCTGCTTGCCGGCGCCAAGATACAAGCCGTTGAGCACGCACTCCGCGCCTTCACCGTCGAGGGATACATGCACGTCGTTGCGTACCAGCGCCCCGCTCAGGCTGATCGCATGGGCGGTGAGGTGGCAGCCCCGTCCGAGGCGCGCGGCCAACGTGCCCAGGTGAAACCCCGCCGCTCCTTCGCGCTGCAATCGATAGTGATGAACGATGGCATCGGACTCGCCAATCAACTCGGTCACGGCATTGGATAGATACGTGCCGCCGTTCACCCCCGCATAGCTCTCGACGACACTCGCCTCGCTTCCCGCGCCAAGGAGGATCAGGGTGCGGGGATAGGACACAACCGGATGTTCGCCGGCGCCGGACGCATAAACGAGATAAATCGGCCGGGACAATCGGCAACCCGGCGCAATCACAACCACGGCGCCGTCATCCATGAACGCGGTATTCAGCGCCACAAAAGCCTTGCGCCGATAATTTGCGTGCTGCCCGATCTGCGACAGCAAAGTCGTATCCGGGCTTCTAAAAAGGTCGCGCAAGGTCATCAATCGGGCCGCGCCGGCAAGATCTTGAAGGGAGGAAAGCGCCGGTGCGTAAACCCCATTGACGAAAACCAAGCGCGGCGCGTTCTCTTCGACGAAAAAATCCGATAAATCCAGCGCGCTGCTCAAACTTCTTGCTTCACCGTTCACAAGTCCAAACGGCCGCGAAACCACCGGCTCCACGTTGGTGTACTTCCAATCTTCGTGACCGGGCGTAGGAAAACCGAGGGATGCGAAGCTGGCGATTCCGGCTTGGCGCAGCTCTGTTAGCCGAGAAGGAGTATTTCCGTTCGCGGCGGATTGCCAGTCTTTGAAGGCCGCCAAGTAACGACCGGTGTGTTCGGTTGCCGACATCATTTACCAAACTTCGATCGATATTAGTGAACTGTCGGGGGCTCGCTCTTGAGCCAATCGTAACCTTTGTGTTCCAACTCGAGCGCGAGTTCCTTGGTGCCGGACTTGACGATGCGTCCGTCGTAAAGGACGTGGATGAAATCCGGAACGATGTAATCCAATAATCGTTGATAGTGCGTAATCACGATCATGGCGCGGTCTTTACCCCGGAGCGCATTGATGCCGTTGGCAACGATGCGCAACGCGTCGATGTCCAGGCCGGAATCGGTCTCATCGAGCAGCGCGAGCTTGGGATCCAACACGGCCATCTGCAAAATCTCATTGCGCTTCTTTTCACCACCGGAAAAGCCTTCGTTGAGCGGCCGGTTAAGGAGCGCCTGGTCCATTTCCACAAGACTCATCTTTTCTTTGATCAGCACGAGAAATTCCATGGCGTCGAGCTCATCCAAGCCGCGGTGTTTCCGCACGGCATTGAGCGCCGCCTTGAGAAAATAAGTCGTGCTGACTCCCGGAATTTCCACGGGATACTGAAAGGCCAGAAAAATTCCTTCGCGCGCGCGCAGCTCCGGACTGAGCGCCAACAGATCCTGACCTTGGTAAGTCACCCGGCCGCCGGTAACCTGGTAGTTTTCCCGCCCGGAAAGGACGTGCGCCAGCGTGCTCTTGCCGGAGCCATTGGGTCCCATAATGGCATGGACTTCGCCGGCGCCGACATGCAGATCGATGCCGCGCAAAATCTCGTTATCTCCGGCCTTGGCCCGAAGCCCTTGAATATCCAACATCCTATCGCCTTTCGAAAATCCTCGGCCGCTCAGATCGCTCTTTGTAACGGCGCCTTGCTCAACCGTCGCTTGAGCCCTTCGCCATCGGCTATCTCGGCAATGCTTACGCCGGCGAGAAAATTTGCCAATACTTCCTGTGCCTTCTCCCAGACCGATTTTTGCAAACACACCGCACAAAAGGAACAATAGCTCGCACCCTTCTCGAGACAGTCCATCAAGACGAGCGGCCTCTCCACCGTTTCGTAAACATCTTTGATCGATATTGCGCCGGCGCCTTTGGCGAGCGTAAAGCCGCCCTTGGAGCCGATGTGGGATTGCACCAGACCACCGGAAACCAAATCCTTCATAATCTTTGAAAGATAGAAGGATGGAATATCCTGACTCTTCTCGATGTCCGCCCTGCTGACGATCTTGCCCTCTGGTTGCCCGGCGAGATAGGACAGCGCCCGAACCGCGTAATCGACCCGCCGCCCAACGTTCATGAGCGAACTGCGTTCGCTTTTTCCCTTAATTTTCTTTGCCATCCGACCTTCTTGAATATAGACTCCTTAGGTCTTCATTGTCAATATCATGGCTCTCTTTCTCCCGCTCATGCCCTGTGGTAAAAAATTTTCATCATGTCAATCCTTAAGGTTGCCCGCCTCGGCCATCCGGTCCTGCGTCAAGTCACGGCCGCTGTGTCGCAGCGCATGCTGAAATCGTCGCTGATGCAGCAATTCATTGACGACATGATCGAGACGATGAAAGAATACGACGGCGTCGGCCTCGCGGCGGATCAAGTGCACGAATCCAAACAAGTAGCCGTGCTCGAAGTGGCCGACAATCCGCGTTATCCGAACAAGCCGCAGGTGCCGCTGACGGTGCTGGTCAACCCGAAGATCACGCCTCTGTCGGACGAAACTGAGGAAGACTGGGAAGGATGCCTAAGCATTCCGGACTTAAGGGGCAGGGTGCCGCGCTACAAAAGCATCCGAGTGGAAGCTTGGGACCGGAGGGGCAAACCGCTGGATTTTGTCGCCAGAGATTTTCACGCCCGCGTCATTCAGCACGAATACGATCACTTGAACGGCAAGCTTTACATCGACCGCATGCGCGATTTTTCAACCCTGACTTTTCTCCAGGAATTCACGCGCTATTGGTTGCATCCGGCGCCCGACGAATGAGCCATCGTCGTTGAGTTTATCCTTCCGAAAAGTTACAGTCCCGCCATGAATTTCCCTTACCTGCAAAGCGCTATCGAGCAACAACTCTCCATGACCTCACCCCGCACTGCGGCCATTTTGGACCGCGCTTTATCAGGACGGGACATCACCGTTGAGGAGGCCACGAGCCTTTTTGATGCCGAAGGCTCCGAACTCATGGCCATGATCGCCGCTGCCGATCACCTGCGCGCGCGCACCGTCGGGGACGTGGTCACATACGTGATCAACCGCAACATCAATTTCACCAATGTCTGCGTCAAAGCTTGCGGGTTTTGCGCTTTCAGCAGAGGACATCTGGCGGAACAAGGGTATTTTCTTCCCGACGAAGAGATCATCCGCCGCGCGCGCGAAGCCTATGACCTCGGGGCCAGTGAAGTGTGCGTGCAAGCCGGCCTGGCGCCGGGCATGGATGGCTGGCAGTATGTCAAGTTGTGCCGGGCTTTAAAAAAAGCTCTGCCCGACATCCACATCCATGGATTCTCTCCTGAGGAGGTGCTTTACGGCTCGACGCTCGCCGGCGTCAGCATCCGCGATTACCTTACAGCTTTGAAGGAAGCGGGCGTGGGCAGCCTGCCGGGAACATCCGCCGAAGTGTTGATCGACGAGATCCGCCAACTGGTTTCACCGGGACGAATCGCCACGGCTCAATGGATCGAGCTCATTCAGACCGCGCATGAGCTGGGAATCCCGACGACCTCCACGATCATGTACGGCCACATCGAGAGCTCGCATGATAAAGCCGTTCATTTGGACATCCTGCGACAAATCCAACAGCGCACGGGCGGCATCACTGAATTCGTGCCGCTGAGCTTCATTTACGAGGAAGCGCCGATGTTTCACCGCAAGCCGCCCCCCGGGTTGCGGCGCGGCGCAAGTGGCGCTGAAGTCATGAAGATGTACGCCGTGTCGCGCCTGATGCTGAACAATTACATTCCCAATCTGCAAGTTTCATGGGTAAAAGAAGGACCCAAACTCTCGCAGATCGCGCTTCTCGCCGGCGCCAATGATTTTGGCGGCACTTTGATCAACGAAAGCATCTCCACGGCGGCCGGGGCGTCCTACGGCCAACTGATGAAGCCGTCCCAGTTTCGCGGTTTGATTCGAGACATGGGGCGCATCCCGGCGGAACGTTCGACCACTTACAAGAAAATCCGCGTGTTCGAGAGCGAAAACGATCACCGCGACTTGCTCGATGAGGTCAATGATCCGGCGCAACGCTTCGGCTCCTATCAAAATCTCATTCACCTAAAAGAATATCGCTTCAGAGATTTTTACCAGGATCAGAAGAGCCAAAAACATTGAACCTGCTTCCGGCCGCACCCGTTGCCGCTCTGCCAGCCATCGCATGATCGGCAATCCCGCTCAGTTCGAAGCGATCGGCAATCGTCTCGGTTTTCGGGTCGTCGAACAGACACCGCGCAAGCTTCTGCTCCGCTGGCAGGGAGCCCGCTTCCCGGCCTTTCTTTGTTTGGGTATCGCCCTGCTGCTCCTTTTCATTTCAGTGCCCATCGTCGAAGCCTTGCGCCTGCGCGGTTTCGCCGGACCGGCGGCCTCGCTCTGGTACTTCCCGGTAATGAATCTTATTCTGTTCGGGATCTCTTTCTTTCTGATTTCCCAGCGTCGAACCATTGAAGTCGACGGCGACGCGCGTCAGATGAAGCTGCGCCGCCAGAGCCTGTACCGCAACATAACGTTGACCGCCCACTATAACGAAATCAGCAAAATCAGTCTTGGCATCGACCAGGTTTACAGCGGCTTTGCCATCGGCGGCTCCACGGCCGCGCAGAGTTTTCCGATTCCGGCGCTGCGAATTGTACTGATGAGCGGCGAGAACGTTCTGCTCGATCGCGGCAGTTTTCGAAAATTGGCGGATATGGGCAGGCTGGTCAGCGAACGAATCGGGACATCCCTAGAAATAGACCCCGAACTACAATCTCAACCGAATGGTTAGCGGGGATTCACGAAGCTGGCGCGTGCCCAATCATTTGGTGCAGCTGAGCGGTCGCTTTCCTGACGCCTTCTTGTGCGAGTTGGTCGGCGGTCAGCCACCGAACGCCGCGTTGGCCGATATCGCCGATGGCGAAGATATTTTCGCTCAGGGATTTTTGCGTCTCATCAAAACTCGCCGACCAGACGATATCGCCGCGCCGCACATCAATCAGGTCGAGAACAAACGCCACCGAGGCCGGGCTCTTGGCACCCCATTCATCGCCCACTCTTTCACGATACCGCTGCACGCGGCCGGTCAACACCGCATCGGCATACACGGCTTGGCCGATCTGTCGCAAGCGCGTTGCTTCGACGGCAGGCGGCAAGCTCTCCGCCACTTCACGCACTTCACGGTCTGAAACAATCTGCCAATGGGGCATGGCCGCCATCGCCGCATGGGCTGCCCGCGCCAGCGTTTCACCGGCATCGCGCTCGGAATTTTTCGGCTCGGGCGCGGTCCCCAGCAGAGTCTTGGCCCGGACCTCTCCGCTCAACGCGCTCGGCGGCACGATCGCGATTCTTCGGATGCGCCGCGTCTCCAAATCCGTGGAATGCCGACTCTGGATATTTCCAGGACCGAAACTGCACGCCACGACCAGCAAAAAAACAGCCAGAACTTTTATCATGCGAATCGATCCAAAATTAACAAAATCGCCGTAGAGACTCAAAGCGAATAAGCCTCCCTCATTTTTCGCCAGCCGTCACGCGAAGGCCCAATTCACGGAGCTGGCGCGGTTCCACGTCCGACGGTGCATCCGTCAACAAACATACGGCGCGCTGGCTCTTCGGAAATGCGATCACGTCGCGCAGCGACTTCGCGCCGCTCAAAAGCATCGCCAGCCGGTCGATGCCGAAAGCGATGCCGCCATGGGGCGGCGCGCCGAAGCTCAGTGCTTCGAGTAAGAATCCGAATTTGACCTCCGCCTCCTCAGCGCCGATCCCCATGAGGCCAAGAATCCTTTTTTGCAGCTCCACTTGGTGAATACGAATACTGCCGCCGCCGACCTCCGTTCCGTTAAGCGCCAAATCATAGGCCTTCGAGCGCGCTTTGGCTGGATCGCTGTCGAGCAACGGCACGTCCTCGTCGAGGGGCGCAGTGAACGGATGATGCAAAGCAACGTAACGCTTCTCATCCTTGTCGAACTCCATCAGCGGGAACTCGACAACCCACACAGGAGCAAATTGATCCTCGGGAATGAGGCCGAGTTTTTCGCCCAAGTGAAGCCTCAGATTGCCAAGCGCGTCGTGAACGGTCTTCGCGTTGTCGGCGGAAAACACAATGACATCGCCGACCTGCGCGCCGGCGATTGTTTCGATGGCGTTCTGTTCGGCCTGGGAAAGAAACTTGGCGACCGGCGACTGCCAACCCTCCGCGGTAATCTTCGTCCAGGCGATGCCCTTGGCGCCGAACGTCGCCGCGAACGGCGTCATGTCATCGAGATCCTTGCGCGACATCTCACCGCCTTTGGGAATACGAACGCCTTTCACCACGCCGCCTTTTTGAATCGCGCCGGCAAATACTTTGAACTGGCTATTGCGCAGCGCATCAGTGAAATCGCGTATTTCCAAGCCGAAGCGCATGTCGGGCTTGTCCGAGCCAAACCGGTTCATCGCCTCGTCGTAAGTCAGTCGCTCAAACGGGCGCTTCAGATCGATACTTTTCAGCTCCTTGAAAAGCAAAGCGATCATCCCCTCAACAATCTCCATGACGTCTTCAGCCTGAACGAACGACAGCTCCATGTCGAGCTGGGTAAACTCCGGCTGACGGTCGGCGCGCAGATCTTCGTCACGAAAGCATTTGACGATTTGAAAGTAGCGATCGAGCCCGCCGACCATCAGAATCTGCTTAAAAAGCTGAGGCGACTGCGGCAACGCATAAAATTTACCGTGGTAGATCCGGCTCGGCACCAGATAGTCGCGTGCGCCCTCCGGCGTGCTTTTCGTCAGCACCGGCGTTTCGACGTCGACGAACCCCAAACCATCGAGATAATCACGGATCAATTTCGTCATCCGGTAGCGCAGCATGAGAGGAGCGAGGCTGCGCGGCCGGCGCAGATCGAGATAACGATACTTGAGTCGGGTATTTTCATTGGCGTCGGTCTCATCTTCGACGGGAAACGGCGGCACCGCCGACGCGTTCAATAACCGCAGTTCCTTGCAGACGAGCTCGACTTCGCCGGTACCGAGATCTGGATTGATCGTTTCCGGCGATCTCTTCGCCAAAGATCCGTGCACCGCGATGACGTCTTCTGAACGAATCTGCTTGGCCTTTTCATGCGAGATCGAGTCGACTTCCGGATTGAATACAATTTGGCAGATGCCGCTGCGGTCACGCAGATCGACAAAAATCACGCCGCCGTGGTCGCGCCGGCTGTGCACCCAGCCGGCCAGAGTCATCTCGCTTCCCACTAAAGCCGCGCGCGGCTCGCCGCAGTAAGAACTGCGCTTCCAATCGCCCAGCTGATCGTCATAAGTACGGTCCGTCGCCATTAACTTGATTTCCTTGAGGTCAACACATTCTCCAGCTCGCTCACTTTGATTTCTTCCTGCCGTTTTGTCGCCATGTCGCGCAATACCGCGGTCCCTTTGTCAAGCTCGTCCTCGCCGACAATCAGAACAGAAGCTGCCTTGAGCTTATCCGCGCGGCGCATTTGACTCTTCAGACTGCGCGCTTCGCCTTCCATCTCTACCGCTAAATCCTTCTCACGCAACCGATGCGCCAGCGGAAAAGCCCAATCGCGCGCCTTCTCGCCAACCCAGGCAATGTAGATCGCCGGACCCCCGGGCGCCGCCTGATTTTGCATTTTCAGCAACATGGTCAGGCGCTCGACGCCGAGCGCAAAACCGACTCCCGGGATCGGCGGCCCGCCCAACTGCTGCAC
>Ga0065707_10082914_pt1 | contig 11426 bp, 7 predicted proteins | sample SwiRhicommuniRL3_FD_59094 | JGI IMG/M metagenome (GOLD analysis project Ga0065707, IMG submission 59094) | Switchgrass rhizosphere bacterial communities from Rose Lake, Michigan, USA - RL3 v2 (version 2) | ecosystem: Host-associated > Plants > Roots > Rhizosphere > Soil | place: East Lansing, MI... | reverse complement strand
TATTCAAACGATTACCCAGCCAGTCGCAAAGATTCAGTAGGACCATTAAGCTCGTCCTCGTCAGCAACAGAGATTAATAATATGAATTCCTCGCGAAGAAGCTCAGATACATACGGATCTGTCACGCCAACCCGAAGATCTACTTTAACCCTGCCGATCATTATACCCGAGAACCAAACCTTCAACGCAAATGTTCCGCTTTCCAAACTATCTTCCTCGTCGTTGTACACAAAAAACCAATCACCATTTGTAAATCAAAGCAATAGAAACTCCACCGGAGAGAATGTAATTGATCCAATTGTTAGGACCAAAACTTCAAGCACAATTCCATCAACTTCATCTGGTATGGTGGCTAACCATCGACATTCTAGCTCTATAAGTTCTATTTGGAGTTCAAATTCATACAGAAACGTCAATTTGGCTACTATCAAGAAGAACTTTCATTTGAAACCAGGAGAAGGAGAAAGCTCAAACTATGTCATAACCATACGTAGAAGTGCAGGAACTGCTTTTAATGAGTCGGGACCCGGTAAGTGGAAATTGCCCACTGGAATTTTGCCAGTAGATACTTCTGCTACCTATGCTAAATCTAACGGAAGGTATACAAGACTTGCTGGCGGGTTGACAAGAGCAAAAAAGACAAGTGGTGTCGAATTGAAGCATGGACACTTGCAACCAAGATTGTTGGCTGCAGAGATTGACGATGGAGAATCGAGTTCTTTGGGTATTACTCCAAAAATAAGTGCTGCCCCATCAACCAAAACTAACCTTTCAGATATCAAGTCTTCGTCTTCTAGCATTACTGCAGCGTCCACCATCAACATATCAAGAAACAACTCATTAGCAAGGACTACTACCGAGGGTTCTACATTGGGTACAGACCTCCAAAGTGTGGTTACCGAATCTACCAACAGTGGGTCTAGAAAATCGATATCTTCCTCGTCATCAGGAAGCATTTCCGATTCAAATGTAAAAATCGGCGGCTACTACCAACATCCTGGCTACAAATACGAAGACGATCAAGGAAGTGACACTGGAAATGAAGACGACGCTTCTGCACTCGATTATTCAAATAGGCAAAGCATTCCTATTGAAAATGACATGGACGAATATGACGAAAGACCCAGGTTGGTTTTGGCCAACCCAGATATGGATAGTGACAGTGATTAGATATATTCCAGATAAAAGCCAAGCTCTCCACATATTCTATTCAATATATAACACTATGATTAAATTAGTCGTGCATTCATGCTCGTGCGTGTGTGCACCGAAAATGTAGATCCAAAATCAACACGTCCACTAAAAACAATTGGTTAAAACGAATCATAGTCGTCACCAAACAACCGTCAATCATTCAATTTCAACTCGTGTAGTATAAGTAAGTACAGAGAGAAGGAAATATACTCACGACCCGGAACTAACCAATTTAGAAGTAACTTTTCAATGGGAGAGATTGGATACACATTGATTTACGACCCTAATACGGCGAATAAAACCTCAGTCAATGAGTTCAAAACATTATTGGAAAAGGGCAAGGATTCCGTAAAGGTGGAAGCCATGAAGAATATCTTGATCACGATTCTTAATGGCGATCCTATGCCGGATTTATTGATGCATATCATCAGATTCATCATGCCCTCGAAGAACAAGGAATTGAAGAAGTTGTTATACTTTTACTGGGAAGTTTGTCCTAAGTTAGATGAAAGCGGAAAGATGAGACATGAGATGATTCTCGTTTGTAATGCCATCCAACGTGATTTACAACATCCTAACGAATATATTAGGGGTAATACTTTGAGATATTTGACCAAGTTGAAGGAACCGGAATTATTAGAAACTCTTGTACCAAACGTACGTCAATGTCTTGAACATCGTCATGCTTACGTTAGAAAGAATGCAGTCTTTGCCTTGTATTCGATTCACAAAGTTTCTGACCATTTGTGTCCAGATGCCGACGAATTAATATATAGATTCTTATATGAAGAGGCTGACTCCGTGTGCAAAAGAAATGCATTTGTGTGTTTGGGTGACTTGAATAGAAATGCTGCTTTACAATATGTTCAGGACAACATTGCCATCATTGATACTTTGGACCCACTCTTGCAGTTGGCCTTTATTGAATTCATCAAGAAGGATTCCTCGGAAAACCCTTCCTTGAAGTCACAATATGCCCAATTGGTAACCGAAATCCTCAACAGTTCGTCGAATGTTGTTGTATACGAAGCTGCCAATACGTTGACTGTATTGACAAGCAACCCACAATCGATCTTGTTGGCTGGTGGAAAATTCATTGAATTGGCAACAAAGGAGTCTGACAACAATGTCAAGATCATCACTTTGGAAAGAATCAATGAACTTCACAAATCTCACCCTGGTGTTTTACAAGATTTATCTTTGGACATCTTGAGAGTCTTGTCTTCCCAAGATATTGATGTTCGTAAGAAGGCTCTTGAAGTCACTTTACAATTTATCTCCAGCAGAAACGTAGAAGACGTTGTCAAATTGTTGAAGAAGGAATTACAAAGAACTTCTTCCGCTGATGAAGATAAAACTTCTGAATACAGACAGTTGTTGATTAACGCTATTCATCAATTGGCAATCAAATTCGTGGAAGTTGCTGCTAACGTGGTCGACTTATTATTGGAGTCAATTGGTGATTTGAATACCACAGCTGCGTACGAGGTCATTACCTTTGTTAAGGAAGTAGTTGAAAAGTTCCCGGATTTGAGAGAATCTATAATAACCAGGTTAATCCAGGCATTGCCAGCGGTCAAGAGTGCAAAGGTATTCCGTGGTTCTTTGTGGATCATTGGTGAATACACTCTTGAAGAAAAGTTAGTCCAAGAAGCTTGGAAGTACATTAGATCAAGTATTGGTGAAGTTCCAATTTTGGCCAGTGAGAAGAAACTGTTAGAGTCAGACCACTCCGAAGAACAAACAAACGGCTCTTCAGAGAAGTCCGGCAAAAAGGGCCCAGTCGTATTACCTGATGGTACATATGCCACCGAAAATGCATTTACTGCTGAAGTCACCAAGGGCTCTGATGAAGATGAACCTCCTATTCGTAAATTAATTTTATTGGGAGACTTCTACTTGGGTTCGGTGTTGGCATCTACTTTGGTTAAGTTAGTTTTAAGATTGCAACGTCTTAAGACGCATCAAAGAATCTTGAACGCATCCAAGGCCGAAGCTTTATTAATTATGGTATCTATTTTGAGAGTAGGTGAAACTTCCTACGTTTCAAAGAAAATTGATGAAGACTCTGCTGACAGAATTCTTACCTACATTAAGATATTGAACGACGAGGAGGATGCTGAATTAATTCAAACAGGTTTCTTGGATGATACCAAGGACGCCTTCAAAGCTCAAATAGAGAGTGCTGAACTAAAGAGAGTTGAGATTGAAGCCAAAAACTTCCATGAAAATGCCGATCAAATTGACGGGTCTATTTTGTTTAGACAATTCAACAAGGACAAATCGTCTTCTGGACCTACCGTTGACGATGTTGTTTTGGCTTCGGGCACTGATTTGAAGAAGGAAGATTTGTCGTCTAGATTGAGCAAGATCTTACAATTGACTGGTTTTTCAGACCCTATATATGCTGAAGCATTTGTCAAAGTTCACCAATACGATGTTGTTTTGGATGTCTTGTTGGTCAATCAAACCACCACCACCTTGCGTAACTTATCTGTTGAATTTGCAACTCTTGGTGATTTGAAGGTTGTTGACAAGCCTGCTACTGCTAACATTGGTCCACACGGTTTCTACAAAATCCAAGCCACAATCAAGGTCAGCTCTGCGGATACCGGTGTTATATTTGGTAACGTTGTCTATGATGGACAACATTCCGACGACTCTACTATTGTAATCTTGAACGATATCCACGTTGATATTATGGACTACATCAAACCAGCTACATGTTCCGAGAGCCAATTCCGTAAGATGTGGAACGAATTCGAATGGGAAAACAAAATCACCATCAAGTCTCAAATAAATACTTTGAAGGAATACTTGGATGAATTAATGAAGGGCACCAACATGACGTGTTTGACTCCGGGTGCTGCTATTGGTGAAGAATGTCAATTCCTCTCTGCTAACTTGTACTCTCGTTCATCCTTTGGAGAAGACGCTTTGGCCAACTTATGTATTGAGAAACAAAGCGATGGTCCTATTATTGGACATGTTAGAATCAGATCCAAGGGCCAAGGTTTGGCATTGTCCTTGGGAGACAGGGTCGCTGCTATTTCGCGCAAATCTAAAAAGACTGCTCTCACCAATGTTTGAGTAGAACAACTTTCGTTTTTATAAATACACAACTACGATACTATTTGTAGAAGTATGATACAGCAATAGAACTAAGATACAGGAATGAATAGAAGTATGATTCAAATAATGATTAGAAATGATTAGAAATGATTAAGAGTATACATAATCTAACACTTTCTTCTTATTCTTAGATAACACCAGTTCTTGAGGCTCAGACCTTTGCACGAGTGCAGGGTCAGTATGATTTCCAAACAATCTCTGCTGGGATATACTAGAATCTTCAATAAATGAACTTTCCTTGACTTTTCCGGCGGAATATGTTATGAATTGGAATAAGGAATTGAAGTCTCCCTGGATATATACTGTGTAGACACCTGGGTTTCCATTGTAGGCTGTAGGATAAGAAGTATCTGCGATTTTCAATTCAGATAGATGGAATCCCTGGAACGGGTTCTGTCCCAGTTGTACTAACAAAGTAGCGGAATATTCTGTGGATCTCAAGGTGAATATATTATGGAGGAAGTTGTTTAATTTCACATTCAACACAAAAATAGTGAAAACCATTGATTTGGAAACAGATTCCACCGGTCCAAAGATAGAAATGTACCGCTCTACCGTCCCCGACCCACTAGGAGATATTGTAAAGTCATTTATGTCAAAATTGTCCTTAAGCTTCGTCACAAAACTCTCTTCAATCAGCTCAAAATATCCTGCTTCTGAGTCTGATATCACAAGTTTCCCATGCAGACTCTTTGCTGGCCCATAATTGCCTTTGAACGTCAACTTCTTTAAATAATTCAATACTTTAACATCTTCAAGTTCATTTTCGTCGGTGAGTCTTGATGGGTTTTCTAATTTTAAAAGAGCCTCTGAATGGTCCGAGTATCCGTCAGAACCCGAGCTATGTTGTTTTCTCTTGATATATCTAGAGGCACCTGGCCTGTTCCCCAATCTACTTTCCACCATGTTTAGTGGCCTTGCGTTTCCTTGTCTCTTATATTTATTTGTTATGTATGTATCATACTGGGTCGTGCACATAGTTCAAAACCATCCATCTCTCTGGATCCATCGCTGAAATTTTTCAGAAACAAAAAAATACCTACAACGACCAGATATACATAGTTAACGAAGAAATGGCAAAGAAGGAAAAGGTTAGTAAGACTGAAGAGTCAGAAGATAACTACGAGACTAGAATGTCTGCCGTGTTACCATTTGCTAAGCCATTGGCTCCAAAGAAATTAAACAAAAAAGTGTTGAAGGTTGTCAAGAAGGCTTCCAAGGCCAAGCACGTCAAGAGAGGTGTCAAAGAAGTAGTCAAAGCATTAAGAAAGGGTGAAAAGGGTTTGGTTATTGTTGCTGGTGATATTTCTCCACCAGATGTCATTTCCCATATTCCTGTTTTGTGTGAAGACTCTGCAGTTCCATTTGTGTTCATTCCATCCAAAGAAGACTTGGGTTCTGCCGGTGCTACCAAGAGACCTACTTCCTGTGTCATGATCGTACCAGGTGGAGGAAAATCAAAGAAAAACGCTGACAAAACCGATGAATACAGAGAAGGTTTCGATGAAATCGTCAAGGAAATCACTTCTTTGGACGCATAATTAATCCCCAGTAATCCTTGCATATACGAAATACGCTGTGACAAAGTCCAGTACTTACAATGGCTACAAAGTTCTGCCTACCAATATTAGCCACGGCCCATTCTCTTTTTATTACCTTTCTTATGTACTCTACTCATTAGTTATAAATGTAACGAATCATATTTTAGTATTAGTAGACAAGTCTGTAGAGGGATGTCTCTTGATGTTATAGACTCTAGAATGAATTATATTCGCCAAATATGGGAAACTTTATGTCCTTAAGTGGTCGTTGAATATATTTAATTTACGGATTTTATCAAGAAATGTCGTAAATCATCGTCACTAATCTTCGCCACTAAATCATTATCACTAAACATCTCTAGTTACAACAACATTCCTATCGTCACTGTACCATCCACTATCACTAACTAATCCACTTCTCTACCGCGTAAAAATTGAAAAATGCGTCCTTATAATCTTACATCTCACAGACTCCTTAGCATGTCTTCACAAACAGACATGACTGGATCGTCTATAACGGCGGTCGACTACATAGCCAACCAATTGCAACTTGAGCGCGAGGCTAGAGAACTCATGCCCTATGATCCTAAAGATTGTACCTATGAAAAGGGCGCACTAAGACAGCCGGTGTTTGCGTGTTTGACGTGTTCCCGAGCCAACGATAACGAACCTATTGGCGTTTGCTACTCATGTTCGATCCAGTGTCACTCTACACACGAGATCGTCGAATTGTTCAGTAAACGAGAGTTTGCTTGCGATTGTGGAACCACTAAGGTAAGCAGAATCCCAAATAATGCCTGCAAATTACGCGTGAGAGATACGAACCACCAGGAGCCCCTTCAGAGACCCAGGACCGGCTCGACTGCTTCTACATCGTCACAGACAAAACTCGAATTTGATGCTGAGGATATTCCTAGCCTGACAAACTCCTACAACCACAATTACCAGGGTTTATTTTGCTCATGTAAGAAACCCTACAACCCGTTGGAAGAAGATGGAAATATGATCCAGTGTTATTTTGGATTTTCGTGTGGAGAAGATTGGTTCCATGAGGATTGTATTTTGGGGTACCAGTCTGGATCTTTCAGCGTCCAACCCAAAGTGTCCCATAATAAGTTGGACGAATTACCACCTCCTGGCGAGGATGCAAGTTCGGAAAATAAATCAGAAGCTAAAGAAATTAGAGCAGAAGCTACGGAAATCAAATCAGAAGCTACTGAAAATTCGAAGTCTCATCTGGAAATCATACCCACCATGAAAAAGGTCCCAGACTTCCCCAATCTCGACGACTTTGATCTGTTCATATGTTGGAAATGTGTTCTGGACTTCTCGACAGTGTTCGAAGAGATTCGCAACGATAACTTGATCACTTTTAAGCTTCTTCCACATTTCGAAAATATCACTTCTCCCACTGAGTGGACAGAGAAGTATCGTGAATATCGCGAATCACAACCAAACCAAGACTCCGAACCTTCTCGTAAACGTTTGAAAGTCGAAACTCTTAAAACTCACAAAGAAACCCCCGAAGAAATTCCGTATTCTGTATTTCTTCAACCGAACTTTCGTGACAGATTAAACAGTCTAAGTAAACTGTTACCAGAAACTTCTAAACTCGGCCAGTTCTTGCACAACCATCAATATCTTTACAAGGATGATCCAGTATTTGAGCCTCCTGAAGAAGAAGACGACGATTCCTCAGCAACAGGCTCGCTTCTAGATTTGGGAGCTGGTGCCCTTCTGTCGTTACCTCGCGAGAAAGCAATAGAAGGACTACAAGCATACGATAAAATCCGCACGAAACTACGAGATTTCTTTAAACCCTTTGCCGAACAGGGCAAGGTGGTCACAGAGGAAGAAGTTAGAGACTTTTTTGGCTCCATAAAGAAGGAGAAATAAGAAATAGTGGGTAGAAAGTTAAAGCAAAAAATAGCGAGCTTTGCACAAGAAGCACTAAAAGTGAGGTTAGTTACCAATGGCGATCATTGTGTTACCCAGTGAGAAACACATATCACACTAACTCTAGTCTACGAGCAGTCTTATTTACTATTATTGTATGAAATATTTACACATGACGAGTAGCTTCAAAATGATCTATAACTTATACCATGTTACAGAACTCATTTCTTCTTACCCTTGTTTCTTTGGTCCAATCTGGTAAATTCATCCTTCCAGACTTCACTGGCTGTCTCGGGAGTCATATCTGGAAATACAACGTCAAAGACCTCATGGTACCATTCAACCGGAATGAACTTAACTCCTTCCTTGACTTCTTCTGGAATGTCTTCAAGTTCGTTTTCAATATCCTTAGGGAAAATGATAGTATCGCAGCCGTAACGTTTGGCTCCAAGCACCTTTTCTCTTAAACCACCAACTGCAAGAACTCTTCCAGTAACTGTGATCTCACCGGTCATGGCAAAAGTGGGTGGAACGGATTGATTCAACGCCAACGACATAAGCGAAGTGGTGAAACAGATACCCGCAGATGGACCATCTTTAGGAACAGCACCATCTGGACAATTGACGTGGATTTCGGCAGACTCAAAGAAACGGTTGGCTGCATAGTTCTTGACCATAAACAGTTTGGCAAAAGAGTATGCAATAGATGCAGACTCTTTCATAACGTCCTTCAAACTACCAGTGACATGCATACTAGCATGACCCGAACCAGATCCAATTGAATGTGTAAGAATCGACTCAATATATAAAGCATCCCCATTACCAGACGAACTGTATGCAAGCCCGGTGGCTACACCAGGAGGTAAAATGTCGTAAACACGGTCTCTCGTGTAGATTTCAGGACCAACATATTCCTTCAAATTAGCAGAGGTGATTTCAATTTTGATATCGCTTGGAATTTCTAACTTGGCCAGTTCTCCAAAGTACGTTTCTACCTCAGTTTCTTGATTTTCTGATTCTTCTTGCTTTTCTGTTGTTTCCTTTGTAGTCTCCGAATCTTTCTTCACGGCAGATTCTACACTTGCAACTTCCGATTCAGTAGTGAGTTTTGCTTCACTAGTAGGCTCCGCTACAGTAGATTCAATAGCAGCTTCAGATGATGCAACAACCTTTTTAGATTCGGCTTCTTTTTCCTTTTGCAACTCAAGCTCGTCAATTTGTTCCACGATCTTCAAAGATGCCTTACTAAAGATTCTATTAATCAACTTCTTGATGTTTCTTAACCCACTTTCACGACAATATTTGTCTATTAATCTGGAAATAGTTTCAGTAGCAATCACAACAGTACCTTCAGATAATCCTGCTTTCTTCGAAGCATTTGGAATCAAGTGCTTCTTAGCAATTTCAATCTTTTCTTTGTTGGTATATCCTGAAACATCAATAATTTCCATACGGTCTCTCAATGGTGGGGGAATGTTGCCCAAGTAGTTAGCAGTACAAACAAATAATACCTTTGATAAATCTACCTTCACATCAATGTAGTTATCCACGAATGCATTGTTTTGTTCGGGATCTAAGATTTCTAAAAACGCAGATGCAGCACCTCCACTACGGCTCAAATCCAATTTGTCGATTTCATCAATCAACATCAATGGATTGGAAGTTTTGGCTTGCTTTAATGCGTAAACAATACGTCCAGGAACAGAGCCAACATAGGTTCTTCTGTGTCCCTTAACTTCATGCACATCTTGAACACCTCCCATGGCGATTCTGACGTACTTACGATCTAATGCTTCTGCGATAGACTTGGCAATAGATGTCTTACCAGTCCCTGGTGGACCAGCTAAACATATAATTTTACCATCAACCTTTCCTGAAATTCTTCCCATAGAAATGAATTCCAAAATTCTCTCTTTAACTTCCTTCAATCCATAATGGTCACGGTCCAATACTTCTCTTGCTAATTTGACATTGAAACGATCTTTACTGTAAATACCCCACGGAATAGAAGTCAACCAGTCCAAATACTTTTCACTAATACCAGTTTCGCTAGAATTATCACTCTGAGTGATAAATTTGGCTAATTCAGTTTCGTAAGCTTCTTTTGCTTCAGCAGTCATTTTCAAATGCTTGACTCTTTCTTCAAATCTATTCTTTCTCTTGTCTTCCGAGTCGAGCCCAGCACGCTTTTGAAGTTCTTTGATGAATTCTTTGAGGAATTGACGTGTTTGGTTTTCATCGACTTTGGCCGTTAATTTGTGAATTGTACTTTCCTTCACTAAACTTGCGTTAACTTCGACCTTTAACAACTCCAAAGCTTTGGCCAATCTGGCTTGAACATCCAAGCTTCCTAAAATTTCTTGGATTTGTTTAGGATCTCCATGAGTGGTAGAACCAATGAAATCTGCGAAACGAGAAGGATCATTCAACAACTCTGAGCTGTCTTTAACCTTAAGCTTTTGCAAGGGACTGTTATTCCCTAATTTACCCAAGTAAACTTTAATAGATTCCACAAGGGCAGTGATTTCAGTAGAATTATTGTCAAAAGGTTCGTCTTTTACTGGTTTGACAGTGGCATAAGAAACATTGAAGTCCTTCAAATAAGATGTAGGGAAGTCAGTGCTTTCATTTCTAGGTTGACCTGCTTCGTCGCCTTCCTTCTTCTCTCCCGGCGTACTTAAATCCTCAAGTTGACATCTCTCAAGTGGATATGCAAATACACTAAACAGTCCAGGGGATGGAGTAGTATGTCTAATGATTTGACAGTGAACACCAATGTCATAAACTGAGTCCTTGCTCTTGATGATATCTGTGTTTTCAGCATCCTGATCTTTGGCATGGAACAAAACAAAGTATGGTTCTCTCTTGTCTATAATTGTGTAAACCGATTCGATAACGTCTGGATCAGTGACATTGATAACAAAGCCTCTACCAGGGAGAGGTGGACGATCCTTCATATAGATTGCTAACAAAGGTGGATATAATCCAGTGTTAGGATTTACTGGAGTTTGTGGTTTGTTTGAATGATCATCATCATCGTTATTATTGTTGTCACTTGGTGGAGCTGCGGAAGATGCGTTAGAATCCAATCCTTCACTGGATTTTGCAATGACTTCGGTTGAGGTTTCCTTATCGATCTCCGTTTCTATGTCCTTGTCTGTTTCTGGAGTTTCTTCTGGAGTTTTTTCAGGAACTTCATTTTCAGTGTCTGTTGGATCGTTCGTCTTTTCTGGATTTGATTCTTCTGGTTTTCCGTCTGATTTATCGGAAAACACTATTTTAGCGTACTTTTCATATGAAGGTTTCTTCAAGTTTATTTGGGCCATAGAAAACAGGGGTCTTGAACTCCCCACAGAAGTAGCGAATCGAACACTCAAGAGTGAGCCTCCTCGAGACGCTCCAGCACATCGTCTTGCTATATTATTTAAATGCACCCGAGACCTGATCATCATTAATTCAGCAAATGTATGAACGGTTGTTATTACTGATTTTAGACTCTGGCTTCGAGGTTGTTTGCCACTAATATGGATCGTACGTATTTCCAACGATTCAGATTTCGCTCACCTAATACAGTCATGTGTACGTGATCACGTGTCTAGATTTGGAGAGGAGTCTCCGATACGTCTGAAACACTCTGTATTCTAAATCTATCAAGTTCATTCT
>Ga0065707_10082912_pt1 | contig 11448 bp, 9 predicted proteins | sample SwiRhicommuniRL3_FD_59094 | JGI IMG/M metagenome (GOLD analysis project Ga0065707, IMG submission 59094) | Switchgrass rhizosphere bacterial communities from Rose Lake, Michigan, USA - RL3 v2 (version 2) | ecosystem: Host-associated > Plants > Roots > Rhizosphere > Soil | place: East Lansing, MI... | reverse complement strand
GAGCAGATTCGCTCCGGAGATTGCGATCTCGGGAAGACGGAAGGTTCCGACGGAACCGCGATCCTCGGAATCTCCCTTGTATGCGTCTGCCTGCAGCGTGAAAGCATCGATGCCGGCACTCCAGTCGGCGCGAAATCCGACCTGCCCGCGATGCCAGCTATCGGGGATCGGGGTGTCGTTGGCGCGGCTGGTGTGATCGAACTGCGAATACTTGCCATAGACGCGAATGGCGCCATCGCCGAACGCCTGGCCCAAGCGGACGGCGGTGCCTCGCTCATTGCCGCCTGCTCTTGCGACCATCAGCGTATCGGTGGTTTCGAGTGCAGATCGCGTGATGACATTGATCACGCCGTTCACCGCATTCGCTCCCCACAACGCTGCGCCGGGCCCGCTGATCACTTCGATGCGCTCGACATCCTCGAGCATGATTTCCTGCTGGTCCCAGAAAACGCCGGAGAACAGCGGCGTATAGACGGTGCGTCCGTCGATCAGCACCAGCAGCTTGTTGCCCACTGCGTTGTTGAAACCGCGAGCGCTGATCGCGTATTGAACCGAATCCGCGCGTGCAACCTGCAGGCTCGGCGCCAGGCGCAGCGCCTCCGGAAGCGTCGTCGCACCGGATCGGCGGATCGCCTCTGCCGTGATCACATAGATTGCAGCGGGAGCATCGGCGAGCGATTCACGTCGCTTCGACACCGACGTCACTTGAACATCGAGCAACTCATCCACCGAGAGCTGCTTGAGGGAACTGGTCGATTGCGCAGCCGTATAGACGCCCGGCCACAGGCACATCGCTACGGTGAAAGCTCCCCATCCGCGCACTTTATTTTTCGACCCTCATGCATTCGCCGCGTCACCATGACGTGGAACAGGTGCCCATGCAGTGACAATCCTCACATTGCGGCGCGTCGAAAGCGTACGCACAAACCGCACGCTATCTATCCCTGATAGCCCGGAGCGGACTATCCCTGATCGCCCATGAGGGGCCGAGCGATGCTCAACGTTTCTTGCGCAGCCTGATGACTACTTCCACGCCATCGGCTTCCATGCCTTCGGGCAGTTGCGGGAAGCGGCTGAAGGCGATGTCTTCCGGGTGGATGTCGACCAGCTCGCCGGTTTCGAGGTCGTGGAAATGATGGTGCGGCAGGCGTGTCGAGTCGTAAACGCAGCGCTGTGGATCGATGTTGATTGGCCGGACCAGGCCGTTTTCGGCGAGCACCTTGAGGGTGTTGTAGACGGTCGCCTTGGAAATGCGTTCGCCGCGCTGGCGAATGGTGGCGAGTATCTGTTCAGCCGTCAGGTGCGTGGGGCTGCGCAGGAGCATTTCGGCGATCCGGACGCGCTGTCCCGTCGGCTTGAGGCCGAGCCGGCGCAATTCTTCCTCGATCTGCGGGACGGACATAACGCTCTGCAGAGGCTGCATGACTCGATGCCGGTTGCGAAAGGGACCATGGATCCCGACGGAACCGAGCATACCGCGACTCGCGAAGGCACGCGAGAATCTGCAGAAAATGGCTCGATTCTGCAGCTCCACGGGCCTGCCGGCCCTACTACTCTGGCCGCCCGGCAACCCCCGCCCAAGCAAGGCAACGCAGGATGCGAATGCCCCTACCTCCTCCGCATGGATTCACGCTCATCGAAGCGATGCTGGCGACCGCGACGCTGGCCATCCTCGGATGCCTGGCGGTTCCAGTGTTCAGCGACCTCCTCTACGACTCGGCGCGCGCTGCCTCGGTGAATACCTTCGTCCACACGATATTCCTGGCGCGCAGCGAAGCCATGAAACGCGGCTCGACGGTGACCCTCTGCAGTTCGTCCGATGGAACCGCCTGCGGCCCGCCTGGGGCGGACTGGAGCGCCGGCTGGATCGCCTTCGTCAACCAGGATCGCGACGAGCCACCGGTGCACGATGCGGACGAACCTGTCGTATTCGTACAAGGACCCTGGCCGCAGGGCCGGATCCACGCCAACCGCACCGCCTTCTCGTTCCGGCCGCACACACAGGGCGTCGTGAACGGCAGCGTCGTGTTCTGCGATCCTCGTGGCAGTACCACGGCCCGTGCCGTCATCATCAACTCGGTGGGCAGGCCACGCGTGTCGCAACGCGACGCCAGCAATCGTGCCTTGAAGTGTCCGGGCTCCTGACCTCGCTGACAGCGAGCCTGTTAGGATAGCCATCCCGCAGGCAAGGACACGGGTAGCCTCAACTACATGTCGCGATTCTTACGCCGCACATCGATGTGTGGCGTCACCATCGTCGAGCTGCTCGCTGCCATCGCGGTCGTCGCCATCGCGATCATCGGGATTGCCGCGCTATATGCAACGGACAGCGATCCGGCCAACCTGGAGTCGCCGCGCTTGCAGGCTGCACAGCTGGCCGAAGCGATGGCCGACCGTATCGAAAAAAATGCCGCCGGCCGTTCCGGCTATGCCAACGTCGTCGGCGTCCTGTGCAACGGGTCGACGCGCAGCAAGCGTGCCGACGACGCAGCCGCACGGGAAGCGGCATGCTGGCATGACGAAGTGGAAGCGAAGTTGCCGAACGGCATGGGCACGGTCACTCGCGACGAGTCGACCAAGCCCCCTGGCTTCGTCATCGCCGTGAGCTGGTCGGCGGCGGATACGGGGGCCGCGTCCTATGTCATGCGAGTAACGCCTCACGATTGATCGCTCGGGGACGTGCTCCTGAGCGAAGCGCAAGGTGCCAGTCCCCGAGCATTCAGCTGGATTGCGAAGGCCGCGCCGGAAAGGGAACGCGCAGTTCGCGCGGCAGGCTGAATACCACGTTTTCGGGTTGGCCGACGAGATTGACGGGCTCGTTGCCGCCCCATTCGCGGATCCGTGCGACCACCCGCTCTACCAGCACTTCAGGAGCGGACGCGCCCGCGGTGACGCCGACACTTCGCTTGCCGTCGAACCATTCGCGCCGCAAGTCCTGCGGACCGTCGATCAGGTAACCGGGAATGCCAGCCTTCTCCGCAATCTCACGCAGGCGATTCGAATTGGAGCTGCTCGGCGAGCCGACGACCAGGATCAGGTCGCAGCGCTCGACCAGTTGCTTGACCGCATCCTGGCGGTTCTGCGTGGCGTAGCAGATGTCTTCCTTGCGCGGGCTGGACAACTCGGGAAAGCGATTCTTCAAGGCATCGACGATGCGCTGGGTATCGTCGACGGACAGCGTCGTCTGGGTAACGAACGCCAGCTGCGACGGATCGGCGACTTCGAGCCGCTGCACGTCCTCCGGCGTTTCCACTAGCATGATGCGTCCGCCGAAACTGGTATCGAACTGGCCCATGGTGCCTTCCACCTCGGGATGGCCATGGTGGCCGATGAGAATGACGTCGAGTGCATCGCGTGCATAGCGGGCCACTTCCATGTGCACCTTGGTCACCAGGGGACAGGTTGCATCGAACACCTTGAGCCCGCGGCGCGCCGCTTCGTCCTGCACCGCCCGGGAGACGCCATGGGCGCTGAAGATCACGATCTTGTCGACCGGCACTTCATCCAATTCCTCGACGAAGACGGCGCCGAGATTGCGCAGGCGGTCGACCACGAAGCGATTGTGGACCACTTCGTGGCGCACGTAGATCGGTGCGCCGAACAGCTCGATCGCCCGTTCGACGATGTCGATGGCCCGATCGACGCCGGCGCAAAAGCCGCGCGGGTTCGCAAGCAGAATGTCCACTAGCGTTTCTCCGCGGGAGTCCCGTTTGCCGGCTTCGGCGCTTTGCCCGTTTCGTAGAACGCATCGAGCAACAGGCAGCCGGCGCCGACGGTGATCGCCGAATCCGCCACGTTGAATGCCGGGAAATACCAGTCTTTCCAGTGAAAGTAGATGAAGTCGATCACATAGGAATGCCAGACGCGATCGATGACATTCCCCAATGCACCGCCCAGCACCAGCGACAAGCCGATTGCTAGAATCGCCTGCTCCGCGCCACGCAGTTTTCGCAGCCACAGCATCAGCACCACGCTGACCAGCAACGCCAGCCCGATGAAGAACCAGCGCTGCCAGCCGCCGGCGTCATGCAGCAGACTGAATGCTGCGCCTTCGTTCTGCAGATAGACGATGTCGAGAATGGGCAGCAGCTGCACGCTGGCCTTGCCTTTGATCGCACCGACCACCAGCGCCTTGGTCGCCTGGTCGAGCAGCACGACGAAGAAAGACAGCCACAGCCAGTTGCTCGCCCCGCGCGTAGGGGTGAACCAGACTTTGGAGGAAGAGTTAGACATGATGGCGCTTCTCTCCGGGTCCGCTGACATTCGTTACGCAACGGCCGCACAGTTCGGGGTGTTCCGGATCGATGCCCACGTCAGCCTGCTTCTGCCAGCATCGTACGCATTTCGTCGCCGTACTGACTCGCACGACGATCCACGCCCCGTTGGCATCGCCCTGCTCCGCAGGCGCAGCGTCGGCGGGACGCTGCTCGGCGGGCAACGCTCGCGCACCGGACGTGATGAACACGAAACGTAGCTCATCGCCGAACTCCTGCAGCTTCGACAGCAATCGAGGGGCACAGTAAACGTCGACTTCCGCATCCAGCGGCGCACCGATCTCTCCAGCGTTACGCAGCTTCTCCAGCTCACGCGATACGGCGCCACGCACGTTCAGTACATCGTCCCAATCTGTCTTCGCCACCTCGGGCAGCTTCGCCCAGGTATCGAAGAACACCGAGGCGCCGCGCTTGCCAGGCATGTGGCGCCAGATCTCCTCCGCGGTGAACGACAGGATAGGCGCAAGCCAGCGCACCAGCGCTTCGGCAATCCACAACATCGCGGTCTGCGCCGAGCGGCGGGCAAGGCTCTGCGTCGGCGTCATGTACAGGCGATCTTTCAGGACGTCGAGATAGAACCCGCCCAGATCGACGCTGCAGAAGTTGTGCACCTTCTGGTAGATCAGGTGCAACTGGTAGGTGCGATACGCTTCGATGACTTCATCCTGGAGCTGCTGCGTCCGGAACAGCGCCCAGCGGTCGATCGCCACCAGTTGCTCCATCGGGACCGCATCGACGGTCGCATCGAATCCCGACAGGTTGCTCAACAGGTAACGGGCCGTGTTGCGAACACGACGGTACGACTCGGCGACGCGCTTCAGGATCTCGTCCGAGAGACTCATCTCGTTCGCGTAGTCCGTCGCGGCCACCCACAAGCGCAGCACATCGGCGCCCAGCGTACCGACCACCTTCTGCGGCAGGATCACGTTGCCGAGCGACTTGGACATCTTGCGGCCCTTGTCGTCGATGGTGAATCCATGCGTGAGCACGGCTCGATACGGAGCACGATCGTGCAATGCGACCGACGTCAGCAGCGAACTGTGGAACCAGCCGCGATGCTGGTCCGAGCCTTCCAGATACAAGTCGGCAGGCGCTGTGATCTGCGGAAAGATCTGCGCGACGCAGTGGTGCATGACACCCGAGTCGAACCACACATCCATGATGTCGGTGATCTTTTCGTACTGCGAGGCTTCCTCGCCGAGCACGGTCGCGGGATCCAGGTCGTACCAGGCATCGATGCCGTCCTTCTCGACCAGCCCTGCAATCGTGTCGAGCAGATCCGCCGAACGCGGATGCAACTCACCCGTCACGCGATGCGTGAACATCGCGATCGGCACGCCCCAGGTTCGCTGGCGCGAGATACACCAGTCCGGCCGATCGGCGATCATGTTGCCGATGCGGCTTTCACCCCAGCCCGGCGTCCATTTCACGCCCGCAATCTCACGCAGCGCCGATTTGCGCAGGCCCGCCTGCTCCATGCTGATGAACCATTGCGCCGTGGCGCGGAAGATCACCGGCGTCTTGTGGCGCCAGCAATGCGGATAGCTGTGCTTGAGCGTTTCGAGCTTGAGCAGCTGCCCGCGCTCGGTGAGCACTTCGACGACGTGCTTGTTGGCGTCGAAAACTTTCTCGCCTTCGAACAGCGGCGTGCCGGCAACGAAGCGGCCGTCGCTGCCGACCGGGTTGTCTACTTTCAGTTGGTATTTCAGGCCGACGACGAAGTCTTCCTGGCCGTGACCCGGCGCAGTGTGGACGGCGCCGGTACCGGCATCGAGCGTGACGTGATCGCCGAGGATCACCGGCACGATGCGATCGTAGAACGGATGCTTGAGTTGCAATCCTTCGAGCTGCGCGCCGCTTGCTTCGGCAACGCGACGATTCTCCGTGACGCCAGCGCGTGCCAGCACTTTGTCGGCGAGGTCCGTGGCGAGCACGAGCGTCTCGTTGCCCGTATCGATCAGCGAATAGCGGATCTCCGGACCGACAGCGACGGCCTGGTTCGCCGGCAGCGTCCATGGAGTCGTGGTCCAGATCGCAACGCTCGCAGGCGAGCGCACCGACAGATCGATACCGAAACGACGCGCCAGGTCGGCGACGTCGACTACGCCGAAGCGCACGTCGATGGCAGGCGATGTCTTGTCTTCGTACTCGACTTCGGCTTCGGCCAGGGCCGAGCGGCAGTCCAGGCACCAGTGAACCGGCTTCAATCCCTTGTAGACATGGCCGTTGCGCAGGATCTGTGCGAATGCCTTCAGCTGCTCCGCTTCGTAGCGCGGCAGCATGGTGAGATAGGGTTTGTCCCAGTCTCCCATCACGCCGAGGCGCTTGAAATCCTCGCGCTGGCCGTTGACCTGTTCCATCGCGTATTCGCGGCAGAACTGGCGGAATGCCCGGGGATCGAGCTGCTTGATCTCCTTGCTGCGCGTCTTTTCGATCTGGTGTTCGATCGGCAGGCCGTGGCAATCCCAGCCGGGCACGTACGGCGCATCGTAGCCATCGAGCGAACGCGACTTGACCACGATGTCCTTCAGCACCTTGTTGATGGCGTGGCCGAGATGGATGGAGCCGTTCGCATACGGCGGACCGTCGGCCAGGATGAATGTCGGACGGCCACGCGCAATCTCACGCAGCTTGCCGTAAATGTCCTGGCTCGACCACCAGGCCAGCATGTCGGGTTCACGGCGTGCGAGATCGGCTTTCATGGGAAAGTCGGTCTGCGGAAGGTTGATCGTGCTCTTGTAGTCGGCCATCAGTGTTCGATCGCTTGGGCGGAGTTCGGTTCAGTGGGTAGCGGGTAAACGGGCACTTTCTGCGGGCGGTTCAGCAGGGTATGGAGCTGAACTGCCGTGAGTTCAATGAATGGCGAGAATCTCGCGGGCGCGCTCCGCATCCTTGTGGATCTGGCCGACGAGCGTATTCATATCGGGAAACCACAGTTCGTCGCGCAGGCGCTCGATGAAGTCGACATGCAGGTAGCTCCGGTACAAATCCGCGCTGAAATCGAAGATGTGCGCTTCGAGCAGCAATTCCTTGCCGTTCACCGCCGGCCGCGTACCCAGGCTCGCGACGCCCGCGACCCGATTCAAGCCGCTGCCCGACACCCGCACGGCAAAGACACCGGCGACCGGCGTCGCCCGGCGATGCAGCCGCAGGTTCGCCGTCGGGTAACCGAGCGTGCGGCCGAGCTTTGCACCATGAATCACTTTCCCGGTCATGCGATAAGGCCGGCCGAGAAATCTGCGGGCGCGTTCCATGTCGCCGCGTTCCAGCGCTTCGCGGATCAACGAACTGCTGACGCGCTCGCCCTCGACTTCGAATGCCGGAACTTCGGTCACTTCGTAATTGCGCTTGGGTGCATGCTCGCGCAACGTCGTGACGCTGCCGCCGTGGTCGCGTGCAAAGCGAAAATCGTGGCCGACGACGATGTGGCGCACACCCAGGGCCTTCACCAGCACCTCCTCGACGAACTGCTCCCGAGGCATCGCCCGCATCTGTTCGTCGAATCGCAGGCAGATGAAGCGGTCCACACCATAGGCGCGCAGCGCATCGACCCGCTCGCGAAACCGCGTGAGCCGGGCCGGTGGCGTGCCCTTGGCGAAGTACTCGCGCGGAGTCGGCTCGAACGACAACACGGCTGCCGGGAGTCCATGCCGCTGGGCACACTCACGCAGCACGCGGAGCATCTCCTGATGCCCACGATGCACGCCATCGAATGCCCCGATCGTCAGCACGCAGCCATGATGCTGTGCGCGGACGTTGTGCAGGCCGCGGACTAGCTCCATCGCGACTATGCTCTCCTCGTCAGTGTTGCAGGCCATTATAGGGGAGCGGACGGATACGTGGGCCCTGGAGCCTGTCCGGGCTCCTAGCCCTTGGCCGCAGGCGGCTGCATCCGGAAGTGCCGCGCGCGTGCGCCGAGCAACCAAAGGGATGCGAAATAGGCAGCGCCGCCGCCGGTGACCAGCGCCGACAGCCAGATTACCCGGTGCACCGTATTCGCCTGCAGCCAGGTCGCCACATCGCCGCCGAACCACCACAGCACCGCTCCCATGACGATGCTGGCGATGACGATCTTCCCAACCATGGCGAGATCGCCAGATTCGCGTACCAGGACTTTGCCGCGCACGAGACCGAGATATAGCCACGCGGCGTTGAATAGCGCACCAACGCCGTTGGTCAGGGCGAGCAACGCATGCGTCCCGCGCATTTCCAGGCGGTCGGTCATCCACAGGACACCCATCAAAATCACGTTGAGAGCCATGGTCAGGCCGAGCGAGCGCATGGCGACCTTCACCGGACCCTTGGTGTCCTGGCGCGCGTAGTAGCCCGGAGCCAGCACCTTGATCAGACTCCAACCCAGCAGGGCGAACGAGAACGCCATCAGCGCCAGCCGGGTCATCTCCACATCCAGGGCAGTGAACTTGCCGCGGTGATAGATCGCGACCGTCAGCGGACCTGACAACGTGAAGAGCGCGACGGACGCGGGTATCACGATCAGGCAGACGAGGCGGATCGCCCACGACAACGTTGCTGAAAACTCATGCGGCGATGAGCGCGCATGATGCGCAGACAGGCTGGGAAGGATGACCGTGGCGAGCGCGATGCTGAACACACCGAGAGGAAACTCGACCAGGCGATCCGCGCCATACAGCCAGGCCATGCTGCCATCCGCCAGCAGCGACGCGATGCCGGTGCTGACCATGATGCTGAGCTGGCCCATCGACGATCCGACGATCGCCGGCCCCATCAATCGCATGATCCGCTGCACGCCTTCGTGCTGGAAATTCCACCTGGGCCAGCTCATGAGGCGCATGCGCAGGAGCGACGGCAACAGCAGCACCACCTGCAGGATGCCACCCACGAACACACCCACTGCCAACGCCATGATGGGACGATCGAAGTACGGCGCCGCCCAGGCTGCTGCGACGATCATGACGATGTTGAGCACCACCGAACTGAACGCCGGCAGCGCGAACTTCTGGTAGCTGTTGAGTACGCCACCCGCGAGCGCGGTCAGCGAGACGAACAGCAGATACGGAAACGTCCAGCGCAGCAGCTCCACCGCCAGGCCGAACTGCCCTGCTTCCTTGGACCTGAAGCCGGGCGCGCACAGGAACACGATCGCCGGAGCCGCGATCACTCCGATCAGGGAGATGAGCGTCAGGACGCCGCCCATGGTCCCGGTCACAGCATTGACCAGGTCTCTGACCTCTGCGGGCGTGCGCCTGGCGCGATACTCGGCCACCACTGGGACGAACGCCTGCGAGAAGGCGCCCTCGGCGAACAATCGCCGCAGCAGGTTGGGAATCTGGTTGGCGAGCACGAAGACTTCGAGCGTCGCCGCCGGGAAATAGGCGTACTGCGCCATGTCCCGCACCAGCCCGGTAATGCGGGATAGCAGGGTGGTGATTCCGACAACGGCGGTGCTGCGGAAGAAGCCGCGGCTCATGGTGTACGGCTCATTGCGGGAAATGAGCCGTCAAGTGGCTGATGCATGGGCAATCGGGGACGGTCTCGAGGCCTTCGCTGGCAGGGAGGGCGCGAATGGTAGCTTGTCCCCTTGCCTTACCGCTCGCTGATCGGCACAATTCGCGGCTCTTTTTTGGACGTCCGCCCGGGTAAGACAGTCTCCCAGATCCTGCCGGGCAGGCGCTCACGTCAAATCTCAAGACATTCGTCAGGTAAACGTTCGTGGCCAATATCAAGTCAGCAGAGAAGCGCGCCCGCCAGACCATCAAGCGTCGCGCCCACAACATGGCTGCGCGCTCCAAGCTGCGCACCGCCATCAAGGATGTGACTGCGGCAGTGGCTGCAGGCAACAAGGAAGAGGCGCTGGCCAGCCTGAAGGCTGCCGGTCCGGTGATCGACTCTGCGGTCAACAAAGGCCTGATCCATCGCAACAAGGCTTCCCGTCATAAGAGCGCGCTGAACGCCCGCGTCAAGGAATTGTCGGCGCCAGCCACCTGATCGGTCGGTTGAGGATTTGAGAGAAAAAGCCGGGCTCTGCCCGGCTTTTTCGTTTTCGGGCGTCCGGCGCAGAGGGACACCCATCATTTCGAACTGCCATTTCAATCCGGGACACCCATCGTTTAGCACCGGCCAGACGATGGGTGTCCTCGCTCTAGCCCGCAGCCGCTTGTTCCGGAATGGGCGCGATCTCCTCCAATCTCGTCATGATTTCCTGACATAACCGCTGCGTCCCGGTTCGCGCGAGACCCGAGATCCGATGCACCGGACCCTTCCAGCGCAGGCGCCGAACGATGTCCTTGCAGCGCTTGTCCGCCTCCTCCGCCGGCATCGCATCCAGCTTGTTCAGGATCAGCCAGCGCTCCTTCTCGGCGAGCTGCGGGCTGAACTTCTTGAGCTCTTTGACGATCGCGCGAGCGTCGACCACCGGATCCGCTTCCGGATCGGGAGGCGCAATGTCGACCAGGTGCAGCAGGATGCGTGTCCGCTGCAGATGCTTGAGGAAGGTAATGCCCAGGCCGGCGCCATCGGCAGCACCTTCGATCAGCCCGGGAATGTCCGCCATCACGAAGCTGCGACCCTCACCGATCGACACCACGCCGAGGTTGGGATGCAGCGTGGTGAAGGGATAGTCCGCCACCTTCGGCTTCGCGGCCGAGACCGCGCGGATCAGCGTGGACTTCCCGGCATTCGGCAATCCCAGCAGGCCGACATCCGCGATCACCTTCATTTCCAGGCGTAACTCGCGTTTCTCGCCTTCGAGACCGGGCATCGCCTTGCGCGGCGTCCGTCGCGTGCTGCTCTTGTAGCGCACGTTGCCCCAGCCGCCCTTCCCGCCCTTGGCGACCAGCAACCGTTCGCCATCGTGCATCAGATCGCCCAGCTCTTCCTGGGTGTCCACATCGATGACCGTCGTGCCGATGGGCACCGGCACTTCCAGGTCGACCCCGCCTGCACCAGTGCACTCCTGGCCCGATCCCGCCGTTCCATTGGGTGCGCGGAACGTACGGTTGAAGCGGAAATCGGCGAGCGTATTGATGCCCTGAACAGCGACCAGGTAGATGTCCGCCCCCTTGCCGCCGTCGCCGCCGTCAGGCCCGCCGAAGGGGATGAACTTCTCGCGGCGAAAACTCACCGCACCCCGCCCGCCATGGCCGGCCTGTACTTTGACTATCGCTTCGTCGACGAACCGCATGCTTGCCCCTAA
>Ga0065707_10000915_pt1 | contig 11450 bp, 11 predicted proteins | sample SwiRhicommuniRL3_FD_59094 | JGI IMG/M metagenome (GOLD analysis project Ga0065707, IMG submission 59094) | Switchgrass rhizosphere bacterial communities from Rose Lake, Michigan, USA - RL3 v2 (version 2) | ecosystem: Host-associated > Plants > Roots > Rhizosphere > Soil | place: East Lansing... | reverse complement strand
AACGACTTCTGGGGAATCCGCTGTCGGCTGAGGACCGATTGTCTAATTTGTCTTCCATTTCGGTCTGTCCTGCCGGCAAAGTGGGTTCCTTGGGGATGGGGATGGGGTGTTTTTTTTTGAGGGTTGACATCGCTGGTCTATCTATATCTATCGTGGAAGCTGAATTGATTAATACCTTTCAATGTTGGATGATATTTGTAGAGTTTGATAAATCCATATTAAGGCAATTCCTCCCCAGCCACAACCATCAGTTGGGGAGTGTTGGCATCCGTCACTTGGGGGAGATTCGGCGGCATGGAATTCTGCGGCTGGCAAACCTTTGAGCAAGTGCAGTTTTTGTTCCCTTTTCTGAACTTAACCACCCAGTCAAACTTAAAAGGGATGGAACCTAAGAGGCTTGGAACTGCCTGGCGAGCGTTTCGGTTCAACGACCAGTTTGATGGCAGTTCTCGCTTGATCTTCAATCGTCACCTCTGCAAATTCAGGCACGCAGCTGACATGGATGCCGTCAAGACGGAGATAGCCGGTGGCCACGACGAGCGCCTTCACGGCCTGATTGACCGCTCCCGCGCCGATGGCCTGTATTTCGGCACGTTGATGCTCGCGAACTACGCCCGCAATTGCGCCAGCAACTGCAGATGTGCGTGACGTGGCAGATACTTTGATCATATTCATGGTAGGTCTCCTCAACAGTGAAAAATGGGTTTGACTTGATGCTTTGCCTTGTTATTTCAGGAGGTAAAAGGTCTTCTAAGAAATCCTTTCCAGTCACATCCAGCGCGAGAGAGTTGCCTGATATTCAGGAAATCATGTGGCAGTACACTCATGCTTTGGACAGGATATTCATGGTTGACATGAGGATTGAAAACGGCGTGAGCCAGTCTCATTCGGGGTACTCGGCTGCGGCTGGCAGGGTAAAGAAAAAGAGACTGCCCTGGCCGACTTCGCTCTCGACGCCCTCTTCACCGCCCAGTTTCTCGACGATGTTGTACACCAGCGGCAGGCCCAGCCCCTGTCCCGAAACACTGAGGCGCCTGAGCGGGTTGCCTCGGGTAAACAGCTGCGTCCGGGCTTCAGGCGGGATGCCCAGGCCGTTGTCGCGCGTCCAGGAGTGGAGCATCCCATTCGGCCCGGATGAGACTCCCAGTTCCACAAACGGCAGACGCCCTCCATACTTGAGAGCGTTGCTCAGAAAATTGGCCCAGACTTCTTCGATCCAGGGCCCGTACCCAACTGCATCCGGCCAGACCGCCGGGAGGGTGACCTTCGCCTGCTGTTCTATGATCATGTGGCTCAAGCAGGTCTGAACGTTCGCGACCACCTCGGCCATATGCACGGCCCCCGCGGCGCTTCCGCCCGGCTTACTTCGCTGAAAAGCAACAGGCTCTTGATGATGTTTCTCATTTCGTAGGCGGTGGACCTGACCTGAAGCAGGCATTCCTTTAATTCCTCAGGGGTGAGATCGCCCACATCGCGGATCAGGTTTGCGATCATGATCAGGATGGTCAAGGGTTCCTTGAGATCGTCGGCGACCATGTGGGCGTAGTCTTTGAGCTCCTTGTTGTGCGCTTCCAGGGCGTCCACCTGTTCGCTCAACTGAGCCCGCGAGCGTTGAAGCTCCTCGAAAACATCCCGTATCAGACCATTCAGAATCGCAGGGGACTCAGGTATCTCTGGCAGAGATAAACCAGGCTTTCTATATAGAAATTCCCGAAGCGAGCCGCGTTGTTCGTGGGAGATCATTGTGGGGGTCCTTTGTAAGAGTCAGATGATATTTGAAAAATTGGCTGTATTCATAATAAAACAAATGCTCTCCGACCGATGGATGCGGTCGGGGAGCATTTATCTCCGCCACTTGGGGGAGGTGTCCCTGCGAAGCGGGACGGAGGGGTCACGGAACGAGGCGGCTGCGCAAGGCAAGAGATACCGCTTCGGTGCGGCTGGCAACCCCTAATTTGGACAGGATATTACTGACATGGGATTTGATCGTTGATGAACTGACGGTCAGTCTGCCAGCGATCTGTGTATTATTCAGTCCCTCCACCATCAGGGCCAGGACTTCGAGCTCACGCTCTGTCAGGTGAAGGCCGGGCGCCGGCTGTTGGTTGGCTGTCTCCACCAGGGCCTGAGCGGCCTCAGGCGAGAGCGTGGCACGACCGGCGTGAGCCGCGCGGATGGCCTGCACCAGTTCATCGGCAGAGACATCCTTGAGCAGATAGCCGATCGCGCCGGCTTCCAGCGCGTGCTTCACCAGGTCCCCTTCTTTAAAAGACGTGAGTGCAATCACCTGCACCTGCGGAAACTGCTGGCGGATGGCACGGGTGGCGACTGCCCCATCCATATCTGGCATGACCATATCCATGAGGATCACATCCGGCAATACCTCAGCACAGAGCTGGACGGCGGCCTCACCGTTTGCAGCTTCGCCCGCCAGGTCCAGATCATCGAAAGCTTTCAGGAAGGTCGCCAGTCCCCGACGGACCATGGCGTGATCGTCAACGAGCATGACGCGAATGGGTTGAGAGGAAGAGTTTGTCATGANGCCTCCTAACCTGGCACCCTGTCAATNGGTAGGGTTTGGCTCCAGTAGATAGTGAGTTCGGTGCCTTGANCGGGCTGGCTCGTGATCGACAAGCGCGCGCCCACGCCTTCGGCCCGCTCGTGCATCATGCTCAAGCCATAGTGACCGGATGTTGTGCGTTCAGGATCAAAACCCTGGCCATCATCATGGATGCTCAATTCGATGGCGTTTTCTGCGTGCTTTAGATTGATCTCCACCAGGCTGGCCCCTGCGTGTTTGGCGACATTATTGAGCGCCTCCTGACAGATGCGGTAGATTGCCACCTGCACCTCTGCAGGCAGGACGCCCTGTCCCACGACGGTTACCCTGGCCGGGATATTTGTGCGTCCGGTGAATGCATTGCCCAACAGGCGCAGCAGATCGCCCAGTTCAGCGTCGGTGAGGGTTGAAGGTCGCAGCTCGGCCAGCAGGGCGCGCATTTCAGCCATCGCCCCGCGGGTCAACTTGCGCAAATCCTCGAGTGAGCGCCGCGCCTCCTCCTGATCCCGGTCCCACAGGCGCGGCAGCACTTCGGCGATCAGCCCTGCGGAGAAGAGCGACTGGTTGATGGCATCATGCAGGTTGCGCGCCAGACGCTGTCGTTCCTCCAACACTGCGAGCGCCTGTGCTTGTTTATTCAGTTCTGTATTGACCATGGTAATGGCGGCCTGGTTGGCCACGCTCAGCGCCAGGTCCGCGTGATGGGCTGTGAAGTAATTCCGTTTCTCGTGTGCCACACCCACACCGCCAATCACGCGGCTTTTCACCGCCAGGGGCACCCACATCCACGACTGTATCCCTTCGAGCAAGGCAGCAGCCCCATCATCCAGAAATGCACGCAGGAATTGCGCCTGTGGGTGATCACTCCACACGTCTGCGATGCGGATGGGCCGGTGCCCGTTGAACAGCGTAGCCAGGGTTTCCGGCCCCTGCAGGCGGATGCGAAAAGGCGCGGATCCTTCCATTATGGGTGTCCCGCGCATGGCCAGTGTGAACAGCGTAGAGTCTTCCAGTGCGAATAGTCCACAATGGGTATACTCAATGACCTCCCGCAATTGGTCGAGGATCAGACCCGGCTGAAATTCCAGCGTGGATGCCAGCGTGTGTGAGATGGCAAGCAGAGTCGCCTGTTCGCGCATTTGGGTGTCTATCTTTTCACTCAGCATTTTCTCTGTTTGGATGCGCTGGCTGACATCCCGGATGACACTTAACAGGCACGGCCGGCCCTGATAGTTGATCACCGATCTGCGTACCTCGACGTGAAACGGCGAGCCATCCCTACGCAGATGGATGATGAGCGAGTCGAACACGCTGCCAGGTTTAGCCATCCGGACCTGCTCCCTGAACAGGGCATGGCTTTCAGGAAGCATGAAGACCGTCGGATTCAGTCCTATGAATTCCTGGCGAGTGTAGCCATGCATCTCATACGCGGCGGGGTTGGCTTCAACCACTGAGTCCCACCCGATATCATAGATCACCAACCCGTCGCTTGCGGCTTCAAACATGTTTCGATACTCTTCTTCAGAAGTTAAACGGCTTTCAGGAACGTGACTCATAAAGCTTACCTTTTGCCGAGTTCAATTGCTTGAAGGCGGTGAATCTCAGCCAGTACATCTTCCGGTTTGGTTTCCATTTCAAGGTCTGCCAGTTCACTATTCTCATGATCCACGATATTCAGCTTGTCTTGTATGGCGTCCAGCATCTGTAAGACGCGTGTCAGTTCGTGTTCGGTCAGCAATCCAATATGTAAATCCAGATCGGCGCGACGCTCCGTCTCTTCTCCCAGACGGTTTTGGCTGATGAGGACAAATGTCGAAAGAAAAATTGCCTCCAGGGAGACAACCATGGTCAAAAGTCCGTAGGGAAATGGATCAAAAACACGCACACCAAAGCGACCAGTGTTTATAAGAATCCAGCCTCCAAACCATACGATATGGACATAGGCGAAAATCATCCGCCCCGAAACGGAGGTAATGGCGTCGGCGATACGGCTTTGCAAACCGCGTTCCTGCGCGGCCTTTGTGCGCAGATGAATGATCGTGCGAATATTTCGCTCGATCACTTTACTGAGGGCCGGATTGTCTTTTTGGTTATCTTCTTTTTCGTCCTGGTTCTGTGGCATAAGACACGATCCTTCTGCTTTGCTTTTTGAAAACTCTGCATTTATTAGATTGATTCTACAGCAAAACAAATATTACTACTAAGTTTCTACCCTGGCGAAGCCAACGGCACATTGCTAAATCCCTTAAGGCATGAATTGAAAACTGGACAGTCTTTGCGCCTATTGTTCTATATTGCCGCGTATTGTGACTCGATAGTGTGTTACACTACTACCGGCATTTTATAAACAATATGTTTATCGATCGGGGGAAACGGAGGGTGTTCCATAGGGAGCATCCATTAATACCCAGGCCCACTTGCTTAGATTTCGCTCGATTAGTAGTAAAGGAAAACATTATGAATAAAAGAGAAACCGTACAGGCCTTTGTGGATTCCATCCAGGAGGGTGAGTTCGAGAATGCAAAATCCATGCTTGCCGATGACTTTCACTTCAGTGACGCTGTCTCTGAACCGATCAATACAGAAGCCTGGCTAGGGATGAGCGCCAACTTGAAGACAGCCTTCCCGGACCTGGACTATCATTTCAAGGTCATTGGTACAGAGGGGGATGTCGTCAAGACCACGATGCAACTGAGCGGGACACATCGCGGTTCGTTCGATCTGACGAACATGAACATGGGCGTGATCGCGGCCACGAACAATGCCTTTTCGGTCAAGCGTGAAAAGACAAGACTAACCGTCAAAGGGACGAAGATCACGGCCTGGGTCATTGAGCCAACTGAAGGTGCCGGCCTGAAAGCGATCCTGGGTCAGCTTGGCAATAAGCCTGTCATCATGTAATCATCCTTATGTTATGCACTTGCACCGGCAGGCACCTGCCTGATTTACTATGAAATACCATGAAATGCTAAGCATTTCAAAATTCAAAAATCACGGACGGTGCCAGGGATAGTGGGGACGTGCAGGTGAATTGAATAACTGGATTTGAATGGTGTCACCGCCGTCAACCCTGTTATAGGGTTGACGGCTTTTTTTATCCCGGTAGTCATTCCGGAGAAAGCAGTGTTAAATATGGAAGCCAGGTTATACATAGGGAATCTGTCCAAGTCAACAACCCAGGAGGAACTGAATGTGCTGTTCTCACAGGCCGGACAAGTCACTGCGGCAGAAGTAGTCAAAGACCGTAAGAGCGGTGAGTCGAGGGGATTTGCCTTTATTACCATGAGCGTGCAAAGCGAAGCCGACCAGGCTGTCAGTATGTTCAACACGTATTCGTTAAGTGAGCATGCGTTGAAGGTTAGCGCGGCGAAACCAAAAGAACAACACGGGGCAGCCGCCCCAATCTTTGATTGAGTTGTGAAAGTGTGACAATGCCCGCCCCACAGGACCTGTATACCTGATCTGGATGATGGAAGCTCACCGCTCATCACGGCCTGTGTAAGTGCGGAAGAAAGAGTTGAATGATCAATTTAAATGGTAGCACGCTGATTTATCGTCCGATCAGGCAGATCTTCGATTTCATGAGCACGCCTGAAAACGATTTCCAATGGCAATATGGCACATTGGCATCCGCCAGAATTTCTGAAGGTGCCAGCAATAACGGAACCTTTTTTCGAAGCATTGGTCATTTGATGGGGCGTAGGATCCTAAGCACGTTCGAGGTAAATGAATACGAGCTGAACAAGAAATATGGTTTCAAGTCTCTCTGCGGCCCGTTAAATTCCCAGACTTCTTATACCTTCGAAATTGCCAATGCCAGCACGAAGATCACAATCACAATGCAAGCGAATGTGGTCAATTTCTTTCAGATGGATGAGGCTACTCTGGAAAAAATGATGAAGAAACAGCTTAAGGAAAATCTGGCAATGCTCAAAGATTTTCTGGAAGGTAAGCCTATATCACGCCTCAATTAATCTTGATATTTCAACACCAGGGTGTTGGGAAGGACAGCTTTTATGGATAAGACCAAACATTCAATTATCAAGCGCGTTGCTTTCATCGGTAACTACCAGCCGCGTCAGTGTGGCATCGCCACGTTTACAACCGACCTGTGCGAATCCCTCGCGGAGGAATACAAGGGCACAGCCTGCATTGCACTGCCGGTCAATGATACGGAAGAAGGCTACAACTACCCGGCGCGTGTGCGTTTCGAATTGGCCGAAAAGGATATCGAATCCTATCGCCGGGCTGCGGATTACCTGAATATCAATAATGTGGACATGGTGTCTTTGCAACATGAATATGGGATCTTTGGAGGCAAGGCAGGCAGTTATATCCTCGAGATTCTGCGCGAATTGCGGATGCCCGTCGTCACCACACTACATACCATCCTAAAACATCCCAACTCCGACCAGCGCCGGGTGCTTGAGGAGATTGTTTCCCTGTCGGACCGGGTGGTTGTGATGAGCGAAGTAGGCGCGGAATTTCTGCAAAGTATCTATCACGTTCCTGCCGAAAAGATCGACCTGATCCCGCATGGTATTCCCGATGTGCCATTTGTAGACCCGAGCTTTCACAAGGATCTGTTTGGGGTGGAAGGCAAAAGCGTTCTGCTGAGCTTTGGCCTGCTCTCGGCAAACAAAGGCATCGAGAACGTTATTACCGCGCTGCCCGCGATTTTGGAAAAATATCCAAATGTGGTGTATATCGTTGTCGGTGCGACCCATCCCCATGTGCTACAGAACGAAGGGGAAACCTATCGCTTATCCCTACAATGGCTGGCGCATGAAAAGGGCGTGGAAGCCAATGTGATCTTTTATAACCGCTTTGTCAGTTTGGAGGAACTTGTCCAATTCATCAGCGCCTCGGACATCTATATCACGCCCTATCTCGACGCGGCGCAGATCACCTCCGGCACGTTAGCCTATACGTTAGGAGCTGGAAAGGCGATCATCTCCACACCCTACTGGTATGCGGAGGAAATGCTGGCTGATCAACGCGGGGCCTTGGTGCCCTTCAGTGATCCACAGGCGCTGGCAGACCAGGTAATTGATTTATTGGGGAATGAGTCGAAGCGGCATGCCATGCGAAAGCGTGCCTATCTGTTCGGTCGGGATATGATCTGGCCACAGGTTGCCCACCGTTATATGAAGACCTTTGAACGCGCCCGCGCCGAACACCGTTATCATGCGGCGGCTGAGTTCGCGGTCAAACCGTTGGATAAACGTGCCGCGGAATTACCCCCGCTCAAACTGGATCACCTGCATCACCTAACGGATGAGACTGGCATCCTACAACATGCCATTTTCACCACACCCAACTATCGTGAAGGGTACACCACGGACGATAATGCTCGCGCATTATTGGTCAGTGCACTTCTCGAAGAATTAGGCAGCACAGAAGCGACTGACTTGGCGACCCGTTATCTGGCGTTCACATGGTACGCGTTCAATCCAGAGACCAAACGCTTTCGTAACTTTATGGACTATCAGCGCAACTGGCTCGAAGAGAGCGGTTCCGATGACAGCCATGGCCGTGCCTTATGGGCATTGGGCACTGTATTGGGTCGTTCGAATGTACCCAGCCTTCACAATATGGCTGCCCGGGTATTCCAACAGTCCCTGCTTGCCATCCTCGAAACGACCAGTCCACGTGCCTGGGCGTTTGCACTGATTGGCATCTACGAATATTTGCAGCGCTTTGCCGGTGACCGGCGCGTCACCCAGGTGCAGGAGGAATTAGCAGGTCGGTTACTGGTGCTGTATCAAAACAACCGCACGGAGGAATGGAAATGGTTTGAAGACAGGCTTACCTATTGCAACGCCGCGTTGTCACATGCTATGCTGGTGTGCGGGCAGTCCATGTCAAACCCTGCCATGACGGAGGTAGGTCTGGAGTCTCTCGGTTGGCTGGCCCAATTACAGCGGGCCGATACCGAAGGAAAGCATTTTGTCCCGATTGGCTCCAATGGTTTCTACCAACAAGGTGGTGAACGTGCCCGCTTTGATCAGCAGCCTGTCGAAGCACAGGCGATGGTCTCTGCCTGCCTGGAAGCTCACCGGTTCACGGGAGAAAAAAGATGGCATCAAGAAGCTCGCCGTTCCTTCGAATGGTTCCTGGGGCGAAATGACTTGCACCTCCCGGTATATGACCCAACGACAGGCGGCTGCCGCGATGGTTTGCATTCTGACCGGCCGAATGAGAATCAGGGCGCCGAATCCACTCTCGCCTTTCTCCAGTCACTTTTGGAATTAAGATTAGCAGAAAATTTTGATCAGCCCAATGAGCATACTTACAACGAGCAAACATCCCTCGGATCTATTTCAACGCCACAAACTCAACTCGATCCTGACAGCCGCAGATTGGCCGTATCAAGTCAATAGTGTATTCAACCTAGGTGCCACACTTCTCGCGAGTGGTACTACTTTGCTATTATGCCTTGTGGAGAACCGCAGTGGCCATTCCCATTTATGTTCCGCCCGTTCTGCCAATGGCATCGACAACTGGTAGATCGACGCCAAGCCTACTTTCATGGCCGACCCGGAACACTACCCTGAAGAATTGTGGGGTATAGAAGATCCGCGTATTACTTATGTTCCTGAATTAGGCAAGTACGCGATCGCGTATATCGCCGATGCAAGTGGCGGGCCGGGCGTGGCTCTGGCACTCACAAAAGATTTCCACTCCTCCGAGCGCTCTGGGGTGATCATGCAGCCAGATGATAAAGACGCGGCGCGGTTGCCGCGCAGGATCGACGGCCGTTGGGCATTGATCCATCCCCCGGTCACAACGCCAAATGCACATATTTGGATATCCTACTCTTTAGACTTGTGCAACTGGGGCGCACATTCAAAGATTCTGGAAGCGCGCCTCGGCAGTTGGTGGGACGCGAACAAGATCGGCCTTTCTCCACCGCTCATTCAGACGTCAGAAGGCTGGCTGATGATCTATCATGGTGTAAAGCAGAATGGTTCTAGTGTGATTTATAGATTGGGCCTTGCTTTGTTTGATTTGAATGACCCGTAGTGCTGTTTGAAACGCGGGAACGAATGGGTGTTTGCTCCTTCAGAACCATACGAGCAGCATGGGGATGCAGACAAAGTTGTCTTTCCATGTGGTTCCACTCTTGTACCAGATGGTGACACTCTGCGCATCTATTATGGCGCAGCAGATACGAGCATCGCAATCGCTACAGCCAGGATCCACACGATACTTCAATGGTTAAAAGAACAACGTTAAGAATGATTAGATCTTATTCTATGGTAAGCCCAGAATAAGTTGAGTGAAACACGACGGTTTTTTGAGAATCGGATTCCTAAAAAACAAGAACACTCGTTAATAAAAAAGAGCGTTCTTGTTTGTCCATTTGATAAGCGTGTGGCCCTTATATAGTGAACTAAATCTTTAGCCCTGATGCGCTGCGGCATTTGCCAAGAGCAAACTCGGCTTATGAAATATTACGGCAACGACTATAATTCTCATTATAATCGCCATGTGAAAATTCAAGAATCGTCTGCTTATGGATTTTAGTGGAAAACACAAAGGTTTTTCCTTCCTGAATAGCTCATTTGTAGAAGGAAAAACCACTCTTCTTGTTGAGCCACCGATCGGATTTGAACCGATGACCTGCCGATTACGAATCGGCTGCACTGCCAACTGTGCTACGGTGGCATTTTGACCCTTATATCTTGGGTCTCTTCACTCATTAGTATGAGCTTGCCCATATATGGGGGCGTTCAACTAATGAATAATCATCTGCTTATCAAGGCAGACACAGTTGCGTATTTTATACCTAGATCAATCAAAAATCAATAGTTGAAATCAAAACCGGCAAATGCTCTGGTTAGGAGAACCTTTGGTGTCTAAGAATCAATGCAGCATCTATGATGAGCAATGGGTTGCCGATTGACAAACTCCTTTTTGACGGGCTTATAATGAAAAAAAACGAATCGGCCGGAAATCTGCCTGGATCTGCACTTAATGGAGCGGAGGAGCGGTAGATGGGATGTGATGGGTGCTCAATTCATATATGAGTGAAATCATACCGACAGGATGGATCGCTGTTCTGGTCAGTGAGGTGTCGCACGGTCGCAAATGACAACGGACTTGGAACTGACCCGTTCGCAGATTCTCGCTTTCCGGCGCAGTGCCGCGGCGCTCAATGAGCGGCCGCCACGCGGCGGGCGCGCGTTGCGGCGGGCGGCGTGGGCGGGTTTACAGGACAGCATGCCGCGCGCTGCGCTGCTCTCGATCCATGCGCGCATGGCTGGTACCCAGCCGGCAAGTTGGGAGGATCCTTCGCTTGTGCAGGTCTGGGGACCCCGGTTTAGTACCTATGTCGTGGCAAAACGCGATCTCGCGATCTTTACTCTCGGCAGGCTACCGGACGAATCCGGGCAACTGAAGCGCATTCAGGATATCGCCGCTCGGTTGCAGTCGGCGCTGGCTGGCAGCCGGATGCTTCAGGGTACCGCAGCGCGCGCGATGGGTGCAAAGCATCCTAACGAACTACGTTACGCCGCGCCGACGGGGACCGTCCTGATTCGCTGGGATGGTTCGCGTCAACCTGATATCTGGAACGTGCCGGCGCCTGAAATGGACCCGCACGAGGCGCGCCTCGAACTTGCCCGGCGGTATTTGCAGGTGTTCGGCCCCACTACCGCCGAAGCTTTCGCGAGGTGGGCGGGCATTGGGCCGCTTTCAGCTATCGATGCATTCGAAACGCTCCGCAAGTCGCTGACCCAGGTTCGCACACCCATCGGAGAAGCGTGGATCCTGAGCCGAGATGAACCTCTGTTCCGCGCGCCTCCGCAACCAGCAGCGCCGGCCCGGCTCTTGCCGAGCGGCGATACCTGGTTCTTGCTGCAAGGCGCCGATCGCGAACTCCTGG
>Ga0065707_10001304_pt1 | contig 11454 bp, 8 predicted proteins | sample SwiRhicommuniRL3_FD_59094 | JGI IMG/M metagenome (GOLD analysis project Ga0065707, IMG submission 59094) | Switchgrass rhizosphere bacterial communities from Rose Lake, Michigan, USA - RL3 v2 (version 2) | ecosystem: Host-associated > Plants > Roots > Rhizosphere > Soil | place: East Lansing, MI... | reverse complement strand
TGATGTCGCACACGGAGATGGCGACCCGCTGACCCGTACGCACGAGCTCGCCGAGCGGCGGGCGATCGAGTGGAGCCCGCATCGCACTGAGCAGCGTCGCATGCGGGTCCGTGACCGCGGCTCTCGGGATCGGCTCGATGATGGTGACGCGTTCGTCGGGTAGATCGACCTCGAGCCCTTCGGTTCCGTAATCGAGTCTGACTCTCATCTGGATAGTGGTTAGTAGTTGGTGGTTAGTAGTCAACGTTTCAACCACCAACCACGAACCACCAACAACCAACCGAGTGTACCATTGGCCCCATCCATGGATGAACGTCTCGTCGAGGAGTTCCGCCGCATCTCCGGACCGGAAAACGTACTGCGCGAACCGATCAAGCTGATGACGTACGAGTGCGACGCGCTACCGCACCTCCGTCAGATGCCTGCGCTCGTCGTGCTGCCCGGGTCAGCGGCAGAGGTCCAGGCGATCGTGCGTTTGTGCGCCAAGGAAGGTGTGCCGTTCGTTGCGCGCGGACACGGCACGGGGCTCTCCGGTGGCGCGCTGCCAGTACCAGGCGGTGTTGTCATCGGCCTGGCCAGACTCAATCGCGTGCTCGACGTCGACATTCCTAATCGCCGCGTGACGGTGGAACCCGGCGTCACGAATCTCGAGATCACCAAGCAGGTCGCGCCGTACGGCTACTACTACGCGCCCGACCCATCGAGTCAGCAAGTGTGTTCGATCGGTGGCAACGTCGCCGAGAATTCCGGCGGCGCGCATTGTCTGAAGTACGGCTTCACCGTCCATCACATCCTGGCGGTCGAAGCGGTACTCCCGAACGGCGATCTCGTGCAGATCGGAAGTCCGTTGCCCGATGCGCCCGGACCTGATCTGCTCGGTCTGATCGTCGGCAGCGAAGGCACGCTCGCCGTCGTCACGAAGGTGATCGTTCGGATCCTGCGAAAGCCCGAGAGCGTGCAGACGCTGCTGGCTGCGTTCAACAGCATTCGCGAGGCGGGCGCCGCAGTGTCGGACATCATCGGTGCCGGCATCATTCCCGCCGCCGTCGAGATGATGGATGCGGTTGCCATACGCGCCGCTGAAGCGGCCGTTCACCCGAACTTTCCGCCAGCCGACACGATCCTGATCGTCGAGCTCGATGGACCATCGTCGGAGGTGCGCGAATTGTTTGCCGTGGTCGAGGACACGTGCCGCCGCGCGGGCGCGACGACCGTCGAAGTCGCTCCAGACGACACCCAGCGCGCGCGCATCTGGAAAGGACGCAAGGCGGCGTTTGCCGCGATGGGCCGCGTGTCGCCGAACTATTACGTGCAGGACGGCGTCGTGCCGCGCACGAAGCTGCCCGAAGTGCTTGGCCGGATCGCGGCGCTCAGCCAGCGATCGGGTCTGCCGATCGGCAACGTCTTCCACGCTGGTGATGGCAACCTGCACCCATTGATCTGCTATGACGAGCGGATTCCGGGACAGGCAACACTGGCTGAGGAAGTCGCGGGCGAAATCCTCACGTACTGCGTCGAGGCGGGTGGCTCGATCACCGGTGAGCACGGCGTTGGCGCGGACAAGAAGGACTACATGCCGCGCATGTTTTCCGACGATGACCTCGATGTGATGCAGCGGCTGCGAGACGCGATCGACCCGCGACGCCTGTGTAATCCTGGCAAGGTGCTGCCCACGCCACGCCTGTGCGGCGAGGTCCCTGGGCCGTATCGTCAACACCCTGTGGAAGCAGCTGGCTTGGCAGATCGTTTCTGATGATCACAGCATCAATTCGGCCCGGGAGCGCGGGCGACGCTGTGGATGGCGTTGTGCCTCGACAGATCGTCGAGCCATCCGACGCCAACGAGCTGGCATCGACGCTTCAGGCCGCGTCGCGCGACAGGCAAGTCTCCGTGCTCCGCGGTGGAGGAACGAAACTGGGATGGGGCCGGCCTGCCGCAGCGATCGATCTGGTCGTCAGCACAGCGAAGCTCAACACGCTGCTGGTCCATCGCCACGGCGACATGACGGCGACCGCGCACGCCGGCGTCTCGCTCGCGCAGTTCAACCGCGAGCTCGCGCGGCACGGCCAGTGGTTGCCGATCGACAGTGCCTTCGACGCCGCAACTATCGGTGGCATCGTCGCGACCAATGATTCCGGGCCCGTGCGCCATCGCTACGGCACACCGCGAGACCTGCTGATCGGCATCACGCTCGCCCTCACCGACGGACGGATCGTCAAGGCCGGCGGTCACGTGGTGAAGAACGTCGCCGGGTACGATCTCGGCAAGCTCGCCAGCGGATCGTTTGGCACGTTCGCCGCGATCGTCGATGCCACTTTCAAATTGCTGCCGATTCCGCAGGCGTCGGCCACGCTCGATGCGTCGTATGACGATGGGGAAGTGCTGGCGCGGGATGTGATGCAGGTGTCCACGTCGCAGCTCGAGCCGATGGCATTCGACGTCATGCTTGATGGCGGGCAGTATCGACTGCGATTGCTGTTTGCCTCGAGTCCCGAAGCCGTGAGCGCGCAGATCGAGTCCGCCCAGCGGCTGCTCTCGAAGCCGTCCACGGTCGTGACCGGTGATCCGGAAATGGATGTCTGGACAGATCAGGTGCGATCGCCGTGGGTGGGCACGGGTGCCGTGATTCGATTTGGCTGGTTGCCAGCAAAGCTCGCGGAGATCACGACGCTCATGCACGACGTCCAGCAGATCGCTGGCTCCATCGTCATGTGCGGCCGTGTGGGCATGGGTGCCGGTCTCATGCGCGTCGATGGCGATGTGCGCACGCAGGCGGCCCTCGTCCAGCGGCTGCGGTCGAGTGTCTGGGTGGGTAATGTGGCAGTGCTGCGCGCCTCGCACGACCTGAAGCAGCACGTTGATGTCTGGGGACCGGCGTCGAGCGCAGCGGACGCGGTGCGCGCGCTGAAAGGTATGTTCGACCCGGCAGGAATCCTCAACGCAGGCAGGGGACCGATCTAAACTCCCAACGCCCAACTACCAACTACCAAAGTGATGACCGGTTCCGAAAGCCCATCGTCAGCTCTCATCGACAAGTGCGTTCATTGCGGGTTCTGCCTGCCAACGTGTCCGACCTATCTTCTCTGGGGCGAGGAGATGGACTCGCCGCGCGGGCGCATCTACCTGATGAAGGCCGGCATCGAAGGCCGCGTCGACACGACCTCGTCGTTCGTGGAGCACTTCGATCGCTGTCTCGGATGCCTGGCATGCGTGACGGCGTGTCCCTCCGGTGTGCAATACGCGCCGCTCATCGAGAAGCAGCGTGCACAGATCGAGCATCGCTACACGCGTGACGCCGGCGACGCACTGTTCCGATCGCTGCTCATGGCCATCGTGCCGTATCCGTGGCGCATGCGCATCGTCATGCTGCCGCTGCTGTTGTTGGGTCCTCTGCTGCGCATGATGACGCGGGCCGGATCGGCCCCCGCAAGCACGCGTCCCGAAGCGACCGAGGGCAGTCTCTGGAGTCGCGTCACTGCGGCGATGAGGCTGGCGCCGCCGGTCTCGTGGCGTGGGCTCGTCGATCAACTTGCCGAGCACACGCCCGCGGTGGGGTCGGAACGGTTGAAGGTTGGGCTGCTTGCCGGCTGCGTCCAGCGGCTGTCATTCGGGAAGGTGAATCACGCCACGGTTCGCGTGCTGGCGGCAGAGGGGTGCAGCGTCAATGCGCCCGGCAGCCAGGGCTGCTGCGGTGCGCTGCCGCTTCACGCCGGTCGCATCGAGCAGGCGCGATCACTCGCTCGGCACAACATCGAGGTCTTCGAGAAGGCTGGTGTGGACCGTATCGCCGTCAACGCCGCGGGCTGCGGCTCGGCGATGAAGGAATACGGCGAGCTATTTGCCGACGACCCGGCCTGGGCCGCGCGAGCCAAGGCCATCGCGGCGAGAGTCCGCGACGTGACCGAACTGCTCGCCGACCTCGGTGAACAGCGGGCGGTCCGTCGTCCACTCCCGGCGCGCGTCGTCTATCACGATGCCTGCCATCTCGCGCACGGTCAGGGCGTACGCACCCAGCCACGCGCGTTACTGCAAGGGATTCCCGGTATCGAGCTCCTCACACCGGGGGAATCCGAGATTTGCTGCGGGAGTGCCGGGATTTACAACCTGGTTCAGCCCGGTCCGGCCGCGCAGCTCGGAGCGCGCAAAGTCCGTCACATCGCGGCGCTGTCGCCGGATATGATTGCCACGGCCAACCCCGGGTGCACGCTGCAGATTGCCGCAGCCGCCCGAGGTCTCGGGCACGACTGGCCGATTTTCCATCCCATCGAACTGATCGACGCGTCGATACACGGCGTCGATCCGCGCAACGGTTAGTGGTTAGTGGTTAGTGGTTGGTGGTTAGTGGTCAGGCTCGTGGTTGCTCGTTGAGCCCCGATCTTCAACCACCAACTACTAACCACCCACCACCAACCAGTAAAGAGGAGCTATGTGGCAGCACAACTATGAACCCATCGCCGGGAGCCTGGGCGTGTCGGCCGTGGTGGCGGCTATTCCGATCGTCGTGCTCTTCGTCATGCTGGGCGTGCTGCGAAAGCCGGCGTGGATGTCTGCGCTCACGGCGCTGATTTCAGCGCTCGTCGTCGCTCTCGTCGCGTACGGGATGCCGGCGCAGCTGGCCATCATCTCCGCCATCTACGGCGCAGCCTTCGGTTTTTTCCCGATCGCGTGGATCGTGTTCACGTCGATCATGCTGTACCGCCTCGCGGTCGACACCGGCAAGTTCGAGGTCATCAAGGACTCGATCGGTGGTCTGACGACGGACCGCCGGCTGCAGGCGATGTTCATCGCGTTCTCGTTTGGCGCCTTTATCGAGGGCGCGGCTGGATTCGGGGCGCCGGTGGCGATATCGGGCGCGATGCTCGCCGGTCTCGGCTTCAATCCGTTCTACGCTGCGGGCATCTGTCTACTCGCCAATACCGCTCCCGTCGCCTTTGGATCGATCGGCATTCCCGTGACGACGCTCGCCAACGTCACCGGGCTGCCGGTGTTGCAGCTCAGCGCGATGGTTGGTCGCCTGTGCGCCATGATCTCGGTGATCATTCCCGCCTATCTCATTGTCGTGATGGCGGGCGGTCGGCGCGCACTCGAGGTGCTGCCGGCGATCCTCGCGTGTGGTTTGTCGTTCGCTGGCATGCAGTTCTACGTGTCGAACTACATGGGGCCAGAGCTGACCGACATTTTGAGCTCGCTGACCTGCATTATCGTCATGGTGGTGGTGCTGAAGCTGTGGACACCGAAGACGATCATGCGCCTGGAGGGCGAAAAACCGGCCACGTTGGCGACGCACAAGCACACGCCATCGGAGATGTTCATGGCGTGGGTGCCGTATCTGTTGCTGGTGGTATTCGTGCTCGTCTGGGGTGAGACTCAGATCAAGCCGTCCATCAATCGGTTCGGCGACAGCTTGCTGCCCGCCGCCTTACCGACCGTCGCTGGTACTGGCCCGCTCGCCGCGCGCCTGATGGTACCGGGACTTCACAATCTGATTACGCGCATTCCCCCCGTGGTGCCCGCGCCGGCGCCGTATGCCGCTCTCTACGAACTGAACTGGCTCAGCGCGTCGGGAACGGCGTGTTTGTTCGCGATCATCGCGACGGCCATCGTGCTCCGCGTACGGCCCGGCAGGGTCGTGCGCGTCTACATCGATACGTTCAAGCAGCTGAAGTTGGCGATCCTCACGATTGCTTGCATGCTCGCATTGGCCTACGTCATGAACTACTCGGGCATGACATCCACCCTCGGCCTCGCGTTGGCGGCAAGCGGTTTCGCCTTCCCGTTCTTCAGTGCCGTGGTCGGCTGGCTCGGCGTCTTCCTCACCGGCAGTGACACGTCGGCGAACGCGCTGTTCGGTAACCTCCAAGTAGTCACAGCGAACGCCCTCGGTCTCAGCCCCATTCTCACTGCGTCGGTGAACTCAGCGGCAGGTGTGATGGGCAAGATGATTTCGATTCAGAGCATCGCGGTCGCTGTCGCGGCCACAGGCATGTCGACCGCGGATGAGAGCCGATTGTTCCGCTTCACGATCAAGCACAGCATCCTGCTCATGGCCGTGATGGGCGTTATTTCGATGTTGTACGCCTACGTTTTCCCAGGCGCCATTCCTGTCGTTCCGCCCAAGTAGATTCCTGCGAAATTTTTCGACCGATCCCGGCGACAAACTTGCTTGGCTCCGCGCGTGGGTAAGGTCCCGCGCGCGGATACGCCAGAAATCGCGCGGGTCAGTAAACGCCCACCGTAAAGCTATACGTATCCTGAAAACGGACCCTGCATAGATGGATACCACTCGCGATCCGCAGCGACGGCAGTTCTTCGCGCGCGTTGTCAAAACCATTCAGGCCGCGATTGGCGGCACGCTCGGTGTAGTACTCGGCGGCTCGATCGTGTCGCCGAGCTCGGCGCGGCGGGAAGAGCGCTGGCTGCCGGGCGCGAGCCTGAGCGGACTCGCCGAAAATGCACCGACGCCGATCGCACTGCGCGTCGTGCGTGAGGACGGCTATAGCCAGATCATCGAGCGCCGCGTCGTGTTTCTCGTGAAGACGGGCGAGTCATCAGTCACCGCGCTCGATCCGACGTGCACGCACCTTGGATGCCGCGTCAGCTGGGATGCGGAGGCGCGCGAGTTGCGATGCCCGTGTCATGGCGGCGTCTACGATCACCTCGGTCAGGTCAAGTCAGGTCCGCCGCCGGCGCCGCTGCCGAAGCTTTCCACGAAGATCGACGGGGACAAGGTCTTCATCCAGGTCTGATGAAACCCCTGAACGAACTGCTCGACTGGCTCGATTCGCGTACGGGCTGGCGCACCGGGCGTGCGCACCTCCTTGAAGAACCGATTCAAGCGGGCGTGGGCTGGTGGTTCGTGACCGGCAGCATTCTCCTGATGCTGCTCACCGTTCAGCTCATCACCGGTGTCGTGCTGGCGATGTACTACGTGCCGTCGCCGGAGCACGCCTACGACAGCATCCGCTACATCATGGAGCGCGTCACGTTCGGACACGTGCTGCGCGGCCTGCACTTCTTCGGCGCCAGCTTCATCGTCGTCGCGGCGGTGATTCACATGCTTCGGGTCGTGGCGCTCGGTTCTTACAAGAAGCCGCGCGAGGTCACGTGGATCACCGGCGTGGTGCTGCTGCTCGTGATCCTCGGCTTTGCGTTGACCGGGTATCTCTTGCCGTGGGATCAGAAGGCGTACTGGGCGACGACAGTCACGATCAATATCGCGCGCAGCGGACCGATGGGCGAATACGTTGCCGGGCTGATGCAAGGGGGAGACGCGCTGGGCTCGTTGACGTTGCTGCGTTGGTACGCCGTGCACGTCTTCTTGCTGCCGGCATCGCTGATCGTCTTCGTAATCGCACATCTGTTCTTGATGCGGCGTCACGGAATTTCCGGGGCACTGAAGCCTGTGCCTGGAGAGGCGAAGCCGTTCTATCCGTATCACGCGCTCAAGGACACGATAGCCGGCGCATTGGTGTTCGCGCTGCTGGTGACGTGTGCGATCGTGTTCACGACGCCGCTCGACCAGATTGCCGATCCGTCGGATGCGAGCTACGTGCCGCGGCCGGAGTGGTACTTCCTGAGTCTGTTCCAACTGCTGAAGTACTTCCCCGGTCCGCTCGAGCCGCTGGCGACGATGGTGATTCCCGGACTGGTCGTCGGCATCCTGCTTCTGCTGCCGTTCATCGATCGCCGGCCCGATCGCCATTTCCTCAAGCGGCCCCTCGTATTTGCGGGGTTCGCGGTCATCGGCAGCGCGATCATCGTGCTCACGTACCTCGGCTACAAGGACACACCCGCCCACGCGAATCCGGCGGTCTGGGGTCCGTTGCCGCTTGCCGGACACGAGTTCGTGAAGGATCAGCGCTGCCTGACCTGTCATGTTGACGGTGGTGCCGCCGGTCCGTTCGAGGAGCTGCGTCTGCGCCGCGATCCTGAATGGCTGATCGCGCATGCGCGCGATCCGCAGATGATTGCGCCCGGTCTGCGTGAGCCGCCGCGCGGCGGCATGAGCGATGGACAGGCGCGCTCGATTGCGAGCTACGTGAAGAAGCTGCGGGCGGGTGTGACGGTTCCGGCGGTCACAGCGGAGACGAGGGTCGCGTCGCTCGTGATCGGCCGCTACTGTGCGAACTGCCACATGATCGATGGCGAAGGCAGTTCAATTGGCCCGGACCTGACACGCGTTGGCGCGCAGCGCGACGCGAAATGGCTGCACGAGTGGATTACGCAGCCCGATGCCGTCGATGCTGCTGCCAACATGCCGGCGTTCGGAGACGTGCTTACTCCGGGAGAGCTGACGACCATCGTCAAATATCTCGCGGCCCGCAAGTAAATCGCTGATTGCGCGAGACTTATCCGTTTAATCCCGGTTGCGGGGCAGACGTTTCCTCTTGATCGCAGAGGTTGGTCAGGCGTGGATGAGCCGGGCAGGCAACCGCCGGATTGGGCCAGCCTGCTCTAAGAGGCGTCCTATCAGTCGGTTGCGCGTCGATTAGGCGCGTGCTATATTCGTCAGGTTCTCTTGAAGCTAGGACACCCTATCTAGCTTCAACCGCCGCGGAAGAAGCTGCTCAATCGCACCTCTTCTCGAGCATTCAACAAGTGTAGGGTCATTAGTTTCAGGCGCCAGACGCGACGCGAATGCATCGCGTCTTCAGGCTTGGAACAAACGTTCGGAGCCGTCGGCTGCGGTTCCGCACGTGCGTTTAATCGGGTCGGGAGTCATTTTCGAGGAGGCTCTCTGACCACGCTTGGTGTGTCCTCGACAAAAGACTTCCGACCCTTTATGCCGACTATCAGTCAGCTTGTTCGTCAGGGACGTAAGAAGATCGTGACCAAGACCAAGAGCCCGGCGCTCCAGGTCAGCCCACAGAAGCGCGGTGTGTGCGTGCGCGTGTTCACGCAGACGCCGAAGAAGCCGAATTCCGCGCTGCGCAAGGTCGCGCGCGTGCGCTTGACCAATGGCATCGAGGTCACCACCTACATCCCCGGCGTAGGACACAACCTGCAGGAGCACTCGCTCGTGCTGATTCGCGGCGGCCGCGTCAAGGATCTGCCGGGCGTGCGCTATCACGTCGTGCGCGGAACACTCGATGCCGTCGGCGTGCAGGGCCGGAAGCAGGGACGTTCGAAATACGGCGCCAAGCGCCCGAAGCAGTAGAGGCGGGTCTTCAGACCCGCTTAGAGGAACAGAGATATGCCGCGTAGACGAGAAATCCCCAAGCGCGAACTTGCCGCCGACCCGCTGTACAACAGCGTGCTGGTCAGCAAGTTCATCAACACCGTGATGCGCGACGGCAAGCGCAGCACCGCGGAGCGCATCCTCTATAANAGCTTCGACATCATCAAGGAACGNACCGGCGACGATCCGCTGAAGGTGTTCAAGAANGCGCTGGACAACGTCAAGCCGAGCCTCGAAGTGAAGTCACGCCGNGTCGGCGGGTCGAACTACCAGGTGCCGGTCGAAGTGAATCCCAATCGTCGACTCTCCCTCAGCATCCGTTGGCTGGTCAGCTACGCGCGTTCGCGCGGCGACGGCAAGACGATGCAGGAGAAGTTCGCTAACGAGTTGCTCGACGCGTCGAATTTGCGAGGCGGCGCCGTCAAGAAGCGTGAAGACACCCATCGCATGGCGGAAGCCAACAAGGCCTTTGCACACTACCGGTGGTAACAGAATCTCAGTCCGTAGATCGCAAACCGTCGAATAAGAGCGCAATGGGGCGTCAAACACCGTTAAACCGTACCCGGAACATCGGCATCATGGCCCACATCGATGCCGGGAAGACGACTACCACCGAGCGGATCCTCTTTTACACCGGGATTACGTACAAGATCGGCGAGGTGCATGAAGGCACCGCCGTGATGGACTGGATGGAGCAGGAGCAGGAGCGCGGCATCACGATCACGTCCGCCGCGACGACGTGCTTCTGGCGCGACATCCGCATCAACATCATCGATACACCTGGCCACGTGGACTTCACCGCCGAAGTCGAGCGTTCGCTGCGCGTGCTCGACGGCGCCTGCGCCGTGTTCGACGCGGTGTCCGGCGTCGAGCCTCAATCGGAAACGGTGTGGCGCCAGGCCGACAAGTATCGGGTCCCGCGCATTTGTTTCGTCAACAAGATGGACCGCATCGGCGCGGACTTCAAGATGACGCTCTCACAGATCGAGTCGAAGCTGGGCGCCAACCCGGTCGCCATTCAACTCCCGATCGGTGCTGAGGACAAGTTCAAGGGCGTGATCGACCTGGTGAAGATGAAGGCGATCACCTACAAAGACGAGACGATGGGCGCCGACTACGATGTCGCCGACATCCCCGCCGACCTGATGGCCGAGGCCCAGCAGTATCGCGAGAAGTTGATCGAGAAGGTCAGCGAACACGACGATGCGCTGCTCGAGAAGTATCTGCACGGCCAGGAGATCACCGAAGACGAGATCAAGAAGGCGCTGCGCGACCGCGTGATCAGATCCGTCTACCACGAGGACACGGCATTCGTCGTCGTTATTTGTGGCACCGCGTTCAAGAACAAGGGCGTCCAGCCGCTGCTCGACGCCGTCGTCGACTACCTGCCGTCACCGCTCGACGTGCCGGCGATCTCCGGCCTCGATCCGAACGCGAAGGAAGAGACGCTGGTCGAGCGCCCGGCGGCCGACGATGCGCCGTTCGCGGCGCTCGCATTCAAGCTGATGACTGACCCATTCGTCGGTCAGCTCACGTTCATCCGTGTGTATTCGGGTGTGCTGACGTCGGGCTCAGGGGTCTATAACGCGACGAAGGGCAGGACCGAACGTGTGGGCCGCCTCCTGAAGATGCACGCCAACAAGCGTGAGGAAATCAAGGAGGTCTACGCCGGCGATATCGCCGCCGCTGTCGGCCTGAAGCAGGTCAGCACCGGCGATACGCTCTGCGACGAGAAGAAGCCGGTCGTCCTCGAGTCGATGGACTTCCCCGAGCCGGTCATCTCGCTGGCGATCGAGCCGAAGACGAAGAGCGACCAGGAGAAGCTCGGGAACGGCCTGCAGAAGCTGATGTCCGAGGATCCGACCTTCCGCGTCAAGACCGACGAGCAGACCGGGCAGGTGGTCATCGCCGGCATGGGCGAGCTGCACCTCGAGATCATCGTTGACCGTCTGAAGCGCGAGTTCGGCGTCGAGGCGAGCGTCGGCAAGCCGCAGGTCGCCTACAAGGAAACGCTCACCCGTCCCGCCGATGGCGAGATGCGGTATGCGAAGCAGACCGGTGGCCGCGGCCAGTTTGCCGAAGTGAAGATCAGGTTGTTCCCTGGGGAGCCGGGCACCGGCTACGTCTTCGAAAACGAGATCAAGGGCGGCACAATCCCGAAGGAATACATCAAGCCCGTGGACGAGGGCATCAAGGAAGCGCTCACGCGCGGCGTGCTGGCCGGCTTCCCGATCGACGACGTCCGCATCGAGTTGTACGACGGCAAGCATCACGAA
>Ga0065707_10082910_pt1 | contig 11463 bp, 7 predicted proteins | sample SwiRhicommuniRL3_FD_59094 | JGI IMG/M metagenome (GOLD analysis project Ga0065707, IMG submission 59094) | Switchgrass rhizosphere bacterial communities from Rose Lake, Michigan, USA - RL3 v2 (version 2) | ecosystem: Host-associated > Plants > Roots > Rhizosphere > Soil | place: East Lansing, MI... | reverse complement strand
CGGCGGTGGTCGCTGGCGGACAAACGATGAACCCCTCCACGCAGGATATTTTGCAGGCGTTCGAAAATCTGCCGACCGACAAAGTCATTATTCTTCCCAATAATAAGAACATCATCATGGCGGCGAATCAAGCCAAAGACGTGACCGTGAAACAGGTGGCGGTTGTACCAAGTCGCACTATCCCACAAGGCCTGGCCGCGATGCTCGCGCTTCAACCCAACGGGGAGGTTGATTCGGTCGCCGATAAAATGACCAAAGCTTTGAGCCTGGTCAAGACCGGCGAAATCACGGTGGCAACCCGCACGGTGGAGATCGACGGGGTCAGTGTGAAAGATGGACAGGTCATTGCCCTGCTCGATGGCAAGCTAGTGGTCTCAGCAGGTTCTGTGGAGGAGGGTTGTCTGGGGCTGCTTGAAAAGGCGGGTGCCATGGAACATGAAATTATCACGCTGTTCCATGGTCAGGATATGCCGCATAATGAAGCCAATCGTATCGCCGATATAGTCCGAGCCAAATATCCAAAACAGGAAGTGGAAGTGCAGGAAGGCGGGCAACCGCACTATCAATTTATCGTTTCGATTGAGTAAAGATTTATCACTGAATTTACAGAGGCAATACGTTCATGCGAGGGCTAAGCTCTCGCATGAACATTTAAGTCAATTTCCGTTTACAACAATTTGAGCCGGTCCACCTACACGTGCAACCAGTACATCTTCCACTCCATCGATTTCACGCAGACGTTTATTCACCGTGTGTGCTTCGGATTCGAGACAGAGCACATGTACATTCGCACCTGCGTCCACGGTATAACAGGCTTGTAATCCTTCGCTCCGCCATTGTCGGACAGCATTCATCACAGCCAGAGAGACTGGCCTCCAATAATGCAGTGCGGGCGTGGAAGTCATCATCACTGCATGCATGATATCTGAATCCAATTCAACGATGGAGGCAAACGCATTGAAATCCTTGTTGAGAATCGCATCCCGGCAAAGATCAAGTCGGCGCGGTGTATCTGCCACGCGTGCAGTTTGCAATGGACTCGTTGGCGCAATGGCATGTCCTTCTGTGGAGCCCGTCTTCTTGTGTGAGGCACTCACAATAGCGACACAGTCCACAATATTCCAATGATCGGCTGGCGCAATCGAAAAAGCAAATGAGTCTTCGTCGGTTGTGCCAACCTGCCACTCCACGAATCCGCCAGGGATTGATCTCGAAGCAGAACCAGATCCGCGCCGCGCGAGACGCGAGAGTTCCGCTTCATTGAGGTCCAGTCCCGCGGCTTTGCTTCCTGCCAATGCCAGCGCGGCAAACGCCGAAGCCGAAGAGGCAATCCCAGCGCCGGAGGGGAAATTATTTTCCGTGATCACTTCCGCAAAGTCATGAATATTTGCCATGCTGCGGATGACATCGAGAATAAAGGAAACGCGATCCGCCCCTGCACCCCTTACTTCATGTCCATTGATCACGAGTTCATCGAACGGCAGTGAATGCTGGAAACTGACCGTTGTGCGTGTGTACAGTCCATCCAGGTTCATTGAGATCGATCCATTCATGGGCAGGCGCAGGTTGTTATCGCGGTTGCCCCAGTATTTGATGAACGCAATATTTGGATTGGCTTGGGCGGTGGCTGTAGTCATGCGGCGATGATACCACTAGCAGTGTTCAATATCTCATTATGTTGGAGCGTTCGAGATTTCCAAAGTATGAAGGTTACGGTGTCGCTTGGTAGAGTCATTGTCCCAATGCCTTCAACGCATACGCGGTTGCCTGATCGAATGTCATGGCGCGGCCTTCCGCGTAGGCGACGTTGTAATCCGTTTCGCCCAGCGCCTCACGGGCTTCCAGAAGAGATCGCTCGCGGGTGTTATGAACCATTGGGATCTCAAAAAAAATGACGATAGGGTATGTTTTTAATCCTTCAATCGTTCCGCAGAGCTGTATGGCAGTATGAAAATGCTTTTGTTTGAAAAGAAGGAAAGTGAGGTAATAAATACCGAACGTTTTGAATGGAGCATTACTTTTTTCATAGGCAATTTTGACGATTTGTGAGAAATAATCGAGTGCCTGCCCCGTATTGTTCTCGAATAAGTAGGTAAGACCAAAATAACCAAGAGCTAATATCATGGAAAATTCGTATCGCGTTTCTTTACATGCCTCTATCGCCGTCGCCAACATTCGTTTTGTGTTTTCATAATCACCTTGGACGAATGGTATAACAATAGCGAAGGTTAGATCGGAAGCTAATCCATCTTTATCGCCCAACTCTTTTCGAATCGCAATACCAGTTTTGCTCCAGTGGCTGGCGGCTTCAAGATCGCCAGACCATAAGGTAATTCCGAATAATGAACTGCTTATTTCTGCAGTGCCAAATTGGTTACCCAACGCCTGATATAACCCCAGACCCTTTTCGGCAAGCAGCTTCGCCTGGCTCAAATCACCAGCACCGAGAGCCACTCCACTGGTCAGGTATAAGTTGTCAGCAGTAATGAGATCAGAAATTGCGCCTGGATTTTTTTCGCAGAGATCGAAACTTTCACTAACACTCGCCATGGCAGTTTGCATATTTCCGGACCAGCGAGATAAAAATGCCAATACAGATAAAGACCTGGCCTTCAGTAACGGATCAGGTTCAGCACCAGACTTTTCACTGGCTGCTAACAAATTTTCCAGCCAGCCTGCTCCTTCCTCAAAAAGATTACACATATGCCAGAACCATTTCAACATGGACGCCAACTGCAATCCAGATGCAGGATTGGAATCCTGAGCCCATTCCAGGGCTACTCTGAGATTGTCGATCTCGTTCTCAAGACGATTCAATAACTCGACCTGCTGTGGACCGCGCAAACCAGGCTCCATGCTTTGTACCCATTTCAGGAAATAAGCCAGGTGCCGGTTGCGGTATGTGGCGCCCTCACCGCTGTCCACAAATTTCTCGCGCGCATACTGGCGAATCGTTTCGAGCCTGCGATAGCGGGTTTCACGCCCATCCTGTACACTGATGATCAGGGATTTGTCCACCAGGTGATCCAACAAATCAAGCACATCGCCCGGCTCAATTCCCTCACCACTGCAAACAGATTCTGCCGCTTCCAACGTCACACCACCTACAAACACAGCCAGCCTGCGAAACAGGATTTTCTCCGGTTCCGAGAGCAGGTTATAGCTCCAATCGATCAGCGCGCGCAACGTCTGCTGGCGCGGCAGGGCGGTGCGCGTGCCACCCGTCAGCAAGCGAAAACTATCATCGAGCCGCGTGGCGATCTGCTCCACGCTCAATGTGCGCAGGCGTGCGGCGGCCAGTTCGAGCGCCAGTGGGATGCCATCCAAACGTTGACAGATCTTGGTGACTGCGGTGGCATTCTCGTTCGTAACGACGAAGTGTGGTTGTACTAATAAAGCCCGGTCGATGAACAGGCGAACCGATTCGTACTGTACGAGTTGCTCAAAGGATGGGGGATGCTTCCTGTCTGGTGCAGATAAGGACGGCACGCGCCACGCTTGCTCCCCTTTAACTCCGAGAGCCTCACGGCTTGAGGCGAGAATTTTCAAGTTTGGCGCGGCGTTCAATAACGTCTCAACCAGCCGGGCACAGGCTTCGATGAGGTGTTCACAGTTATCCAGCACCAGCAACGCAGTTTTCTCCCGCAGAAAATCCATCAGGTTTTCCAGGGCAGTTTGGCCCTGAGATGTTTGGATACCTACCGCGGTGAGGATCGTCTGCGGGATCAGATCCGGTTCAGCGAGCGGCGCAAGTTCCACCAGCCAGATGCCATTGGAGAATCGATCCAGCGATTCGGTCGCGACCTGCAGCGATAAACGGGACTTGCCTGCACCGCCGGAGCCGGTCAGTGTGACCAGGCGGTGTTCGGCTAGCGACTGTTTGATCTCAGCTAGCTCCTTTTCACGCCCGATGAACGAAGTCAATTGAACAGGTAAGTTATTTGGAATCGTTTTGAGCGATTGCAGCGCAGGAAAATCGCCAGGCAGATCAGGCGCGAGCGGCTGCCAGAGGTGATCCGGATTCACCAGTCCTTTAAGCTGATGCTCACCCATATCGCGGAGCGAAACTTGCTTAGGCAGTTCACCGCGCACCAGTTCAGCCGTCGAGTTGGAGAGCAATATCTGCCCACCATGCGCCAGGGACATGACCCGTTGTACGCGGGTCAATGTCAGATAGCCGACATAGCCTCCAGCCTTATCTTCAATCGCGCCAGCCTGGGCTGCTCCGGTATGGATGCCCATCCGTACTTTGATGGGCGCAGGCTTCCAGGGTTCACATACCAAAGTCTGCTGTGACGCAAGTGCAGCTTTGAATGCCTCTGGAGCTGTATGGAAAGCCGCACAGAAGGCATCACCAATGATCTGGAAGACATGTCCGTTATTTGATTGAACGGCTTGATGCAATATTTCATGATGGCGTGCAAGCAGAGCAGGCATGGCTTCGGGATATTGCTGGGCAAGCTTGGTTGAGCCTTCAATATCGGTAAAGAGGAAGGTGACGGTGCCAGAAGGTAATAAACTCATACGATGTCCTCCAAACTGGTTGAGGTCTATTACGACTCTTGCTAGGTTTTATCAGATTTCCCCCGTTTTTCCAATAGAAATTGCTTTTTGTTCGAGAAGAATTTATCACCCAGGGGGTAATCTGCCTCCAAAACAAGCCTTGCCGTTACCTCAATCGAGTGTTGCCAATGTAAATATTGTGAAGGCGATATTAGCTAGGGCTTGCGCAGTGGCTGTAGTCATGAGGCGATGATACCACTACAAAGGTACCGACTATTATTTTGGTATGGATTTGTGTGGGTAGGTCACAAACTTATCACATTTCATAGTTTCTTGATCACGCCATCTGCCAATATGCAACCTGGACAAAGTGGAGGATTCTAAAATGGTTTGAACCTCATCAGCCAAAGGATGATGGCAAGACCGACAATCCCGATAACCGAAACGATCACGGCGTGCGGGGTAAACCGCGCGTCATCGAACTCTTTTTGTGCGGCGGACAAGTTGATATTCGTTTTCTTCGCTTCGATGAGACGATTGGCGGCATCGAAGATGATGCCATAGTAACCTGCTCCATATTTACGCATGACCCAGGAGACGATTGCGAAGATGACCGCCGATGCCCATGTCCATCCCTGTTTCCACCACGGAGTGATGAATGCGGCGGTAAAACCAAAGACTCCCATAACGATGTAAAGATGCCTGACATACTTTATATCGGGGACATTGCTGAAGAAGGCGAGGCTTTTTTCAGGGTCAGGTTCACCGCGAAACTTGAGCATCGCCGCGACGTGGGCTCCGTGTCCCAGCATCAATAGAGACGCAAAGAATATGTGCAAAAATACCAGCCAGTTATACATCTTCGACTCCTTTCATTATTCAAGCCACTCGATTCCGTACTTTCGAGAGATCTCCCTGTGCTTCGCGTCATCCATGCTGCCGTCCTGCATGGCAGATTCGAGTTTATCGAAGAATTGCTCCATGCCGCCCGGGATTGCCAGCGCCAAAATTCTGAGAGGCGCCTTCAGTGGGTTGTAGAGCGCATGCGGAATCCATTTAGGCAGATGCGCGATACCGCCCTCACTTGCTTCCAGTTTGCCATCGCCCAGCCTGATCTGAATCGTTCCCTGTATGACGTATACGATTTCGTCCTCATACGAATGTACATGGAGGCGATTCCCGCTTTCAGGATCGAACTCTGATTCGAAAAGGTAATAATCACTTCCAGTCTGTTGGTTTGTCAATTTATGTGTAATACCGACAAACTTCAAAACCCTGCCGGAGCCTGTCGGTACGACTATCGGTTTTGGGGTATTAGGTTGCATACTGCCTCTTTGATTTAGTTATCTGCCCGCCGCTTGGTTGGGTAGACAAGGGTGTTGACAGTTTAGCTGGCGTAAGCGGATTTTCTTGGATACAGTCTTCTCCTATAAGCAAGTTGAACTGAAACAATTACGGGGTATATTGTTTGAGTTTTGGCAGCGAACGCAAATACATGTAAATCGCCTTCAATTCATCGTCAGTGAAATATTTGTACGTTTCCCAGGGCATGTGTTCGCTGAGCTGATGACCACTAGGTGTAATTCCAGTTCGAATCGTGTTGATGAATTCCTCTTCCGACCAAAAGCCAACTTCACCGCCTGGGGTCAGGTTGGGCGTGATCAGAGATATGCTTTGGTCTGGAAACTTTGCGCCCGCCAGTTCCTGTCCATGACAATCATGGCAATCGTTAGTGCTGACAAGATATCCACCGTACTCCACGCTCGCACCACGCTCAGGGGCAGTGACGTGTATTTCATGGCTTATTGCTTCGGCTGGTAATTTTCCAAACATGCCTGCGCCAAATAAAATCTTTGCCAAAGGTTTGAAGCGAACTCCATTTGTCACATGATCTACAGGCAGGATCGTCTTGAGGTAGGCAATAATCGCCCCCAAATCCTCATCACTTAATTGTGACGTGGAATTGACCGCGGACATAAAAATGGGCTTGCCCTCAGGGTTAATGCCATGGCGAATGGCGCGCACGTAATCCTCATCGGATGTAAATTCACGACCAACGCCGCCCTCCCCTGTTGTCAGGTTTGCAGAATCAATAGATCCCAACGAATCATCGGTAAACAGGTTTTTGCCGCTGAGATCTTGACCGTGACAAGCCTGACAAAGCGTCTCCACACGATGTTTTCCAAATTCAATACTTGCCTCATCTGTGGGAATGACGATATTGGATAGCGGAACGTCATATGTCTTGTTGAGATGGGCATTGCCAATGAGGAATAGCGCCAAGCCCGCGACAATAATCAAACCGACCAGCGATCCAAGCACGATACCGATCCATTTGAATACCTTTTTCATTTCTAAATCTCCTCGTATGATATGTACGTGATGCCAGCTTTGTGGGAATTGGGTACGGTCCGTAACGCGACGCACCGGTGGTTGACAGTCAACAATGGTAGAAGCAGGTCAAGTATTTTGGCTTCCTTTATTGTTGATGTTCCCACTATACATGTGCCTGAATTTCAAAACTTGACATTTTTCTCCGAAAATTCTCCAAAAGGTCCTAATTCGGCTATACTTCTTCATGAATGAAATCTGGGCTTGTTTTGTTTGTGGAGTAAATTTGAATGAGTCCCACAGCCGTCACACCTGATCAGTTTTCCACTTTCGGCGATCTGATTAAACATCTTCGCCGACAGGCGCGTATGACGCAGATGGAACTTGCCATCGCGGTGGGATACAGCGACGCGCAGATCAGCCGCATTGAAAAGAATCAACGGACACCTGACGCGGCAACCATAACGGCTTTGTTTGTTCCTGCTTTGGGCATCAAGAAGGAAGCGAAATGGGTGACGCGTTTGCTGGAACTCGCAAGAGGCATGCCTCAGAGTGATCCCGATGGTTCCCAGGCGAATGGCATACCGCATAATCTCCCGCATCAATTGACCAGTTTCATCGGGCGCGAAAAGGAAATCGCTGAAGTCAATAATCTCTTAAAAACACATCACCTCGTCACGCTCATGGGTCCAGGCGGCACAGGCAAAACCCGCCTCTCTCTCCAGGTCGTATCCAATTTACTCTCCCTCTATCCTGACGGAATCTGGCAGGTTGAGTTTGCCCCCATCAGCGACCCTGCCCTGGTTCCTTTTGAGGTCGCGAAGTTGGTCGGGCTGAAGGAATCGGGCAAATCAAAATCTCCCATTACTGAAGTATTGGTGGAATATTTTCGCTCTCGCAATACTCTGCTGATTTTTGACAATTGCGAACATCTCATCGAACCCATCGCGCATCTGGCTTCTTTGCTCACGCAGGCGTGCAGGGATGTGGCGCTTCTTGCCACCAGCCGCGAGGCGCTTGAGGTCAAAGGAGAGATTACCTATCCTGTGCCTCCGCTGAACATTCCGGATCCAAAATCAGATCGCTCTTCTTTGATGGATTCCGAATCTGGACGCCTTTTCGTCAAACGCGCCTCGGATGCCTCTGCGAGTTTTTCATTGACTCGGGAAAACGCGTCGACCATCGCCCAAATCTGTCTGCGCCTCGACGGTATTCCCCTCGCCCTGGAGTTGGCGGCGGCGCGCGTCAAAATCATGACGGTCGAAGAAATCGCCAAACGTCTCAATGATCGCTTCCGCTTGCTGAAAGGCGGCGCGCGGACGACAATCCAGCGCCAGCAAACATTACGCGCTATGATTGACTGGAGTCATAACCTGCTCTCGGAATCGGAGAAGATTCTATTTCGCAGGCTGGCGGTCTTCGGCGGCGGCTGGACGCTTGAAGCGGCAGAATCAGTTTGCGGCGGAGAAGGAGTCGAATCCAATCACATCCTTGACCTGATGTCGCAACTGGTCAACAAATCATTGGTCCTGGTTGAAACCAGGCAAGCCGAAAGCCGCTATCGCTTTTTGGAAACGATTCGTCAGTATGCCCATGAGAAATTGTCTGAGGCTGAAGATGCGTCCTCGATGCGCGCCAAACATCTGGCGTATTATGTGAAACTGGCGGAAGAAGCTGAACCCGAACTCTATCGTTCGAATCAAATCTTCTGGATGCGCAAATTGGACGACGAACTCGATAACCTGCGCTCGGCTTTGGAATGGGCTGTCGCCGCCGACGCGAAACCTGGTTTGCGTTTATTTGTTTCTCTCGCTTTGTACTGGGATGCCCGTATCAATCCACAAGAGAGGGAAGCCTGGCTGACTCGCTTATTGGAGCGTTACCACGATGCGGATTCCCTGCGCGCCCGGGCGCTGGCATATCATGGATTGACCCTGACGTTTCAAGGTAAATTTAACGAAGCGCATTCGATTGCCAATCAAAGCCTGGAATTATCGCGCCTCATCACAGATAAGCCTGCTGAAGCATATAGCCTTTTCAGTTTGGGGAAGAGCTTTTGGTATCAAGGAGACGAACAAGGTATTCCAATTCTGGAACAGAGTCTGGCTTTGTATGAGTCATTGGGAGATAAGCTGGGGCAGGCGACAACTTTGACTCAACTGGGGGATCATGCTTACCAGGATCATGAAGTTGCGATAGACCGTTTGTACGAAAGTATACGTCTTCAACGCGAGTTGGGTAATCTTTCAGGGATTGCCTTTACGCTTCGCCAGCTTTCTTTTCTATTGACTTTTGACGGGGATCTTTCTTCGCCGATTCCCATGCTTGAAGAGGCAGGTTCGATTTTTCATCAACTTGGGGACCCGGTAGGCGAAGCGTATGTTTTGAATAGCTACGGTCAACTTGCATTCTGGCAGGAAAGATACCAGGAAGCAATCGCATACTTTATGGACGCTTATGAAATGGGCGAAAAGAGCGGTCGTTTATTATTCTCCATTTTGACTCGCAAAATACTGGCGCAGTCGCTCTTTAACCAAGGCGGCACGGACGAAGCAAAAGAACTGCTTCACGATTGCGTCCTGCAGGTCCAAAAAACCAACGCTTTGGATCACGTTGCGCTTGTCATTGAAGCTGTGGCGGGTCTGTTCGTACATCAAAAACAACCTGATCGCGCTACACTGCTCTATGCCTGGGGGGATGTCATCCGTAAAAAGATTGGTTATCTTCACTTCCCCGTAGAGCGGAAGTTGATTGATCATGATCTGGCAAAAATTCGCACAATGATCGGTGAAACGAGATTTGCCGAGCTCTCCGCTCAAGGGCGCGTCATGACGATGGAGGAGACAATCGCGCTTGCGTTGGAAGAAACATCTGAATCATCATATAGAGACAATGAAGTCTCTGCTGGAAATGCATAGTTGCATAACCCAAATTTTGAAGCATGAATCATAGCCTGAATTTCAAACTTCGCCGCTACTTCTATCGAGTTTTGCCAATGTAAATATGATGAACGCAATATTTGGATTGGCTTGGGCAGTGGCTGTTGTCATGAAGCGATGATACCACTTGTCGGGTGCTATGTTAGGCAGAAGTTTCGGCAACAGTGAGCACAATCTTGCCCTGTACCTCTGCTTGTTCGATTAGTTCATGGGCACGCTTCGCCTCGCCGAATGGCATACGCGCCTCAATGATGGGCTTGATCTTTTTCTGGGCTACCAACCCAAACAACTTGGTCAAATCCTCTGAAAACCAATCCGGGTGCTTTTTGCGCAATGCAGTAATCAGGTAAAAAGCGGCTGACCGTCCATTCGGCAAAACATTCCATAGCTGAAGCCGTATGAAATCAAGCGGGATGCTGCCGCCCTTTCCCTGGACGGTATTCTGAAAACCATACGCCACCAATTTCCCACCGTGCCGCAGTGCACGAAATGATCGCTTGAAATTATCTCCTCCGATCGCGTCAAACGCTGCGTCAACACCATCCCCTGTCAGGCTGCGGATGCGTTCCACAAAATCTTCACTCTTGTAGTCAATTGACGTTGCGCCCAGTCGTTTTATCAGTTCGTGTTTAGACTTGGAAGCCGTGCCATACATTTCCAAATCCAGCAGCCTACCCAATTGCAGCATGGCTGTGCCAACAGCCCCGCCTGCACCATGGATCAAGATGCGCTGACCTCGCTTCACGCTTTCTACCCGATGGAGCATTTGATAGGCAGTGACATACGAAAGGATGAGGCTGACTGCTTCTGCGGGATCGAGACCCTCGGGCACCAGCGTTAAACGGCTTTCTGGTAAACAGAGGTATTCCGAATAGGCGCCAATGACTGTGAGGTCTGCGACGCGCTGACCCACTTTAAAGTGGGTTACGCCTTCGCCCAACTTATCTACCACGCCGACCATATCATAGCCTGGTGAGAAGGGCAGTTTCTCTTTCACATCAGGATATGTCCCTTTCCGAATCCACACGTCTGTAAAAGTTGCACTCGTCACCAGCACCTTGACTCGTACCTCGCCATGTTTCGGCTCTGGCAATTGAGTTTCCTCGATCATCTTGAGCACTTCTGGCCCGCCAAACTTGGTAATAACAACACGCTTGTAGCCCATTTCTTTCTCCTTTGTCTCCTCAGCGGGCGAGGAACTCCAGAGCCTGTGGGACGAACTCCTCGTGAAACTGGAAAATGCCACCGTGCCCGGCGTCGGGATAGATCTTGAGTTCGCTGTTAGGCAGGCGTTTGGCCAGGTCGACCGTGTTGGACGTGGGCACCATGCGATCGTAGTCGCCGTTCGCGACAAAGACCGGTTGCTGGATGGTGGACAGGTCTGACGGCTGCTGCATGCCCCAGGCGTGGATGGCCTTGAGTTGGGCGCGGAAGGCTCCGATTGAGATCGGCTTGTCGCGGTCCTTGGGCCTCTCCTTCAGCCGCTCGATGAACTTCCCGGCCTCCCGCCGGCCATTTGCCGTCGTGGTAAAGAAGAGGTAGTGCTTGGGGTCCTTGAAGGTCAGATAACCCTTGAGTATGTCCACAATCGTAATTTGGGTAACCTTGTCAATGCCGACGCCGCCAGCAGGGCCCGTGCCCGCGAGGATCATCTTCCGCACAAGCTGAGGCTCCAGCTTCACGATGACCT